>Ga0209051_1000880_pt1 | contig 30225 bp, 29 predicted proteins | sample AraplaCvi_mMS_r2_2_FD_184286 | JGI IMG/M metagenome (GOLD analysis project Ga0209051, IMG submission 184286) | Arabidopsis root microbial communities from North Carolina, USA - plate scrape MF_Cvi_mMS_r2 (SPAdes) (version 2) | ecosystem: Host-associated > Plants > Roots > Endosphere | place...
GCAAGCCTTCGAACTGAGCGACGCCTCGGCCGAACGCTCGGCCGCCGGCTGCACGGTGCACCTGAACAAGGAACCGATCATCGAGTACATCAACAGCAACATCACGCTGATGAAGTGGATGATTGCCGAAGGCTACGCCGACGCCCGCACGCTGCAGCGCCGCATCGCCGCGCAGGAAGCCTGGCTCGCGGACCCGCAGCTGCTCAAGGGCGATGCCGACGCCGACTACGCCGCCGTGATCGAGATCGACCTGGCCGAGATCCACGAACCCATCGTGGCCTGCCCGAACGACCCTGACGACGTGAAGACGCTCAGCGACGTGGCCGGCGCCGTGATCGACGAAGTGTTCATCGGCTCGTGCATGACCAACATCGGCCACTTCCGCGCCGCGTCGAAGCTGCTCGAAGGCAAGCGCGACATCCCGGTCAAGCTGTGGATCGCACCGCCCACCAAGATGGATGCGCAGCAGCTCACCGAGGAAGGCCATTACGGCGTGTTCGGCAATGCCGGTGCACGCACCGAGATGCCGGGCTGCTCGCTGTGCATGGGCAACCAGGCGCAGGTGCGCGAAGGCGCCACGGTGATGTCCACCAGCACCCGCAACTTCCCGAACCGCCTGGGCAAGAACACCAACGTGTACCTGGGCTCGGCCGAACTGGCCGCGATCTGCTCGCGCCTGGGCCGCATCCCGACGCGCGAGGAGTACATGGCCGCGACCGGCGTGCTCGATGCATCGAGCGCGCAGATCTACCAGTACCTGAACTTCGACAAGATCGACGACTACAAGACCGAGGCCGGCGCCGCCGTCGCGGCCTGATCCTCAGGCGATCCGCGCATTGGACAGGGGCCCCGCTTCGGCGGGGCTTTCTTGCGTCTGGGGTGCCGCTTTTGACTGCCTCCCCGGCCGTCTCCGACACGCAAGGGCGCCCTCGGCCGGCCGGGAGAGCGGGCCTCTCCGACAAGAATGGCTTGTCTCCGCCGCTTGTCGCGGAGAACAAGGAGACACGCCATGCCTTTGGCCTCTCTGGTCGGCCGATGGGCCATGCGGCCGTTTTCCAGGGCGCTGCCGCCGCTCGGCGACACCGAACGCGCCGCGCTCGAGGCCGGCACCGTCGGCTTCGAAGGCCTGCTTTTTGCGGGGCGTCCGGACTTCGACCTGCTCTCGGCCATGGGGTCCAACCGGCTCAGCGAGCGCGAGCAGTCCTTTCTGGACCGCGAGGTGCGCGAGCTGTGCCGCATGCTCGACGACCACGCCATCGACCAGGCGCGCGACCTGCCGCCCGAGGTGTGGCGCTACCTGCGCAACAAGCGCTTCTTCGGAATGATCATTCCCGAGCAGTTCGGCGGCCTCGGGTTCGGCCACTACGCGCACGCCACGGTGGTGGCGCGCATCGCCACCGTCAACATCGCCGCTGCCGTGACCGTGATGGTGCCCAACTCGCTTGGCCCGGCGGAGCTGCTGCTGCGCTACGGCACCGACGCGCAGAAGTCGCGCTACCTGCCACGCCTGGCCGATGGCCGCGAGCTTCCGTGCTTCGGGCTGACCTCGCCCTACGCGGGCTCCGATGCGGCGGCCATTCCGGACCGCGGCGTCATGGTCGAGCGCGAGTTCGGCGGCCGGCGCACGCGCGGCTTCCTGGTCGATTTCGACAAGCGCTACATCACGCTCGCGCCCGTCGCCACCGTCGTGGGGCTCGCCTTCCATGCGGTGGACGAGAGCAGGCCCGAGGGCGAGCGCGAGCTCGGCATCACCTGCGCGCTGATTCCGGTGCCGCACGAAGGCATGGAGATCGGCCGGCGCCACCGGCCGATGGACAGCGCCTTCATGAACGGTCCGATCCATGGCCGCCAGGTGTTCGTGCCGGTGGACTGGGTGATCGGCGGCGAAAAGCAGGTGGGCCAGGGCTGGCGCATGCTGATGGAGTGCCTGGCCGCGGGCCGCGCCATCTCGCTGCCCGCGCTCGGCTCGGCCATGCAGCAGACCGCGCTCTACGTGAGCAACGGCTATGGCCAGATCCGCGAGCAGTTCGGCCTTCCGATCGGCAAGTTCCATGCGGTTGCAGGGCTGGTCGCGCAGATGTCGGCCGAGCTCTATGCGAGCGATGCGGCGAGGCGCTTCACCGCGGCCGCGCTGGACAAGGGCGAGCGGCCGAGCGTGGCCAGCGCGATCCTCAAGGTGCAGCTCACGGAGGCCGGGCGGCGGGCCGTGAACCACGGCATGGACATCCTGGGCGGCAAGGGCATCATCGCGGGGCCGTCGAACCTGCTCGGCGTGTCGTACCGGCAGGCGCCGATCGCCATCACGGTGGAGGGCGCCAACATCCTGACGCGCGCGCTCATCGTGTTCGGCCAGGGCGCGATCCGCTGCCACCCGCATGTGCTTGACGAAATGGCGGCCGTGCAGGCGCGGGACGAGACGGCGCTGGGCCGGGCACTGATCGCGCACGGCAAGCACGTGGCCGCCAATCTGTGGCACAGCCTGTTCGGTGCGCCGGTGCTGGGCGAGCCGCCCGAGGCGCTGGCCCGCGAGGCGCGGCTGATCGCGCGCATGAGCGCCAAGTACGCGCTCACCGCCGACCTGGCCATGGGCCTGCTCGGCGGCCGGCTCAAGCGCATGGAACTGCTGTCGGCGCGGCTGGGCGACGTGCTCGCGCACCTGTACCTGGCCAGTGCCAGCGTGTGGCGCTATCGGGTCGATGCGGCGCCCGAATTGCTGCCCTTTGCGCAGGCCGCGATCCGGCTGCAGCTGGACGAGGCGGGGAAGATCCTGCGCGACCTGTATGCCAACCTGCCGACCGCCGGCCGGCGCGTGATCGGTGCGCTGGTGCTGCGCCGCTCCGCGCACCTGGCGCCGCTGCGCGACGTGCAGCTGATGGCGCTGGCCGAGCTGCTGCGCACCAATCCGCGCATCGTCCAGCGGCTGGCGCCGGACCTCGGCGAGCCCGCGGCCGGCGGCCTGCGCGACCTGATGCGCGCGATGGAACTGGGGGAGCAGCTCGGTGGCGACACCGCGGCCGTGCTCAACAAGGCGCTGCGGCGTACCCGCTCGTTCGAGGAGGCCGCATGCTCGGCGCCCGATCCGGGACTGGCGCTCGCCTATCTCAAGGCCGCCGACAAGGTGATCCAGGTCGACGACTTCGAAGGCCCCGCGCAGCAGCAGGCGCGCGCGGCGCTCAGCCGGCCGGCTGCGCCGCCAGTGCAGCCAGCGCCGCGGCCGTCTGGCCATCGGCCGGAAAGAAGGACTCCACCGCCAGTTCCTGCAAAGTGACGTCCACCGGCGTGCCGAAGATGGTGGTGGTGCTGATGAAGCTCAGCACGCCGCTCGGCGTGGCCAGCTGAAAGGGCACCACCACGCCCGAAAGCTCCGTGTCGGCAGCGGGCGTGTCGTGGCTCACCTGCGGCGCGGGATAGGCTTCGAGCTCGTCGTGCAGGGCCTGCAGCACCGCGTCGCCGGTCGCCGCAATCTGTTGCTGCAGCCGTTCGAGCAGATGGGCACGCCACTGCGCGAAGTTGGCGATGCGCGAAGCCAGGCCCTCGGGATGCAGGCTCAGTCGCAGCACGTTGATGGGCGCCTTCACCAGTTCGGGGGCGGCGCCGGCCATCAGCATCGGCACCAGCGCGTTGTGCGCCACCAGGTTCCAGTGCCGGTCGACGGCCAGCGCAGGGAACGGCTCATGGCCCTTGAGCACCAGGTCCACCGCGCGCCGGGCCGAGGCCATGGCCGGATCGTCGAGCGAGCGCTGCCGGTACATCGGCGCGAAGCCCGCGGCCACCAGCAGCGCATTGCGCTCGCGCAGCGGCACGTCGAGCCGCTCGGCCAGGCGCAGCACCATCTCGCGGCTGGGCGCGGCGCGGCCGGTCTCCACATAGCTCAGGTGGCGGGTCGAGACCTCGGCTTCCTGCGCCAGGTCGAGCTGGCTGAGCCGGCGGCGGGTGCGCCAGTGCCGCAGGTGGGCGCCGAACGGATCGCGCGCGCCGGGCTGGCCGGCCGGGGTGGAGTGGGTGCGGGTGGTGTTCATGGACGGCATTCTGGCGCGGTGCCGATGCGGCGCCATGACCTCCGAGGTCATCGACGCGACGCATGCCGGACGGAATCATTGGCTCCAACGCGGCAGGACTGGCTTGCGGCGTACCACCCGAAGGAGATTCTCATGTCCGTCTTTGCATCCCCCCGCTTCCTGCCCAACGTGATGTGGGCCGACGCCGCGTCCTGCGCCGCGACCGGTGCGCTGCAGGTCGGGTTCACCGGCGCGCTTGCCGGGCTGACCGGCCTGCCGGCGCCGCTGCTCATGGGAACCGGTGTGTTCCTGCTGGCCTATGCCGCCGCTGCGGCCTGGATGGCCAGCCGCCGCACGCCACCGCGCACGCTGATCGGCCTTGTGGTGGCCGGCAACTTCGGCTGGGCCGTGGCCTGCGTCGCGCTGCTGGTGAGCGGCGCATTCGCAGTCACCGCACTGGGCACGGCCTGGGTGCTGGCGCAGGCGCTGTGCGTGGTGGTGCTGGCCGAACTGCAATGGACCGGCCTGCGCCGCACCCGCGGCGGCGCGGACATGGCCTTGGCCTGAGTCCACGGGATGCCGGCAACGCCCATCCATCCGGCATTTTTCGCGATGAGGAACGCCGCGTGTCGAAGGACCGGGTTGGAAGACAGACTACAGCAGCTGACATCGTTCCCCGCTATCCTTGAAGAGCTTCCACGAACAATCAGGAGTTCCTCAATGGCCAAAGCACCGGCGCACGCTTTTGCGTCCACCCTCAAGACCTTCAAGACCGCATCGGGCAAGTCCGGCAAGTACTGGTCGCTGAAGGAACTGGCCAGGCAATATCCCAGCGTCGAACGGCTGCCGGTGTCGATCCGCATCGTGCTCGAGTCGGTGCTGCGCAACTGCGACGGCAAGAAGGTCTCGGCCAAGCATGTCGAAGAGCTGGCCCGCTGGGCGCCCAATGCGGACCGCATCGACGAGATCCCGTTCGTCGTCACCCGCGTGGTGCTGCAGGACTTCACCGGCGTGCCGCTGCTGGCCGACCTGGCCGCCATGCGCAGCGTGGCCGCCAAGCTCGGCAAGTCGCCCAAGACCATCGAGCCGCTGGTGCCGGTCGACCTGGTGGTCGACCACTCGGTGATGGTCGACTACTACGGCACGCCCAAGGCGCTCGACCTCAACATGAAGCTCGAGTTCCAGCGCAACAACGAGCGCTACCAGTTCATGAAGTGGGGCATGCAGGCCTTCGACACCTTCGGCGTGGTGCCGCCGGGCTTCGGCATCGTGCACCAGGTCAACCTCGAATACTTTGCGCGCGGCGTCTACAAGAGCTCGAGCGACGATGCCGAGGTGCCGGTGTACTACCCCGACTCGCTGGTGGGCACCGACAGCCACACCACCATGATCAACGGCGTGGGCGTGGTCGGATGGGGCGTGGGCGGCATCGAGGCCGAGGCCGCCATGCTGGGCCAGCCGGTGTACATGCTGACGCCCGACGTGGTGGGCTTCGAATTGACCGGCAAGCTGCGTGAAGGCGTCACGGCCACCGACCTGGTGCTGTACGTCACGGCCATCCTGCGGGCCGAGAAGGTGGTGGGCAAGTTCGTCGAATTCTTCGGTCCCGGCGCCGCCTCCATCGCGGTGCCCGACCGCGCCACCATCGGCAACATGGCGCCCGAGTACGGCGCCACCATGGGCTTCTTCCCGGTCGATGAAATGACCGTGGCCTACTTCGAGGGCACGGGCCGCACCCGGGAGGAGGTCGAGCGCTTCGAGGCTTACTACAAGGCGCAGGGCCTGTTCGGCATGCCGGCGCCCGGCGACATCGACTACACCAAGATCGTCAAGCTCGACCTGGGCACGGTGTCGCCGAGCCTGGCGGGCCCGAAGCGGCCGCAGGACCGCATCGACCTGGGTCACCTGTCGACCAAGTTCGCCGAACTCTTCAGCAAGCCCAACGACGCCAACGGCTTCAACCAGCCGGCCGAGCGGCTGAAGCTGCGTTATCCGCTCGCCGTGAACGGCCAGGGCGACGACGAGGAGGCCGCGCCGCCGCCGCCGGGCGCGCCGCGCGACGTGGTCGAGATGGTGGCCAACCGCTCGACCAAGGCGGCCGCCCATGTGAGCGCCACGGCGCCATCGTCGCCCAAGAATGGCGTGACCATCGGCAACGGCGACGTGCTGATCGCGGCGATCACCTCGTGCACCAACACCTCCAACCCGAGCGTGATGCTCGCGGCCGGCCTGCTGGCCAAGAAGGCGGTGGAGGCGGGCCTCACGGTCAAGCCGCACGTCAAGACCTCGCTCGCGCCGGGTTCGCGCATCGTCACCGAATACCTCGAGAAGGCGGGCCTGCTGCCGTACCTCGAGAAGCTGGGCTTCTACCTGGCCGGCTACGGCTGCACCACCTGCATCGGCAACGCGGGCGACCTCACGCCCGAGATCAACGACGCCATCGTCAAGAACGACCTCGTCGGCGCGGCCGTGCTCTCGGGCAACCGCAACTTCGAGGCGCGCATCCATCCGAACCTGAAGGCCAACTTCCTGGCTTCTCCGCCGCTGGTGGTGGCCTTCGCGATCGCGGGCAACGTGATGGTCGATCTCATGACCGAGCCCGTGGGCAAGGGCAGGAACGGCAAGGACGTGTACCTGGGCGACATCTGGCCCAGCCCGAAGGAGATCGACCAGAACCTGCGCCATGCGATGAACGCCAAGTCGTTCCGCGCCAACTACGACAAGGTCAAGACCGACCCGGGCAAGTTCTGGAGCAGCATCAAGGGCACGACGGGGCAGGTCTACGACTGGCCCAAGTCGACCTACATCGCCGAGCCGCCGTTCTTCGAGGGCTTCAAGATGGAGCCGCACGCCTCGGACGCAGGCTTCAAGGGCGCGCGGATCATGGCGCTGTTCGGCGACTCGATCACCACCGACCACATCTCGCCGGCCGGCTCCATCAAGGAAAGCTCGCCCGCGGGCATCTGGCTCAAGGCGCACGGCGTGGCCAAGGCCGACTTCAACAGCTACGGCTCGCGGCGCGGCAACCACGACGTGATGATGCGCGGCACCTTCGCCAACGTGCGCATCAAGAACCTGATGATCCCGCCCGACGTCAACGGCACGCAGGAAGAGGGCGGCGTCACGCTGCACTTCCAGCCCGGGGCAAGCAACGGCTCGCCGAGCGAGCCGGAGAAGATGTTCATCTATGACGCCGCCATGAAGTACATGGAGCAGGGCGTGCCGACGGTGGTCTTCGGTGGCGAGGAATACGGCACCGGCTCGTCGCGCGACTGGGCTGCCAAGGGCACGCAGCTCCTGGGCATCAAGGCCGTGGTGGCGCGCAGCTTCGAGCGCATCCACCGCGCCAACCTGGTCGGCATGGGCGTGCTGCCGCTGCAGTTCCGCGGCGCCGATTCATGGCAGACGCTGGGCCTCGTGGGCGACGAGAAGATCGACGTGGTGATCGGCGGCGAGCTCAAGCCGCAGATGGACGTGAAGCTCGTGGTGCACCGCGCCGACGGCAGCCACCAGGAAGTGACGGTGCGCCTGCGCATCGACACGCCGATCGAGGTCGACTACTACAAGCACGGCGGCATCCTGCCGTTCGTGCTCAGGCAGCTGCTCGCGGCTTGACCCGCGTCGGCCTCATCTCCGACACCCACGGCCTGCTGCGCCCGGAGGCCGTGGCGGCGCTGCAGGGCAGCGACTTCATCGTGCATGGCGGGGACATCGGCGATGCCGGCATCCTCGAAGCGCTCGCCGCCATCGCGCCGTTGACGGTGGTGCGGGGCAACAACGACCGCGAGCCCTGGGCCGAGCGCATTCCGGAAACGGCCCTGCTGAACGCCGGCGGCGTGCTCGTGCATGCGATACACGACCTGTCCCGGCTCGCCGCCGCCTCCGCCGGGGTTCGCGTGGTGGTCTCCGGCCACTCCCACAAGCCGAAGATCGAGGGGCGCGGCGGCGTGCTCTACGTCAACCCGGGCAGCGCCGGGCCGCGCCGATTCAAATTGCCAATTGCAGTGGCCGAACTCATTGTCGATGGCGATGCCGTGTCGGCGCGCATCATTGAACTGGGCTGAATGCGTCGTGAGCAGCCGGGATTCCGGCCAAAAAAGAACCCGGCCCGCGAGGTCAAAGGGGCTTCGTCAGGTTTCTGCGATTGAGAATTGATAGCATCTAGCTTTTGCTCCATTGGCGCGCCTGGAATCCGGCGCACTTTCTTACCGTGCAAACCAACCATTTCGGGGCCGCGCCGGCATCTTCCGGCCTGCGGCTCGACCAGCTTCCCGATAACCAATGGGCCACCGTGCTCGACGTGGCACGGCCCGAGGGGGCGGACGACCGCGAGCTCGTGCTGCGACTGACCGAGATCGGCTTCGTGCCGGGCGAGGCCGTTCGCATCGTGGCCCGCGGCCTGCCGGGGCGTGAACCGCTGGCGGTGCGGCTGGGCCACACCACCTTTGCATTGCGGCGCCATGAGGCCGCATTGATCCACGTGGCGCCGGGTCTGGCGGAGGGCGCAAGCCATGGTTGAGGCTGTCATCCAGGGACCGGGGCGCCTTGCGGCCACGGCGCAGCCGGCGCGCATCGCGCTGCTGGGCAATCCGAACTGCGGCAAGACGGCGCTGTTCAACCTGCTCACCGGCAGCCGCCAGAAGGTGGCCAACTATGCCGGCGTGACGGTCGAGCGCAAGGAAGGCTCGCTTCGCACCGCGTCGGGCCGGCGCGTGTTCGTGCTCGACCTGCCGGGCGCCTACAGCCTCAACGCGCTCAGCGTGGACGAGGCCGTGACGCGCGACGTGGTCACGGGCAAGAGCAGCGAGCCCCTGCCCGACCTGCTGGTGTGCGTGACCGATGCCACCAACCTGCGGCTCAACCTGCGGCTCGTGCTCGAGGCCAAGCGCCTGGGCCTGCCGATGGTGGTGGCGCTCAACATGACCGACATGGCCAGGAAGCAGGGCATCGCGGTCGACACGGCCGTGCTGTCGCGCGAACTGGGCGTGCCGGTCATCGAGACCGTGGGCGTGCAGTCGGGCGGCGCGCAGGGCCTGCTCGAAGCCCTCGATGCGCCGGTGGCCGCCGCGGCGCCGCTGCCCTGGCAGGCGCCGGGGCTGGACGACGTGCTGGCCACGCAGCGCGAAGTGCGCCGCATCCTGGCGCTGGCCGTGCGCGAGCCGGTCGGCAGCCTGGCCGCCAGCGACCGCATCGACCGCGTGGTGATGCACCCGGTGTGGGGCCTGCTGGTGCTCGCGGTCACGATGTTCCTGATGTTCCAGGCCGTGTTCAGCTGGGCCAACGTGCCCATGGACGCCATCAAGGCCGCGACCGAGGGCCTGGGCAGCCTGCTGAAGGCCCACATGCCCGAAGGCATGCTGCAGAGCCTGCTGGTCGATGGCGTGATTGCCGGAGTGGGCGGCGTGATCGTGTTCCTGCCGCAGATCCTGATCCTGTTCCTGTTCATCCTGGCGCTCGAAGACTCGGGCTACCTGCCGCGCGCGGCCTTCCTGCTGGACCGTGTGATGGGCACGGTGGGGCTGTCGGGCCGCTCCTTCATTCCGCTGCTGTCGAGCTTCGCCTGCGCCATTCCGGGCGTGATGGCCACGCGCACCATCAGCAACTGGCGCGACCGCATCACCACCATCATGATCGCGCCGCTCATGACCTGCTCGGCGCGCCTGCCGGTCTATGCGCTGCTGATCGCGGCCTTCATTCCGGCGCGCACCGTGGGCGGCGTGTTCAACCTGCAGGGCGTGGTGCTGTTCGCGCTCTATGTCTTCGGCATCGTGTCGGCCATGGCGGTGGCGTGGGTGATGAAGCGCTTCCGCGACAACAAGCAGCACTCGCCGCTGATGATGGAGCTGCCGGCCTACCGCTGGCCCAATGTGCGCAACCTGGCGCTGGGGCTCTACGAGCGGGCGTGGATCTTCATCCAGCGTGTGGGCACGATCATCCTCACGCTCACGATCCTGCTGTGGTTCCTGTCGACCTTCCCGTCGCCGCCCGAAGGCGCCACGGGGCCGGCCATCCAGTACAGCCTGGCGGGCATGATCGGCCGCGGCCTGGAGCACATCTTCGCGCCCATCGGCTTCAACTGGCAGATCTCCATCGCGCTGGTGCCGGGCATGGCGGCGCGCGAAGTGGCGGTGGGCGCGCTCGGCACGGTGTATGCGCTCTCGGCCAGCGGCGACGACGTGGCCGGCCAGCTCGAGCCGCTGATCGCGGGCAGCTGGTCGCTCGCCACGGCGCTGTCGCTGCTGGTCTGGTATGTGTTTGCGCCGCAGTGCATCTCGACGCTCGCGGCGGTCAAGCGCGAAACCGGCTCATGGAAGTACGTCTGGATCATGGCCGGCTACCTGTTCGCGCTGGCCTACCTGGCATGTTTCATCACCTACCGCGTGGCGCTGGCGCTGGGCGCGGGATGACCTGCCGCAAGCTTTGCGCGATGTTTCTGGGTTAGTCTCGAACGCGCCTTGGAGTAAACGGACATGACACAGCAATTGATCGTGGGATTGATCGTCGCGGCCGCCGCGTTCTATGCGGTCTGGCGCTGGATGCCCGCGGGCTGGCGGCGCAGTGCCGCGCACAAGCTCGCGGCCGGCACGCACCGCGCCGGGCTGGTCGACCAGCAGCGCGCCGAGCAGCTGGCGGCTTCGCTTGCCAAGACCTCGGGCTGCGGCTCCTGCGACAGCTGTGGCAGCTGCGGTCCGAAGACGCCCGCCAACAAACCATCCGAATCCGAAAAAGCCGGCCACAGCCCGCTGTCCACGCACAGCCGCTGAGGCCGATGCCCACGCACGTCCTCGTCGTCGGCGGCGGCATCGGGGGGCTTTCTGCTGCGCTGGCGCTGTCCCGCGGCGGCCACCGCGTCGATGTCTTCGAGCAGGCGCCCGTGTTCGCCGAGATCGGCGCCGGCATCCAGATGGGGCCCAACGTCACGCGGCGTCTCGCGCAACTGGGCCTGGCCGAAGGCCTGGCGGCCATCGCCGCGCGGCCTGATGCGCTGGTGGTGCAGAGCGCGGGCAGCGGCGCCGAGCTGGCCCGCCTGCCACTGGGCGACGCGATGCGCGAGCGCTACGGCGCTCCCTATCTCTGCGTGCACCGCGCCGACCTGCATGCGCTGCTGCTCGAAGCGGTGCGCGCTCGCGGCCGGGGCACCCTGGTGACCGATGCGCGCATCGCGCAGGTCGAGACCAGCGACGATCTCGTGTGCATCTCGAGCAGCGGTGCGCGGGCCTGGGAGGGCGAGGCACTGATCGGTGCCGACGGCCTCTGGAGCGTCGCGCGGCAGCGCCTCGATGTGCCATCCGCAGCCGAGCCGCCACGCGCCACCGGCCACACGGCCTGGCGGGCGATGGCCGAGCAGGCCGCGCTGCCGCAGGCCCTGCGCCGCGGCCGGATCGACGTGTGGCTCGGCCCGCAGCTGCATGCGGTGGCGTACCCGGTGCGCGGCGGCGCCTGGCTCAACGTGGTGGTGATCGCGGAATCGGCACCGGCCGGCGATGCACGCGACTGGAACCAGGCCAGCAGCCTCGCCGCGCTGCAGAAGGCCACGGGCCGCAGTGGAGGCGCCTTGCAGGCACTGCTCGAAGCCATGCCCGGCTGGCGCGCCTGGATGCTCAGCGACCGGCCGCCGCTGGCTTCCGCGGCCGAGATGGCCCACGAGCGCGTGGCGCTGGTGGGCGATGCCGCGCATCCGATGGTCCCCTACCTGGCGCAGGGCGCAGGCATGGCCATCGAGGATTCGGTGGCCCTGGCCGAGGCGCTGGGCCAAGGCGATGCCGCCGACGTGCCGGCCGCCTTCGCCCGCTATGCCGAAGCGCGCTGGCAGCGCAATGCGCTCGTGCAGGCCAAGGCCCGGCGCAACGGCCAGATCTTCCATGCGGCCGGCGCGGTGCGCATCGGCCGCGACCTGGCGATGCGCACGCTCGGCGCACGCCTGCTGGACCAGCCCTGGCTGTACGGCGGCTGAGGGCGACCGCGCCACAGGGGCGGTTCAGAGCCTGAAGGTCTGCAGGTGCTCGATGCGTTCGGCCAGGCCCTCGGCACCCAGGTAGTGGCCATGCGTGCCTTCCCGGACCTCGAGCAGTGTGGCTTCGAGTTCGGCCAGCGTCGCATCGCGTTCGATGACAAAGGCGGGCGGCACGTCGATGCCCGCCTCGGCGCATGCGTCGGCGATCAGGTGCGCGCTGGCGGGCGCACCGCAGGCCGCGCACTTGACGATGGCCGCCACGCTGGGTTCGGCCCCGTTGGCGAGCAGCGCGCTCGTGAGCTCCGGCGAGATCTGCCCGTCGACATTGCCCAGCGCATCGCGCGCCACCGGCGCGCCCGCGCGCACCAGCGCCATGGCCGCGGCGAAGGCGCCTTGGCCGATGGCCACGTCGGTGGCCAGCGCGCTGCCCTGCTGCGGGCCGTCGAAGCTCACGCCCGCGGCCGCGAGTTCGGCCACCAGCTCCGCGTCGTCGGTGCCGATGGCGTGGTGCAGCGCGGCACGCGCGATGGCCGGCAGCCGGCGCAGCGTGCCGTCTGCCAGCGGCGTGCGCCAGTCGACCACGGCGCGGCAATAGAAGGCCACCAGCTTGTCCATCAGGTCGAGGTCCAGTCCGTGGTCCTGGTGCCGGTCGTCGAGGTATTGCAGTAGATCCTGGCCCGAGAAATAGTCCCCCGTGGGCGCCAGCGGATCCTCGTCCAGGTGCAGCGCCGCGAAGGCGCCGCGCAGGTCGGGCGCGATGGTGCTCACGCTGTCTTCGTGCAGCGCATGCGTCCAGGCGGGCGGCAGCCCGTGCTTCCACGCGACGATGCGGCCGTGCTCGGGGCCGGGCTCGACCACCGCATAGACGCGGTCGCAGTATTCGAAGCCGCCGAAGGGCAGGTGCGTGAGCTTGCCGCTCCAGGCGCGGCCTTCCTCCTTGGCGGCCTCTTCGGCCAGCTCCTGTTCATGTTCGATCCAGCCCTGCAGGTCGCGGTAGCCGTCGCTGCCGTCCCAGAACAGCTCCGACCAGCTGATCGATTCCACGTTGCCGCCCATCGGCAGCGACAGGTCGTAATCGAGCCGCCCGCCCGCCGTCTGCCGCCACAGCGCGGCCAGCGCCTCGGGCAGCGGGCCGGCGCACAGCGCCTCGATGGCGGCGATCCGCTGCGCCGGCATGGGCGGCTGGGCCTCGAAGATCACGCGGTCCGCGAACAGGACCACACCATGCTCGCGCAGGGTTGCGAGCTCGTCGGGCGAGAACTGGACATCGTTCATGGCGGGGCCTCCGTTGTTGTTGCCAACCAATGTAGCGCTTCAGGCAGATGGGGCAAGCGGGGCAAGCGATAGCTCACAGGTCGGTACGCAGCTTCCAGATTTCGGGGAACAGCACCACATCGAGCATCTTGCGCAAGTAGCTCACGCCGCCGGTGCCGCCCGTGCCGCGCTTGAAGCCGATCACGCGCTCCACCGTGGTCACGTGGCGAAAACGCCAGAGGCGGAAGGCGTCTTCGAGGTCGGTGAGTTTTTCGCCGAGCTGGTACAGGTCCCAATGGTCGTGCGGGTTGCGGTACACCGTGAGCCAGGCCGCTTCCACGCCGTCGCTGGCTTCATAGGGCAGGGTCCAGTCGCGCTCCAGGTGATCGGCGGGCACCGGCAGGCCATGGCGTGCGAGCAGCTTCAGCGACTCGTCGTAGAGCGAAGGCGAGCGGTAGGCCGCGTCCACCTGCGCGAGCAGATCGGGCCGGTGCGCATGCGGCTTGAGCATGGCGGCGTTCTTGTTGCCGAGCGCAAACTCGATGCAGCGGTACTGCGCGCTCTGGAAGCCGCTGGAGTTGGCAAGGTAGGGGCGCATCGCCGTGTACTCGGGCGGCGTCATGGTCGAGAGCACGGTCCATGCGCTCACCAGCTGCTCCATGATGCGGCTCACGCGCGCGAGCATCTTGAAGGCGTCGGCCAGCTTCTCCTCGGCGATGCAGGTGGTGGCGGCGCGCAGCTCGTGCAGCATCAGCTTCATCCAGAGCTCGCTGGTCTGGTGCTGCACGATGAACAGCATCTCGTCGTGCGCGGGCGAAAGCGGATGCTGGGCGTTGAGGATCTCGTCGAGGTGCAGGTAGTCGCCGTAGCTCATCGACGCGCTGAAATCCAGCTGCGCCTTTTCCTCGTGGACGATCTTCTCGGGGCTCTGGCCCGTGCTCTTTTCGGTGCTCATGTCACTGCGTTCTTGCGGTTGAATTCGGCGCGTTGCCACTCGCCCGTCCGGAGCACCTGCACCAGATGCTCGACCGAGTTCCACACATCCTCGAAGCCAAGGTACAGCGGCGTGAAGCCGAAGCGAAGGATGTCGGGCATCTGCGAATCGCCGGCGCGGTAGTCGCCGATCACGCCGCGCGCGATCAGCGCCTGCACGATGGCGTAGGCGCCTTCGTCGCGGCTCAGGCACACCTGCGAGCCGCGGCGTGCGTGTTCGCGCGGCGTGACGAGCGCGAGGCCCTGGCCCGCGCAGCGTTCTTCCACCAGCGCGATGAACAGGTCGGTGAGCGCGAGCGACTTGGCGCGCAGCGCGGCCATCGCGCCGTTTGAACCGTTGAAGACTTCGGCCGCGAGCACGGTGTCGAGCCCGCATTCGAGCCCCGCCAGCGCGATGACCGGCTGCGTGCCGCAGAGATAGCGGCCCACCCCCGGCGCGGGGCGGTAGTGCGGCGTGAACTCGAAGGGCGCCGCATGACCCCACCAGCCCGACAGCGGCTGCTCGAACTTGCCCGCATGCCGCGTATGCACCCAGGCAAAGGCCGGCGCGCCGGGGCCGCCGTTCAGGTACTTGTAGCCGCAGCCGATGGCGTAGTCGGCATTGCTGTCGTTCAGCGCGACCGGCACCGCGCCCGCGCTGTGCGCCAGATCCCACACCGTGAGCGCGCCGGCGGCGTGCGCGGCGGCGGTGACGGCCTTCATGTCGTGCATGGCGCCGGTGCGGTAGTTCACGTGCGTGAGCATCAGCACGGCCACTTCGTCGGTCAGCACCGAATCCGGGCCTTGCAGTTCGCTCGCATCGATCAGCTTGAGCGTGAAGCCGCGTTCGCGGCACAGCGACTCGGCAATGTAGAGGTCGGTCGGGAAGTTGCTGCGCTCGCTGACCACCAGCCTGCGCCCGCTGTGCGTCTGCTGCGAGAGCGCCGCGAACAGCACCTTGTAAAGGTTGACCGAAGTGCTGTCGGTGCACACGACTTCGCCGGGCGCGGCGCCGATCAGGCGAGCCACCTTGTCGCCCAGGCGCTGCGGCAGGTCGAACCAGCTGGCGGTGTTCCACGAGCGGATCAGGCCTTCGCCCCATTCCTTGGCCACCACTTCGGCAATGCGTGCCGGCGCGGCCTTCGGCAGCACGCCGAGCGAGTTGCCGTCGAGGTAGAGCACGCCCTCGGGAATGGTGAATTGGTCGCGCAGGGCGCGCAGCGGGTCTTGCGCGTCGAGCGCGCGGCAGTCTTCGAGGGTCGTCATGATGGAGGTTTTCAGCGGGGAAGCTCGCGCAGCACGGCGCGAACCGGGGAGGCATCGGCGCTGACCAGCCTGAGCGGCAGCGCGATGAGTTCGTAGTCGCCCTCGGGCACCTCGTCGAGCACGAGGTTCTCGAGCACGCGCAGGTCGAGGCGGCGGATGCGCTGGTGGCTTTCCAGCGTCTTGCTGTCGGCCGGGTCGATGCTGGCGGTGTCGATGCCGATCAACTTCACGCCCATGGCCGCGAGCCTTTCGACGGTGGCGGGCGCGTAGGCCGCGAGCTGCGGGTCCCAGTGGGCGACGGGCATGGCGGTGTAGGTACGCACCAGCACGCGCGCGGGCAGGGTGCTGTCGATGGCGTGGGCGATGTGCTCCCACTCGATCAGCGGCCCCTTGGCGATGGCATGGATCACCCGGCACGGGCCGAGGAAGGGCGCGAGGTCGACGAGGCCGATGGCCTGGCCTTCGGCGTCGTAGTGCAGCGGCGCGTCGGCATGCGCGCCGACGTGGGGCGAGAGCTTGATCTCGCTGACGTTGACCGGGCAATCCGGCGAAATGGTGGCCGCCCAGCGCTGCTGGTAGGGCGTGTCGCCGGGGAACACCGGCGTGCCTTCATGCACGGGCGGCGAGATGTCCCAGAGGCGGGGTTGGGGTTGCAGGGAACGCATGGCGCGAAGTTAGCGCCGGGCGGGGCGTCGTGGTGTCGGTTATTTCCAACACACGGCGTGACGAGATGATCGATCGGCTCAGAGGGGCAGCGACGCCAGGCCAGGCAGCCCGTGCCGCGCACGGGCCCGCTCGCAGGCGTGGCTGCCGGCCTGCAGCTCATGGCAGGGGTTGGGGCGCCATTCGTAGATGCCACAGGCCACGGCCTGGCCGATCTTGCCGGTGAGCGCCGCGCAGCGCGGCGGCGTGTGGTCGGTGCCGCGCATGCGGCAGAGGGCGCCGTTCACTTCGACCGCGAGGCCCGCCGGCACCCTGCCGCCGTTCTCGTCGAGTTCGTGGATGCTGAAGTCGACGCGGTAGCTGGCGCAGCAGGCGCCGCATTGCTGGCAATGGGACACGTGGCCGCGCCTTCGGTCAGATGCCTAAAGCCGTCCCAGCAGCAGGAACTCCATCAGCGCCTTCTGCGCATGGAGCCGGTTCTCGGCCTCGTCCCACACCACCGACTGCGGGCCGTCGATGACCTCGGCCTGCACTTCCTCGCCGCGGTGCGCGGGCAGGCAGTGCATGAAGAGGGCGTCGGGCTGGGCGATGCGCATCATGTCCTCGTCGACGCACCAGTCGGCAAAGGCCTTGCGGCGGGCCTCGTTCTCGGACTCGTAGCCCATGCTGGTCCAGACGTCGGTGGTCACCAGGTCGGCGCCGCGGCAGGCTTCCATCGGGTCCTTGAAGACCTGGTAGCTGTCGGCCGAGCGCAGGCCCGCCACCGACTGGTCGACTTCGTAGCCGCTGGGCGTGCTCACGTGCACCTTGAAGCCGAGGATCTCGCTGGCCTGCAGCCAGGTGTTGGCCATGTTGTTGCCGTCGCCCACCCAGGCCACCGTCTTGCCCTGGATCGAACCGCGGTGCTCGATGTAGGTGAAGATGTCCGCGAGGATCTGGCAGGGGTGGAACTCGTTGGTCAGGCCGTTGATCACCGGCACGCGCGAGTGCGCGGCGAAGGTGTCGATCTTGGTCTGCTCGTAGGTGCGGATCATCACGAGGTCGACCATGCGGCTGATGACCTTGGCGCTGTCCTCGATGGGCTCGGCGCGGCCGAGCTGGCTGTCGCCGGTGGTCAGGTGCACCACGCTGCCGCCGAGCTGGTACATGCCGGCCTCGAAGCTCACGCGGGTGCGCGTGCTGGCCTTCTCGAAGATCATGGCCAGCGTGCGGTCGGTCAGGGGCTGGTGCTTCTCGTAGGTCTTGAACTTCTTCTTGATGATCGCCATGCGATCGAAGAGGTAGGCGTATTCGTCGGCCGTGAAGTCCGAGAACTGCAGGTAGTGGCGGATGGCGTTGGGCGTGGTGGCGGTCGTCATTGCGCTGCAGGCTCCGACAGGAATGTTTTGACGAGGGGCGCGAGGATCGCGACGATCTCGTCGGCTTCGGCAATGCTCAGGATGAGCGGGGGCACCAGGCGGATCACCTTGTCGGCCGTCACGCTCAGCAGCAGGCCGGCGTCGCAGGCGCGGTTCAAAATGACGCCGCAGGGCCGGTCGAGCTCGATGCCGAGCATCAGGCCCTGGCCGCGGATTTCCTTCACGCCGGCCAGGCCGCCGATTTCGCGTTCGAGCGCGGCCTTCAGGTGCTCGCCCACGGCGGCGGCGTTCTCGAGCAGCTTGTGCTCTTCCATGATGCGGATGGTTTCGATGCCGGCGCGCATCGCGAGCGGGTTGCCGCCGAAGGTGGTGCCGTGGTTGCCGGGGCCGAAGATGTGGGCGGCCTTGGGGCCAGCCACCACGGCGCCGATCGGCACGCCCGAGCCCAGGCCCTTGGCCAGCGGCATGACGTCGGGCTTGATACCGGCCCACTGGTGCGCGAACCACTTGCCGGTGCGGCCCATGCCGCATTGCACTTCGTCGATCATCATGAGCCAGTCGCGCTGGTCGCACAGGGCGCGCACCTGCCTCAGGTACTCCCAGCGCATCGGGTTGATGCCGCCTTCGCCCTGGATGGTCTCGAAGAACACGGCGACCACGTTGGGGTTGCCTTCGGTGGCCTTTTTCAGTGCCTCGATGTCGTTCAGCGGCACGCGGATGAAGCCCTCGACCAGCGGGCCGAAACCGGCCTGCACCTTCGGGTTGCCGGTGGCCGACAGGGTGGCGATGCTGCGGCCGTGGAAAGCGGCCTCGTACACCACGATCTCGGGCCGCTCGATGCCCTTGTCATGGCCGAACTTGCGCGCGAGCTTCAGGGCGGCCTCGTTGGCCTCCAGCCCGGTGCAGCAGAAGAAGGCATTGGTCAGGCCCGAGAGCTCGGTCAGCTTGGCGGCCAGCTGTTCCTGGCCGGGCACGTGGTAGTAGTTGGAGCTGTGGATCAGCTTGCTGATCTGGTCCTGCAGCGCGGGCACCAGCTCGGGGTGGTTGTGGCCCAGCGTGTTCACGGCAATGCCGCCGAGGCCGTCGAGGTAGGCCTTGCCCGCGGTGTCCCAGACTCGGCAGCCCTGGCCGTGCGACAGCGCGATCGGCAGGCGACCGTAGGTGTTCATGACGTGGGGCGAGGTGGGCTGGGCGGTAGCGCTCATTCGGTTCTCCAGATAGGGAACCGCGGATTCTAGGCGTGCGCCTTGACGGCTTCGTTGAGGATTCCGCATTACAGCAATGCCCGCTGCCCGGGAGGCGAAAGGCGCCCGGATAGAATCGCTTGTTGCACCGCAGCACCTGCTGCGGGCGCCTCATTCAACGATGATTTCCCCCACTGCCAAAGAAATCTTCATCCAGGGCATCACCCGCGATGGCCGGACTTTCCGCCCCAGCGACTGGGCCGAGCGGCTGGCCGGCGTGATGTGCTCCTTCCGCCCCGGCGGCGCCTATCCGGGCAGCCACCTGAGCTATTCGCCCTGGTGCATTCCGACCACCATCAACGGGGTCAAGTGCGTGGTGGTGAACCGCGCCCTGCGCGACGCCGAACCCATGGCCTGGGACTTCTGCGTGAACTTCGCGCGCGACAACGACCTGCAGGTGGCCGAGGCCTGCCTGGTGCCCGACGTGCCGCCCAAGGCCTGAGCGGGCGGCTTCCTCCGGCAGGACGGAAGCGATCGGACATGAAAAAACCGCCCGAAGGCGGTTTTTTACACTTTGCTGCAGCGCACCCCGATCAAACGGCGGACCGGAGAATTCCGGTCCGGGCTTGCCTGACAGGTGTCAGGCGGCGGCCTTTTCAGGCGCGAGGGCGAGGGCCTTGACCTTCGCCGACAGGCGGCTCTTGTCGCGAGCAGCCTTGTTCTTGTGGAAGATGCCCTTGTCGGCGACGGTGTCGACGATGCTCTGGGCCTTCGCGAAGAGTTCGCTTGCCTTGGTCTTGTCGCCGGCCAGGACGGCCTTCTCGACATTCTTCACGGCGGTGCGGTATTTGGAGCGCAGCGAGGTGTTCGCAGCGTTGAGCTTGGTGTCCTGGCGGACGCGCTTACGGCCGGAGGCGAGGCGCGGGTTCTTTTTCTTGGGCTTGGCGGATGCCATGGTTTGGTTCCTTAGGTGTCTGAGGATGATGCAGCAAAGCCCTCCATTATAGGCCGGGTTGCCTTTTTCGCCGAATCGGGGCTTGCCGGGCCCTACACTCGCCCCCGTGTCCCTGTTCAAATCCGCTTCCACCGTATCCCTGCTGACCCTCGCTTCGCGGATCACGGGCCTCGTGCGCGACGTGCTTTTTGCCTCGGTGTTCGGCGTCAGTGCGCTGACCGACGCGTTCAACGTCGCCTTCCGCATTCCCAACCTGTTCCGGCGGGTTTTCGGCGAAGGCGCCTTCAGCCAGGCCTTCGTGCCGGTGCTCGCGGCGCGCAAGACCGAAGCCGGCCAGGAGGGCGCCAAGGCGCTGATCGACCATGTCGCCACGCTGCTGACCTGGGCGCTGGTGGTGGTCTGCGTGGCCGGCGTGGCCGGCGCGCCGCTCCTGGTGTGGGCCATGGCCAGCGGGCTGGCGGGCTTCGATGCCGCCGTGGTCATGACGCGCTGGATGTTCCCCTACATCGGCTTCATGTCGCTCGTGGCGCTGGCGGGCGGCATCCTGAACACCTGGCGCAAGTTCGCGGTGCCGGCCGCCTCGCCGGTGCTGCTCAACATCGCGCTGATCCTGGCAATCGTCGTCGGGGCGCCGTTGTTCCGCCGCTACGGCATCGAGCCGATCTATGCCCAGTGCGTGGGCGTGCTGGTCGGCGGCGTGCTGCAGCTGGCCATCCAGATTCCGGCGTTGCGTGCGCTGGGCCTCCTGCCGCGCATCGGTGCGAGCTTCAAGGCCCTGGGCGACGCCTGGCGCGACCCCGCCACGCGCCAGGTGCTGAAGCTGATGCTGCCCGCCCTGCTGGGCGTGAGCGTGGCGCAGATCTCGCTGCTCATCAACACGCAGATCGCCTCGCATCTTGCGGTCGGCAGCGTGACCTGGATCGGCAATGCCGACCGCCTCATGGAGTTTCCGACCGCGATGCTCGGCGTGGCGCTCGGCGTGGTGCTGATGCCGCAGCTGGCCGGCGCCCGCGCGGCCAAGGACGACGCGCGCTACTCGTCGCTGCTCGACCTGGGCCTGCGGCTGGTGGTGCTGCTGTCGGCGCCGTGCGCCGTCGCGCTGCTGCTCTTTGCCCAGCCGCTGGTGGCCGTGCTGTTCCACAACGGCGCCTACCAGGGCGAGGACGTGCAGCGCACCACCGTGGCGCTGATGGGCTACGGCGTCGGGCTGATCGGCCTGGTGGCCATCAAGGTGCTCGCGCCCGGCTACTACGCCAGGCAGGACACGCGCACGCCCATGCTGATCGCCGTGGGCGTGCTGGTGCTGACCCAGGTCCTCAATTTCTTCCTGGTGCCGGTGCTGCAGCATGCGGCGCTCACGCTGACCATTGCCATCGGCGCGCTGGTCAATGCGGTCTGGCTGCTGGTCGGGCTGATCCGCCGCGGCAGCTACAAGCCCGAACCCGGCTGGGGCAAGTTCGCGCTGCAGGTGCTGGCGGGAATGCTGGTGCTCGCGGCCCTGCTGGCATGGGGTTCGCGCCACTTCGACTGGATCGGCCTGCGCGAGCAGCGCTTCCTGCGCATCGGCCTGCTGGCCGCGCTGATCGCCGGCGCGGCGCTGCTGTATTTCGCGGTGCTCGCGGCCGTGGGCGTGCGGCTTCGCAGTTTCGTGCGCCGGTAAGAGGCCTTGCGGTGCGGCTTTCCGCAACGCAGCCGTTTTCGAACTGCGCAAGCTGAAAACACCGCCTTGACGCTCCCCGAATGCTCCTCTACAAAGACACATGACGTTCAGCTTTCAGGTTCCCACGGCCCTGGCGTATTTCGAATCGCTGGTGCAGAGCGACGAGCACTTTCCGCTGCTGGAGGCTGCCGCCAGCCTCGCGCAGGACGAATACCCCGACCTCGACGTGCAGCAGGTGCTGGGCGACGTCGACCAGCTGCTCGCGCGCCTGAAGCGCCGGCTGCCGGCCGATGCTGCGCCGCTGGCCCGGCTGCGCGCGCTCAACCAGTTCTTCTTCAACGACCTGAACTTCGGCGGCAACGTCAACGACTACTACGACCCCGACAACAGCTACCTGAACGCCGTGCTGCGCACGCGCCGCGGCATTCCCATTTCGCTGGCGGTGCTGTGGATGGAGCTCGCGCAGGGGCTGGGCCTGCAGGCGCGCGGCATCGGCTTTCCGGGCCACTTCATGCTCAAGGTCACGTTGCCCAAGGGGCAGGTGGTGATCGATCCCTTCACCGGCAAGTCGCTCTCGCGCGAAGAACTCGGCGAGCGGCTCGAACCCTACAAGCGCAGCAACGGGCTGGTCGGCGACTTCGACGTGCCGCTGGGCCTGTACCTGCAGCCCGCCAGCTCGCGCGAGATCATCGGGCGCATGCTGCGCAACCTGAAGGAAGTGCACCGCGCGCAGGAAGACTGGCAGCGAGCCATCGCCGTGCAGGACCGCCTCATCGCGCTGTTGCCCAACGCCTGGGGCGAGTACCGCGACCGCGGCATCGCGCATGCCGAGCAGGGCAACACGGCGGCCGCCGTGCGCGACCTCGAAACCTACCTCGAGCATGCGGAAGACGCGCTCGACGTCGATGTCATTGCAGAGCGCGTCGCGGCGCTGCGGCGCGAATCCGACTGATGGCCACCAGCACCGGCGTGGCAGACGCCCCCGATCTCGGCACCCTGCATGAGTTTCACGGCGTGCAGCCCGTGCTGCCGGTGTCCGACGCCGCGCGCGCCGCGCGCTGGTTCCGCGACGTGCTGGGCTTCGAGATCGACTTCATCGCCGGCGAACCGCCGAGCTATGCGCGGGTCAAGAAGGGCGACCGCAGCTACGGCGACCCGGTCTACCTGCGCCTGTGGCAGTGCAACACGCGCGGGGCGCCGCCCTGGCGCGGCGAGATCGTGATCCACGTGGGCAAGGACATCGACGGCCTGCACGCCGCCTACGCGAAGCGCGGCGTCACGGTGATCGAGCCGCCCGTCTCGCAGCCCTGGGGCCTGCGCGAATTCGCCATCCGCGAGCCCGACGGGCATGTGCTGCGCTTCTGCGGCTATCTGCCCTGAAATCTGATACATAAAATTACAAATAGATCGAGACGGGCGTGTCGATCAGGCTTGCGCTCGCGCGACGTGTGAACAGGAGCGCGCAAATTCCAGCACCTCCCGACTTCATCAACCTTCAGGAGAAACGACATGCGATTCATGGTTCTGGTCAAGGCCAACAAGGATTCCGAAGCCGGCGTGATGCCGAGCACCGAGGTGCTCACCGCCATGGGCAAGTTCAACGAGGAACTGGTCAAGGCCGGCGTGCTGCTGGCGGGCGAAGGGCTGCATCCGTCTTCCAGGGGTTCGCGCGTGCGCTGTGAAGGCCTCAAACGCACCGTCATCGACGGTCCTTTTGCCGAAACGAAGGAACTGCTCGCGGGCTTCTGGCTGCTTCAGGTCAAATCGAAGGAGGAAGCCATCGAGTGGATCAAGCGCAGCCCGTTCCAGGAGGGCGAGATCGAGATCCGCCAGGTGTTCGAAGCCTCCGATTTCGGCGACTCGATGACGCCCGAACTGCTGGCGCAGGAAGAGCGCCTGCGCGCCGAATCCGAGGCCCGGGCCAAGGCCGGCAGCTGAACGGCAAGACTGCACCGAAGGAGATCCGCCATGCGATTCATGCTGCTGATGATTCCCCACGGCTACGAGACCGCCGCGCCCGGCACCATTCCCGACGACGTCGATGCGGTGGCGGCCATGATGGCCTACAACGAGTCGATGCAGAAGGCCGGCGTGCTGATCAGCTGCGACGGCCTGCATCCGCCCTCGATGGGTGCGCGCGTGAGCTTTCCGGGCCACAAGCCCAAGGTCGTCGACGGTCCTTTCGCCGAAGCCAAGGAAGTGCTCGGCGGCTACTGGATCATCGACGTGCCCTCGCGCGCCGATGCCATCGAATGGGCCACGCGCTGCCCCGGCAGCGAGAACGAGGTCATCGAGGTCCGGCAGATCCAGGAAATTGCCGACTTCCCGCCCGACGTGCAGGCCCTGACCGCCGAATTCGCGTCGATGCAGGCGGTCAAGAAATAAGACCCGCTGATCAGTCCTCTCGCACCAGCCGGATGCCCACCAGCGTGTAGCGCGTGTCCGGCGCGTTCCAGTTGCGATAGGCCGCCCGGGCATAGAAGGCCCAGGTGTGCCAGGAGCCGCCGCGGCGTACCCGCACTCCGCCTTGGGCGGGGCCCTGCGGGTCGTCGAGTGGCGACTGCGCGTAGTATTTCTCGCCATGCCAGTCGGCTACCCATTCCCACGCATTACCGTGCATGTCGTAAAGGCCCCAGGCGTTCGGCGCAAAGCTGCCGACCGGCGCGGTGAACGCGTAGCCATCGTCGCCGTCCAGCGCCATCGGCTGCCAGCGCGGCCAGTACCGGGCGCTGTTTGCATCGAACACGTTGGCCGCGCCCAGCAGCGAATGCGGGTCGTCGCCCGAGCTGTAGCGGCTGCGCGTGCCGGCGCGGCAGGCGTATTCCCATTCGGCCTCGGTCGGCAGCCGGTAGCGGCGGCCCTCGGTCTTGCTCAGCCAGGCCGCCAGCGCCTGGGCGTCGTTCCAGGTCACGTTGACGACCGGATGGTCGTCGCCTTGCGCGAAGCCGGGGTTGCGCCAGGAGTAGCGCGGGTCGCGGCCCTCGAAGGCGTCGCCGCGCTTCGTGGTGGCCGGGTCGTAGTCGGCGCGCCAGCCGTAGCCGCCGGTTCCGTCGGCCACCGACTCGGGCACGTAGCCCGAGGCTTCGACGAAGCGCCGGAACTGGCCGACCGTCACCTCGTGCCGGCCCATCCAGAAGGAGTGGGTGATGCGCACCCGGTGAACCGGCCCCTCGTCGCCCAGCTGCGCGAATCGCTCTCTCGGCAGCTGCCCATAGGCGGCGGCCAGCGATTCGGGCGGTTCGTCGCTGCCCATCAGGAACTCGCCGGCCGGCAGCCTGACGAAAGCCATGCCGAGGCTGTTGCGTTCGACCTCGGCGGCTTGGGCACCGCCGAGGACCATGGCCAGGATCAGGAGGCAGCACTGCTTCATGTGCGGATGCTATTGCACCCCCTGGACAATGAGGAAGCGCACGCATGAGCAATGGCAGGAACCAGGAAGCGGTCAGCCGCACCATCGAGGCGGTATGGCGCATCGAATCCGCCAGGATCATCGCCACCGTCGCGCGCATGGTGCGCGACGTGGGCCTCGCCGAGGAACTGGCGCAGGACGCGCTGGTGTCGGCCCTCGAGCAATGGCCCGAAAAAGGCGTGCCCGACAACCCCGCCGCCTGGCTCACCGCCGTGGCCAAGCGCCGCGCGCTCGACCGGCTGCGCCACCGGCAGCTGGCCGAGCACAAGGCGCCCGAGATCGGCCGCGAGCTCGACGCGCAGCACGAGATGGCCCAGGCCGACTTCGCCGAAGCCGTCGATGCGGCCATCGACGACGACATCGGCGACGACCTGCTGCGGCTGGTGTTCACCGTCTGCCATCCCGTGCTTTCGACCGAGGCGCGCGTGGCGCTCACGCTGCGCCTGATGGGCGGCCTCGGCACCGACGAGATCGCCCGTGCCTTTCTCGTGCCCGAAGCCACCGTGGCGCAGCGCATCGTGCGCGCCAAGCGCACGCTGCTCGAAGCGCGCGTGCCCTTCGAGGTGCCGCGCCGGCATGAACTCGAAGCGCGGGTCGCCTCGGTGCTCGAGGTGCTCTACCTGATCTTCAACGAAGGCTACTCGGCCACGGCCGGCGACGACTGGATGCGCCCTGCGCTGTGCGAGGAAGCCATGCGCCTGGGCCGCATCGTGGCCGAGCTGATGCCCGATGCCTCGGAAGTGCATGGCCTGGTGGCGCTGATGGAAATCCAGGCCTCGCGCACCGCCGCCCGCGTGGGCGCCTCGGGCGAGCCGGTGCTGCTGCTCGAGCAGAACCGCGCGCGCTGGGACCACATGCTGATCCGGCGCGGCCTGGCGGCACTGGCGCGTGCCGAGGCGCTCGGCGGCGCCTTCGGCCCGTATGCGCTGCAGGCGGCCATTGCCGCCTGCCATGGCCGCGCGCGCACGGCAGAAGACACCGACTGGCCGCGCATTGCTGCGTTGTACGACGCGCTGGCCGAGCTGTCGCCATCGCCCATCGTCGAATTGAACCGCGCGGTGGCGCTGTCGATGGCTTTCGGGCCGGCCGCGGGGCTCGAGGTGGTGGATGCGCTCGTGGGCGAGCCGGCGCTGCGGGCCTACCACCTGCTGCCGGCGGTGCGCGGCGACCTGTTGCTGAAGCTCGGGCGCCGCGACGAGGCGCAGAAGGAATTCGACCGCGCCGCCTCGCTCACGCGCAACACGCGCGAGCGGACCCTGCTGCTGGCGCGTGCGCGAGCCTGTGCGGCTGCGCAGGGCTGAGGTTCCTCAAGAGGCCGGCGGCCGCTACGCCTTCAACGCCGAGGCCGAAGGCGAACCGGGCAATCCGAACTGGTGCCAGGCGCGCCGCAGCTGCGTGTCCGAGCCGAAGCCCGAGATTTCCGCCGCCCGCGTCACGCTCGCGCCCGAGGCCAGCGCAAGCTGCGCGGCCGCCAGCCGCAGCCGCCGCAGGTAGGCCAGCGGCGCCACGCCAGCATGCTCGACGAACAGCCGCGTCAGGTGCCGTGCCGAGGTGTGGGCCACTTCCGCCATCCGCGGCACGCTCCAGTCGGCCTGCGGCTGCTCGCTGACGGCGTCCTGCACGCGGTGCAGCGCGGCGTGCAGGTGGTTGCGGTAGGCCAGGAAGGGCGACAGCTCCGGATCGTGCGGACCGCGCCGCTGCGCCACCACCATCGCCTGCGCCACCTGGGCGGCCAGTGCTTCGCCGCACACGTCGGCGATGCGGTGCAGCACCAGGTCGATGCCGGTGGTGACGCCCGCGCTGCTGTACACCGGCGGATCGATCACGAACACGCGGTTGGCCACCACCTCGCAGCGCGGCTCCACCGCGCGCAGTTCGTCGAGGTGATGGTGGTGCGTGGTGGCGCGCCGGCCGGAGAGCGCACCGGCGTGCGCGGCCAGCAGCGCGCCGGCGCAGACGGTGACCAGCTCGAGCCGACCGGGTTCGAAGCGCTGGCCGCGCAGCCAGTGCAGCAGCTCCTGCGTCTCGGCGTTGTCGATCGGGATGGCGTCTCCGGGCAGCCCGACCAGCACGAGCCAGGCCGGGCCCGGCCATTGCGCCGGCAACGGTGCCAGGTTGGCGAGGGCTACGCCGACCGACCCGATCGACGTGGGCCGCGGGCTGGCGAATTCGATCTCGAAGCGCTCGGGCTGGCCGGCCGCGTGCAGCCGCTGGTTCGCGATGCGCAGCGCCTCGGCCGGGCCGGCCCAGTCGAGCACCAGGCTGCCCGGCAGCAGCACGAACACTACGCGGATGGGCTGCGGCTGTTGGAGGTCCATGCGTAGTCCATCTGGCGCGCCGTGCGTTCGGCCAGCGTGCGGCCGGCCAGCCGTTCGACCAGGTAGAGGCTCATGTCGATGCCCGCGCTGATGCCCGCGGAACTGACGATGCGGCCGCTGTCGACCCAGCGCTCGTTTTCGCGCACGTCGAGCGAGGGGAACTGCTCGCGCAAGTCTGCAATGTCTTCCCAGTGCGTGGTGACGGCTTCGCGCGTGGCCACGCCGCTCTTGGCGAGCAGGAAGACGCCGGTGCAGACCGAGGCGACGAGCTGCGCGCCGGCCGCGCAACCGGCGATCCAGCGCAGGGTGGCGGCGCTTGCCATGGGCGCATCGACCACGCCGCCGGGCACGATCAGCAGGTCGGCCTTCGGAGCCGCGTCCAGGTCGTGGTCGGCCAGCAGGCGCAGGCCGGCGCGTGCCTGCACGGGCTGGCTGGCGCTCGCCGCCACCGAAGCCACCTCGAAAGGCGCCGGCGCACCGGGATCCATGCGCCGGCTCACGCGGCTCGCGGTGGTGAACACCTCGAACGGCCCCGCGAAGTCGAGCGCCTCGACGCCGTCGTAGGCGAGGATCAGTACGCGAAGGCTCATGCGGCGAGGCTTTCCGTGGCGTGGGCGCCGGCGCGCTCGAGCGCCGGCGCCACGCTGCAGACCGTGGCGAACCGGCCATCCAGCACAGCCGCCGTGCGCGCCTTGATATCGGCGGCGGCAAGCGGCCGGCCGTCGGGTTGCGGCATGTCGAAGGTCAGCGTGGCCTCGGTCACGTAGTCGACCTCCCAGCCCAGGTCCGAGGCGTGGCGCGCCGTGGTTTCGCAGCATTGCTCGGTGCGGATGCCGCTCACGATCAGCCGGCCGATGCCCTGCTGCGTGAGCCAGATGTCGAGCCCGCTGTTGACCAGCGCGCTGTGGCGGTGCTTGGTGAAGGTGGCAGCGGCCTCGAAAGCCGCCAGGCCTTCGATCGGCCGCACGAAGCCCGACTCGACCGCGAACGGATGGCTTGCGGCAGCGGGACCGTCGACGTGGAAGACGCGCACGATCGGAAGACCGGCGGCCAGGCAGCCCTCGATCAGCGTGTTCTGGGCAGCGAAATAGGGCTGCGCAACGCGCTCGGACCAGTACGCGCGCTGGCGAAACGATTCCTGCGCGTCGATCACAATCAGACAGGATTTCATGGCGTGGGCTCGAAACGGCGAAGTGGATGATGCCGCCTATTCTTCTGCGCCGCCAGGGCACGGTCCGCGCCGAAGCGGACCAGAACCGATCAAATCAGGACATCTAGACAAGCCCCGCGGCCTGCAGCTCTTTCTTGAGGTACGCGTAGAAAAGCGGCGCCGCCACCAGCCCCGCCGGGCCGAACACCGCCTCGGCCACGAACATCACCGCCAGCAGTTCCCACACCCGCATCTGGGTGCGGCTGCCGACCACCTTGGCGTTGATCACGTATTCGGCCTTGTGGATGAGGATCAGGAACGCCAGGCAGGCCAGCGCCGTCACGGGCGACACCGATAGCGCCACCAGCGTGATCACCGAGTTGCAGACCAGGTTGCCGACGATGGGCACCAGGCCCGCCACGAAGGTCAGCGTGATCAGTGCCGGCGTGTAGGGCAGGTGAGGACCCCAGAGCGGCATCAGGAACAGCAGGAAGATGGCGGTCAGCAGCGTGTTGAAGGCGGCGATCCAGAACTGCGCGGCCACGATCTGGCCGAAGGCCTCGCCGAAGATGGCGATGCGCCGGTGCAGCTGCGCGGCGAGCGGCCGGCGCTGCAGCGGCGAGGGTGCGATGGCCGCCAGCCCGCCGACGATGAGCCCCACGTAGGCAAACAGCAGGCCGCCGAGCCACGCCCGTCCGGCCAGCGCCAGCGATCCGGCCTGGGCACGCAGGTAGTTGGCGACCACGCGCTGCACCTCGGCCGCGCCTTCGGGCAGGTAGACCGCAATCTCGGGCGGGAGCTTGAGCCGCAGTTCGAGCACCGTGCGCGCCGTGTAGTCGAGCAGCTCGCGGTATTGGTCGGGCGCGTCGAGGATGTACTCGCGCGCCTGCGACAGGCCCAGCGAGATCAGCGCAATGGGCGCCAGCAGCACCAGCGTGACCGCCAGCACCCGGGCCAGCACGTCGGCACGCCCGGGCGGCAGCTTCAGCCGCGCCAAGCCGGCGCCGATCAGGCGCGCGAACCAGCGGGTGGCCAGGAAGCCGATGCACACGCACAGCAGGCCGGGCAGCAGGTGCTGCCACATCACCAGCAGCAGGGCGGCCGGCATCAGCAGGTAGCTGGCCAGCACCACGTTGCGCGAGGCGGCCTGGGGCTTGGTCTCGAAGGTGGCGAGGGAGGGTTTGGCCATCAGGTTCCGGGTGCTGCGCTTGCGAGCCTGGCAGCGGGGAGATCAGCCAACCACGACGGCGGCGCCCGTGCCGCGCTCGGCGATGGTGCCGATTTCATACACCGACTCGCCGGCCGCGCGCAGCGTGGCGGCGCAGGCGGCAGCTTCGGCCGCGTCGATCACCACCACCATGCCGATGCCGTTGTTGAAGGTGCGGTTCATCTCGATGTCGTCGATGCCGGCCACCTTCTGCAGCCAAGCGAAGAGCTCGGTCTGCGGCCAACTGCCCTTCCTGAGGTGGGCCGCCGTGCCTTCGGGCAGCACGCGCGGGATGTTCTCGAGCAGGCCGCCGCCCGTGATGTGGGCCAGCGCCTTGATCGGGTGCCTGGCCAGCGCCTCGAGCACCGGCTTCACATAGAGGTGGGTGGGCTCCATCACGGCTTCGCGGAACGGCTTGCCGTCGAGCGTGGCGGGCAGATCGGCCCCCGCGCGTTCGATCACCTTGCGCACCAGGCTGAAGCCGTTGGAGTGCACGCCGGCCGAGGCCAGGCCCAGCACCAGGTCGCCGGGCTTGACGTTCTGGCCCGTGAGGATCTTCGACTTTTCGACCGCGCCGACCGCGAAGCCCGCCAGGTCGTACTCGCCGGCCGGGTACATGCCGGGCATTTCGGCCGTTTCGCCGCCGATCAGCGCGCAGCCGGAAATCTCGCAGCCGCGGGCGATGCCGCCGATCACGGCCGCGGCCGTGTCCACGTCGAGCTTGCCGCAAGCGAAATAGTCGAGGAAGAACAGGGGCTCGGCGCCCTGCACCAGCACGTCGTTGACGCTCATGGCCACCAGGTCGATGCCGACCGTGTCGTGCATGTTCCATTCGAAGGCCAGCTTGAGCTTGGTGCCCACGCCGTCGGTGCCGCTC
>Ga0209051_1000883_pt1 | contig 30181 bp, 19 predicted proteins | sample AraplaCvi_mMS_r2_2_FD_184286 | JGI IMG/M metagenome (GOLD analysis project Ga0209051, IMG submission 184286) | Arabidopsis root microbial communities from North Carolina, USA - plate scrape MF_Cvi_mMS_r2 (SPAdes) (version 2) | ecosystem: Host-associated > Plants > Roots > Endosphere | place...
ACGTGGCCGGCGTTGGTGGGTGTCGTCGTCCCATAGGGGTTCGAGGTGGTCGTCGCCGTCGTCGGCGTGGTCGACTCCTCGGTGGCCGGGTCGGCGGTCGTCGGCGCGTCGGTCGGCGGCCCGCCGCCGTCCTCACTGGTCTGCACGCTCGGCACGGGATAGCTCGTCGACGCCGAGGACGTCGTGTACGCCGAGGTCGACGTGCCCTCCGGAGAGGGAGCGGGCGGACCGATCAGCGGCGGGCCAGTCGAGTCCGACGTCCTGATCACCGCCACCACCAGCACGACCAGCAACGCAACGGCTGCCAGCCCGGCCGCCCAGATCGCGCCGGGATGATCGTCCACGGACGCGGATCCTAGAGCGGCCAGGCGAATGGCCGGTGAACGGCTACTTCCAGCGGGCCAGCAGCGTCTCCGCGTGCCCGGACAGCACCCGTTGGAAGAACGGGCCGAAGCTGATCCGGCCCACGCCCAGCGGACCAAACGAGGCGGGATCGTCACTGTCCGGCAGCGCAATTGCGTTCACCGGCAGCGGCAGTTCGGACGTCAACCGTCGCATGGTGTCGTCGTCGTGGCGCCCGACGGGATACAGGCTGTCGGCACCGGCCTCGGCGGCCAGGATCAGCCGGGCGATGGCGCGGTCGACGCGATCGGAGTCGTCACCGTCCTTGCGGACGAACAGGTCGGTGCGGGCGTTGATCACCACGTGCACACCCGCCGCCTCCGACGCCTTGCGGAGCTCGCCGACCAGCGCGGCGTGCTCCTCGGGCGTGCGCAGTCGCTTGCCCTCGGAGTGCACGGTGTCCTCGACGTTCAAGCCCACCGCGCCGGCCGCCAACAGCCCGTCGATCAGCCGCTGCGCGGGCTGACCGTAGCCGGACTCGACGTCCACCGAGATCGGCACGTCGACCGCACCGGCGATCTGGGCAACCCGGGTCGTCAGGTCGTCGAAGGACATGCCCTCGCCGTCCTCCTTGCCCACCGAATCGGCCACCGGATGACTCCCCACCGTCAGCGCGCTGAAGCCCGCGTTCACCGCCAACGTGGCCGACCACGCGTCCCACACCGTGGGAAGGACGACGGGGTCACCTGCCACGTGCAGTGCCTTCAGTGCCGTCGCTCGCTCCTGCAGAACCTCTTTGGACATTTGCCAACCCTTCGCTTCCGGACGTGACCTGTCTCACTCTCAAGTCCGAGAGTGACTACCATCGATTGTCGTACTGTGATTCGTGACACCCTTCAGCCCAAGGAGGTCAACTCCGTTGTCCACAACCACTGAACTCGACCAGCTGCACGAGCTGATCGGAGGCCTGCGCCGCTGCGTGTCGTCACTGGCATCACGCTACGGCGACAGCGCCGCGATGCGACGCATCGTCAACGACGCCGAACGCATTCAGAACGACATCGACCGGCTCGACATCGACGCCGAGGAGTTGAACCTCGTCCGCGGGGTGAGCCACCACCACCAGAGCGTCGAGAAGATCGGCATTCCCGACACCCAGTACGCGAGCGACTTTTGGCAGGACGTCGACGACGAGGGCCCGATGAGCCCGTCGCCGTTCGACTGACGCCACCGCTCGAACCAACGTTCACGACCCCGACACGTCACGATGAAGTGAGGCAGACCCCTTGAGCGCACCCACCGCCGACCGCAGCGACCCCGGGGGCACGGGCGTCTTCTCGCCGACGCGAGCCCAGATCTCGCAGCGCACGCTCCGCACGGACTCGTGGTGGAAGTCGCCACTGATCACCGACCTCGGGTTTGCCGCGTTCGTGATCTACGCGACGGTCCGGGCGTTCATGCAGGACAACTACTTCGTACCCGAGTACCACTATCTGACGCCGTTCTACTCACCGTGCATCAGCACCGGGTGCACGGCCGAGGCGAGCGGATTCTGGCCGCAGATCCTGCCCGACGTGTGGTGGCTGCCGTACGCGGCGGCCTCGCTGCCGTTCCTGTTGCTGTTCCGGCTCACCTGCTACTACTACCGCGGCGCCTACTACCGCTCGGTGTGGCAGTCGCCCACCGCCTGCGCGGTGGCCGAGCCGCACGCCAAGTACACCGGCGAGACGCGACTTCCGCTGATCATCCAGAACACCCACCGGTACTTCTTCTACATCGCCGGCATCATCTCGGTGATCAACACCTACGACGCAATCGAGGCGTTCCACTCTCCGAGCGGCTTCGGATTCGGTTTGGGCAACGTCATTCTCGTCGTCAACGTCGTGATGCTGTGGGTCTACACGCTGTCCTGCCACTCCTGCCGCCACGTCGTCGGCGGGCGGCTCAAGCACTTCTCCAAGCACCCCGTGCGGTACTGGTTGTGGGGTCAGGTGAGCAAGCTCAACACCAGACACAAGCTGTACGCGTGGATCACGCTCGGCACCCTGATGCTCACCGACTTCTACGTCATGCTGGTCGCCAGCGGCACCATCTCCGATCTCAGATTCATTGGCTGACAAAGCCATTCGAGTAGCAAGGATTATCTGATGGGTGAACTCGAACGGCACGAATACGACGTGGTCGTCATCGGCGCCGGCGGGGCAGGACTACGCGCGGTGATCGAGGCTCGCGAACGCGGCCAGCGCGTCGCGGTGGTCACCAAGTCGCTGTTCGGCAAGGCGCACACCGTGATGGCCGAGGGCGGCTGCGCGGCGGCGATGAAGAACGTCAACACCAAGGACTCCTGGCAGACGCACTTCGGTGACACCATGCGCGGCGGGAAGTTCCTCAACAACTGGCGAATGGCCGAACTGCACGCGCAGGAGGCGCCCGACCGGGTCTGGGAGCTGGAGACCTACGGCGCGCTGTTCGACCGCACCAAGGACGGCAAGATCAGCCAGCGCAACTTCGGCGGGCACACCTACCCCCGGCTGGCGCACGTCGGCGACCGCACCGGCCTGGAGATCATCCGCACGCTGCAGCAGAAGATCGTCTCCCTGCAGCAGGAGGACTTCCGGGAACTCGGCGACTACGAGGCCCGGATCAAGGTCTTCCACGAGTGCTCGATCACCGATTTGATCCTCGACAAGGGACCGCGGGAGAACGCCAGCGCCGAGCCCGACTCGGACGCACCCACCGGCAGGATCGCCGGCGCCTTCGGCTACTGGCGCGAGACCGGCAACTTCATCCTGTTCGAGGCTCCCGCCGTGGTGCTGGCCACCGGCGGCATCGGCAAGTCGTTCAAGGTGTCGTCCAACTCGTGGGAGTACACCGGCGACGGCCACGCCTTGGCCCTGCGCGCGGGGTCGGCGCTGATCAACATGGAGTTCATCCAGTTCCACCCGACCGGGATGGTCTGGCCGCTGTCGGTCAAGGGCATCCTCGTCACCGAGGGCGTCCGCGGTGACGGCGGAGTGCTGAAGAACTCCGAGGGCAAGCGCTTCATGTTCGACTACATCCCGCCGGTGTTCAAGGGCCAGTACGCCGAGACCGAGGAAGAAGCCGACCAGTGGCTCAAGGACAACGACTCCGCCCGGCGCACCCCTGATCTGCTCCCCCGCGACGAGGTGGCCCGCGCGATCGTCGCGGAGGTCAAGGCAGGCCGCGGCACGCCGCACGGCGGGGTCTACCTCGACATCGCCTCGCGCATGCCGACCGAGGAGATCAAGCGCCGGCTGCCGTCGATGTACCACCAGTTCATCGAGCTGGCCGAGGTCGACATCACCAAGGACGAGATGGAGGTCGGCCCGACCTGCCACTACGTCATGGGTGGCATCGAGGTCGACCCCGACACCGGCGGGGCGGCCACCCCCGGGCTCTTCGCCGCCGGCGAGTGTTCCGGTGGCATGCACGGCTCCAACCGCCTCGGCGGCAACTCGCTGTCGGATCTGCTGGTGTTCGGACGGCGCGCCGGGCTCGGCGCGGCCGACTACGTGCGCGCGCTCGACGAGCGGCCCAAGATCTCGCAGGACTCCCTCGACGAGGCCGAGAAGATGGCGCTGGCGCCGTATGAGCCGCACGAGAATCCCGAGAACCCCTACACGTTGCACGCCGAGCTGCAGCAGTCGATGAACGACCTCGTCGGCATCATCCGCAAGGAAGACGAGATCCACGAGGCGCTCGAGAAGCTCGACGAGCTCCGGGGCCGACTGCAGAACGTCGCCGTCGAGGGCGGGCGGGTCTACAACCCGGGCTGGCACCTGGCGATCGACATGCGCAACATGCTGCTGGTCAGCGAGTGCGTGGCCAAGGCCGCGCTGCAGCGCACCGAGAGCCGCGGCGGACACACCCGCGACGACCATCCGGCGATGGACTCGAACTGGCGCAACACCCTGCTGGTCTGCCGGACCACCGAGGCAGCCACCGCCGAGGCGATGGTCCCGCGCGTCGACGTCGTACCCGAGGAACAGGTCCCGATGCGGCCCGACCTCTTGGAGGTCTTCGAGCTCTCCGAACTCGAGAAGTACTACACCGACGCCGAATTGACCGAGCACCCGGAACGGAAGGGCTGACATGGCTGCGTACGAGGCGAGCATGCGGGTGTGGCGCGGTGACGACACCGGCGGCGAGCTCAAGGACTACACCGTCGAGGTCAACGACGGCGAGGTGGTGCTCGACATCATCCACCGGTTGCAGGCCACCCAGGCCAACGACCTCGCGGTGCGGTGGAACTGCAAGGCAGGCAAGTGCGGGTCGTGCTCGGCCGAGGTCAACGGCCGGCCGCGGCTGATGTGCATGACGCGCATGTCGACCTTCGGCGAGGACGAGGTCGTCACGGTGACCCCGTTGCGCACCTTCCCCGTCATGCGCGACCTGGTGACCGACGTGTCCTTCAACTACGAGAAGGCGCGCCAGATCCCGTCGTTCACCCCGCCGAAGGACCTGCAGCCGGGCGAATACCGGATGCAGCAGGAAGACGTGAACCGCAGCCAGGAGTTCCGCAAGTGCATCGAGTGCTTCCTGTGCCAGAACGTCTGCCACGTGGTGCGCGACCACGAGGAGAACAAGGAGAACTTCGCCGGGCCGCGCTATCACATGCGGATCGCGGAACTGGACATGCACCCGCTGGACACCGTGGACCGCAAGGACATGGCCCAGGAGGAGTTCGGGCTCGGCTACTGCAACATCACCAAGTGCTGCACCGAGGTGTGCCCCGAACACATCAAGATCACCGACAACGCGCTGATTCCCATGAAGGAACGCGTCGCCGACCGGAAGTACGACCCGATCGTCTGGCTCGGAAACAAACTGTTCAAGCGGTAGCGGCGTAGGCTTGGCGGCAGCCAATCAATGACGAAGGGCGGCCGCATGAGCACTGGAGAGACCAAGAGCGTCAACGACATTCGCACCGCGATCCGCGAGTTGACCGCACGCGCCGAGTTGGCCCGCAAGGAAGGGCGCCCCGACGACGCCGCCGAATTGGAACGCCGCGTCGAGGGCTATCGCGACGAGCTCGGCGCTCGCCCCTAGCGAGCCCGCGAGATCGACGTCACGCAGCTGCCCACTCGCACGTTCCCTGCCTCACGGCAATCTCGGCGCCGAGCAGCGCTATTCGCCGAGCCGGCGGAACGCGCTGCGGTGAAAGACGATGGGCGCCGGAATGTCCGGACCGTCGTGCACGGTGATGTCGTGCACCCGCAGCACCACGATCGTGTGATCGCCGGCCAGCACCTCCTGCTCGATGGCACTCTCGAGCCAGACGCTGGTGCCGTGAATGAAGAGTGCGCCCCTGCCGGACGTCGTCGTCTCCAGACCGGCGAACCGGTCGCCGGTCTTCGCCGCCAGGGTCTTCGCGGCCGTGTCGTGCGACTCTCCGAGCACGCTGATCCCCAGGAACGGCAGATCCTTGAGCTTGGGCCACGTGGTGGAGGTGTTCTGTACGCAGAACGACACCAGCGGCGGGTCGAGCGAGACCGGGACGAACGTGCTCGCCGCCAGGCCCACCCGGACGCCGTCGACCTCCGCGGCGATGGCGATGACGCCCGTCGGGAAGTGGCCGTACGCCTCGCGCAGGGACATGGGACTCAGATCGGTACCGGTCATGGCACAGCCATCTTCACACGGACCGAAGCCCGGTGGCCACGTCTGGGATCACGGTGAAGGTAACTGGCCCCCGACCGCTGCCAAGATCGGGCGGTAATCTGACGCGCATGCCACAGCCGACCCTCCTGTCCTTGCTGCGCGAGCGTGCCGGTCTGCAGCCCGACGACAAGGCGTTCACCTACACCGACTACGACCAGAATTGGGACGGCGTCGCGGAGACGCTGACCTGGGCCCAGGCCTATCGACGCACCGTGAACGTCGCCCTCGAGGCCGGCAAGTACGGGTCGGTCGGTGACCGCGCGGTGATCCTTGCCCCGCAGGGCCTGGACTACATCGCGGCCTTCCTCGGCGCCATGCAGGCCGGCTTCATCGCCGTGCCCCTGTCGGTACCGGCGTTCGGTGCGCACGACGACCGCGTCAGTGCGGTCATGGCGGACACCTCGCCGACCGTCATCCTCACCACCAGCGCCGTGGCGCCGAGCGTGACCGAGTACCTCGCCGACTCCAAGGGTGAGAGCGCGCCGACGGTCATCGCCGTCGACGCCCTGGACCTGGACGCGCGCAACGGGTCCGGGCCGCGGATCAAGGACGCGCCGGAGACCGCGTACCTGCAGTACACGTCCGGCTCGACGCGCCTGCCGGCCGGCGTGATGATCTCCCACCGCAACCTGCAAGCCAACTTCGAGCAGCTCATGGCGCACTACTTCGTCCAGCACGGCGGCATCGCTCCGCCGGACACCACGATCGTGTCGTGGCTACCCTTCTACCACGACATGGGCCTCATCCTCGGCATCTGCGGACCCATCCTCGGTGGCTACCGTAGCGAGCTGACCAGCCCGATCGCGTTCCTGCAGCGGCCCGCCCGGTGGGTCCGGACGCTGGCTAGCCACCCGCACGTCTTCTCGGCCGGTCCGAACTTCGCCTTCGAGCTCGCGGTCCGCAAGACCTCCGACGACGACATGGCCGGCCTCGACCTCAGCGGGGTGCTGTGTCTGGTCAGCGGCGCCGAGCGCGTCCACCCGGCCACCCTGAACCGCTTCGTCGACCGGTTCGCCAAGTTCGGCTTCCGCGACGAGATGATGCGCCCGTCCTACGGTCTCGCCGAGGCCACGGTGTACGTCGCGAGCCGTTCGTCGGGCTCGGCACCGGAGGTCGTCTCGTTCGACTCCGACGAGCTGGCCGGCGGCACTGCGCGCCGGGTCGACGCCGGTACCCCGCTGATCAGCTACGGCGTCCCGGACTCCCCCTACGTCCGCATCGTGGACGCCGAGACCGGCGCCGAGCTGCCGGCGGGTGGCATCGGCGAGATCTGGGTCAGCGGCGACAACGTCGCGCAGGGGTATTGGCGCAAGCCGGAGGAGACCGAGCGCACGTTCGGCGGCACGCTGGCCGCCCCGACGCAGGGCACGCCGGCGGGGCCGTGGCTGCGCACGGGTGACCTCGGCTTCATCTCCGAGGACGAGCTGTTCATCGTCGGTCGGACCAAGGACCTGCTGATCGTGTACGGCCGCAACCACTATCCCGAGGACATCGAGGCCACGGTCCAGGAGATCACCGGCGGCCGCGTTGCTGCCATCCCGGTCACGGTGGACCACACGGAGAAGCTCGTCGCGATCATCGAGATCAAGAAGCGCGGCGACTCCGAGGAGGAGGCAATGGCCAAGCTGGGCATCGTCAAGAACGACGTCACCGCCGCGATCTCGGCGGCGCACGGGCTCAACGCCGCCGACCTCGTCCTCGTCCCCCCCGGGTCGATCCCGACCACGACCAGCGGCAAGGTGCGGCGCGCGGCCTGCGTGGAGCACTACCGCGCCGGACAGTTCACGCGGGTGGACGCCTAGCGGTCCATGTGGATCACGCTGGCGGTGATGGCCGTCGCCGTCAGCCTCGAGCCGTTTCGCCTCGGCCTGACCGTGCTGATGCTGAACCGGCCACGGCCGTTGCGCCAGCTGCTGGCGTTCCAGTGCGGTGGCTTCGCCATGGGCATCACCGTCGGCGTGGTGGTGCTGTTCGCGCTACGGCCCGCTTTGCTGGGGTCGCGCCACTTCACGCTGCCGACAGTGCAGATCGTGGTCGGCGGGTTGGCCCTGGTGGCCGCGGTGGTGCTGGCCAGCGGCGTGCGACTGAGTCGCGCCGACGGCCCCGGACGCCTCTCGGTGTGGGCGCGTCGGCTGGCCGACGGCAGCGCGTTGTGGGTGGCGGCGGTGGCCGGGCTGGGCATCGCACTGCCCTCGGTCGACTACCTGGCGGCGCTGGCGGTCATCCTCGCGTCGGGCACGTCGGCCGCGACGCAGGTCGGTGCGCTGGTGGCGTTCAATGTGGTCGCCTTCGCCCTGGTAGAGATCCCGCTGGTGGCTTTCCTGGTGGCACCCGACCGGACGCGCGTGACGATGGGTGCACTCAACGACTGGCTGCGGTCGCGGCGACGACGTGACGTGGCGGCCCTGCTCGCCGTCGTCGGGGCGATCCTGCTCGGTGCGGGGCTGGTCGGCGTGTGAGCGTTCGATGGTGCGACGCACAGGTGGCTGCAGTACCGTGGAACCCGAAATCCGGCCGGGCGACGTCATTTTCGCGAACGAGCGTCAATTCGTCGGCCGGCGATCGAGGAAGAAGACCTTTGAGACGACTTCTCGCAGGAGCGATGGCGCTGGGTGTGGTCGGCGCCGCCGGCGGATTCGGGACCGGAGCCGCCCTGGCCGACCCGTCGAATCCGATGTTGCCGCCGCCGGTGCCGTCCCCGGTGGGCGACGCCTCGCAAGCACAGGTGGTCTACGCGCTCGGCGGTGCCCGGCCGCCGGGCATCCCGTGGGTCGACTACACCAACCGGGCGGGCAACGAGTACTTCCCCGGCGCCAAGCGCGACCTGATCGACTATCCAGCCGGGGCGCCCTTCAGCTGGGTGCCGTCGATGCTCCTGCCCGCGGGGTACAAGCCGGACCGGGTGACCATCGGTGCGGCGGCCAAGGACGCCACCAACAGCTTGGACTCGGCCATTCGTGGAGGTTCGGCCCCCGCCGCGGCCGTCGGCCTGTCCCAGGGCACGCTGGCGCTCGACCAGGAGCAGGTGCGGCTGGCCAAGGATCCGAAGGCGCCGCCGCCGGACAAGCTGCAGTTCACCACCATTGGCGACCCGACGGGCTACCACGCGTTCGGCAAGAGCTTCCTGGCCGGAATGTTCCCGCCCGGCAGCTACATTCCGTTCATCGACTACACGATGCCGAAGCAGGTCGACAGCCAGTACGACTCGAACCGCGTCGTCGCGACGTATGACGGGCTCTCCGACTTCCCGGACCGCCCGGACAACCTGATCTCGGGTCTGAACGCCTTCGCCGCGTCGGCGATCGTGCACACCCCAGCCGCGTTCACCGGTCCCGGTGACGTGCCACCGCAGAACATGCGCACCACGGTGAACTCGCGGGGCGCGACGACCACGACGTACCTGATCCCGGTCAACCATCTGCCGTTGACGCTGCCGCTGCGCTACCTCGGCATGTCCGATGGCTTCGTCGACCAGATCGACAGCGTGCTGCAGCCGATCGTCGACTCGGGCTACTCGCGTTACGACGATCCGAACAACCGGCCGGTGTCGGTGGATCCGGTGCACGGCATGGATCCGATCGGCATCCTTGATCCGGCGACCCGCGACACCATCGAGGGCACGTTCGCCCAGGTGCGCAGCTTCCTGCCGCCGCTGCCCTGAGCGGGGCTGACGCCACCCCTGCCCGTATGCGCGCAGGTAGGTCGCCGTTCTAGGTCTCGGCGACGGCGTCGAACACGGTCTTGGGTTCCTCGCGAGGTACCGGCTTCTCCCAAGGCCGTGACGGCCACCAGCTCGCACGCCCGACCAGAGCGGCGATCGCCGGCACGGTGATGGATCGCACCAGGAAGGTGTCGACCAGGATGCCCACGCCGATGACGAAGCCACCCTGCACTACCACGCCGATGCTGGAGAACAGCAGCCCGAACATCGACGCCGCGAAGATCAGTCCCGCCGCGGTGATCACGCCGCCGGTCGAGCGCACCGTGCGGATGACACCCGAGCGCATGCCGCCCGCCGCCTCTTCACGCAGCCGCGACGCCAACAACATGTTGTAGTCGGCCCCCACTGCGACCAGCACCACGAACGCCAATCCTGGCACGCTCCAATGCAATTGCTGACCCAGCAGCTCTTGGAAGAACAGCACGCCGATGCCTAGCGCCGACAGATACGACACCACCACCGACCCGACGAGGTACAGCGGCGCCACCACGGCGCGCAGGAGCAGCATCAGGATCAGGAGCACGACGACGACGGTGACGCTGACGATCAACGTGATGTCACGGTCGTAGTAGTCGCGGGTGTCGCGCAACGTCACCGGATAGCCCGACATCTGGATCTTGGCATCCGACAGCGACGTATTCGGTTGTGCGCCCTTGGCCGTTGCGAGGATCGTGTTCACCTGATCCATGGCCTCGGTGCTGAACGGGTTGAGGTCGGTCTGCACGAAGTATCGCACCGCGTGGCCGTCCGGCGAGATGAACAGCGACGCCATCTTGCGGAAGTCGTCGGTCCCGAGCACCTGCGCCGGAATGTTGAATCCCGCCATCGAGGGATCGGAGGCGTTCTGTCCCATCGACATCAGGAAGCTCGACGCCTGGTCGAGTCCGATGCCCATCCGCTTGGTCTGGTCGACGAGCAGCGTCACGCCGTCGGCGATCTGCCGGCTCGCACCCGCCAGGTCGTTGGCGCCCTTCTGCACGATGCCCACCTGCGCCCGGGCGCTGCGGGCGTCGGTGATGCCCAGCTTGTTCAGCGACGTCACCGCCGTCTGCAGCGACGTGCTCAGGCCGTCGATCGTCGACGAGAGCTTCTGCAGCGGACCGGAATTCTGCAACTGCTTGGCCAGCGTGACCATCTTCTCGAGAGTTCCGTCGTCCCGGGCGTCCCGCAGCCGGTAGAACTGGCCGCGCGCGGTCACGCACACCGGGTTGGCGTTGCACACCGGGCTGGCGTCGAGCGAGTCGATCACCGGATCCAGCCACACGAAGTCGGCGTTGTAGTTTGCGAAACTGCGCTCCATCAGCTGGCCCAGCTGTCGCATGCCGTCGATGATCTTCGCCGAATCGCCGAACTGACCCAGCGTGGTGCCGCCGCCGAATTGCCCCTGCACCGTCGCCAGCGCGTCGATCAGGCTGCGCACGCTGCCGATGGCCTGGTTGACCTGGCCGCGAACGTCGCCGAGGCGGTTGGCCATCAGTCCCGCACCGGAGGCCAGCCGGTTGAGGTCACCGGTGCTGCCGCTGATCAGATCCGACGCGCCGCCGAGCTGACTGCCCACCTGACCCGCCTGATACGTCGCCCTGGCCTCCTCGAGGGACTGTCCCGTCGGCCGCGTCACCCCGCGGACCATGGCAATGCCCGGGATCTGGCTGACCCGCTGCGCCATCTGCTCGAGATCCGCGAGCGCCCGCGGCGTCCGCAGATCTTGCGGCGAGGTGATGAACAGGTACTCGGGGATGGTCTGGTTGACCGGGAAGTGGCGCTCCAGCGCGGCATAACCGACCGAGCTCTCCACGTCGGCGGGCAGTTGCTTGCGGTCGTCGTAGTTGAAGCGCACCAGGCTCGCGCTGCCCGCCAGCGCGAGCAGGATTACCAAACTACCCACCAGTGCCCGGGCAGGTCGCCGCACGATGCGCACGCCCGTCCGCCGCCAGAACCGCGCCGTCAGCTCCTTGCGCGGCGCGATCCAGCCACGAGGGCCGGCCAACGTCAGGACGGCCGGCAGCAGGGTCACCGCCGCCAGGAATGCCACGCCGATACCGACCGCGAGCGCGACCCCGACGGTCGAGAACACGCCGAGCTTGGCGAAGCCCATGCCGAGGAACGTGACGCCGACGGTTGCAGCCGAGGCCGCGATCACCTTGCCGATGGAGACCAGCGCGCGCCGGACCGCCACCAACGGGTCGTCGCCCTGGCGCACGTAATCGTGGTATCGACTGATCAGGAACACCGCGTAATCGGTTCCGGCGCCGGCGATCATCGCGCTCAGGAACACGATCGTCTGGTTCGAGATCGCCAGCCCGGTGAACAGCGAGATGGCCGCAACCGTGCCCTGCGCCGTCATCAACGACGCCCCGATGGCGACCAACGGCAGCATCATCGTCACCGGATTGCGGTAGATCACCGCCAGGATGATCAACAACAGAATCGCGATCGCCAGCTCGATGGGCAGGCGGTCCTGGGCACCAGCGACGGTCAGGTCGGCGACAGTCGCCGCCGGCCCGGTCAGGTTGGCCGACAACGACGTTCCGGCGACGGTGTGGTCGACGATGTCGGACACCCGCGTGTAGGCCGCATACGACTCGGGCGTGCCCAGTTCGCCAGCCAATCCGACGGGCAGGATCCACGCCTTTCCGTCCTGGCTCGCCAGTACCTGCTTGAGTTCCGGTGTGGTGACGAAGTCCTGGAGCATCTGCACGTCGGCGTTGTCCTGCCGCAAGCGCTCGACGAGCGTGCCGTAGACCTTCTCGTCGGCCGCGTCGAGACCCTTGTCGTCGGTTAGTAGGACGACCAGGATGTTCTCCGAACCGGCTTCCTTGAACTTCTCGGTGATTTCACGGGCCGCCGTCGACGACGGGGCGTCGGCGGGCAGGATGGCCACCGGGTTGCGCTCCGACATGACGACGAGCGACGGAACCGCCAGCGGCATCGCCAACGCGAGCACCGCCCAGCATCCGATGACGATCCACGGCCACCTGGTGACGAATTGACCTAGCCGTTCGAAGATGCGAATACCCCCGGGGTGCGCAGCGGTGCGGGCAACGTCGCGATGTCAGGCAACATTGCGCCAGTGCCCGCTCTCGGCCACGCGCTCGAAGACCGACTTGAGCGCGGCGAGGTACGTCGCGACCGACTCTTGGGCCTCGGGATTGTCGGGGAACATGACCGCGACGGCCGTCTGGTCCTCGACGCGCATCACGTAGATCGACAGCTGATAGGAGAAGCGACCGTCACTGAAGATGCCAATGTTGAGGTCGGAGAGGTCCGCGGTCAGCAGCACCGACAACGGCGCGGTGCCCGCGTCGAGGAAGTTGACCACCGGGAAGTTGGGCCGCGGTTTGACCAGATGTGGCGCCAACTCGAGCACGCGGCCATACGGCACCTCGGCGAGGCTGAGGCCCGAGTCGAACGCCACCTGCGCGCTGCGCGCCGCCTCGCCGAACGAGACGCCCTCGATGGGCACGGTGATGGGGATCAGTCCGGTGAACCAGCCCTGGGTCACCGCGTCGGTGGGCGTGCGGCGGGTGTCGCTCGGCGTCAGTCCGTAATAGGTCGTGTTGCCGGTCAGTTCGTGTTCGGCGAGCGCGCCGCAGGCCATCACGCCGCCGATGAATCGGGCGCCGGCCGCCGTGCAGGCCGACTCGAACCGGGCCGTCTGCTCGGCGTCCATCATGGTGACGGTGACGATGTCGCCTGGGTCCAGCTTCGACGGATCGCCCAGTGGCAGCGGGAATTCGGGCATGCTGCCGTCGTTGCCCTCTGCGAAGTCGATCCAGGATCGCACCTGCGGGGAGTCCACGGTCAGCGCATCGAGGAACGTCGACTGCTTGAGGCAGAACGCGTCGTAACTGCCCGCCTCCGGCAGTGGGATCGGCGGATGACCGCCGACCAACGCGAGGTACATCATGTGAAACTCGATGAGCGTGGTTCCGACGATCATGGCGTCGACGTGCACGTGGTCGATGCTGGCGAAGAACGTGAAGTGGTCCTCACCCTGGACGATGCCGAAACGGAAGCAGTCCCACTGCAACGGATCCGGCGTCTGCAACAGCAATTCGCGGGCCTGGTCCAAGGTCAGCTCACCATGCCGAACCGGCACGACCTCGATGTCGAGGGGGTCTTCGATGGTGCGCCGCCCGATCGGCCCCTCGCCGTCGTAGAAGAACTGGCTGCGGTAGGTGTCGTGCCGGCGCAGATGGGCGTTGATGACGTAGGTCATCGCGCGGACGTCGCACTGTCCTGGCGCGTCGCAGCTGACGATCATCAGCCGCGAGTAGTCCAGCCCGGCGGCCTTCTGCTCGTAGTACCCCCGAATGTGCTGTCCCTGCATGTAACTGACGGGGACATCACTCTGAGGCGCCCGTGACATCGCCTCGAGCGCCGCGGGCGACGGCTGCCATGTGATGGCCTTTCCCGCATTCGGTTCCCAGTCGGTGAGCGTACCCACCGACAACGGCCCTACCTGCAACGTTTCCTCCTCGGCTCGAACCCTGGACTCCCTCGCATCACGAGGTGGCCAGGGCGGCTTCCTTCGTCTCCAGTTGATCGCACAGGTGATCGGCCAATCCGCGCACCGTCGTGATGTGCGTGGGTTGGATGCGCACGCCCGTCTCGGTTTCGATGCGGGTCCGAAGCTCGAGATTGCCGAGCGAGTCCAGACCGTAGTCCGACAGCGGCCGGTCGGGATCGATGCTCCGCCGGAGCAACAGACTGATCTGGTCCGACACCAGGCGGCGGATCATGCTCGGCCACTCCTCGCGCGGCAAGGCGTTCAGTTCGGCGCGGAACTTGCCGGTGTCCCTCTGCCCCTGGCTCATCGACTGGAAGGCCGAGGCGAACGTGCTGCGCTGGGCGAACGAGGTCAGCCAGGGCGTGCCCATCAGCGGCGCGTAGCCGCTGTAGGTGCGGTCGTGGCTGAGCAGCGCGGTCATCGCCCGCATGCCCTCCTCCGGGGAGATCGCCACCCCGAAGTCCTCGGCGAAGCCGGTGGCGCGGCCCACCTGCGCCCACGCCCCCCACGCGATCGAGACGCTGGGCCGACCCTGCGCGGTGCGCCAGTGGGCGAACGCGTCCAGCCAGCTGTTGGCCGCCGCGTACGCCGCCTGACCCGGTGAACCCACCAGCGCGGCCGCCGAGGAGAACGAGCAGAACCAGTCCAGCGGACTGTCTGCCTCGACCGCCTCCAGCGCGTGATGCATGTTCCAGGCGCCCACCACCTTTGGCGTCCAACAACGTTCGACGAGATCGGCGGTGACGTTGGTCAGGGTGGCGTCCTCGACAACGGCCGCCGCGTGCAGCACGCCGCGCACCGGCAAACCCGTCGCGATGGCCGCGGCGACCAGCCGATCGGCGGTGCCCGGTGCGGCGACGTCGCCGAGTTCGACGACGACGTCGGCGCCGGTGGCGCGGATGCGGTCGATGGCCTCCTGCGCCTCGGCACTGGGCGCCGACCGCGAGTTGAGCACGATGCGTCCGCAGCCCGCGGCGGCCATCTCGCCGGCGAGGAAGACGCCCAGCCCACCCAGGCCACCGGTGACGACGTAGGCGCCGTCGGGCCGGAACACCTTGACCGCGGCTGGTGGCACCACGGCGACGGTGGTGGCGTCGCCGGGCACGTCGAGCACGACCTTGCCGCTGTGGCCGGCGCCGCCGATGAGGCGGATCGCGGTGGCCGCGTCGCTCATCGGGTAGTGCGTGACGGCGGGCGTCGGCAAGACGCCCTCGGCGGTGCGCTCGTAGACCGTACTGAGCAAGTGCCGCACCGTCTCCGGATGCGAATGCGTCATCAGCGCCAGGTCGACGGCGTAGAGCGACAGATTACGACGGAACGGGAACAGCCCGAGCCGGGTGTCGCCGTAGATGTCGCGCTTGCCGATCTCGACGAACCTGCCGCCGAAGGCCAACAGATCGAGCCCCTCCCGCTGCGCGGCACCGGGGAGCGAGTTCAGCACCACGTCGACGCCGTAGCCGTCGGTGTCGCGACGGATCTCCCCGGCGAAGTCGATGCTGCGGGAATCGTAGACGTGCTCGATTCCCATGTCGCGCAACAACTGCCGACGATGCGGGCTGCCGGCCGTGGCGAAGATCTCGCAGCCCTGGGCGCGGGCGATGGCGATCGCCGCCTGTCCGACGCCGCCGGTGCCCGAGTGGACGAGCACCTTGTCCGAGGCAGTGATCCGTGCCAGGTCGTGCAGTCCGTACCAGGCGGTGGCCGACGCCGTCGGAATCGCGGCGGCCTCGGCGAACGGCAGCTGCTCGGGCAGGGTGATGGCCAACCGGGCGTCACACGTGACGAAGGTGCTCCAGCACCCGTTGGGCGACATGCCGCCGACCCGGTCGCCGACGCGGTGACCGGTGACGCCGGGTCCGACGGCGGTGACGACGCCGGCGAAGTCGATGCCCAGCTGCTGCCGGTACCCCTCGAAGGTGGGGTAGCGACCGAACGCGACCAGCACGTCGGCGAAGTTGACGCTGGACGCGCCGACGGCGACCTCGATCTCGCCGGCCTTGGGCGCCACGCGGTCGAACGCCACGAATTCCAGCGACTCGACGTCACCGGGGTTGCGAATCTGGAGTCGCACGCCCTCGGAGTCGTTGTGCACGGCCACGGTCCGCCGCTCGGCCGCACGCAGCGGGCCGGGACGCAGTCGCGCGGTGTACCACTGCCCGTCGCGCCATGCCGTCTCGTCGTCCTCGGCGCCACTGCGCAGCTGCGACGCGATCTGCAGGGCGTCGGTGGCGGCATCGACGTCGACCTGGGTGGCGCTCAAGTGCGGGTGCTCCGAGTCGACGACGCGCATCAGCCCCCGCAAGCCGCCCTGTTCCAGGTTGGCCACCTCGCCGTCGAGCACGCTCGAGGCAGCTCGGCTGACGACGTAGAGACGCGGCGATTCGCCGGGCAGCTCCGCGAGCGCCCGCGCGACGTCGGCGACGTGCGCCACGTAGTCGCAGCCACGCCGCGCACCCGACTCGTCGAAGGCCTCACCGGGCGCATCGGTCACCACGACCACACCGCGCAGACCCTTGAGCCTGTCGTCACCGGCAGCGAGATGTGCTGCCAAAGAACCGATCTCGGCGGTCGTACACTGCGATCCGTCGGTGTTCAACGCCTCGGCCAGCTGTTGCGCCAGCGGGCTCAATCCAGCGGGAGCGCCAAGCACCAGCCAGGACCCCGGCTCGCTTTGCGAGGCGTCGGGAAGTTCGGCGGGCTCCCACTCGATGGTGAGCAGCCGCTCGTTGAGCATGCGGTCGGCGTGCTCGCTCTCCGACGACGCGCCCGCCAACCGCAGACCCTCGATGGTCAGCAGCACCGTTCCGGACTCGTCGAGCACGTCGAGGTCGGCCTCGCACTCGCCGGCACGCGACGACGTCACCCTGGTCAGGCAGTAGTGCGCGTTGCGGGTGGGGTGGTGGCACCGCAGGCGGCGGACACCGACGGGCAGCAGCAGACCGCCGCCGCCGGCGCTCTGCACGTCGGGGTGCACGACGACGGACTGGAAGCAGGCGTCCAGCAGCGCGGGATGCGTTGCATAGGAGGCTTGTTGGGACCGGATCAGCCCGGGCAGCGCGACCTCGGCGAGCACGGACTTCACCTCGCCTTCGGCGGTGCGCACCGCGGAGAGCCCGGAGAACGCGGGCCCGTACTGGATCCCGACGCCGTCGAAGGCCTTGCGCAACTCCGATCCGTCGACGCTCACGGGATGCTCGGCCAGCAGTGCGGCGACGTCGTACGCCGGTGGCAGGATCGGTGTGTCGTCGAGCGCGTGCAGGATCGCGCCGGAGCGCCTGACGCGGTCACCGTCGGAGTGGGTGTCGACGGTGAAGTCGAGCACGCCGGGGGCGACGACCGTGGCGCCCGCCGAGATCGTGGTCTCCGCGTCGAGTAACAGGGTCTGCTCGAAGCGGACGTTGCGCACCTCGGAGGCGTGGCCAAGCACCGTGCGTGCGGCGTTGATCGCCATCTCGCAGTAGGCGGCGCCGGGAAGTGCTGCGACACTGTGGATCTGGTGATCCTCCAGCCACGGATGGGCGATGGTGCCGACCTCGCCCTGCCACACGTGGCGCTCGGGCTCCTCGAACAGGTGGACGTGTGCCCCAAGCAACGGGTGCACCGCCTGCACCGACGCACCGTGCGCCTGCTGGTCGTGGTCGGCGCGGCTGAGCATGAGTTCGCGGTGCGTCCAGGTGGGCAGCGGCGCGTCGACCAATTCGCCGCCGGGGTAGGTGACGGAGAAGTCGACCGCGGCACCCGCGGCGAAGACGTTGGCGACGAACCCGCGGAGGCCGTTGGGGAGCTCCTGCTCGCGTCGCATCGCGGCGAGTGCGGCGATCGGCATGTCGAGGCTGCCCGCCCCCTGCTGGACCGCGTGGGTCAGCAGTGGATGCGGCGCCATCTCGGCGAAGACCCGGTAGCCGTCGTTGAGTGCAGCCTGCACGGCCGCGCCGAATCGCACGGTGAACCGCAGGTTGTCGGCCCAGTAGTCGCCGGTGAACGACGGGCGGTCACGCGGATCCCACAGCGTCGCAGAGTAATACGGGACGTCCGGCTTGCGCGGCTGCAGATCGTCCAACGCGTCGATGAGGTCGTCGAGAATGGGGTCGACCTGGGGCGAGTGGGAGGCGACGTCGACCGCGACTTCGCGTGCCATCACACCGTTGGCCTCCCAGTTGGCGACCAGGTCGCGGACCGCCTGGGTGGTCCCGCCGACCACGGTGGACGTCGGCGACGCCACCACCGAGATGACGACGTCGGTGACGCCACGGATGGAGAGCTCGGAAAGCACTTGCTGCGCAGGCAGTTCCACCGATGCCATGGCACCGGTGCCCGCGACGCGGTTCATCAGCTTGGACCGTCGGCAAATGACCTTCAGCCCGTCCTCGATCGACAGTGCGCCGGCGATCACGGCCGCGGCCGACTCACCGAGGGAGTGTCCGATGACCGCGCCGGGCCGCACGCCGTAGGACTTCATGGTCTCGGCGAGCGCGACCTGCATGGCGAACAGCGTTGGCTGCACGCGGTCGATGCCCGTCACCGTCTGTGGCGCGGTGATGGCCTCGGTGACCGAGAAGCCGGATTCGCGCGCGATCACCGGCTCGATCGCGGCGATCGTCGCGGCGAAGACCGGTTCGGTGGAGAGCAACTCCGCGCCCATTCGCGGCCACTGCGAACCCTGGCCGGAGAACACCCAGACCGGGCCCCTGTCGTCCTGTCCGACGGCGGGTTCGATCGGGACGTCGCTGTCGGCGACGTCGCGCAGCGCGGCCGCCAGTTCGTCGGCCGTGCCCGCCGTGACCGCGGTACGCACCGGGCGGTGGGCGCGGCGGCGCGCGAGCGTGTAGCCCAGATCGGCCAGCGGGGCCGCGTCCTGGTCGGCGACCCAGTCGGCGAGGCGTCGGGCGGTGACGCGCAGCTGCTCGGCCGAGGTGGCCGACAGCGGGAAGAGCCGGGGTTCGGGATCCGCGGGGCTTGGCTCCGCGGACTCGGCGCGCGCTGGCGCCTGCTCGAGCACGGCGTGTGCGTTGGTGCCCGACATCCCGTACGACGAGACGGCGGCGCGACGTGGCCGCTCACCGTCGTGCGGCCACGGCGTGCTGGTCGTCGGGACGAACAGACCGGTCTCGATGGCGGCGATCTCGTCGGGCAGGCGGTTGAAGTGGAGGTTCTTGGGGACGACTCCGTGCTGCAGCGCAAGCACGGCCTTCATCATGCCCAGCGGACCCGACGTCGACTGCAGATGGCCGAAGTTGGTCTTCACCGAGCCGAGTACCGTCGGCCCACCGGTGCCGTATACCGCTGCGAGGCTTGCGTATTCGATGGGGTCGCCGACCGGAGTGCCGGTGCCGTGCGCCTCGACGAAGCCGATCGTGGCGGGGTCGACGCCGCCTGCGGCCAACGCCGCGCGATACACCTCGACCTGGGCGTCCTCCGACGGCGTCGCGATGTTGGGCGTGCGACCGTCCTGGTTGGCGGCGGTGCCGGACACGACCGCCAGAATGCGGTCACCGTCGCGCTCGGCGGCCGTCAACGACTTGAGGACGAACATGACGACGCCCTCGCCAGAGACGAAGCCGTCCGCGTCGACGTCGAAGGTGTGGCAGCGTCCGCTGGGCGACAACATGCCCTGCAGGGAGCCTGCGATGGACTTGCGCGGTTCGAGCGCGACGGCGACGCCGCCCGCGACGGCGAGTTCGCTCTCGCCCTCGTGCAGGCTGCGGCAGGCCAGGTGGATGGCCATCAGACCCGACGAGCAGGCCGTGTCCACCGTGAGCGCCGGGCCGTGGAGGCCGAGGGCGTAGGAGACCCGGCCTGACGCGAAGCTGTTGCTGGTGCCGCTGAAGCCGTAGGGTCCCTCGGCGGCGCCGATGTCGGCCGACAGCAGCTCGTAGTCGCCGTGCGTCAGTCCCACGAACACGCCGGTCTGCGTCTTCGCCAGCGACGACGGGTCGACACCCGCGTGTTCGAAGGCGTCCCAGGACGTTTCGAGCAGCAGCCGGTGCTGCGGGTCGACCGCGGTGGCCTCGCGCTCGGTCATTCCGAAGAAGTCGCAGTCGAAGCCGCCGACGTCGTCGAGGAAGGCGCCCCACCGGGTGATCGAACGGCCCGGCACGCCGGGCTCGGGGTCGTAGTAGAGGTCCGCGTCCCATCGATCGGCGGGGATCTCGCCGACGAGGTCGTCGCCGCGGAGCAGCGCTTCCCAGAGCCGTGTGGGCGAATCGATTCCGCCGGGCAGACGGCAGGCCATGCCTATCACGGCAACGGGGGTCGCGGTCGCGTCACGCAAAGTGCGTTCTCCTCTTTTTCGCGCCGAAGTGTGGGCCACCTCGATTGCCAGGCTGACGCCCGGAGGCCTCTGCGCTGAGGCTCCTCTCGGTGCCGCGAGGCACCAGGCTCGAACTAGATCAACGTGCAGCAGTAGCTTAGCGACTCGAACCCGTGTGAGCGCATTCGCACGTCCAGATCGCCGCCGGAGTCCAAACCCGTGATGCGCGTGAGGTTTGGCTGGCTTTTACGCTTCTCCCAGCGAACTGAAGAGTCGCTGCAAGACCCGCTGATCACCGCGTCGACTGTTTGCCGAGATTCGGGGGGCGCTGGATGCGGTAGCCGCCGCGGGTAGCCGAGCCGCGCCGGACCCGAACGCATGGCTAATTAACTGCTCGGTCGAATCATGGCGCCCAACGGGTCGCTTCGACCTCGTCGGCCAACGGCGTGTGCAGGGGCACGTCGAGGCCGTCGTAGATCCCCGGCTTCTGCGTCGCCAGCCACTCGACCGCACCGAGCAAGCGGTTGGCTGCGGTGGTGTTGCCCCCGTCGGCGCGGGTCCCACCGGGGACGTCGGCTCGACTGACGATGGTCAGTCGTGGATCGCCGTCGACGACGACTCGGTGGTCCCCGACGCCCTCGTCGGGCTGCGGCCAGTCGGGCGCGCAGGCCGGGTCGATGCGGGTGATGTGGTCGACGACGATCCGCTGCCGGCCACCGGACCAGCCGATGATCTTCAACCAGAACGCGCCCTGGGTGCCCTTGCCGAAGTGCCCCATCACGTTCTCGACCGACTCCTCGAGTGGCCGCCGTTCCACGACCTCGGTGATGTCGTCGATCTCCAGGCCGAGGCCGCGGCCGATCAGCCGGATGTTGCCGCCCCACACCATCGTCGGGACCGACGGCAGCAGCATCATGGGCACCTCGTCCATCGAGCCGCCGAACCCGCAGCTCACCCGCACGGCGTGCGGCTGGTCGTAGGTGGAGTAGTCGAAGATCTCCTGGCAGTAGATCGTCTTGATGCGCGTGCAGAGCCCGGCGGCCATCACGGCGAGCGCGTCGTTGGCCCAGCCCGGGTCCACACCGCTGACCAGCAGGGTGCCGCCGCCCTCCTCGGCCGCGGCGGTCAGGCGGTCGACCCATTCCCGGGGCGCGGAGCGCGGGTCGTAGAGGGAGTAGAGCGACGGCGTGACGACGTGCGCGCCGGCCCGCAGGCACCGCTCGATGTCGGCGACCGCGTCGTCGGGGCGGATGTCGCCGGAGGCCATGTAGGCCACCGCGTCGCAGTCGGCGAGCGCCGCGTCGACGTCGGCGGTGGCCAGGACGCCGGTGTCGTCACCCGTGCCGGCGAAGCTGGCGGCGTCGCGTCCCACCTTGTCCGGAGAGGAGGTGATCACGCCAACCAGTTCCAGCCCGGGAAAGCCCAGCGTGGACCGGATCGCCGTCGAACCCATGTTTCCCGTGCCCCAGACCACCACACGCCTCATGCGCCCCACCCTAACGGGCGTGCTGGGGCCTCTCGTGGCAGACATCACAATGGGCCATATGCGCAGGTCAAGGTACCCAAACGTCGCAGAACACCGGCCCAATCAACCGTCGGGTTGGTTAGCCAGAGAAAATTTGCTCGACACTGCTTTGCGGACAAGTTACCAGCCGGTATAGTTGGCGGCAGTTACTGGTGGGTAACTTAGCCCGAGTACCCAACCGCAGACGGCATCTCATCGAGGAGAATTCGTGAGCCATTACAAGAGCAATGTCCGTGACCAGCTGTTCAACCTCTTCGAGGTGTTCGGTATGGACAAGGTGCTCGGCGAGGGACCCTACGGCGACCTCGACGGCGACACCGCCCGCGAGATGCTGGCGGAGATCACCCGGCTGGCCGAGGGACCCATCGCGGATTCGTTCGCCGACGGTGACCGCAACCCGCCGGTGTTCGATCCCGAGACCCACACGGTGAAGCTGCCCGAGGCCTTCAAGAAGTCGGTCCGCACCATCATCGACGGTGGCTGGGACAAGATCGGACTCGACGAGGAGCTCGGCGGCATGCCGATGCCCCGCGCCCTGCAGTGGGCCCTGATGGAGAGCGTGCTCGGCGCCAACCCGGCCGTCTACATGTACTCGATGGGCGCCGGCTTCGCGCAGATCATGTACAACCAGGCCACCGAAGAGCAGAAGAAGTGGGCGGTGCTGGCCGCCGAGCGCGGGTGGACCTCCACCATGGTGCTCACCGAGCCCGACGCCGGCTCCGACGTCGGCGCAGGCCGCACCAAGGCCGTCCAGCAGCCCGACGGCACGTGGCACCTCGACGGCGTGAAGCGCTTCATCACCTCCGGTGACGCCGACGACCTCGGCGAGAACATCCTGCACCTGGTGCTCGCGCGCCCCGAGGGCGCCGGCCCCGGCACCAAGGGTCTGTCGCTGTTCTTCGTGCCGAAGTACCACTTCGACTTCGAGACCGGCGAGCCCGGCGAGCGCAACGGCGTCTACGTCACCAACGTCGAGCACAAGATGGGCCTGAAGGTCTCCGCGACCTGCGAGCTCTCGCTGGGCCAGCACGGCACCCCGGCCGTCGGTTGGCTCGTCGGCGAGGTGCACAACGGCATCGCGCAGATGTTCGAGGTCATCGAGCAGGCCCGAATGATGGTGGGCACCAAGGCCATCGCCACGCTGTCGACCGGCTACCTCAACGCTCTCGAGTACGCCAAGAGCCGCATCCAGGGTGCCGACCTGACCCAGATGACCGACAAGACCGCGCCCCGGGTGTCCATCACGCATCACCCCGACGTGCGCCGTTCGCTGATGACGCAGAAGGCCTACGCCGAATCGCTTCGCGCGCTGTACCTCTACACCGCGACGTTCCAGGACGCCGAGGTGGCCAAGGCCGTGCACGGCGTCGACCCGGAGCTGGCGGGCAAGGTCAACGACCTGCTGCTCCCGATCGTCAAGGGCGTCGGCTCGGAGCAGGCCTACGCCAAGCTGACCGAGAGCCTGCAGACCTTCGGCGGTTCCGGCTTCCTGCAGGACTACCCGGTCGAGCAGTACATCCGCGACGCCAAGATCGACTCGCTCTACGAGGGCACCACCGCCATTCAGGCGCAGGACTTCTTCTTCCGGAAGATCGTCCGCGACAAGGGTGTTGCGCTGGGCTACGTCGCGAACGAGATCGAGCAGTTCGTCAAGAACGAGTCCGGCAACGGACGCCTCAAGGCCGAGCGTGAACTGCTGGCGAACGCGTTGGCCGACGTCCAGGGCATGGCCGCCACGCTGACCGGATTCCTGATGTCGGCACAGGAGGATTCGGCCAACATCTACAAGGTGGGCCTCGGCTCGGTGCGCTTCCTCATGAGCGTCGGCGACCTGGTGCTCGGCTGGCTGCTGCAGAAGCAGGCCGTCGTGGCCATCGCCGCCCTCGACGAGGGTGCCACCGGCGCGGACAAGTCCTTCTACGAGGGCAAGATCGCCGTCGCGTCGTTCTTCGCGAAGAACTTCCTGCCCCTGCTGTCCAGCACGCGTCTGGTGCTGGAGAACATCGACAACGAAGTGATGGAACTCGACGAGGCTGCCTTCTAACGTCGAACCACGCACTCGAGGCCCCCGCTACGGCGGGGGCCTCTTGCGTTTCATAACCGCCGAACAGCAACCGCACAGGTTTCATTGCCACCATGTAAACGTGCACTTCTTGGCCGCCGACGCTCCTGCCACCTACCGCCACGGACTGTCGCTCCTGCAGGGCTGGTTGCCGCTGACCATCCAGATCATCGCGATCGTGGTGCTGGTGGCCGCGCTGGGGTGGCGAGCGCGGCGCTGGTGGCTCATCTGGCTCCCCGTCGCCGCCCTGGTGGGCGTCGGCGCGGCCGCGTGGGCGCACTGGTACGTCGACTCCCAGGGCATGGCGGGTGACCCCGCTCCCGACTCGCTGTGGGTGTGGACCGGTCTGACGGGATTCGCCCTCGCCGCAGCGATATTCGGCTGGCGCGGGGTGAAGTGGCGCCGCGTGGCCGCGGCGGCAGCCGTCCCGCTGTGCCTGCTCAGCACCGGCCTGGCGCTGAACACCTGGGTGGGCTACTTCCCCACCGTGCAGGTCGCCTGGAACCAGTTGACCGCCGGGCCCCTGCCCGACGAGACGGACCTCGACACCGTGACAGCCATGCAGAAGGCCGGCACCGTGCTCGACCACGGCAGTGTCGTACCGGTCGACATCCCGTCCACCGCATCGGGATTCAAGCACCGCACGGAGCTGGTCTACCTTCCCCCGCGGTGGTTCGCCACCAACCCGGCGCCCAAGCTACCCGTGGTGATGATGATCGGCGGGGAGTTCAACACCCCCGCCGACTGGCTGCGTACCGGCAACGCCGCGTCCATCGTCGACTCCTTCGCCCAGTCCCACGGCGGCAACGCACCCGTGCTGGTCTTCGTCGACTCCGGCGGCTCGTTCAACAACGACACCGAATGCGTCAACGGCGTCCGCGGCAACGTCGCCGACCACCTCACCAAGGACGTGGTGCCCTACGTCGACGCCACCTTCGGCACCAGCCCCGCGAGCGCCGACTGGGGCATCGTCGGCTGGTCGATGGGTGGCACCTGTGCCGTCGACCTGACCGTCATGCATCCCGACCTGTTCTCCCACTTCGTCGACATCGCAGGCGACACGGGACCCAACGCGGGCACCAAGGATCAGACGGTGGCCCGGCTCTACGGCGGCAGCCAAGCGGCCTGGGCGCAGTTCGACCCGTCGACCGTCATCACCAAACACGGCCCCTATCAGGGTGTCTCGGGCTGGTTCGCCATCTCCACCGATGCGCCGAAGAAGTTCACGATGCCGCACAGCGAGGGTGCCGTCGGACTCGGCGGGCGTGATGCCGATGGCATGCCTACCGATCAGACGCAGGCCGCCAACACGCTGTGCGGGCTTGGCAAGGCCAACGGCATCACGTGCTCGGTGGTGCCGACGACGGGTCGCCACGACTGGCCGCTGGCCACCCAGGTGTTCACCGCGGCACTGCCCTGGCTGGCCGGCGCGATCCACACCCCGGGCGTGCCGGCCGTGCCGCTGCCCGCGGGCGCCCCGGTCGCCAAGCTCTGATCAGTCGTCGAGGGCGCGCAGTGCGGCGCGGGTGCGGGCCCGGCCCTCGGGAGACGGATCGAAGGTCGCCGCGACGTACTCGTCGACCCCGGCTGCGTTCAGTTCCGCCAGCCGATCTCCGACCGTCGCCTCATCGCCGATGATGGCGGCGTCCTCGGGTCCGGCGTAGCCCTCGCGGTCCAGCATGGCGCGGTAGGACGGCAGCACGCCGTACATCTTGAACTGTTCGGCGGCCTGCTTGCGCGCACCGTCGACGTCGTCGGTGACGCACACCGGCAGAGCCGCCACCACGCGAACGGCGTTCTCGGGACGACCGGCGTCGGCGGCCGCCTGCCGCAGCGTGGGTCCGACGTGCCCGGCGAGCGTCTTGGGCCCCGTCATCCAGGTACAGGTGCCCGAGGTCCGGCGCCCGGCGATCTTGAGCAGTTGCGGACCCAGGGCGGCGACGTACACGTCGGGCCTCGGCGCGCCGGCGATCAGCAGTGCGCCCCTCGTGGTGACCGTCTGACCGGTCGCGTCGGCGGCGTCACCGGCCAGCAGCGGCAGCAGACCGTCGAGGAACTCGTTGAGCCGGCGTACCGGTTTGTCCCACGGGATGCCCCACATGCCCTCGGTCACGGCCTGATGGGTCATGCCGAGGCCCAGGATGAGCCGCCCGTGCGAGACCAGGCTCACGGTCAGCGCGCGCTGCGCCATCTGCATGGGGTGTTGGTTCTGGATGGGGACCACGCCGGTGGCCACCTCGATGTCGGGAACCTCGCGCAACGCCACCGCCAAGACGGTGAGAAGGTCTGGCTCATACGGCATTTGGCTCATCCAGATGCGGCGAAAGCCCTCCTCCCGCAACGTGGCCAGGTTCTGCACGCACGCGTCGACCGGATTGTCGCGGCCCGCGTCACTGAGTTGTCCGAACATCGAAATCTGCACGGGTCCATCGAAGCACGAGTGCGTCGGTGTTCAATGCCACCCATGACGCCATCCACGGTGACCGAACCCGCGCGCCTACAGAACTTCGGACCCAACTGGTTCGCGTCGGTCATGGGCACCGGGATCGTGGCCACCGCGGGCGCCGGACTGCCGATCCACGTGCCGGGGCTGCACGTCTTCTCACGGGTCGTGTGGGTCGTCGCGGCCCTGCTGCTGGTGGTGCTGCTGGTCGCGGTGACCGTGCAGTGGTTCCGCCATCCGACGGTCGCCCGCAGCCATTCCCACAACCCGCAGATGGCGCACTTCTACGGCGCCTGCCCGATGGCGTTGATGACGGTCGGGTCGGGCGCAATCCTGATCGGCAAGGACCTGCTGGGGGCGCGGATCGCCGTCGACCTGGCGTGGGTGCTGTGGACGGCAGGCACCGTCGGCGGTCTGTTCACCGCAGTGTCCATCCCGTTCGTCATGTTCACCCAGTTCAACGTCGAGCCGGACGCGGCGTTCGGCGGGTGGCTGATGCCGGTGGTCCCGCCGATGGTGTCCGCGGCGGCCGGCGCGCTGCTGATCCCCCACATGGCGCCGGGCACGGGACGCACGACGATGCTCTACGGCTGCTACGCGATGTTCGGGCTGTCGCTGTTCGCCGGGCTGATCATCATCAGCATGATCTGGAGCCGCCTCGCGCTGTACGGCACCTCGGGGACCGCACGGGTCCCGACGCTGTGGATCGTGCTGGGCCCGCTGGGTCAGGGCATGACGGCCGCGGGGCTGCTCGGCACGGCGGCCGCGCTGGCGGTGCCCGCCGACCTCGCCAGGGCGATGAACCTGTTCGCGGTGCTCTTCGGGGTCCCGGTGTGGGGGTTCGCCCTGCTGTGGATCGTGCTGGCGACGTCGCTGACGGTGCGCACCTTGCGCCGGGGCATGCCGTTCGCGCTGACGTGGTGGAGCCTGACCTTCCCGGTCGGCACGTTCGTCACCGGCACCACGCAGCTGGCCGTGCACACCGGCCTGCCCGCGTTCCGGGTCGCGGCGCTGCTCGCCTACGCCGGGCTGCTGGGCACCTGGGGACTGGTCGCCACGCGGACGGCCCGGGGCAGCGTCGGCGGGAGCCTGTTCGCGCCACCGCCGGCGAACGCGGGGCCCGTGCGGGCGAAGAAGGATCCGCCCGCCAGCGCCTGAGCCCCAGGTCGAGACATGAAGAGAGCCCCGTGTTGCCGTCGGGTCGGGGAGTCAGACGGCAACACGGAGCTATCAGGGACATCGACGCGTCGTCGCGGGGCGTTACACCCCGAGACTCACGCCTCCAGAATCGCGGTGACGCCCTGGCCGCCCGCCGCGCAGATCGAGATGAGACCGCGCACGGGCTTGCCCGTCTCGGCCCTCTTCTCGGCGAGTTGCTTGGCCAACTGGGCGACGATGCGCCCGCCGGTGGCCGCGAACGGGTGGCCCGCCGCCAGCGAGGACCCGTTGACGTTGAGCTTGGACCGGTCGATGCTGCCCAGCGCCGCGTCCAGGCCCAGCCGCTCCTTGCAGTACTCCTCGGACTCCCACGCGGCCAACGTCGCCAGCACCACCGAGGCGAACGCCTCGTGGATCTCGTAGAGATCGAAGTCCTGCAGCGTCAGCCCGTTGCGGGCCAGCAGCCGCGGCACCGCGTAGGTGGGCGCCATCAGCAGACCGTCGGGACCGTTGACGTAGTCGACCGCCGCGGTCTCGCCGTCCACGAAGTACGCCAGCACCGGGATCGAATGCGCCTGGGCCCACTCCTCGCTGGCCAGCAGCGCCACCGAGGCGCCGTCGGTCAGCGGGGTCGAGTTGCCCGCCGTCATGGTGGCGTCACCGTTCTTGACCCCGAAGACCGGCTTCAGCTTGGCCAGCTTCTCGGCCGACGAATCCGGGCGCAGGTTGTTGTCCCGGTACAGCCCGAGGAACGGGCTGACCAGGTCGTCGAAGAACCCGCGGTCGTACGCGGCGGCCATGTTCTGGTGGCTCGCGGCGGCCAGGGCGTCCTGGTCGACGCGCTTGACGCCGAACTCCTTGGCGGTGATGGCGGCGTGCTCGCCCATCGACAGGCCGGTGCGCGGCTCGCCGTTGGTGGGGATCTCGACGCCGACGGCGGCGGGCAGTTTGCCAACGAGCTTGAGCCGGTCGACGTTGGACTTGGCGCGCCGTAGGCCGAGCAGCACGCGGCGCAGGTCGTCACCGAACGCGATCGGTGCGTCCGAGGTGGTGTCGACGCCGCCGGCGATGCCGGAGTCGTACTGCCCGAGTGCGATGCCGTTGGCGACCGCGATGGCCGACTGCAGACCGGTACCGCAGGCCTGCTGCAGGTCGTAGGCCGGGGTGTAGGGCGACAGGGCGCTGCCGAGCACGCATTCGCGCATCAGGTTGAAGTCGCGGCTGTGCTTGAGGACGGCGCCGCCCACGACGGCTCCCAGGCGTTCGCCCTTGAGGCCGTACCTGTCGACGAGTCCCCCGAGCGCGGCGGTGAACATGTCCTGGTTCGACGCGTTGGCGTAGGCGCCGTCGGAACGCGCGAAGGGGATCCGGTTGCCGCCGAGAATGGCGACTCGACGGGCTGCCTTGCTCGGCGACTGGGGGTCGGCCACGTTCGTCTCCGTTGCTTGAAGTGGTTGCTGGTGTCGAGCGTCATACTACCCACCGTTCTTACTCTGGAGTAAGTTCGTGATCGATACGACAATCTCGCGCGGTCATGGGTACCCCAGTCCCGCACGCACTACCCGTCTCCTCGAAAGGCAGCTCTGTGGCTTCCGACCTGTTCTCGCAAGTGGTCAACTCCGGTCCTGGCTCGTTCCTGGCCAAGCAACTCGGCGTTCCGCAGCCGGAGACCCTGCGCCGCTACCGGGCGGGCGAGCCGCCGCTGGCCGGTCCGCTCCTGATCGGCGGGGAGGGCCGCGTCGCCGAACCCCTGCGCAACGCGCTCGCCGAGGACTACGACCTGGTCGGCGACAATGTCGGCGGCCGCTGGGCCGACACGTTCGGCGGGCTGGTCTTCGACGCCACCGGCATCACCGCTCCCGAGGGCCTCAAGGCACTCCGCGACTTCTTCACCCCGGTGCTGCGCAACATCGGCTCGAGCGGCCGCGTCGTCGTCGTGGGCACCACGCCCGAGGAGACCGGCAGCGTCGACGAGCGCATCGCGCAGCGCGCCCTGGAGGGCTTCACCCGCTCACTCGGTAAGGAACTGCAGCACGGCGCCACCATCGGACTGGTCTACCTGGCCGCCGACGCGAAGCCCGCCGCCACCGGCCTGGAGTCCACCATCCGGTTCCTGCTGTCGGCCAAGTCCGCCTACGTCGACGCCCAGGTGTTCTACGTGGACGCCCAGGACTCGGTACCGCCGGCCGACTGGGACAAGCCGCTTGACGGCAAGGTCGCCCTGGTGACGGGTGCCGCGCGCGGCATCGGCGCCGAGATCGCCAAGGTGTTCGCCCGCGACGGTGCCAAGGTGGTGGCTATCGACGTGGAGAGCGCCGCCGACGCCCTGGCCGAGACGGCGACGAAGATCGGCGGAACGGCACTGGCCCTCGACGTCACCGCAGCCGACGCCGTCGACCGCATCACCGAGCATCTGCGCGAGCACTACGCGGGCACGGCCGACGTGCTGGTCAACAACGCCGGCATCACCCGCGACAAGCTGCTCGCC
>Ga0209051_1000884_pt1 | contig 30128 bp, 31 predicted proteins | sample AraplaCvi_mMS_r2_2_FD_184286 | JGI IMG/M metagenome (GOLD analysis project Ga0209051, IMG submission 184286) | Arabidopsis root microbial communities from North Carolina, USA - plate scrape MF_Cvi_mMS_r2 (SPAdes) (version 2) | ecosystem: Host-associated > Plants > Roots > Endosphere | place...
AGAAGATGAAGGTGAACGTCGCGAAGATGACGTTGGTGACCACCGACCCGTAGTAGCCGAACCCGCTGCCGCGGGTGACCAGGTCGAGGTCGATGTTGTAGCGCGCCGAGTAGTACGCCACCGGGAACCCGGTCAGCATGACCACCACGGCGAAGATGAGAATGCCCCACAGCGCGTTGGTGGTGCCGTAGGCGATGCCGATGTTCGCACCGATGGCGAAGTCGGCGAGGTAGGCAATGCCGCCGAGGGCCGAGATGCCGACGACCCGCGTCGACCACTTGCGATAGCTCCGCGGCGCGAAGCGCAGCGTGTAGTCCTCCAAGGTTTCCTTGGTGGCCGTCATCTGGTCCAGGCCCGCGTCGAGACCGGTCCCGACGGGCGCGTCAGGCTCCTTGCTCAGCTCTTGAGTCATGACTGGCAACGTAAATCCAGGTTGTTTCGGCATTGTGACAACCGTGTTCCCAGCAAAAGTGAAAAGGGCCCGCGCTGCCGTCAAGAGTCGGGGTTGTGACGACAGCGCGGGCTCTGACCCATACATCGGTGCAGTAGTGAAGGGTGTTACACGTGATGCCAACTAATTCGTCGGCGCGGCGGTGGTGGCTCGCCGGGCTGTGCTGCGCCGTCTACGCGACCATGTGGATTGGCTGGCTGCGGGACTGGAGATGGCTGATCTCGGCCGACACGTCGATGTTGGCGGCAGGGTGGCGCATCGGTGCCGGCCACCCCGCCTGGGTGACCTTCTGGGACGTGTGGTGCACCGTGTTCTCCCCGGTGGTGATCCGGATCCTGACCGTCGGGCTGATCGTCTACGCCGTCAGGAAGCGACAGGTGCGGACCGCGGTGTTCCTCGTCGTCTGCGTCGAGCTGTCGGCGGTGCTCACCGAGGTGCTCAAGCAGCTGGCCGACCGACCCCGACCGGCGACGGCGATGGTCGACGCGCTCTCGACGTCGTTTCCGTCCGGCCACGCCCTCGGCACGGTGGCCGCGGCGCTGGCGCTGGCGGTGGTGTACCTGCCGAAACTGCGACCGAACCTGCGACCGTGGGCGGTGGCGGCGGCCGTCGTCGTCGTCGTGACCGTCGGGGTGGGCCGCGTCGCGCTCAACGTCCACCATCCGTCCGACGTCGTGGCTGGATGGGCGATGGGCTACGTCTACTTCGTGGTGTGCCTGCTGATCCTGCGCGGTGACCGCTCCGGGGTCACGGAAGCGGACGAAAGACCGGCAGTGCCCGATAGCGCACGGTGAAGGTCGCCTCGTCGAGCTCGTCGGCGAGTTCGCCGTCGTGGGCGAGCAGGGTGGGGCCGTCGACGGACCGGAAGCTGAATTCTGGCACGCGCAGTTCGTGATAGAGCGGGCTGCGGACGAGTCTCCCGAGGGCCAGCGACGTCAGGATCCGCGTCTTGCTGAACCGCTTCTCCGTCTCGAGGATGCGGACGTCCATCAGGCCGTCGTCCATGCGCAGCCGACGCGACGGGGCGAAGCCCGACGGCAGGTACGACGAGTTGCCGAGGAAGAACAGTGACGTCTGGAGGACCTTGTTGTCGTACTGGATCCGTACCGGCTGGCCACGACGCAACGTGTGGAACATCGCGTACACCCCGGCCAGCGGCTTGCCGATGCGATGCTCCAGCTTCTCCCGCTGCTGCACGAACGCGGGGTAGGCGCCGATGCTGGCCGTGTTGATCACGGTGCCGGTTTCGTTGAGGCGCAGCACGTCGACGCACGCCACGTTGCCCTCGCGGATCGACTCGACCGTCCGGGCCACGGTGTCGCAACCGATGTCCTTGGCGAAGTGATTGAACGTGCCGCCGGGGAAGACGGCCAGCGGGCGGTCGGCGGCCAACGCCACCCCGGCCGCCGCCGCCACGGTGCCGTCGCCGCCACCGACGGCGAGCACCTCGGCCCGTTCGGCGGCCGAACTGAGCACCTCGACGACGTCGTCGTCCTTCTCCAATTCCACGATCTCCATGCGCGGCAACGCTTCTCGAGCCTCTTCGATGACCCGCGCGCCCGTGCCGCTGCCCGAGGCGGGGTTGATGACGAGGACCACGCCGGCACCGTCGGGCCGCTTCATGGTGGGTATCCGCAGCGGATCGGCCACCGGAACGCGCGCTTCGACGATCGGCGGCACGATGCGGGCGCCCGCGACGGCGATCGCGGCGCCGAGACCGAAGCCGGCCAACACGTCGCCGGGGTAGTGCGCACCGGTCGCGACGCGGGACACCCCGACCATGCCGGCCAGCAGGGCCAGTCCGAGGCCGACGGGCGCGTTCTCCAAGCCGACGCCGACGGCGAAGGCCGCTGCGCTGGCGGAGTGCCCCGACGGCAGCGAATTCGACGTGGGCATCCGGCGGGACCGTCGCAGCACGGGGACCGACGCCCACTCCGGGCGCGGCCGCTTCCACACCCGCTTGGCCACCTGGTTGGCCACCACGCTGGTCACGGCCAACGAGGCGATGCCGCGCCCGGCGCCGCGTTGCACCGACGACTGCCTGGTGGCCATGAGAGCGGCCGCAATCGCGAACCACAGCTTGGAGTGGTCGGCGGCGGCCGTCAGCTTTGGCATGAAGCCGTCGAGCAGTGGGCTGGGTGACTCCGCGATGGCCTCGAACACCTCGCGATCGAGGGTGCCCAGACCTGCACCGATCTGGCGGATGCCGCGGTGCCGGTTCACGAGCCTTCGCAAGGAATGCATGACCCCCAACCTAGCCGGGTGGAACGGGGGCCCCTCGCCGCAACCGGCCGGTTGGGGTCCGCGACCGTTGCTAAACCTTTACTTGACCTCCAGGGTGAGCTGTGTTGACGTTGACCACGTGCGTCGACTGCTGATCTGGTTGTGCGCGGGGGTGGTCGGGCTGGTCCTGGCACCGACCGCTCGAGCCGAGTTGACGCCCTGGTTCGCGCCGAGCGTCGGCAACGCGACCCAGGTCGTTTCCGTTGTGGGCGTTGGCGGCTCGAACGCCAAGGTCGACGTGTACGAACGCACCGCCACCGGCTGGCAAGCCGTGGCGGCGGGCATCCCCGCCCACGTCGGCGAGAAGGGCATGGCGCCGGAGACGCACGACGGTCAGATGCTCACGCCGATGGGCATCTTCAGCCTCGACTTCGCCTTCGGCACCGCACCCAATCCGGGTGGCGGGCTGAAGTACGTGCAGGTCGGTCCCGACCACTGGTGGGACGGCGACATGAAGAGCCCCACCTACAACACGATGCAGGTGTGCAAGAAGGCCCAGTGTCCGTTCGACACCAACCCCAGCAGCGGCACCGAGAACCTGCAGATACCGCAGTACGAGCACGCCGTGGTGATGGGCGTCAACAAGCAGCGCATCCCGGGCAACGGTGGCGCGTTCTTCCTGCACTCCAGCGACGGCGGACCGACGGCCGGGTGCGTCAGCATCGACGACGACACCCTGGTGGGCATCATCGGGTGGCTGCGTCCCGGCGCGTTGATCGCCGTCTCCAAGTGATCAAAGAGCTACTGCGCGACCGGCTTTCACGTTGAAGTCGAGCGCCTTGGTCGAGAAGGACGCGTCGTAGGTGCGGTCGTAACCGGTGACGCTGATCTTCCAGCCGTCGGCGGTGCGACGGTAGCGGTCGCGGTAGAAACCCGCGCCGATCAACATGAAGTCGAACTTCGGGACGATCACCTTGTCCTGCAGGTACCAGATGGCGGTCGCTTCGTCGCCGTCGACCTCGATCTCGGGGTGCGTCACCCGGTGGTCGGTGATCACGTCCGCGGGCATCGACGTGCGCATGAACTCCACGAGCGTGGCCCGATCGGTGAAGTGGTGCGTCTCGCCGAGGGATTCGCCGTAGTCGCCGATGACGTCCTCGGTGAGGGTGTCGGCGAACTCGTCCCAGTGCTTGGTGTCGAGCGCGCGCAGATACCGGTACTTGACCCGCTGAATCTCTTCGATGTCACCCATCTGGCCATTGCAACACAGGGGGCTTGGCGACGTATCGCCTTGCCGCAAATGGCGTTGACGGCCGCGTCAACAGTCGGTCTCGCGTCGAGCTCGGTTCCCGGCCTGGCTGTGTGTCGTCTATGAATCCAAAACGACGCTCGCAGAACACTGTTCGTGACGTCCCACGCGGAGTGTCTGGCGCGGCGACGACGCCGACCGGGTTATCGTGGACGGCGTCATGAGCGATCCGTTGGGGTTGTCGATCGGGACGACCAACCTGGTCGCCGCCCGTGTTGGCAGCCAGCCCGTCATCCGGCGCTCAGTGCTGTCGCGGGCCGGTCAGGTCCTTGGTGGATTCGTCGAGCGCGTCGGCGACCCGGTGCCGTTGATCGGCCAGGACGGCACGCCCTACCGCGCCGACCTGCTGATGGTCGAGGCGCTCGACGCCATGGTCGTCGAGGCGGGCAGCGACACGTCGGCGCAGATCGCCCTGGCGGTGCCGGCGCACTGGAACGGCGCCACCCTGCGATCGCTGCGCGACGCCATGCGGACCACGCCGAGCCTGTCACCCAACGGCGTGCCCGTGCGGCTGGTGTCGGACGCGGTGGCGGCGCTCACCGCGCTGGCGGCCAACCCCGGTCTCCCCGTGCGCGGCGTGGTCGCGCTGCTGGACTTCGGCGGCGGCGGCACCAGCATCACCCTCGCCGACGCAACGGCGTCCTTCGAGCCCATCGAGACCACGCGGGTGACCGACTTCTCGGGTGACCAGCTCGACCAGGCCCTGCTCGCGCACGTGCTCGACGGCATCGCGGACGACGTCGACCCGGCGGGAACCGCCGCGGTGGGCTCGCTCAGCCTGCTGCGCGAGGAGTGCCGGCTCGCCAAGGAGGAATTGTCCGACGCCGCGACGGCGGACATCCGCGTCGAACTGCCCGGTCATCAGACCACGGTGCCCGTCACCCGCGACCAGCTCGACGCACTGATGGCCGCACCCCTGGCGGCCGTGCTGGCCGAACTCGGCGAAACGTTGCTGCGCAACAGGATTGCGCCGGCGGATCTGTCCGCCGTCGTCGCCGTCGGCGGAGGTGCGCGCATCCCGCTGGTCACCCGACTGCTGACCGAGTCGCACCCGAACGCGTACGTCACCACCCCGCACCCGGCGCTCGACGCGGCGGTCGGCGCGGCGCTGTTCGCGGCCTACGGAGCCGACGCCGACGCCCAAACCGGCGTGGCGGCCAGCCCGGTGATCACGGGCGCCTGGCCGGCCCGCACCGAGGCCGCGCCGGACTCGTCGACGTTCCGCGCGCTCGCGTGGTCCCAGGACGACGACACCGTCGGCGACCCGACTCCGTACACCGGTGAGGATCCCTACGCCGATCCCTACGCGGACTCCGGCACGACGCGCGTCGTCGCGCAGTACCACCCACGGCAGGACGACGAACCACGGTCGTGGCTGCGTCTGCCTCAATTGCTCGTCGGGGTCGCGGCCGTGGTGGCACTCGTCGCGGTCGGCGGGGTCGCCATCGCCCTGACCAGCGCCACCGACGAGACGCGACCCACGCCGACCACCGTCCCCGTCACGGCCACGTCGCCGCCGGCTCCGCCGCCGACCAGCATCGAGCCGCCCCCTCCGCCGCCCTCGACCGAGCCACCGGCCCAGAACGTCGTCACCGTGACCAGCCAGCCCCCGCCACCACCACCGCCGCCGTCGACCGAGACCGTCACCGTGGAGCGTCCCGTCACCACCACGACGACGCAACCGACGACCACCACGACCACCACGACGACGACCACCACCACCACGACACCCACGACCACGACGACCACGACGACGACCACCACGTCGACGACGCCGACCATGACGACGAGCTACATCACCGTGCCCTTCGTGCCCGTCCCGATCCCTATTCAGGTTCCGGCGACGGCGACTCCCACGCAGGCGCCGTACGTCCCGTACGAGCCCTATACGCCGCCGGTCTACCAACAGCCACCGCAGCTGCCTTACTGATCTCCACGAGCCCGCCGAGGCGCGAAGGAAGGTCACAGTTGGGTTCCAGGCTTCCCGGGGGTCGGCAGTTCACGATCTGTCCATGACCGAGAAGAGATTGCAGACCGACGGTTTGCGCGTGAAAGTGCTTGGGCTGGCCGGAGCCGCCGCGTTCGTCACACTGGGGGTCCTCAGCCTCGGAGACGGACACGCCACCACCAGCGGCGTCGACCTGGCGGGCTCGGGCGACGCGCCCGCCAACACCACCTTCGTCCAGCCGACGGACAACGCCATGACCATGGGCGCCACCGCGACGTGGACGACGCCGACGACGGTGGAGCCGATCGCCAAGGCCGCACCCAAGAGCGGGGCCTGACATGCGCAAGGTGGTGGGCGGCATGGTGCTCGCGGCCTCGGCCGCCTCTGCTGTGCTGTGCTTCGGAGCAGGTGTCGCGCAGGCCGGGTCGACGCCCGACGTCGTCGGACAGAAGTACAGCGACGCCGAGTCGGCCATCAGCGGCGCGGGCCTCAAGCCGGTCGTCTCGACGACGGTCGGCGATCAGAAGTCATGGCCCGACTGCGTGGTGACCGACACGGTGGCCCGCACCGTGCCGCCACCGGAGAACAGTGGCGGCTCGGCGACGAACCAGTTGCTGGTGTCGCTGAACTGCGACGCCGGCGAAGCGTCGGCCAAGACGCCGGGCTTCTCGGCCGCCAGCCCACAGGGCAAGGCCGCCAAGGCCGCCGCCGATGCGGCCGCGGCGTCGGCCTCGGCCACCCCCGCTCCCTCGAAGTAACCGATCGGCTCGAATCAGTTCTGCTCGACCAGGTTTCGAGGGTGGTGGCAGGCCGCCACGTGGGCGCTCTCCAGCTCCTCGAGCCGAGGATCGTCGGTCGTGCAGACTTCCGTCGCCCACGGGCAGCGGGTGTGAAAGTGGCAGCCGGACGGAGGATCGATGGGGCTGGGCACGTCCCCGTCGAGGACCAGTCGTTCCCGTGAGATGTTGAGCTTGGGGTCGGGGATCGGCACGGCCGAGAGCAACGCATTCGAGTACGGGTGCAGTGGGTGGTCGTAGAGCTTTGCGGCAGGCGCACTTTCGACGATCCGGCCGAGGTACATCACGGCGACCCGGTCCGACACGTGCCGCACCACCCCGAGATCGTGGGCGACGAACAGGTACGACAGCCCGAGCTCCTCCTGAAGGTCCTTCAGGAGGTTGATGATCTGGGCCTGCACCGAGACGTCCAGCGCGGACACCGGCTCGTCGGCGATGATGAGCTTGGGCTTGAGGGCCAGTGCTCGGGCGATGCCGATCCGCTGGCGCTGTCCGCCGGAGAATTCGTGCGGGTAGCGGTTGGCGTGTTCGGGGCTCAGGCCGACGCGGTCCAGCAGATCCTGGACCCCGCGGTTGACGTCGCGGCCGCTGGCCAACCCGTGCAACTCCATGGGTTCCCCGATGATCTGGCCAATGCGCTTGCGAGGATTCAGCGAGGCATACGGATCCTGGAAGATCATCTGCATCTGGCGCCGCACGGGGCGGAGGCTGCGGCGAGAGCGTCCCACCAGTTCCTCGCCGAGGAAGCGCACCGATCCCGACGTCGGCGTCGTCAACTGCAGGATCGTCCGGCTCAACGTGGACTTCCCGCACCCCGATTCGCCGACCAGGCCCAAGGTCTCACCCTCGTTGATGGTCAGGCTCACACCGTCGACCGCCTTGACGTGTGCGACGACGCGGTCGACGATCACCCCGGACTTGACGGGGAAGTGCTTGACCAGGTTCGTGACCTCGAGCAGAGGTTCGCCGCTCATGACGCCACGCCCTTCTGAAGACCGATCCGACCGTCGAGGTCGCGGAGCCGGCGCTTGTCCTCGGGATCGAGCCAGCATCGGTCCCCGTCCACCAGGGGTGGTGGTTCGGCGCACTTGTCGAACTCGTGCGGACAGCGCGCGGCGAAACGGCAGCCGGTCGGTGGATTCAGCAGGGACGGCGGCATTCCCGCGATCTGCGCCAGCCGCGCCGGTCGCGGCTGGTCGAGCCGCGCAAGCGAGCCGAGCAGGCCCCAGGTGTAGGGATGCTGGGGATCGTAGAAGAGCTTGTCCAACGTCGCGTCCTCCACGATCTGGCCGGCGTACATGACGGCGACGCGGTCGGCGATCTCGGCGACCACGCCGAGATCGTGGGTGATCAACACGACCGCCAAACCCCGCTCCCGGTTGAGATCGTCCAGCAGACGCAGGATCTGTGCCTGCACGGTGACGTCGAGCGCGGTGGTCGGCTCGTCGGCGATCAAGACGTCGGGATCCAGTGCCAACGCCATCGCGATCATCACGCGCTGGCGCATGCCCCCGGAGAATTCGTGCGGGTAATTGTGCACTCGCCGTTCGGGATTGGGGATCCCCACCGACCGCAGGAGGTCGACGGCACTGTCGCGAGCCTCCTTCTTCGACACCTTCCGGTGGGCGCGGATCATCTCCACGATCTGGTCCCCGACGCGGTAGACCGGGTTCAGCGACGTCATGGGATCCTGGAAGATCATCGCGATGCGCTTGCCGCGGATCTCGCGGAACTGCTCGTCGTCGAGTTGGGTGAGGTCCTGCCCGTCGAACTCGACCGTTCCCGTGATCGTGGCGTTTGGCGCCCTGGTCAGGCCCAGCAGAGTCTGCGCCGTGACGCTCTTGCCGGAGCCGGATTCCCCGACGATGGCGAGGATCTCGCCCTTGTCGAGGTCGAACGAAACACCGTCGACCGCCCGTACCACTCCGCCGTCGGTGGCGAAGCGCACGGCGAGGTCGCGTACCGAGAGCATCATGCGGGTGCTGCCTCTCCGAGTCGAATGCGTGGGTCGAGGAACGCGTAGAGGATGTCGACGACCGTATTGAAGAACACGATGAAGAACGCACCGAACATCGTCACGCCCACCAGCGGTGGCAGGTCGAGGCTGCCGATGGCTCGGCCTGCGTAGAGGCCGACGCCGTTGATGTTGAACACCGTCTCGGTCAGGATGGCACCGCCACCGACCACCGCGCCGAAGTCCAGCCCGAACAGCGTGACGATCGGAATCATCGAGTTGCGAAGCACGTGGCGGATGCGCACCTGACGCTCGGGCAGACCCTTGGCGCGTGCGGTGCGCACGTAGTCCTCGTTCATCACGTCGAGCATGTTGGAGCGCAACACCCGGCTGTAGAAGCCGACGTAGAGCACCGCCAGCGTCAGCCACGGCAGGATCAGATGCGACGCCCACCTCAGCGGATCAGTGGTCAGCGGCACGTAACTGCTGGTGGGGAACAACTGAACCTTGAAGGTGAGGAAGTACAGCAGGATTGCGGCCAACCAGAAGACCGGCATCGAAATGCCCACCAGCGACAGGATCGTCAGGGCACGGTCGGTGAACTTGCCGGAGTGGATGGCGCTGAGGTAGCCGAACACCACCGCCAGCACCATCCACAGCACCGCGGCACCGATGGTGAGCGACAGCGTGGCGGGCAGTCCGCGCCAGATTTGGTCGGTGACGTTCTGGGCGCTGGCGTAGGACGTCAGCGTCCCGGTGAAGATCTTCTTCATCAACGTCAGGTACTGCACCCAAATCGGTTGATCGAGACCAAGATCCGAGCTCACCCGGGCGATGAGCTCGGGATTGGCGTTCTTTCCCGCGATGCGGATGGCCGGATTGGAGTTCGGGATGACGTTGAAGATGAGGAAGACGATCACCGAGATGGCGAACAGCACGGCGATCATCCCGGTCAGGCGCCGGGCGACGAATCGAAACATGGGGCTAGTGCTCCAGTCGGATCTTGGCGCGGGGATCGAGAGCGTCACGTAGACCGTCGCCAAACACGTTGAGCGACAACACCGTGAGCACGATCATCAAGCCAGGGATGATGGTCAGATGCGGTGCGGTGTAGATGGTCTGGTAACCGTCGGCGATCATGGTGCCCCACGACGCGCTGGGAGGACGGACGCCCGCCCCGAGGAAGGACAGCGCCGACTCCAGCAGCATGTCGTTCGCGATGTTCAGCGTGAAGAACACGATGATGGTCGACACCACGTTCGGCAGCAGCTCGGTGATCATGATGCGCAGCGAACCCTTGCCCTGGGCGACCGCGGCCTCCACGAACTCCTTCTCCCGCAGCGCGAGGATCTCGCCGCGGATGGGCCTGGCCATGTACGGCACGTACACCAGACCGATGATCAGGATCGGAATCCACACCGAGTCACCGGCGATGGTGGTGAACCCGAGGCTGAGACCGCCGACCGCCAGCGCGGTACCCAACGCGATGCCCAGCAGTAGCACGGGGAACGCCCACACGACGTCCATCACCCGCGAGAGGATCGCGTCGATCCACCCGCGGTAGTACCCGCACAGCAGACCGACCACGACGGCGACGATGGTGGTGATGGCCGCGGAGACCACGCCGATGAACAGCGACGTACGTCCGCCGTAGAGCAGCCGCACCATCACGTCGCGACCGTTCTGGTCGGCGCCGAGCAGATACTGACCGCGCAGCCCTGGACCGATGGGCGTGCCGTCGGGCGAGACGATGTCGACCTGTTGGCCACCCACGTCGATCGTGTCGGTGATGTGGTTCGCGTCCGGGGTGGTGTGAGCCACGTGATCCGCCCACAGCGGGGCGGCGAGGCACAACAGCACGATCGCGATGAACAGCACGCCGAATCCGAGACTGACCTTGTTGCGGCGCAAGCGAAGTCCGGCCAGGTACCAGGGGCTGCGCCCCTGGACCGTGGCGAGCGGAACTCCGGTGGGAAGTGGCGGCTCGTCCGCCACTTCCACCTCACCGAAGGGAGCAGCCATTACTTGATTGCGAAGGACGAGAAGTCCTGGCTGAACAGCAGATGGCGGTAGCTCTTGTCGAAGTCCATGCGCTCAGAAAGGAAGGTGGTGTACTGCTCGTTGCCGTACGGCGCCCAGGCCGCCTGCTCCATGTACGCCTTGTCGAGCGCCGCGTACTGGTCCTTCACGCCCGGGTCCTCCAGCTGCTTGGTGCGCAGCTCGTTCATCTTGGCGTCGAGCTCGGGGAAACGCGCCCGCGAGTAGTTGTTGCCGTTGGTGGGCAGGATGCTGGCACCGTTGAGCAGCGGCCGGAAGAAGTCGTCCGGGTGCGGGAAGTCCTGGAACCAGTCGCCGAAGCCGGTGTCGAGGTCGGGCGTGGACTGGTTGCCGATGGTGGCCCAGTACACGTCGCCGGAGATCACCTTCAGCGTGGCGTTGAACCCAAGCTGCGACAGCACGTCGTGGTAGTACTCACCGATGCGCTTGCGGTCCGGCTCGTCGTCGGTCCACACCGTGATGTCCTTGTCGGCCGGGTTGGCCTCGGCGATCAGCTGCTTGGCCTTGTTCAGGTCGGGTCCGGGGTACAGCTTGAACTCCTGGTAGCCCGGCATGCCCGGCGGCAGGATCTGCTGGGACGCGTGCAGGCGGCCGCCGAAGACGCGGTTCAGCGCTTCGGGGTCGATCGCGTAGTTCACGGCCTGGCGCACCCGCAGATCGTTGAACGGCGCCTTCTCGTTGTTCATCCAGAAGTAGTAGGTGTTGATCGACTCCTCCATGCGGAAGCGATCGGCGAAGCGCGACTTCACCTCGGCGAGCCGGTCGGCGTCCGGCGGATCGGACATGTAGTCGACGCGGTTCTGCTCGATGTCGGTGACCTGAGCGGTGTTGCTCTTGTTCTGGGTGATGGTGATCTTGTCGACTCCTGCGTCGGCGACTTCGGTTGCGCCGGCGTCCTTCACGGACTTGAAGTTCGGGTTGCGCTCCAGGGTCATGGTCTGCGGCGCCTGGACGTTGGAGATCATGAACGGCCCGCTGGCAGGGGGCGGGTTGTTCGTCGCGTCCTTGTCCAGCGGTGTAGTCGGCGGGACGGGCGCGGCGAAGGTCAGACCCAGGATGCTGTCGAACGTGCCGTTGGGTTCGGTGAGGTTGATGGTGATGTCACCGGTGGCGTCGTCGGTCACGATGCCGCTGATGGTGTTGGCCGTGCCGCCGGCGTAGTCCTTCGCGCCGACGATGGTCTCGTAGAACACCGAGCCACCCGAATTCGCCTTGAACAGACGCTGAATGGCGTAGGTGAAGTCCGATGCCTTGATCGGGGTGCCGTCGGAGTACTTCATGTTCGACCGCAGCTTGAGCTTGTAGGTCTTGCCGTCGGGGGAGACCTGCGGCATCGCCTCGGCCAAGCCGGGTACCACCGTGGTGCCGTCCTCGCCCTTGGCGTGCTTGTACGTCAGCAGCGGGGTGTAGACGTTGTAGAGCGTCTCCCAGCCCTCGACGGTGTAGGACAGCTGCGGGTCGACGTAGTCGGGGAACGACGTCATGGTCACGTTGACGTCGCCGGTGCCGGTGCCGCCGGCGCCGCTACTACTGTCACCGGTGTCACCCCCGCACGCGGCGACACCGAAAGTCGTCAGCGCCGCGACGACGGTCGCGGTCACCGCCTTGCGCATCTTGGTCATCTGAGATCCCTTGGTCATGTGTCTCGACGGTGTCCACTACGTGTACGCCTCCCGCCGAGGTGCCATTGCATCTTTTCCGAAAAACGGCGGATGGCAACTCGGGCTTTCAGGAATGGACACCCCGCCGCAACCCTCTGGCCTGCGAACCACCAGGCCACCGAGCGGCCGGAACGGTCCCCGGTGGGGCCGCGAGGAGTTGCTGCACCTGCTCGAGGCCGTCCCCGGGGAGCGCCTGGCAGCCGGAATAATTACCGTCTGCGTGGCGTTTGACCGGAAAATTAACGACCCTGTGAGATCGCGTCGAAAGGTAGCCGACCACGGCGCGGTCTCAGGTGGTAGGGCGCCGCCGAAAAAAACCTTCAAAAAAACTGAGCGTTTCGGCGCGTCGGCCGTCCGCCCCGCCGGTGTCGGCGTCCCAAGACGCGATCCCGCACTGGGTAACATCCAACGTCGTGGCGCGCAACGACGGTCCCGGCGGACCCCAAGACGACCCGTACTACTCCGACGGCGAGCCGACGCAGTACGGGGGATATCCCCGCGGTGACTCGCAGGCCTACAGCGAACCGACGATGGCCGCCAACTACGGCGCTCAGGACCCGTACGGCCAGCCCGGCTACGGACCGTCCGACCACGGCCAACCACCGCCTCCGGCGGAGCCGCCGCGGCCGTGGTACCGCACCCCGCCCGGCCTGGTCAGCCTCGGCGCGTTGGGCGTCATCCTGCTTGCGCTGATCGTCTACGCCGTCGTCTCGCTCACCGGCGACGACGCGAGTTCCACGTCGACCACGTCGTCGAGCACCAGCGCCACGACGACGACGTCGGACGTCGGATCATCCGTCGTGCCGGCACCGGGCGGTGGCACCGAAACGGTGACGCAGACCGAGGCGCCGAGCACCACGACCGATTCGACCACGACGACGACCACGACCAGCCCGACGACGACCACGACCACGACGACCACGACGACTCCGTCCACGAGCACGTCGGTGTCGACGAGTACGAGCACCAGTACCAGCACGGTGACTCAGACCGTGACGGTGCCGCCGACCGAAGCGCCGCAGACGCCCAGTGGCGGTGGGGCGGCCGCGGGTTAGCGCCTGCCACCGCGGGGCGCCTCTGTCCTAGGGTGCTTGCATGCGGGGAATCATCCTGGCCGGGGGTACGGGAACGCGGCTCTATCCCATCACCATGGGCGTGTGCAAGCAGCTGTTGCCCGTGTACGACAAGCCACTGATCTATTACTCGCTGTCCACGCTGATCATGGCGGGCATCCGTGACATCCAGGTGATCACCACGGCGGGTGACGTCGAGGCCTTCACCCGACTCCTCGGGGACGGTTCGACGTTCGGCACGAACATCACCTACGCGGTGCAGGACCGTCCCGACGGGGTCGCCCAGGCCTTCGTGGTCGGCGCCGACCACATCGGCGACGATTCGGTCGCATTGATCCTGGGCGACAACATCTTCTACGGCCCCAGTCTGGGCACCAGCTTGGCCCGCTTCTCCGGCGTCGACGGGGGCGCCATCTTCGCGTACTGGGTGGCCAACCCCTCGGCGTACGGCGTCATCGAGTTCAGCGACGAGGGTAGGGCGTTGTCGTTGGAGGAGAAGCCGGCCAAGCCCAAGTCGCACTATGCGGTGCCGGGGCTGTACTTCTACGACAACGACGTCGTCGAGATCGCCAAGTCGCTACGCCCCTCCGGCCGCGGCGAATACGAGATCACCGACGTCAACCGGACCTATCTCGAGCAGGGCAAGCTGGGCGTCGAGGTGTTGGCGCGCGGCACGGCGTGGCTGGACACCGGGACCTTCGACTCGCTGTTGGACGCCAGTGACTACGTGCGCACCATCGAGCGTCGGCAGGGCCTGAAGATCGGCGTGCCCGAGGAGGTCGCCTGGCGGCTCGGGTTCATCGACGACGACCAGCTGGTCGAGCGGGCGCACTCGCTGCTGAAGTCAGGGTACGGCGCGTACCTCTTGCAGTTGCTCGACACGTAGTCGCGGCGGGCGAAACCCGTTCTCCGTGAACCGATCCGGCAGCGCCAGCGTGCACACCGTGCGCACCGTCATCAGGTACTGCTTGATCAGGTGACCCGTCGTGTAGGGCAGGTCGTAGGTGGCGCACAGCGCTCGCACCCGGGTGGCGATCTCGGCGTAGCGGTTGCTCGGCAGATCGGGAAACAGGTGGTGCTCGATCTGGTAGCAGAGATTGCCACTCATGAAGGCCATCACCGGTCCGGCGTCGAAGTTGGCGCTGCCCAACATTTGTCGTAGGTACCACTCGGCCTTGGTCTCGTCCTCGAGCGTCTCGGGCTCGAACTTCTCGGCGCCGTCGGCGAAGTGGCCGCAACAGATCACCACGTACGCCCAGATGTTGCGCAGCACGTTGGCCGTCACGTTCGCTCCGAGAGTCCGGCGCCACCGCTTGAGGCTCAGCGCCGGGAACAATGCGTAGTCCTTGCCCATCTGGCGTCCGATCTTGCGCAGCAGTGCCCGATTGTGGACGGACTTCGGCACGTCGTTGTCGGCGCGTTCGTGTTCGGAGTACAGGTCGTGCAGGGCGATGCCCCATTCGAAGCCGAGCGCCAACAACACACTTCGCAGCGGGGCGAACAGATAGCTCGGATTCCACTCCTGGTCCCTGGTCACCCGCAGCACGCCGTACCCGAGGTCGTCGTCGACCCCGACGACGTTGGTGTTCACGTGGTGTCGGTAGTTGTGGGAGTAGCGCCACTGCGACGACAGGCCCGCCATGTCCCACTCCCAGGTCGTGGAGTGGATCTCCGGGTCGTTCATCCAATCCCATTGGCCATGACCGACGTTGTGGGCGATCTCCATGTTCTCGATGCTCTTGGCGGCCGCCAGCCCGAGGGTGCCGATCCACCAGCCGCGCCTGCCCGTGGTGGTGGCGATCGCCAGCCGGGCGGCCACTTCCAGCGCGCGCTGAAAGTTGATCGTCCGACGGATGTAGGCCCGATCCCTGGCGCCGCGGCTGGCTTCGACGTCGCGGCGGATGTCGTCGAGTGCCGCGGCAAGGGCGTCGAGGTCGGATGTGGTCAGGTGGGCGTACTCGGCGACGTCGGCAATGGCCATCGGTTCATCGGCTTCTGATCGGTTCGGACGGCCCTCGGGTGAGGGTCGCGAATCGGCAGGGTCCGGGCCCAAGACGCGTGTGCAGGGGCTCCGCGAGTCGCTCGGCCCCCACCCGTATAGGTGAGCTTCAGCCTAGACGTTCGGGGGGCGCCTGGGTATCGCCGCCCGCTCGACCCGTCCAGCAAAATGGCGGCGCTCGAATGGCGCCACCAATCCTCAGCCAAGCTAAGTGGGCGACGGCCGACGGGGTAGGGTGCAGTGGCCGCCTGCTAACAAATGGCCAACTACGACGTACGCAAAATTAGCCGTGTGAAGTTGCCATACGACGAATTGACTCACTCGTCACGCAATGTTCGCTAACGGTGATCTTGGTAGTCCACGACGGAATAGTCGCGCATCAGCAAATTTTCGATCTTGATCATTTGCCTCGAGCATCGCCGGATCGTCGGTCTGCTCCGCCGCCCGCCGCCAAACCGGGCCTCTGAGCTGCGATGTTGGTTGAGACGGCTCCGGAGCGTACGACACGACGACCGTTTGCCGCGTCGATGTCGCAACAATGGTCACCGACTCGGCGGGCAAATGTTCCGATCCGATCCGCCCCGGCTGTCGATGCGATTCTTCCTTTCTGGCAGCAAAGTCAAAACATACCAAAAGTGAGTTAGCTGAACGGGTTGCAATTCACCTGAGCGGGGGTAAATTAAGCGCACATCAAGACAGCCGTTAGCTGTTGGCAAAGGGGAAAACATGTTGGGGACCAGTAGTCTTTCCGTGGGGGCCGGCATCACGGCGGTCGGTGCGGCGGCGTTGCTAATCAGTCAGTACGGCTCATTGGCTGCTACCCCTGAACGACCCGTGGTGCCGACCATTCAGACTGCGGCCCAGCCATTCGAATTCGACGTCAACCAAACGTTCCCCTGGGCGTTGGCACCCGGCAACGCCATCAGCAGCACGGGCGCGGCCACGCTGGCGGCGGTCAGTCAGTACACCAACGGTTTCAAGTTCGGGGCGGCCGCGGCGCTGCAGACGGCCAACCAGCTCGGCCCGTTGACGTTCGGCCTCAACTCGCTCAAATCCATCGTCGTCCAACAGGGGCCGAACGGCGTCCAGCCGGCCACCGCCACCGTGACCGACCTGGATCAGTGGCAACTCGGGGTGGCGGGACTGGCCAACACCACCGGGGCCATCGGCTTCGTGGAGAACGCCGCCGCCTACGACCCGTTCATCGGTACGCACGCCGGCTTCCTGCAGACCAATAACAACTTGGGCCCGGCCTTCTTCAACCTCAACGTCCTCAAGGCGATCGGCCTCACGCAGGCGCCTAGCGGCACTCTGCTGTCCAGTGGGCAGCCCGACGACTTCAGCGCCGTCGACATCGGCCGGTGGTCCGCCGGCATCCCCGGGCTCATCACCAACACCGGCACGACGGGGTTCGTGTTCTCCGCGGACTTCGGCAACGGGCCGATCAACACCTTCTTCGTCGGTGGCCTGCACACCACGACGACGATCGGCTCGATGGTGTTCGACTTCAACTTCCTACCGTCGATCAGGACCAGCCTCTTCCCGCCGGGCCTCACCATCTCCTTGGCGCCCGACATGACGGCGGCCGAGACCGAGTTCGCCGCGATCACCCCGCCGCCCCCCGGCATCATCAACCCCCCGATCACCAACCCGCTTCCGCTCGCGGCCGCGTCCACCGCTCCGATTCAGTCGGCGCGGACGGTCGCCTCGACGCAGACCGTCAGCGGTCCGCCGCCTGCCGACGACCAGACCGACGTCAAGACCGCCACCGACGCCACCGACGTCTCTACTCCCGAGACGACGAAGACGGCCGAGGCGATCGAGACGACCGAGCCGGTCAAGGCGACCGAGCCGACCGCGACGACCGAACCGACCGCGACGACCGAGCCGACCGAGACGACTGAGGTCAGCGAGACCAAGCCGAAGGTCGAGATCCCCGGCGTGAACGGCGTTCCGCTGGAAGGGACGTCGAGCGCGGGAGGATCCACCGGCGGAGGCGGCGGCGCGACCGATCCGTTCAAGCCGTTGCGGTCGATTGCCGATTCCATCAAGAGCGGGATCGAGACGTTCACCGGCACCGGTCCCCGTCCGGCGGCAGCCGGCAGCGCCGGTTCGGACAGCGCGGGCAGCGCAGGCACCTCCGGTGGTGCCGGCGCCGGCTCCAGTGGTGGTTCGGACAAGTCCGACGGCTAGACGTAGCCGAGAAACGAGAGCCGCCCCGGTTTCGACCGGGGCGGCTTTCGTTGCAGAAGGCTGGTGGTGTCAGCTCACTTGCAGAGCTCGACGATCTTGCTGCTGTTGGTCTCGAGGGCCTTCAGCCGCTCCACCTGGCCGGCTCCGCCGTCTGCGGTCCCGGCCAAGGCGTCGATGGTGAGGTCCTGGAGGTCGGTGGCCAGGGTGCGCAGGAGGTTCGCCAGATCGGCGGGGACGGCGGGGCTGAGGTTGTCGACGAGGTGCTGGCTGCCCACGGACATCGCCAGCCGCGCGTTGGCCGCAACCGCCTGCGCGGCAACGGGATCCGTGCCCGGCTGCTGTTGCGTCTGCAGGGCGACGGCGGTGCGCACCTTGGCGTACGCCTCGCAGGCCCGCCCCTTGGCGTCGGCGACTTCCTGAGCTGTCGGCGCGGGTGGGTGGTCCGCCGTCGGGCGCATCAATGCCCAGACGGCGACACCCGACGCCGCGACCGCGACCACCGCCAACGCTGCCGTGGCCCATCTCCACGGGGATCGCGCGGGGGGTGGGGCCGGCGGCGGTGCCAACGGCTCCTCATCGGGCTCGGCGGCGTGTTTCATAGTCAGACGATCGTATCCGCTGAATTTGCTGACGGGTCATTCCCGAGACACCGGCGCGCCCACCCGCGGTAGCCGCGGGTGCGCGCGGCGCGGTCTCAACTCTCGGCCGCGATGCCGAGGAGTTCGCGGACCGGCCCCACCCCGCCGAGGTGGACGTCGTCGCGGCGGATGGTCTGCCATTGCCGTCGACTCATGGCAAACGCCAGCATGGTGTCGGGTCGACCGCGCCGGGACTCCTGGGTGGCGCCGTCCTCGGTGTAGGGCAGCGATCTGGTGACCCGCAGCGAGGCCGCGTTGTCGTGCCAGGCGCGGGTCGCGGCGCTGTCGGCGAACAACCCGGCGAATATCACGTGCAGAGCGGCCTGACGCATCTCGCGGCCAAGCCCCCTGCCCTGATACCGGCGGCCGAGCCACGACCCGGTGGTCGCGGTGCGCTCGGTGGGGAACCGTTCGGCGCTCAGCGTGCACACGCCGACGGGCGTTCCGTCTCGGAGCTGCACCGCCAGGTTGAGGGTCCACCCCTCGACGGTGGTGTCGGCTCGGCAGCGCCAGAAGTACTGCACGGCGTTGCGCTGCAGCTGCGGTGGTGCGACGTCGGTCCACGGTTCGGAGAACGGCATGGTCTCGGGGTCGTGAATGCCGTGGGCGGCCAGGTCGGCGAGCTCCCCAGCCAACTCGTCGGTGACGTAGCGCAGCATCAGGCGTGGAGTCGACACCCGGAGGTCGAACAGCGGCCAGATCGCGGCGGTCACGGGGCCATCGCATCGCATCCGGGGTGGTCACCGCAACCGAGAATTCGGCGCTAACGTGGAGCGGTGTCCCGAGCCAAACCTCTGGGCTTCGAACTGCAGACCGACCAGGCCACGTCGGCCCGCATGCAGCGTCAGCGACGGCGTGACACGTCGATCGAGGTGGCGCTGCGGTCACGTCTGCACGCCGCCGGGTTGAGATACCGGGTTCACCAGCGGCCGCTGCCGGCGCTGCGGCGCGAAGCCGACATCGTCTTCCGGCGCGTCAAGGTGGCGGTCTTCGTGGACGGGTGCTTCTGGCACGGGTGTCCGCTGCATTCGACGAAACCGAAGCGCAACAACGACTTCTGGCTGGCGAAGATCGAGGGGAACAGCGCACGCGACCGGGCGACCGACGAGGCGCTCCGTGACGCCGGCTGGCTGCCCGTCCGGGTGTGGGAACACGAATCGGCCGAGGAAGCCGCCGCGACGGTTCGGCGGATCGTCGAAAGCCGCTCAGCCCGTGGTTGACTCGACGAATTCGCGGAGCGGGGTCAAGTCGTGCTCCCAGAGGATCACGACACCCCGGTCCTGCGCCGTCACGAGGCAGGACAGGTCGAAGACCCCCGCGAGGATGACCCCGGTCAGCGCCTGGGAGCCGAAGTGGGCCCGCCACGCGTCGGACTTGCCGCCCACCTCACGGTTGACCCGCTTCCACCCGTTCTTCGGACCGTTGGACACCTTGCATTCGAGCGCGAGCAGCCGACCGTCGAACAGCCGGGCCGGCACGTCGCACTTCGCGCCGGCGAGTCGGCGTTCGCGACTGTAGCCGCCGCGCGGCATGTCGTCGATGAATTGGATTGGGGCACGGGAGATTTCGAGCGTCAAGCCCGCGTCGTCGAGCGTCTTGGCCGTCATCGTCTCCTGGCGGGAGGACGCTTCACCGCGGCGTTCCGTACCGGTCTGTTGGGCGGCCCAGAGCACCGTCGTCGCCATGATCGCCATTTCCCGCTCGTCCGGCCACGGCGGGCGGCCCTGCGCGAGCCAGGGAAATCGCACGGGGTCGACGACGACGCGGATCGCCTCGGCGGTGTCCTCGGCGTAATCCGGTGGCACGGACCGGAACTTCGGCCCGCCGACGAGGGTCCACAGGTCCTCCTGGCTGATCGGCGGACCGCACAGGTAGCGGCAGGCCTGCCAGGCCTGCGGGTCGGCCTCGAACACTGCGCCCGTGAGGTTCTGGATGTCGTCGGAGGCCTCGAAGACCTGCTCGACGCGTGGGCGGAGGTGGTTGTACATCCGCTCGAAGGCCTTGGGACCCTCCTCGCGACGGAGGTGGGTGAAGGCGTCCTCGGACGCGTCGCGCGCGGCCTTCAACTCCGCTGCCGACCACTGGGGCGGGGCGACGAACGAAGGCGACACCCGGCCGAGTCTGCCACTGACGCGCCGACCGCCCGGCCGACACGCTACTCGCGGGCCAGGATGCGCGTCCGCAGGCTTCCGTTCACGCGGTGCTCCGCCTCGGTGTAGCGGACGCGCTTGGTCAGATAGTCCGGCCACGGTGGCATCGGCGGGGGTGTCCGGGCCGGGCCGTTGCGGACCGACTCGAGAAGGGTGCGGCCGATGGCTTCGACGGCGTCGACCTGGACGGCGTTGCCGATGTGACGGAAGAAGTTGCTGGTCTTGCCGGCGAACCGCCAATCCCGCGGAAAGCCTTGCAGCGCAGCACATTCCTGCCAGGTGAGACGCCGGAGGTCGTGATCGCCGGGTAGCCGGATCCAGTCGGGAGTCGCCGCGGTGCGGATGGTGCGCGACGGCAGGGACAGATTGGCCAGGAAGGCGTCCTGCCGGTAGCCCCACTGCCCGCCGGGGCGGTTGTTCATCACGCGGCCCTTGGTGCGCAGGCCGGTGCCCGGGGTCAGGTGCCGCAGCGCGTCACCGTCGACCCCGCTGGGTCGAACGACGGCGTCGTGGGGCGCCGGCGGCAGTGAGTCGAGGAGCTCGCCGAGCGACACCCACGGCTTGAGGCCGTTCTCGCCGTACCGGTGATGGGTGGCGTCGGGGAACTCGGGAAGCTCGTGGTCGGCCGTGGCGATCAAGTAGAGACGCACGCGGCGTTGCGCGGCGCCGTAGTCGGCGGCGTTGAGGGTGGCGATCCGGCTGGCGTAGCCCTGGTCGCGGAGGTCGCGCTGGATGCTGCGTAGGACCTCGCCGGGCGCGCCCGTCGGCCCGACCGCGGTGACGAGTCCGCGGACGTTCTCGAACAGCACGTAGCGGGGCTGGAGTTCGTCGACGAGGCGAATCATGTGGGCGATCAGCTGGCCGCGGGAGTCCTTGAGGCCCTTCTGATGACCGGCCGACGACCAGGGCTGGCACGGCGGACCACCGGCCAGCAGATCGGGTCGCCAATCGGATCCGGCGGTGCGGGGCCGCAGGTCGTCGGCGGTCAGCGTCGCGACGTCCTCCTCGATCAGGGTGGTCTTCGCCAGGTGCTTGCCGCGGCGGCCCTTGATGGGGATGCCGGCGGCCTTGCTGGCGCGCAGGGTCTCCATGGCGTCTGCGGCGTGATCGGTCGCGGTGACGACGTCCCAGCCGGCGCGTTCGAGGGCGATGTCGAAACCGCCGGCCCCGGCGAACAGGCTCACCACCTGGGGCTTGCGCGTGCTTCGCGGTGCCACCGCCACCCCCTCTCGTGCATCGAACGGCCGTCGACGATAGGTATACCGGCTCGCACCGACAAGACTTGCACGCCATTCTCGTCGACGTCCGCCGTGTTCGCGGGACGCGCGCCGTCGGCGGGTCACCACCAGATGGCGACGACGCACCCGATCCCCAGCGCCGCGGTGAGCCCGCCCGTCAGGCCGACTTGCCAGCGGGCCGGTGCGACGTCACCGTCGGTGCCGCTGAGCTGGCGGTGGCGGACGAGGGATGTCAGCGCGGCCGCGAGCAGCGCCAGGATGGCGAGGATCGCATGCCCGTGCACGAGCGTGTCCCCGGTGCGAAAGCCCAGCAGGATGGCGATCCCCATGAAGCTGAAAGCGGTTCTCTCCCAGCCGAGATGGGTGCGTTGCCGCTGCAGTGTCATGACGGTGCCAGCAGAATCATGACGAGCACCCCCACGCACGCGACGAGCAGGAAGGCGGTCAGGGCCGCGGGTAACCGCGTGGGCGGCAGGACGTCGCCGCCGCGCATGGCGCGCTGCACCTGCTGCCAGCGTCGCACCGACGCGGCAGCGAGCACCGCTCCGGCGGCGACCAGTAGCGTCGCCAGCCCGTGCCGACCCCATGGCACGGGGAATGGAGGAAGCAACTGCGCGACCGCCACTCCGCCGGCGATCAGCGCCAGCGCCGTTCTGATCCACGCCAGGAACGTGCGCTCGTTGGCCAGGGTGAAGCGGTAGTCGGGCTCGTCGTCGTTCACGAGCCGTACCGCAGCCAGCTGGGAAGACCCGCCGAGACGGCCCGTTGGCTCAGGCCGACCTGCTTGGCAGCCCCGCCGATGCTGCCCGTTTCGGCGACGGCCAACAGCACCTCGAACGCGGCGAGGTCCGGGATGCGCGAGCTGAGGGGCACGCCACGAATCGTGGCACGAGCCGGGCGACGATCAGGCGTCGACCGTGATCCGGACCGCGACGCGACCCTTCTTGCCGCGGGCGAGGAACCGCTCGATGAACGTGATCGCGTAGAACTCGACGCCGTACTTGCTCTTGATGAGCTTCTCGACCCGGGAGGTCTCCGCCGCATCCGAGTCGACCACCGCCGACCCGGTGGTGGTCGTCGCGCCGTCGGCCACCTTGCCGGTCCGACCACACGGCGTCAGCTCGACACGGCCGTCGCGGCGCAGCCGCTTGACCTTCCAGCTGTCCGCGTGGGTCCACATCACCAGGGCGTCACCGTCACGCGCCAACCACATGGCGCCCGCGACCTTCTCGCCGTTCTTCTTGAACGTCGCCAACGACACGAACTTCTCGGCGGCGAGGGACGACACGTCATCGGGCATCTTCACATCATGCCCGCTCAACGCAGGGTCAATCGTCCGACCACGGTGCATCGCTGACGCGCCGCTCCCCGCCGTTGCGCTCCTGCCAGACCCGGTACACCTCGACGGCGTCGTCGCGAGGGTCGTGGCGCATCGGGAGACGACGGTCCTGCCACGACTTGGCCATCTCGTCGTAGAACGTGCTGAGCTCGAAGTACCTGCGGTCGTCGACGTAGTGCGGTTCGTAGGCTTCGCGCGTGGTCAGGAAGACCACCTCGTCCGGCGAGCAGTAGTAGAGCGCGCCGAGGCACATCGGGCAGGGGTGGGCCAACACGTAGATCGTGGCGCCGACGAGGTGTTCGGTGCCCAACCGCGTGCAGGCCTCGCGGATGGCGAGGATCTCCGCGTGTGCGGTCGGGTCGTGGGTCTGGGCGACGAGGTTGGCGCTCTCGGCGAGGATCTCCCCGTCGCGGACGATCACGGTGGCGAACGGCCGTCCGCCCTCGGCCACGTTGCGGCGTGCGATGTCTACGGTGCGCTGCGCGAAGTCGTCCACCGCGTGGAGGTAGCCGCTGCGGGCTGGGTTCAATCCCCCTCCGGCAGTTCGGGATCGGCGCCTGCGGGACGGCGCGCGCTCGCCGGCGGTGACCGGTTGGTGTCTACTTTCTCGGATATTCCCCTGACCTGCGGCTTCCGGGTCCTTAAGCTGGGCCGATGCCGGTGAACGAAATCGTCGATCACATCCCGCTGCCCAATGGGGCGATGTTCTTCGAGTACTTCAACGACACCCTCTATTGCACGGGCGGGACGATACGTCGAATCAGACTGAGCACGAAGGAGACAACGGAGATCGGGCCTCCTGCGACGTTCTCGGGAGCAATCACCGTCGTCGACTTTCACCGTCCCTTTCCGGTGCCGCCCGACGTCCTCGGATCCGGCACGCCTGACGGTCGGATCTACATCGCGACCACCAGCGAAAGCTTCCTGAACGGCAGCGGCATGGTCCCGTTCGACGATTTCGAAGCCGCGGAGATCCAGCCCTCGCTGGGGGACCGCATCACCCAGTTCAAGCTGTCGCCTCAGCCGGCGTCGACGTTCCGTCCGGCCGTCTACGCGATGGTGGTGTCCAGCGACGGAAGGTTTCTGTACTACTTCGACCAGACCACGTGCATGCTCTGCGTGGTCGACCTCGACGCAGATCGGCGGCTGTTGGGCGGCTATCAGCTCAAGGGCTGGTCGATGAGCATGGTCATCAGCCCGGACGACCGCTTCATCTATCTCGCCCACCCCTACGACAACGCGATCTCGGTGGTCGACACCACCGCGCCGTGGACGACGGCGGTACGCAAGGTCCCGGTCGTCAACCGGCCGTACGGGTTGGCGGTGAGTCCGGACGGCAAGCGGCTGTTCGTCGCCCAGAACGGCGACAGCCACTCCGGCGGTCCCGATGATCTCGGCGGCGGCACGCTCACCGTCCTCGACACCGAGACCATGTCCGGTCCATGGGTGTTCACGGGCGAACGGTCCTTGTTCGTCGCGGTCAACTCGACCGGAACCCGCGCCTACGTGACCAACGACGGCGCCGGGACCGTCTCGGTGGTCGACGTGACCGGCACCCCGGAGGTCGTCGACCTGATCACGGGCTACGGTTCACCGTCCGTCGCGCGACTCAACGCCGACGACACTCGTCTCTACGTCTTGGATTGGGCGGCCACGCCGGGCATCGCCATCGCGGCTGTGTGACTAGCTCAACACTGGAGCCGATGACGGGAATCGAACCCGCGTATTCAGCTTGGGAAGCTGATGTTCTGCCATTGAACTACATCGGCCTGACCAGCAGTGCTGGTGACCACGAAGGCTAGCACCTCCGCCGGGACGGCACGAGGTCAGGCTAGCGGCGCGAAGGACTCCTTCAAGGCTCGGTAGGCGTCCAGGCGCTCCGGGCCCCGCGGCATGCCGAAGTCGGGCACGATCACCTCGTCGACGCCCTCGTCGCGCCACGTCGCGGCGGCCTCGGCGATCCGCTCGGCCGGCCCGTAGACCACCGGCTGCGGCATCGACTCGGCGGCGGTCTTCGCCTTGGCTTCGGCCTCGGCCGAATCGGTGACCATCACCACGGCCTGCGTGGAGCGCCACACCGTCGCCGGATCACGGCCCTCCTTCTCGCACGCCGCGTCCAGCGCCGCGGAGTTCTTCCCGAACTCACCCGGCGCGGCCCACTGATTCCATTCCTGGGCGTGCCGCGCGATCAAACGCAGCATCCGCGGACCCGTCCCGCCGACCAGCAGCGGCAGCGGTGACTGCACCGGCTTCGGCTCGCATAGCGCGTCGGCCAGGTGGTAGTAGGTGCCGTCGAACGTGGTCGTCTCGTCGGTCAGCAGCCTCGAGATCACGGCGAGCCCTTCGGCGAAGCGGTCGACCCGCTCCTTGGGTTCGCCCAATTCCAGCCCGTACTGCTCGTGCTCGGTCTCCTGCCAGCCCGCGCCGAGCCCGAGGGTGAAGCGGCCGTTGCTGATCCGGTCGATCGTCACCGCCAGGTTGGCGAGCACGGCCGGGTGCCGGAACGTCATCGACAACACCAGATTGGCCAGCCGGACCTTCGAGGTGACGGTGGCCAGCGCGGCCATCACCGCGGTGGCCTCCAGCCAGTCGCTGGTCTGACCTGGTTTGTCGCCCGGGGACATGAAGTGGTCGGCCACGTAGACCGAATGCCAGAACCCGTCGTCGGCGAACTGCGCGAGTTCGAGAACGTCGTTCCACGGTTGCGTCGTCGATGGCCACACGGAGAATCGCACGCCGACAGTCTAGGGACGAAGGCTGAGAGCGTGCCGGGGCTGAGGACGTGCCCGCCCGCTACGCTCGTCGGGTGCTGCTCTCCGATCGCGACATTCGGGCCGAGATCTCCGCAGGCCGCCTGGCGATAGACCCGTTCGACGACAGCCTCATCCAACCCTCGAGCGTGGACGTCCGGCTCGACAACCTGTTCCGGGTCTTCAACAACACCCGCTACACCCACATCGACCCCGCCCTGCGCCAAGACGACCTGACGACGCTGGTGGAACCGAAGGAAGACGAACCCTTCGTGCTGCATCCCGGCGAGTTCGTGCTCGGGTCGACGCTCGAGCGCTGCGCTCTCCCCGACGACCTCGCCGGCCGGCTCGAGGGCAAGTCCTCACTCGGCCGCCTGGGTCTACTGACCCACTCGACGGCGGGTTTCATCGACCCCGGCTTCAGTGGTCACATCACTCTCGAGCTGTCGAACGTCGCCAATCTGCCGATCACGCTGTGGCCCGGCATGAAGATCGGCCAGCTCTGTCTGTTGCGCCTGACCAGCCCGGCCGAACACCCATACGGCAGTGCAAAGGTGGGTTCGAAGTACCAGGGTCAGCGCGGACCGACCCCGTCGAAGTCGTACCAAAACTTCATTCGACACTGACCCAGCCGCCGCGGGTAGGGTCGAAAACGCGGGGCGACGGCCGACGTGTCCAATGTAACGCAAGCCCGAGTGGCGGCGATGAAACATCAGGGTGTGTTCCGTGCGTTCAAGCCCCTGTGAAGACAGATCAGAGCACAGCTAAGACTTTGGAGGGGTTCGTGGACATCGTGCTTGGTGTGTCCCTGACACCAAAGACGGTGCGACTGGTGCTGGTCGAGGGCAACGAGGCCGACGGTGAGATCGTCGACCACGACACCTTCGACGTCACGCCCGACGACGGCTCGGCAACGTCGAGCGCGTCGTCGCAAGTCGTCGCCGCCGTCCTGGGAACGTTGGAGAGCGCCCGCGAAGGTGGCCATCAGCTCAAGGCCATCGGCGTCACCTGGAGTGACCACGAAGAGGCCGCCAAGCTGCGTGACGCGCTGGCCGCCGCCGGCGTCGACGACGCGATCCTCGTCTCCGAACTCCACGCCGCGGGCGCCCTGGCCCAGACCGCCGGCCGCGCCGTCGGCTACGAGACGACCGGCCTGCTGTTCCTCGACCGCGACACCGCGACGCTGTCGGTCGTGCGCACCGACGACGGCTCCATCGTCAAGGTGCTCAGCCGCAGCCTGCACAGCACCGACGCCATGGCCGTCCTGTCCGACATGGCCGCGGCCGCCGCCGCGCAGGACTCGCCGCCGCAGGGCATGTTCGTCGTCGGATCCGGCGTCGACGTCGCCTCGGTCAAGTCCCACCTGCAAGACCTGGTCGACGTGCCCGTCAGCGCCCCCGAGGAGTCGGGCCTGGCGCTGGCGCGGGGTGCCGCGATCGCGGCGGCGAATGCACCGATCTTCGACGCGTCCACCGTGGGGCTGGCCTACTCGCAGGATCCCGACGGGGCGACGGCGGGCAACGACTATCCCGGGCTCTCCGGCGCCGACACCCAGCTGCGCCTGGCCGCAGCGGACGGCCCGCTCGACGAGCTCGGCTTCGCCGACGAGGCGCCGGTCGAAGAGGGCCGCAAGCCGTTCCTCCTGGTCGGCAGCGCGCTGACGTCGGTCTTCGTCATCGGCGTCATCGCTCTGGTCATCTCGCTGGCCGTCAGCATCCGCCCGACCGCCGACCAACGCCCCGATCCCGGTCAGAGTGCGATCGTGCCCAACGCCGCGGCGCCGGCCGCGCCCCTGCCGCAGATCGCACCGCAGCCCAGCCCCGCTCCCGCCGCGGTGCCCGCCCCCGCGCCGCCGGCGGAGACGATCAAGGCGCCGATCCCGGTCGTCCAGCAGGAGCAGGCCCCCAAGCGTCAGGTCTACGTCGCCCCGCCGGAGGCTCCGCCCGCGCCGGCCCCCGATCCGCCGGCCGCCCCGCCGGCGCCGGACCCGGCACCTCCGGTGGTCGCGCCGCCGGTCCCGGCGGTGATCCCGCCGTTGCTGCCCAACATCTTCAACCCACCGGTGCAGCAGTATCCGCAGTACAACCAGTACCCGCAGTACAACCAGTACCCGCAGCAGCAGCCGTGGCAGCCGCAGCGTCCGCCGTGGCAGCAGCCCCAGAACCCGTGGCAACCGCCGAGTCAAGGCCCGTCGCACGACGACGACGGCTGGCCCGGTTCGGGCGGTCACGGCGGCTGGCCGGGCTCCGGCGGCAACGATGGCCGACCCGGTCGCGGCGGCGACGGTCCCGGTGGCGGACGTGGTGGCGGGCAGAACTGCTTCCTGATCTTCTGCGCCCCCGCGGGTCGCTAGGGGGTCTGAAACCCGACTCGTCACCCAGCGTTGGTGTGCTGCTCGGTGTCGCGTGGGTTTCAGCTCATCGGGGCGGGATATCCAGGCGGTATGCGATGCACCGTGTTCGGAACGGGTTACCTGGGCGCGACCCACGCGGCGGGGATGGCCGAACTCGGTCACGAGGTCCTCGGCGTCGACGTCGACCCCGGCAAGGTGGCCAAGCTCGCCGGCGGTGACATCCCATTCTACGAGCCCGGGCTGCGAGAAGTGTTGCGGGACAACATCGATGCGGGCCGCCTTCAGTTCACCACCGATTACGATGCGGCAGTCGACTTCGCCGACGTGCACTTCCTCGGCGTAGGCACGCCGCAGAAGAAGGGCGAGTACGCCGCCGACCTGTGCCACGTGCACGCGGTGGTCGACGCGTTGGTGCCGAGGCTCAAGCGTTCCGCGGTGATCGTCGGCAAGTCGACCGTGCCCGTGGGCACGGCGGCCGAATTGGTGGACCGAGCGCGTCGACTCGCCCCGGACGGCGTCGACGTCGAGGTCGCGTGGAATCCCGAATTCCTCCGGGAGGGCCACGCCGTGCAGGACACCCTGCATCCCGATCGCATCGTGCTTGGCGTTCAACCTGGTTCGCAGCGGGCGGAGGCCGCGATCCGTCAGTTGTACGCGCCGCTCCTCGACGAGGGCATCCCGTTCCTGGTCACCGACCTGCAGACCGCGGAACTGGTCAAGGTGTCGGCAAACGCCTTCCTGGCCACCAAGATCTCGTTCATCAACGCCATCTCCGAGGTGTGCGAGGCCGCGGACGCCGACGTGGTGATGCTTGCCGACGCCCTCGGGCACGACCCACGGATCGGTCGACGATTCCTCAACGCCGGCTTGGGTTTTGGTGGCGGTTGCCTGCCCAAGGACATCCGCGCGTTCATGGCGCGTGCCGGGGAACTGGGCGCCAACCACGCCCTGACCTTCCTGCGGGAGGTGGACGGCATCAACATGCGCCGTCGCACCCGGATGGTGGAATTGGCGACCACGGCGTGCGGTGGGTCCCTGCTCGGGGCGAACGTCGCCGTCCTCGGCGCGGCCTTCAAGCCGGAGTCCGACGACGTGCGGGATTCGCCGGCGCTGAACGTCGCCGGCCTGCTCCAACTCAACGGGGCCACCGTCAACGTCTACGACCCCAAGGCAATGGACAACTCCCGCAGAATCTTCCCGACGCTGAACTACTCGGTGTCGGCGCTCGAGGCGTGCGACCGGGCCGACGCCGTCCTGGTGCTCACCGAGTGGCAGGAGTTCGTCGACCTCGACCCCGCCGACCTCGCCGCGACGGTGCGCTCGAAGGTCGTCGTCGACGGGCGCAACTGCCTGGACGTGGACGAATGGCAGTCGGCGGGGTGGCGGGTGTTCGCCCTTGGCCGCCGGGTGCCGGAGCCCGCCGCGTCGTGAGGTCGGCGTCGTAACGTGCAGGCATGACCGTCTACGCGCTGAACCTGTTCGACGTCGCCGACCGCGACGAGTATCTGGCCTATTCCAAGCGGTCGGTGGCCGAGGTCGCCCGGTACGGCGGCAAGGTCGTCGCGCTGGGCAAGTTTCGCGAGAACGTCCAAGGCGAGGTCGCGGGTCGCCAGGTGTTGATCCTGGTGGAGTGGCCGGACGAGGCCGCCTTCGACGGGTACTGCAACGACCCGACTCTCGCCGATCTGCACGCGCACCGCGAGAACGGAACGTCGGCGTACGTCTGGCAACTCTTCGACCGGTTGGACGATCTGCGACCGGTGCTTAAGCTCGGGTCATGACGCGGGCGGACCGGCCGAAGTTCAAGCAGCGAGTGCACTGGTTCGCGCTGCACGGGGTGATTCGCGGACTGGCGTCCTACGGCGCCAAGCGCGGCGACATGCAGGGCCGGCTCATCGCCGATCCCGCGGTACGGGCCGATCCCGGCGGCTTCGCCGACGAACTGCGCACGCACGGTCCCCTGGTCCGCGGCCGCGCCGCGTGGCTCACCGCCG
>Ga0209051_1000886_pt1 | contig 30081 bp, 25 predicted proteins | sample AraplaCvi_mMS_r2_2_FD_184286 | JGI IMG/M metagenome (GOLD analysis project Ga0209051, IMG submission 184286) | Arabidopsis root microbial communities from North Carolina, USA - plate scrape MF_Cvi_mMS_r2 (SPAdes) (version 2) | ecosystem: Host-associated > Plants > Roots > Endosphere | place...
AAGCGGTTCATCACGCGGTCCTGCGACAGCTTGTAGACCGCGCGGGCCAGCCGGCCGCGCAGTTCCGGCGTGTTGCAGCGCGAGCGGTGCGAGAGCGTCACGTAGAGGCCTTCGCGCGCGATGGCCGGCAGCAGCGGCTGGATCGCCACGCCGCCGCCGCGCGCCGCGTAGGCCTCGGCGGGCGTGTCCTCGTAGATCAGGTAGTCGGCGCGGCCGCGCTGCAGCATCAGGATCGCCTGCTCGATGCTGGCGACCTGCGTGATCTTGAGCGACTGGCGGGCGTAGTTGTCGAACTCCACGCCGAAGCTGTTGTTGATCACCGTGACGCCCTGGCGGCCGGCGAGGTCCCCCCAGCGCTTGAACGGCACCGGCGCGGCGGTGCGCGTCCAGATCACGCTGCGCGTTTCGCGGAAGGCGGGGTGGAAGTAGTCCATGTACTCGGTGCGCGGCAGCGTGAAGAAGGCGCCGGCGATCAGGTCGATGCGGCCGGCGCGCATCTCCTCCTGCACGCGGCCCCAGGGGCCGACATAGCGGGTCTCGACCGGGATGCCGATCTCCGCCGCCAGCCACTGCATCAGGTCGGCGTTGGCGCCGACCAGCTTCTGCTCGTCCGACGGATCGCGCCACAGGTAGGGCGGGTACTGCGGATTGCCGGAGGCCACCAGCAGCGGACAGCCGGCGATCGGACCCTGCGCGGGCGCCGCACCAGGGCCGGGCGCCGCGCTTGCCTGGGGGGCGGGAGCGGTCTGCGCCATCGCGGCGCCGGCGCCGGGCATCGGCCCTGCGGGCCCCGGACCCGCGAGGGTCAGGCCGATCAGCGCGATTGACGATGCAGCGAGGCTGCGCAAGGACATGGTCTTCGGATAATCCCACGCATGGAAGCCTGGCTGCAACACATGGTTCACCTGATGCTGGAGACCCTTGCCCTGCCGCAAGTGGGGCTCGGCGCGGTATTCGTCATCGCCCTGGTCTCGGCCACGCTGCTGCCGATGGGGTCGGAGCCGGTGGTGCTGCTGCTCGTCTCCGCCAAGCCGGAGCTGTTCTGGCCCGCGATCCTGGTGGCGACCGCGGGCAACACCATCGGCGGCGCGATCACCTGGTGGATGGGCTACGGCGCCGAGCGCGCCTACGAGGCCGCCGTGCACCACTCGCCGCGCGACCAGCGCGTGCTGGGCTGGCTGCGGCGCTTCGGCGCCAGGACCTGCCTGCTGAGCTGGCTGCCCATCGTCGGCGACCCGCTGTGCGCGCTCGCGGGCTGGCTGCGGCTGCCGTTCTGGCCCTGCGTGCTGTACATGGCGATCGGCAAGTTCGCGCGCTACGTGCTGATGACCAGCATCGGGGTGTCGATGCTGCCGGCGCAGTGGAAGGCGATGCTGTCGATGGCGGGCTGAGCGCGCCGGCGCGCTTGCACAATGCGGGCTTCGACAGGAGACCCGCCATGAGCACCCCCAGCACCCCGGCGTACGACGCCTTGTGCCAGCGCCACCAGCGCATCCACCGGCTCGCCCATCTGCAGGCGATCGCATCCTGGGATCAATCCGCCTTCATGCCGGCGCGCGGCGCGCAGGCCCGCGCCGAGGCGCTGGCCGAGATGGGGGGCCTGCTGCACCAGATGGGCACCGATCCGGCGCTGCGCCAGTTGCTCGACGAGGCGGCCCAGGAGCCGCTGGACGACTTCCAGCGCGCCTCGCTGCGCGAGATGCGCCGCGTCTGGCGCGCCGCGAACGCGGTGCCGCAGCGCCTGGTCGAGGCGCGCTCGCTCGCGAACTCGCATTGCGAGCATGAATGGCGCCACCAGCGCGCCGCCAACGACTGGACCGGCTATGTCGAGAACCTGCGGCCGGTCGTGCGCTACGCCCGCGAGGAGGCGCAATACCTCTCCGACGACAGCGGCCTGGGCCGCTATGACGCGCTGCTCGATCACTACGAGCCCGGCATGCGCTCGGCCGAGGTCGATCGCGTGTTCGGCGATCTGCGGCAGTGGCTGCCGGATCTGATCCGCCAGGTGATGGCGCGGCAGGCCGGCGATCGCGTCATCCATCCGCAAGGGCCGTTCCCGGCCGCCGCGCAGCGCGCGCTGGGCCTGGACGCGATGACGCTGCTGGGCTTCGACTTCGAGGCGGGCCGGCTCGACGAGAGCGCCCATCCGTTCTGCGGTGGCGTCCCCGAGGACGTGCGCATGACCACGCGCTACCGCGACGACAGCTTCCTGCAGAGCCTGACCGGCACCATCCATGAGACCGGCCATGGCCGCTACGAGCAGAACCTGCCGCGCGAGTGGCTGGGCCTGCCGGTGGCGCAGGCGCGCTCGATGGGCCTGCATGAGAGCCAGAGCCTGTCCTTCGAGATGCAGCTCGGGGCGCATCCCGGTTTCGCGGGCCTGCTCCAGCCGCTGGTGGAGCGCCACCTGGGCCGGCAGCCCGGCTTTGCCGCGGACAACCTGCACCGGCTCATGACGCGGGTCGCGCCGGGCTTCATCCGCGTCGACGCCGACGAGGTGACCTATCCGGCGCACGTGATCCTGCGCTACGAGATCGAGCGCCCGCTGATCGAGGGCGAGATCGAGGTCGAGGACATCCCCGCGCTGTGGGACGCCAAGATGCAGGAACTGCTCGGCCTGGACACGCGCGGCAACTACAAGGACGGCTGCATGCAGGACGTGCACTGGGGCTGTGGCCTCTACGGCTACTTCCCCTGCTACACGCTGGGCGCGATGTACGCGGCGCAGTGGTTCGCGGCGATGCGGCGCGAGCGCCCGGCGCTGGACGAGGAGATCGCGCGCGGCGAGCTGGCACCGGTCTTCGACTGGCTGAAGTCGCGCATCTGGTCGCAGGGCAGCCGCTGGGAAACGCCGGAGCTGGTGCGGCGCGCCAGCGGCGAGGCGCTCGATCCGGCGCATTTCCGGCGCCATCTGGAAACGCGCTACCTGGGCTGATCGGCGCCGGCGCCATGAAACGCCGCGCCATGAAGCGCCGCACCATGAAGAAAGGGCACCTCTCGAGGTGCCCTTCCTGTCTGCGCCCGCGGTCTCTACCCCACGGCCGCTCCCAACGCGTCGTCGAAGACCTGGTGTTCTGGTGTCAGACCTTGCCCGCGCCCTTGCGGCGGCGCAGCACCAGGCCCATCGCGCCCAAGCCGGCCAGCATCAGGGCCAGGCTTTGCGGCTCCGGCACGGCGGCGGCGTTGCCGCCCGCGCCGGCGGCGGCGATCACGCTGATGTTGTCCAGCGAGGTACCGTAGGAGTCACTGCGGCCAACGGCGCCGAAGCGCAGCGTCATCGGGCTGCCGGTGCCGGTGAAGCTGGTGGTGAAGGACTGCCAGCTGGTGGCGGTGTCGGCCCCGACGGTGCCGGACAGGCTGCCGATGCTCCACGACAGGCCGTTGCTGACGGCACCCTGGTTGTCCGGGCGGTTCGCATAGGAGAAGGTCAGCGTGTAGGAGGCGCCCAGCACGGTGCTGAGCGACTGGCTGATCCAGCTGTTGGTGGTGGTGTCCAGCTCGGCGAAATTGCTGCCGTTGAGGGCGCTGCCGGCGACGTTGTTGCGCAGTTCCACGCCATGCGGGCCAACGGTCCAGCCGGGGATGCTGTCGAGGATGACGAAGCTGCCGTTGCTGACGGTGGTCGACTCGAAGCTGCCGTTGGTCAGCAGGTTCACGGGCGCGGCCAGGGCGAACAGCGGGGCGGCGAACAGGGAGGCTGCGATCAGGCGTTTCATGGGGGTGGACTCGGGAAGTTCGACAAGGAGGGCGCATGGGTCCGGCGCTTGTGTCGAATTGTTCGAGTCCGCCCTTCAGGTGCCATCCCCCTGTGCGCTGGGGGTGCTGTGGCCATTCGTGACGGATTGCACGCCGCCTCGGCGCGCGGGTGAGGGGGCAGGCCGTGCTCCGCTACGGGTTCTCACCGGATGTTCACCGAAGCCTCACCGGTCTTTCGCCGGTTTGGCCGGCTTGACTGGTTTGATCGGTTTGACCGCCTTGATCGGTTTGGGGGTCTTGACCGCTGTCGCCTTGGCTGAAGTCCTGGCGGCGGGTTTGCGGGCTGCGGGCTTGGGAGCGGCGGGCGCGCCCGCCGTGCGCAGCATCGCGACCTCGCGCTCCAGCGCTTCGATGCGCGCGGCCAGTCTCGCCACCGTCTCGGCCGTCGGCATGCCCAGCCTTGACAGCGCGCGCGCCACGCGGTCCTCGAAGATGGCTTCCAGCTTGTCCCAGTGCTGTCCGGCGCGGCCGCCGACCTCGCCGGCCATGTCGCTCATGCGGCGGGCGGCGGCGTCCAGCGCCGCCTCGGCCTCCCGGGCCTTGGCCTTCGCCTCGTCCAGGGCATTTCCCCGCGCCTTGCCCCGCAGCCGGGCGCCTTCCGTCGCGAGCGCGCCCAGCACCGCGCCGCCCTGGTCCTGCGCCTTCGCGAACGCCGCCAGGCCCGCCGACCAGATCTGCTGCGCCGAGGCCCTCACCTGATCCGCGAACGGCGTGTCCGCGGCCGGCGCGGGCGTCGCGGCCTGGCGGCGACCTTTCGCCTTCGTCGCGGCGGCCGTCTTCTGCTGCTTCTTGACCATGGGGCATTCCTTGTCGTCGCGGGGCGGCAGGCCTGACGCCCGCCGCTCACCGAGAACCGGACTATAGGGGCCGTGCCCGATGTCACGCTGACTCGCCGCTGCCCTGTTTCCCCCATTGGGGCGAACGCCGCAGGGACCAGAATGCGCCCATGTCCTTGCCACGCCCCGCGACGGAACGCCGCCCCGGCGACGAGTTCCCCGACACCGTGCCCGATTTCGCCTGCGGTGCCGCGCCGGCCCTGCCGCCGCTGGCCTGGGTGGGCGAAGCGCCGCGCCGCGACGGCGCCCTCATCGCCTGCCCGCAATGCCGCGCGCCGATGCGGCATGTCGTCCTGGCGGGGCACCTCGCGCCGGCGACGGTGGACATCGACCACTGCGGCCCCTGCGGCCTGGTGTGGTTCGACGCCCGCGAGTCGGTGCACCTGTCGCCGCTGGCCTGGGTTCAACTGCTGCGCGACCTGAACCGGCTGCGCCGCCTGGACCGGCCGCACCAGCCGGACCGCGCCTGCCCCGTCTGCGCACAGGCGCTGAAGGAAGTCCACAACCAGACCCGTTACGGCCGCTTCCCGGCGCTGGAATGCGGCGGCTGCGGCGGGCATCTGCACAGCCAGGCCGGCATGCTGGCCGAACGCGGTTTGCTGCGTCCGCTGCTGCCGGCGGAACGCGGCGCACTGCAGGCCGAGCGCCGTGAATTGCTCTGCCTGAGCTGCGGCGCGCCGGCCGACGGCAAGAGCGAGTGCTGCGCCTGGTGCAAGAGCCCGCTGCTGATGGCCGACATGCCGCGGCTCGCCAGCGCGCTGCGCAAGCGGGCGGCATCGGAGCCGCTGCTGATGCCCAATGGCGGCAAGCCCGTGGGCTGGTCCTGCCGCGGCTGCGGGGCGCCGATGGATCCGACGCGCGAGACGCGCTGCTCGACCTGCCAGCATGCGGTGGTGGCGCCGTCATTCGATGAACTCGACGGCTTGCTCGATGCCATCGAGAACGACTGGCACCTGCAGGATGAACTGAGCTCGCGCGAGCGCCGCGAGCGGGCCGCGGCCTACGGGGAGCTCGCGCCGCGCGATGCTGCCGGGGGCAAGCACGGCATCCTCTGGAAGGGCGAATACGAGCGGCGCTACGACGCCGAGAATGCGCGCCGAGAGGGCCGCGACTGGCCCGTGTCCGGATGGCCCGAGGGACGGGAGGGCCTGCCGCCCACGCTGATGGAGATCGCGCTGCGCCTGGCGGCGCTGCTCATCCGCTGAAGAACGCGCTCAGAGATCGAGCAGGCTGATCGGCTTGGCGCAGGCGGCCGGCGTGCCGCCGCCGCGCACGACGAAGGGCAGCGCGCCCCACGGCCCGGAGTCCCGCGGGCAGCCGTCGCGCAGCGTGCCGCCCGGGCAGGCACAGCCCTTGGTCTTGACGAGCTGGTCCAGCGTCTGCGTCTGCTGCGGATTGAGCTTGGGCAAGTGCGGCGCGAAGACGAGTTGCAGCGCCGTCGCCGGCACCGGCGTGTCGGCCGCCGGCACCGGGCCGAGCAGCGTCGCCATCGACTGGGTCTCCTTCAGCGCCGCCGGGGCCTTCATGGCCTTGGCGCGGCGCAGGTAGTTCAGCGCGACCTCCATCGCCGCGTAGCCGCGCGCGGACGACGCGGTGAAGGGCTTGCGGAAGGCCGCGCCATAGGTGTTGGCGATCTGGTCCCAGCGGCCACGATCGACGGTCAGCACCGGACACAGCACCGCGTCGACGCGCTCGGACAGCGTCGCTTCGAAGTCCATCCAGCACGAGGTGCGCGCGCTGATGCGCAGCCCCGTCTGGCGGCGCAGGTCGGCGGCGATCTTTTCGCCGGCATTGAGCTCGATGCGGCCCAGCTGCAGTTGCAGGTCCTGGTCCTTGACCCGCTCGGCGTTGCTGGAAACGAAAGGGATGCCCGCCGCGCGCAGCGCGTCGGCGCCGGCGCTGATCTCGCACCAGTTGCCCAGCACGACGTCGACCTTGGCCTTGATGAACTCCTGCGAGATCGCTTCCGCCTTGCGGGCATCGCAGCCGCTGTCCTTCACGATCAGCTTGGGCGCCGCGTCCCCGGGCCAGGTCTTGAGGGCCAGCGTCATGCCGAGCTGGAGCTGCTCCGACTGCTCGGCGCTGGGATAGCTGCCCGGCAGGATCACGCCGATGGTGGCGGCCGGCGCGGCACTGCCGGCGCACAGGAAGACGGCCGCCGGCAGAACGGCGGTCAGGACCTTGCGGATGTTCATGACGATCCCTCGCTGCATGGCCGTGGTCGGCCGTTTGTTGGACGCTTGTGACTCTTGTTGTCGCCTGGCGCGCTTCGTGGCGCGCCAGGGCGGAGGTATCGCCTGTGCGCGGCCTTCGCGCACTCAGGTTTTCCCGCGATCCGTCCCATGAAAAACGCCCCGGCGAGCCGGGGCGGTAAGACGTCACAACCGTCGCGGACGGTGCAGCGCGCGCGCAACGTGAGGGGAGCGTGAGGAGGCACGCCCGCCCCCAGCGAGGGAAGACCGGGGGCTCAGGCCGGCCAGCCTTGCAGCACCAGCTTGCCGCGCTGGCGCTGGCTTTCCTGGAGCGCATGGGCGCGCTTGAGCGTCTGCGCGGAGATGGGGCCCACCACCTCGGACAGCGTGGTGCGCACCGCGCCGGCGTCCACCAGCGCGGCCACCTCGGCCAGCAGTTGGCCCTGCGCGCCGATGTCGTGGGTCGCATGCATGCTGCGCGTGAACATCAGTTCCCAATGCAGCGACAGCGACTTGCCCTTCAAGGCCATCACGTCGAGGTCGGCGGGGCCGAAGTCGTCGATGATCGCCAGCTTGCCCTGCGGCTCGAGCGCGTCGATGAAGTCCTTGAAGTGCTGCGGCGTGTGCGTCAGGCTGGTGACGTAGCGCAGCGGCGGCAGGCCATCCCGCTGCAACGCGGCGATCTGCGGCGCGAGCGGCTCGCGATGGTTGATCACGTGATGGGCGCCGAGCGCGCGCAGCCACTGGCCGCCTTCGCCCTCGGGCTCGGAGCTGGTGCCGATGATGGTCAGGTGCTCATGCCGGCGCGCGAGCTGGACCAGGATCGAGCCGACGCCGCCGGCGGCGCCGGTGACCAGCAGGCTGACGGGGCGCTGCGGCGCCTGCTGCACCTGCAGGCGGTCGAACAGCAGCTCCCAGGCGGTGATGGCGGTCAGCGGCAGGGCGGCCGCTTCGGCATCGCCAAGCGAGGCCGGCGCCCGGGCCGCGATGCGGTGATCGACGCACTGGAACTGCGCGTTGCTGCCAGGCCGGGTGATGTCCCCGGCATACCAGACACGGTCGCCGACGGCGAAGCCGCGGACCTCCGGGCCGATCGCGCGCACCGTGCCGGCCGCGTCCCAGCCGAGGATCACCGGCGTGCTGCCGTCGGCGCTGGCGCGCCTGACGCGGACCTTGGTGTCCACCGGATTCACGGCGATCGCGGAGACCTCGACCAGCAGGTCCTTGGGCCCGGGCGAGGGCATGGGCAGGTCGAGGTCGAGCAGCGACTCGGCTTCGGTGATGGGCAGGGATTTGAAGTAGCCGACGGCTTTCATGGGAACTCCTGGAGCAAGGGTCAGACGGGATGAATGGGCGAGAGTGTGCGAGTCCCGGCAGAATCAATGAAGTCGGCTGAATTGCTATCAGTTTCAATGCTGCGTTGAAGATTGGCGCCGGGAGGGGATCGCGCGATGGACATCGAGAACACCAGTGAACTGCGTCTGCTGATCGAGTGCGCCCGGGGCGGCAGCCTGACGGCGGCTTCGCGCGAGATGGGCATCACCCCCGCCGCGGCGAGCGCGATGCTCAAGAAGCTGGAGGCGCGGCTGGGCGTGCGCCTGGCCGAGCGCAGCACGCGGGCGCTGCGCCTGACCGCCGCCGGTGAGCGGCTGCGCGACTACGCGCAGCGCGCGCTGGAGCTGCTCGACGAGGGCGTGGCGCTGGTCTCCGAAGGCGGGGACGCCGCGGGCGGCAAGGGTCGCGACGGCACCGCGCTGCGCGGGCGCATCCGGGTCAGCGCCTCCAGCGACCTGACGCGGCGCATCGTGCTGCCGCTGCTGGACGGGTTCCTGGACCGCCATCCGGGCGTGGAGCTGCAGCTCAGCGTGGGTGACGCCCTCCAGGACGTGGTCCGGGACGAGGTCGATCTGGCGCTGCGCTATGGGGAACTGGCCGACTCGCGGCTGGTGGCGCGCAAGCTCCACGACGGGCGCCGGCTGCTGGTCGCGTCACCGGACTACCTGAAGCGGCATGGGTGGCCGGCGCATCCGTCGGACTTGACGCAGCACGAATGCATCCGCTTCAAGATCGGCGACCGCCTGGAGCGCGAGTGGCGCTTCTGGCGCCGCGATGCCCTGCAGGCGCCGCCGCTGGACGTGCCGGTGCAGGGCCGGCGCAGCGCGGACGACGGCGGCATCGCCCACCAGTGGGCGCTCGAGGGGAGGGGACTCACCTACAAGAGTGAACTGGACGTCCGCGACACCCTCGCCAGCGGGGCGCTGGTGGAGGTGCTGCCGGAGTGGGTGGGGCGGACGATGCCGCTGCATGCGCTGATGCCCAGTCAGCGCTTCCTGCCGCAGCGGCTGAAGGCGCTGGTCGACCATCTGGCGCAAGCGCTGCGGCACTGAAGCGCCTGCCGCGCCCCGGCCTCAACCCTCCTGCGGGGGAAGGGCGCGCAAGCTGCGCAGCACGCGCTTGACGATCTCCTCCCGCTTTGGGCCGAAGGCGTCGCTCGTCATGTCCATGTTGAGCGCGAAGTAGACGGGGCGCGGGTCCTCGTCGCGCTCGACCCAGCCGACCAGCCAGCCGATCGCCGGCCGGGAGGCGTCCGTCCAGCCGGTCTTGGCGTACATGCGCCAGCCCGGGCCCTGCTCGCGCAGCAGGACTTTGCGCGCGATGTCGTAGCTGCGGTCGGACAGCGGCAGCGCGCGGTCATGGACGCGGCGCAGGAAGTCGATCTGCCCCACCGCCGAGATGCGCAGGTCGCCATCGAGCCAGAAGCGGTCGCCGACCGGTCCGGCCGCGGCATTGCCATACCGGAAGTCGCGCACGTACTGCTGGACCGTCGGCTGTCCGATCTTCCTGGCCAGCGACTGGAACACCCAGACCGCCGACACCCGGTAGGCCGAGGCCAGCGTCTGGTCGCGGTTCCAGTCCGCGATCGCGCGCTGCTGGCCATCCCACTTGAAGGGCTGCGTCTCGTCGGCGGCGGCGCCGGTGTCCAGCGCGATCAGCGTCATCGGGATCTTGAAGGTCGAGGCCGGGAGGAAGGCTTCGAAGGCCCGCGCGCTGTCCGACGCGATCCAGCGATGGATGCGGGTGTCGAGCACCGTGATGACGCCTCGGGTGCCGAGTTCTTCGAAGTGACGTCCGAGCTCGGGACGGGTCTCCCAGCGCTCGCGCTGATCGGCGGGCACGGCCGGGGAGGGGGTGGCGTTCGGTGCAGTGTTCTGCGCGGCGTTCTGCGCCGGGGCGGGGACGGTCTGCGCGATCGAGGCGCGGCACGCGCTGAGGGCCAGGCTCGCGAGCAAGGCGCCGGCAAGCAGACGGTGGGAGAGGGCGGGCATCGGCATGGACTTGAAACGCGTGACGCGTCCTGGGAAGTGGTCGAGGCCGACAGTGTGCGAAGGGGCTGCGCGCTTCGGACGCGCATTCGGCGTTACGGCTGTTCAGGCGCGCCGCGAATGCGGCATCAGGGCCTCGGCCTCGTCGAGATAGCGCTGGCGCGCCGCTTCGTCGCGGAGCTTGCGCGCCTGCAGCCGCGCCTGCCGCACGAGGTCGGTGGCGCTGAAGGCGTCGCCTTCGTCGAGCGCATGCCGCGCCCACAGCAGCAGGAAGGCGCAGCGCTGGTCCGCGGGAATCTGCGACTGGCGCGCGCGGCAGGAAGCCCAGCGCTGTGACGCGAGCTCACCGAAGGACGAGGCCGGCAGCGGCAGCCCCTGGGCGGTGGCGAGCCGCTGCAGCGCGGCGAAGCTCAGCCGGCCCAGCGCAGCCAGCCGCAGCAGGAAGATGGTGTTGAGCAGCGAGCTGCGGCCCAGCTGCCAGCGCGCGCACAGCGCGTCGCTGAGCAGCAGCCAGCGCACCGCGTCCTCGACGCCGGCGCCGCCCTCGGGCAGCAGGCCCGCCTCGACGAGCTGGCCGAGCGCGTTGGAGAGGTTGGCCGCGCAGACCTGCAGCGCGTCGGGCAGTCCGGCGAGCGAGGCGGCCCGCAGCGCGTCGCCAAGGCTGGCCAGCGACTGCATCGCCAGGGCCGCGTCGCCACGCGTGATGGCGAGGTCGCGCAGCACGATGCCGCGCAGGTTGCCGTGGTCGCAGCGCAGCATGGAGTCGCTGGCGAGGACCTCGGGATCGACCTCTTCAAGCTTGTCCAGGGCCGCCGCGGCCTGGCCAAGGCTGCCGTACCAGTGCCAGGCGGCGAGGATGGCGACGCGGGCGCGCAGCTGGCGCCGCTCGAGCCGGGGCAGGCGGCCATGGTTGAGGGTCTGGCCGAGCTCGCGCAGTTCGTCCTGGAGGGCCGCCCAGTCCCCCAGGCGGCGCGCGATCCGGGCGCGGCGCAGGCCGAGCGCCGCGGTGGCGCCGTCGTCGCCAGCGGGGATGTGCGGCGCGGCCTGCTGCAGCGCCAGGCGCGCGGGATAGAGCTCGCCGCGGTCGAGCAGATAGTCGGCGCGGGCGAGCGCCTCGGCGTAGGCCAGCGGCAGCAGCGCCGCGGCGGCCGGCGCGCGCACCGGCCGCTGCTGGCCCAGCCAGCGGGCAAGCGCCGCGCCAGCGGCGGGCTCGCCGTCGATCTCGACCTGGCAGCGCGCTAGCAGGGCCGCGTTGAGCCAGAACGGACCGCTGCTGCGGGCGCTGGCCTCGATCAGCGCCGCCAGCGGCCCGTCGTCCAGCAACGCGAGCGCGCGCCAGACCTGGGTCCGGTGGAGCTCGGCCATGCCGGCGATGCGCTCGCGCAGTTCGGCGCGGGAGCAGGGGCTGTCGACGCGCGCCAGGCCCTGCTCGTGAGCCTGGAGCAGCGCGGCGATCAGACGCGGCAGCAGCCGGTTGCGCAGCTCGGGCAGCCCGTCGATGCGCAGGCCTTGCGCGAGCAGCTGGATGCGGTGCATGGGCGCTGGGGCGCCGGCGCGCGCCACGCTGGGGAGGGGGGCGCCCGCGACGGGCGCGGGCCCGGCGGCGCCGGGACTGGAGGCGCAGGGGCTGGCTGGGGAGGCGGCGGTCATTGGAGGCGCATTCTGCGCGGAGTGCGCCGGCGATGTGACGCCAGCGCCGTAACGCGCGTTACGCCGCCGGGTTACCAGGTGCTCCGGGTCTGTGTTTTGCCGAGACGATTCATCACAACTCGTGGGGACTGCGATGGTCGCGAATGAAGCCTGGTACGCGGGTGAGAGCGGTGTCGGGGCCGTGGGCCCGGCGCGCGGCAACGTGTCGGCGGTGTCGTGGGCGGCGGTGCTCGCCGGGGCCGCGGCGGCGGCGGCGCTCTCCTTGATCCTGCTGCTGCTCGGAGTCGGCCTGGGACTGAGCGCGGTGTCGCCCTGGGGCGGCGATGGCTCGAACGCCGGGGCGCTCGGCATGGCCAGCGTGGTGTGGCTGGCGTTCACGCAGTTGGCGGCGTCGGGGCTCGGCGGCTATCTGGCGGGCCGGCTGCGCGTGCGCTGGCGTGATACCGATGTCGACGAGGTCCACTTCCGCGACACCGCGCACGGTCTGCTGTCGTGGGCGGTGGCCACGCTGTTCACAGCGGCGGCGCTCACGGCCTCGGTCGGCGCGATCGCAGGCATCGGCGTGAAAGCGCCCGGCGTGGCCGCAACCGCGGCCAACGCGGTAGCCGCCGCGGCGAACACGACGGCGGGGACGGCCCCCAGCGCCAATGGCGGAGCGGTGGCGGCCCCGTCGGCGCTTGCGGCCCCTTCGGCCTCCGCGCCGGCGCTGAGCCAGGACGCGATCGATGCCGCGCGCAAGACGGCGCTGTGGATGTTCGTGTCGCTGCTGATTGGCGCATTCACGGCGAGCTGGCTGGCCACCATCGGCGGCCGCCAGCGCGACCGGTTCGAGTGACCGGGACCTTCATCCAACGACAAGGAGAACCGACATGCGATCACTGCTGCTCTACCTGCTCGGCGTGCCCATTCCGATCATCATCCTGATCGCGCTGATCCGATGAGCATGGCTGACGCCGGACCGCGCTTCGCGGTCCGGCGAATCAGTTCAGCGCCGTGGGCGCCAGCGCGCCAGGCGCGTCGGCGCTTTCGCCATAGCGGCGCCACGTCTCGGGCGCATGTGACAGCCTGTCCGCCACGACCTTGAGCACCGCGGGATTCCAGACCAGGCCGCAGTGGCTGCCGTCGACCTCGACGTTCTCGATCATCGGGTGGTCCTCCGGCTGCACGCAGGCCTGCCAGGCGACGACGCCATCCGTGCGGCTGTAGATCGAAGTCGTGGGCACTGGGGGCGCCGTGATGAGACGCGACTTGAAGTCCTCGTCCAGCACCGGCAGCGTGCCGTTCACCCATCGATAGATCAGGCTGACGTTGGTCTGCGCGGCTTCGCCGGTGATCGGCGTGCCGATCGTGATGACCTGGCGCACGGGCAGCGCGATGCGCTTGGCGACTTCGCGCGCATAGATGCCGCCCAGGCTCCAGCCCACCAGCGACACGGGTTGGGGCCGATCCGCCACCAGCGCCTCGATGTCGGCCGCGAGCGCGTCGAGCCAGCGGTCGATGTCGCCGGCGGGGCCGGTGTTGAGGCCGCGGCCCCAGTCGCGCGCGGCGTAGCCCAGGCCGTGGCAGAAGCCCACCAGCGGCGCGATCGACTGCGCGTCGGCGGCCAGGCCGGGGAAGACGATCACCGGATGACCATCACCGGGGGGATGGCCGCTGCGGTCCATCAGGCGGCAGCTGGCGTATTCCATCGCCGCGCGCAGCGGCTCGATGCCCAGCAGCGCCCAGGACGGGGAGGGGATCGGCGGTGCCGGGACGGGCACCACGCGCGGACGTGCGGCGATCTTTTTCATGTTGCCAGGGGCGGCCGCTCCAGCGCGTGCTGACGGGGCCGGCGTGAGGACAGGTTGAGTCGATCTTTCCGCAAGGGCTGGCTGATGGATACCCCCCGAACGGCGCATTGCGCCGTCGGACGGAACCTACAGGAGAGGGAGCATCGGCGGGCGATCGAGCGTTCTCTCCCCCCATTGGGACTCAATGAAAATCCCGGCTCTCCGTCCTCAAGCGCCCCAGCATCGGCGTCAGGTCTTCCATGTGGCCGGCGATCAGGTTGCGGACCTCGCCGCTGCGCTGCCACTTCCCCTTCACCGCCATCAGCCGCGAATGCAGCATGACCTGGCGCTGCCGCTGCCACAACGCGCGGTGCACGATGACCTGGATGTCCCCCGTCTCGTCCTCCAGCGAGATGAAGATCGTCCCCTTGGCCGTCGCCGGCTGCTGCTTGACCGTCACGATCCCGCAGCCGCGCGCCGGCCGGCCATCCGGCAACTCGTTCAGCTCCCGCGCCGACATCCAGCGCTGCTCGCGCAACATCGGCCGCAGCAGCGACAGCGGATGCCGCCGCAGCGTCAGGCCCAGCGACGCGTAGTCGAAGACGATCTCCTCGCCCTCCGGCGCCTGCGGCAGCGCCAGGAAGTCCTCCTGCACCGGCGCCGTCGCCAGCAGCGGTGGCGGCGCGTGCTGCGCGGCCGCGTCCCACATCTGCTGGCGCCGATGACCGCTCAGGCTCGTCAGCGCGTCGCCCGCCGCCAGCATCGTCATCTGCTGCTGGTTCAGGCCGGTGCGGCGCGCCAGGTCTTCCGCGTCGTTGAACGGGCCGCGTCTGCGCTCGAGGCAGATCGCCGCCGCCGAAGCCTGCTGCAGGCCCTTCACCAGCCGCAGTCCCAGCCGCACCGCCACCGGCGCGGCGTCGATCGCCAACGCTTCGTCCGACTCCAGATAGGGGTCGCCGTCCTCGTCCTGCGCGATGCCGTCCTGGTCCAGCGGCCGCGCATCGAGCGCCTCGGTGTCCTTGCCGCGACGCGTGGGCCGGATCACGCGGCCATCGGCACGCTCCAGCGTGCAGTCCCAGTCGCTGTGCATCACGTCCGGCGGCCGCACTTCGACACCGTTGCGCCTGGCGTCCTGCACCAGCTGACTGGGTGAATAGAAACCCAGCGGCTGCGCGTTCAGCATCCCCGCCAGGAACTCGGCCGTCCGGTGCTTCTTGAGCCAACTGCTCGTGTAGACCAGCAACGCGAACGACGCGGCGTGCGACTCCGGGAAGCCGTACTCCGAGAAGCCCTTGATCTGCTCGAAGATCTGCTCCGCGAAGGACACCGGGTAGTTGCGCGCGCGCATCCCCTCGATCAGCCTCTCGCGGTATTTCCCCAGGTCGCCCTTGCGCTTCCAGGCCGCCATCGAGCGCCGCAGCTCATCGGCCTCGCCGCCGGTGAACCCAGCCGCGATCATCGCGATCTGCATCACCTGCTCCTGAAACACCGGCACCCCCAGCGTGCGGTCCAGCACCGATTCCAATCCGCTCGGATAGACCACCGGCTCCAGCCCCTGCCGCCGCTGCAGGTAGGGATGCACCATCCCGCCCTGGATGGGCCCGGGCCGCACGATCGCCACCTCGATGACCAGGTCGTAGAACTTCTCGGGCTTGAGCCGCGGCAGCATGCTGCGCTGCGCCCGGCTCTCGATCTGGAACACGCCAATCGTCTCGGCGCGCTGGATCATCTTGTAGGTGGCCTCGTCCTCGGCCGGGATGTCCTTGACCTCGAAAGGACTCCGCTGGCGCTTGCCGATGAAGTCCAGCGTCTTGCGGATCGCCGTCAGCATGCCCAGCCCCAGCACGTCGACCTTGAGCAGCCCGACCGCGTCGAGGTCGTCCTTGTCCCACTCGATCACCGTGCGGTCCGGCATCGACGCGTTCTCCACCGGCACCATGCGCGTCAGCGGTCCCTGCGTCAGCACGAAGCCGCCCGGGTGCTGCGACAGGTGACGCGGGAAGCCGAGCAGCTCCGAGGTGATCTCCACCAGTTGCCGCACCGCCAGGTCGTTGGCGTCCAGGCCCGATTCGCGCAGCCGCTCCGCGTCGATGGTCTGGCCATCCCACCACTGGTGGTTGCCGCACAGCGTGTCCAGCGTCTGCGGCTCGAAGCCCAGCGCCTTGCCGACGTCGCGCAGCGCGCTCTTGACCCGGTACGAGATCACCACCGCCGCCAGCGCTGCGCGCTCGCGCGTGTACTTGCGATAGAGGTACTGGATGACCTCCTCGCGGCGCTCGTGCTCGAAGTCGATGTCGATGTCGGGCGGCTCGTTGCGCTCCTTGCTGATGAAGCGCTCGAACAGCACCTGCATCCGCTGCGGATCGACCTCGGTCACGTGGGTGCAGTAGCAGACGATGGAGTTGGCCGCGCTGCCGCGCCCCTGGCACAGGATGCCCTGCGAGCGCGCGAAGTGGACGATGTCGGCCACGGTGAGGAAGTAATGCTCGTAGCGCAGTTCCTCGATCAGCGCGAGCTCGCGCTCGATCTGCTCGCTGACCGCCGCGGGAATGCCGTCGGGCCAGCGCCGGCCCGCGCCTTCGTAGGTCAGCCGGCGCAAATGGCTGGCCGGCGTCTCGCCCTCGGGCACGACCTCGGACGGGTAGTGGTAGCGCAGCTCGTCGAGCGTGAAGTCGCAGCGTTCGGCCACGCGCAGGGTCTCGGCCAGCAGTTCGGCCGGGAAGGCCAGCCCGAGCCGGCCGCGCGCGCGCAGGTGGCGTTCGGCGTTGCGGTCCAGCGCCAGGCCGCACTCGGTCAGCGGCCGGCCCAGCCGGGTCGCGGTCAACACGTCCTGCAGCGGCTTGCGGCTGCGCACATGCATGGTGACGTCGCCGACGGCCACCAGCGGGATCTCGGTCAGCGCGGCCGCCTCGCGCAGCCGCAGCAGGCGGTTTTCGTCGTCGAGCTCGCGGGTCTGGGTCACGCCCAGCCAGCAGCGGCCGGTGAAGCGCGACAGCAGCCAGCGCGCCATCGTCAGCAGCGGCGCTGGCGCCGCGTGCCGGTCCGGGCAGGCGATGACGACGCAGTCATCCAGCGCCTGGGGGCCGATGTCGTCGATCGTGCAGCGATAGCTGCCCTTGTCGGCCGAGCGCCGCAGCCGCGAGATCAATTGGCACAGGTTGCCGTAGCCGTTCAGGTTGCAGGCCAGCGCCACCAGCGTGAAGGGGGTCTCTCCGTCCGGGCCGGCGCCGTCGCGCGGGTCGATGCGGAACTGGCTGCCCACGAGCAGCTTCAATCCATGCTGCTTCGCGGCCACGTGCGCGCGCACGATGCCGGCCATCGAGCATTCATCGGTGATCGCGAGCGCGCTGTAGCCGAGTTCCTGAGCGCGCTCGACCAGTTCCTCGGGCCAGCTGGCGCCCTTGAGGAAGCTGAAGTTGCTCAGGCAGCGCAGTTCGGCGTAATCCGGCAGCGCGGGCAGCGCGGGGGGCAGGGCGGGCGGGGCGGTCATCGCTCGACCCCCGTCAGGCGTAGACGCCGTGCAGGAACCAGGCGCTGCCGCCATCGTCCAGCGGCTGCCGGAAGATGGCGACGACACCGGCGTTGTCGTTGACCGCGATCCAGTAGTCGCGCACGACGTTGCGGTGGCCGGCCGTCACCGTCGCCGCGTCGTCGTGCGGCACGAGCGCGGTGAAGGCCGGCGCGCTCTTGTCCCGGGCGCCGGCACCGGTGTCTGACGCCTCGTGCGCGGGCGCTCGCGCCGGCAGGCGATCCCACCAGCCGCCTTCGACGCGGTCGGGACCGAGCAGCAGCGTCAGCGCGCCCTGGTAATGCGGCCGGTGCTCGCGCAGCGCCAGGCGCAGCGGCGGCTCCAGCAGGAAGCCCGGCTCGGGCATCGACGGCGCGGCCCGCGCCGCCGCGCGGCGCCGGCCCGTGCTCCGGCCTTCGGTGGCGGGCTGCCAGCGCGTCATCCATTCGAGCCGGTGATCGTCGCCAGGCGCCGGCTGCAGCACCCGCTCCGGGCCGAAGCGCGCGGCGATGCGTTCCAGCGTCAGATAGAGCGTCTCGCCGGTGCGCACCGTGTCGGGCAGCAGCGAGGCGCTGTCCTCGGTCAGGGCCTGGACGCCGATCGCTTCCAGCCGCAGTTCGCCCACCGGCGCCAGCAGCCGGGTCTTGGCCAGGTGCTCGGCCATCAGCCGGCAGAAGTGCTCGAGCGCGCGGATCGGCTCGGCGGTGCGGATCGTCAGCGATCCGCCGTCGCCGGCATCCTTGGCGCGCATCGAGTCATGCACCCAGTGCAGCGTCACGCCGGTCGCGCCGGCATGGCGCGCGGCCAGCCAGCCGCACAGCCGCATCAGCAGCGGGCGGGCGCCCAGCAGCAGCGCCGGCGCGTGGTCCACGCGGCCGGGCAACTCGATGCGGGCGTGGAAATCCTCGGGCAGCGTTTCCCAGCGATGCGCCTCCGGACGCAGCCCGTAGGCCTGGTCCAGCATCGCCAGCAGCGCCGCCCCGAAGCGCCGGCTGATGCCGCCGCGCGGCAAGGCCCGCAACTGCCCCAGCGTGTTGATGCCGGCTCGGCTCAGCGGCTCGGCATGTTCGGCCCCGGCGCTCAGCGCCTGCAGCGGGAGCGGATCCAGCACCGCCTGCAGCAGCCGGCCGCCCAGGTCGGGCACGCCGCAGCGCGCCAGCACCAGCGCGGCGGTGGCCGTCGGTGCCCAGCCGATGCCGGCGGCGCCCAGGTCCGGCGCCTCGTCGGCGATGCGCGCCTTGAGCGCGCCCAGGCCGCGGAACAGCCGCAGGCTGGCCTCGACCTCCATGACGACAGCGTCCTCCATCAGCGCCACGCGCGGCGTGAACTGCAGGCACCACACGGCCAGTCCCGCCTGCGTCTCCGGACAGATCCCCCAGGGATGGTCCGGCGGCGCGGCCGGATCAGCGGACGGCGCTGGCGGACGAGGCGGCAGGATCAGCGCGACCCACAACATCGGGGGACTCCGGGAACAGGGCGAGCGGCTGGGGCGCGCGCGAGGATTCGGACAAAGCGCCGGACAAAGCGCCGGGCAGTGCGCCGGGCAGTGCGGCAGGCACGGCCTCGCGCGGGGCGGCCGGGACCGGCGCGACCGGGCGCATCGTGCTGGGCCGCATCACGCGCGGCGTCAGCACGCGCTCGAGCCCGCCGGGGATGGACGCCAACCGCAGCGGCGTCTCATGGGCGGGGCCCTTGCGCTTGAGGATCTGGACATCCAGCGCCCAGTCGACGTCGATCGTCGCCTGCAGCCGCAGCGGCGCGGGCGAGGGGTCGTGACGCGCCGCCAGCGGCCGGAACAGGAACACCGGGCCCTCGAAGGACTGGGCCAGCACCTGCAGGCGCCGAAGCTGCTCGGGCGCGGCCTGCGGCATCCAGGCCAGCACCGCGCCAGCGGCATTCGACTTGATCAGCTGTTCAGCGCACCAGAGCCGCTCCGAGGGCGTGCGCGCGTCGATCCACACCAGATGACGCTCGTCCAGCCCCAGATGCATCAGGCCGGGCAGGTGCGGGCGCTTGGGCGGTCCGACCAGGGCCACGGCCGCGCCGTCCGCGACGACGCGCCGCAGCGCCGGCCCCGCGAGCCGCCATTCGGCCAGCGAGAACTGCGGCAGCAGCAGCTCGGTCAGTTGGCGGCCGGGCCAGCCGCCGCCGGGCAGTTCGGCGTCGAGCGCGTCGAAGCCGCTGGGCCAGACCGTGTCGGTGCCGCGGCCCAGCGCGTCGCCGCGCCAGACGGCCTCGGCCACGGCGGGGGGAAGGGGCAGGGACGGGGAAGGCATGGCGGGTCGGTCGGGAGAGACGACAACGCCGGTCGTGACACCGGCGTTGAGAACTGTATGTGCATACAGTATAGGGTGACGGCCGACCCGTCCAGCGGATGTTTCACTTCAAGTGGGGAGAATGTCCGTCCCGAAGCTCAGCGCGAAGCGCGTCCCGCCATGGGCGGGCGCTTCCAGGCTGACGGTCCAGCCCAGGTGCTCGGCCACCCGCTTGACGATGGCCAGCCCCAACCCGGCGCTTCCAGCGCCGGCCGGGTCGACCTGCATGAAGCGGTCGAAGATGCGGTCGCGCACGGCCGGCGGAATGCCGATGCCGGTGTCCTCGATGACGACGCGGCCGGCCTCGAGCCGGATGTCGACGCGGCCTTCCTCGGTGAACTGGCAGGCGTTGCGGATCAGGTTGCCCAGCGCGATCGCGGCGAGCTCGGGCCGCGCCGGCACTTCCAGGGCGGCATCGGCGGGAGCGGCATGCAGCGTCATCTCGACGGCCTTGCCCTTGAGCAGCGGCCGGCAGCGCTCCATCTCCTGGCGCAGCAGCGGCAGCACCGCGGTCGGCGGCGCGCCGATGCTGGCCGGATCGCGCGACAGCAGCAGCATCGCGACCACGCGCTCGCTGGTGTCGGCGGCGGTGCGGCGGATGCGCTCGGCCAGTTCGACCATGTCGTCGCGGCCCTGCAGGCGCGCCTTCAGCACCTCGGCGGCGCCCAGCATGATGGCCAGCGGCGTGCGCAGCTCATGGCTGACGTCGCCGGTGAACCAGCGCTCGCGGTCCAGGTAGCGCTGCTGGGCCTCGGTCTTGGCGGCGAAGGCGCGCGACAGCACGCCCAGTTCGTCGGTGGACTCCTGCAGCGGGTATTCGCGCGGCGCGGCGCCGGTCTCGACGGCGCGGGCCAGCGCCGTGACCGGCGCGACGATGCGGCTCGCGGTCAGTTGCGCCAGCAGCAGCGCCAGGCCCAGGCAGCACACGAAGGCCAGGCCGAGCAGGCCGTAGACGCCGGCCTCGATCTTGGCGAAGTCGTCGTCGCGGTCGGTCAGCACGAAGGGCGCGCCCAGGTCGTCGCGGATCAGCACGTTGACCTCGACGCCGTCCTGCAGGATCGAGTACTTGCCGGGCGGCTGGCCGCGCAGCGGCGCGGGGATGCCGGCGCCGCGGTAGAGCGTGACGCTGGGCGGGAGGTCGGGCGCCAGGCCCTGGCGCTCGCGCGCGACGAGTTCGTCGGCGGTGCGGCTCAGGCGCTGGTCGATCAGCCGGTCCTCGATGCTGGAGGCGATGCGCACCGCCGCGACCGCGAAGGCGCCGCAGACCAGCAGCGTGAGCAGCAGGAAGGCGGCGGCGACGCGGGTGCGCAGCGTGGTCGGCGCGGCGGTCGAGCGCGGCCGCCGGCCGTCGCCCTCGTCACGCATCGGGCGAGACCAGGCGGTAGCCGATGCCGGGGTGGGTCTTGAGCAGCGGCACGGGGAAGGGCTTGTCCAGCGCCGCGCGCAGCGCGTGGATGTGGGTGCGCAGGGCGTCGCTGTCGGGCGGGTCGTTGCCCCAGACCTCGCGCTCGAGATCCTCGCGGCGGACCAGCTTGGGAGCCTCGCGCAGCAGCGCGGCCAGCAGCTTGTAGCCGGTCGGGGTCAGCTGCAGCGGCTTTCCGGCGCGGGTGGCCTCGAGCGTGTCGGGGTCGAAGTTGACGTCGGCGTAGCTGACCGCGGCGCTGAGCTGCAGGCCGTGGGAGCGGCGCATCAGCGCCTTCAGGCGGATTTCCAGCTCGACCAGCGAGAAGGGTTTGACCAGGTAGTCGTCGGCGCCGTTCTCGAAGCCGTTGACCTTGTCGGCGATGGTGTCGCGCGCGGTCAGCATCAGGATGGGGGTGGGGCGGCGGAAGTCCTTGCGCAGCCGGCGGGCGACGTCCAGGCCGTCCAGGCCGGGCAGGGTCAGGTCCAGCACGATCGCGTCGTAGGAGCCGGCGGCGGCTTGCGCCAGGCCGCCCAGGCCGTTGCGGGCCACGTCCAGCTGGTAGCCCATCGGCTCGAGGTAGGCGAACAGGTTGGCGACGATGTCCGGGTTGTCTTCGATGACCAGCAGCTTCATCTCGAGGCTCTCGTTCTGCGGCGCCAATTCGCCGCGTCGTCCGACGGAAGCGGGCCCGGAAAGGGGGAGGTCCCTCGCGGCAGGCCCGCGGAAGCTGGGAATCCTATGCCAGGGCCCGGGGGCCGACCTTGCGCGGGGCTGTCGGCTGGCCTACCGGGGGCTGTACGCGGCGGCGCGGCGGTTTCCGCGCGCGGCGCTCGCCCATTCCGGTTGGAAGAAAGAAGCCGCAAGAAGCCGCTGACCGTGCGCAAGTGCCGCCATCGGCGCGCGGCCCATGGAACCGGTGGAGACTTGATTTTTGGCGCAGGCGCATAATGTGCGGGTTAACCCTATGTTTGCACCTGCCTTCTCCATTCCCGCGGTCGAGCGGCTCACCGGCACCCGCCGGCTGATCCTGCGCCCGCCCGCGGCGGCCGATGCCCGGACTTTCCGCGAGCTGCTGGTCGACCCGGCCAACCGGCGTTTCGACGTCGGCGGTCCGGCCGCGTCCGAGCGGCTGGAGTTGTGGCGCGCGCAGTGGGCGCGGGATGGGCTCGGACCGTGGGCGGTGTCGCTGCGGGAGCAGCCGTCGCTGGGCGCGATCGGGTTTGGCGGCCTGAGCCGGGGAATGGCGGGTGGCACGCCGGCGCTGCTGCTGGAGTTCCATTTCCTGTCCGACCACTGGGGCCGCGGCTATGCGGCGGAGATGTCGCTGGCGGCGCTGGGTCTGGCCTTCGAGGGGCTGCATGCGGGCTCGGTGCAGGCGCTGCTGGGCGCGAGCAACACGGCGGCGCGCAAGACGCTGGAGCGGGTGGGGCTGAGGCTGACCGGCTCGGTCGCCGACCACCCCGGCGAGGCCGCCAGCCTGCTCTACGAGATCAATGCCGCGCAGTACGCGGCGCTGCCGCGCCAGCAGCCGGAAGCGACGCCGTTCGGGGCCTGATGGGCGAGGGCCGGGAGGCTCTGCGCCGCGACGTCTTCCAGCACAACGAGTCAGACAGACCACCGATTCGTTGGGAAGCTGCACGAAGCTGCCCATCCTTGATCGCCTTCCTGCTGCTCGTCTTCGGCGCCAACGCGCTGCTGATGCTCGATCGATTCGCCGTGCTGGAGTCGATCGCGCGAGCGAGCGGCATTGCCTTGCTCATGGGAGCTGGCGTGTATGTCCTGGCCATCTGGAACGCCCGCCAACGACGCCGGAAAGCCGCCAAGGCCGCCGCCCCGATCGTCACTGCTGCGGATAGACCCGCAGCCCCGCCAGGTCCAGCACCCTGAGGCCGCCGTATTCGACGGCGATGAGGCGCTGCTCCTGCAGATGGCGCAGCGCCTCGTTGACGCGCTGGCGCGAGAGCCCCACCAGATGCCCCAGCTCCTGTTGCGTGATCCGCAGCAGGCCGTTCACGCCCGGGTACAGCTGCGGATGGAACAGCGCCGCCAGGTTGCGCGCCACGCGCAGGTCGGGATCGCTCTGGCGATCGATCTCGCGCGCGGCGATGAACTGGCCCAGCCGCTCGTTGAGCTGGTTCAGCACGTAGCGGTTGAAGCCCAGGCTGGTCTCCAGCAGTTCATGGAAGCTCTCCAGCGGCAGCCCCGCCACCACGCTGCGCCGCAGCGCCTGGATGTTGTAGCGGTAGCACTCGCGCTTGAGCAGCGTCCCTTCGCCGAACCAGCCGCCCGGCGGCACGCCGGTGAAGGTCACCGGCCGCGCCGCGGCGTCGTCGTTGCTCATCTTCAGCAGGCCGTCGATCACGCCGAACCAGAAATTGGCTTCGCGCCCGATCCGGCAAACGCGCTCGCCGACCTCGACCTCCGCCACCTGGATGCTGGAGGCCACGCGCTCGCGGCGCTCCGGCTCCAGCGCCTTGAGCCAGGGAATGGCCGCCATCTCCTGCGCCGACGCAGCGCGGGCCCGCAGCCGCAGCGGCTGCGCCGGCAGAGCAACGGATGCGGCGGACGCGGGCGAGCGCAAGGGCGCGTCGAGCGCGGCGCGGACATCGGTGTCGGACGTGGCAGCCATCCCCCGTTCATCGCGCCCGCGCATGACAGCAACCTGACGCGACCCCCTGGGGAAAACGCTCCCCCGAACTCTCCCTAGGAATGTCGTCGCAACGACAACACGGCGTCAATGAGCCGGCCTACAGTCCGCCCAGGCCCGCGCCACGAGCGTCTCCTCCAGAGAGGCGACCGCGGGACACAAGGAGACGACGGTGGAGCAGACCTTCCCCCGATGGTTGCTCGCCCATGCCCGGCAGCGTCCCGACGCTCCCGCGCTGCGCGAGAAGGAACTCGGCATCTGGCAGACGCTCAGCTGGTCGGCGCTCGCGGCGCTGGTGCGCGATCTCGCGCACGGCTTCGCCGCCGCCGGCATGACGCGCGGCCAGCATGTCGTCGTCGTCGGCGAGAACCGCCCCCGGCTCTATGCATCGATGCTGGCGGCGCAGTCGCTGGGCGCGATCCCGGTGCCGCTCTACCAGGACGCCGTCGCCGCCGAGTTCGTCTTCCCGCTCAAGAACGCCGAGGTCGCCTACGCCGTCGTCGAGGACCAGGAGCAGGTCGACAAGCTGCTCGAGATCCGCGACCAGTGCCCCGCGCTGCGCCGCGTCTGGTTCGACGACCCGCGCGGCCTGCGCCATTACGAGGCCCAAGGCCTGGCTTCGCTCGACAGCCTGTGTGGCGAGGGCCGCGCCCATGCGCTGCGCCATCCGGGCTGGTTCGAGCGCGAGGTCGACGCGGGCCAGGCCGGCGATGTCGCGGCGATGTTCTTCACCTCCGGCACGACCGGCCATCCCAAGGGCGTGGTCCACACGCACGCGACGCTGATCGATCGCGCGCTGGCCGGCGCGCGCTTCGACAAGCTCACGCCGCGCGAAGAGGTGCTCGCCTACCTGCCTTGCGCCTGGATCGGCCAGAACATCTTCAGCTATGCCCAGTGGCTGGCCTGCGGCTACGTCGTCAACTGCCCCGAGTCGGCCAGCACCGTCAGCATCGACCTCAAGGAGATCGGTCCGACCTACTACTTCGCGCCGCCACGCGTCTTCGAGGGCCTGCTCACCAGCGTGATGATCCGCATGGAGGACGCTGGCGCCGTCAAGCGCTGGCTGTTCGCGCGCTGCATGGCGCTCGCGCGCCGCGTCGGCCCCGCGCTGATGGACGGCCAGCCGGTCGGCGCCTGGGACCGCTTCAAGTACCGGCTCGGCGACCTCGCGATCTACGGGCCGCTGCGCAACTCGCTGGGCTTCTCGCGGGTGCGCGTGGCCTACACCGCCGGCGAGGCCATCGGCCCGGACCTGTTCAGCTTCTACCGCTCGATCGGCATCAACCTCAAGCAGCTCTACGGCTCGACCGAGACCGCCGTCTTCGTCTGCCTGCAGCCCGACCACGAGGCCAGGTCCGACACCGTCGGCGTGCCCATCGATGGCGTGGAGATCAAGCTCGCCGACAACGGCGAGATCCTGGTGCGCTCGCCCGGCCTGCTCAAGGGCTACTACAAGAACCCGGAAGCGACCGCCGAGGTGCTGGGCGCCGACGGCTGGTACCGCACCGGCGACGCCGGCTTCCTCGATGCCGGCGGTCATCTGAAGATCATCGACCGCGCCAAGGATGTCGGCCGGCTGCGCGGCGGCGCGCATGACGGCGCGATGTTCGCGCCCAAGTACGTCGAGAACAAGCTCAAGTTCTTCGCCTTCGTGAAGGAGGCGGTGGCCTTCGGCGATGGCCGCGACCGGGTCTGCGCCTTCATCAACATCGATGTCGAGGCGGTGGGCAACTGGGCCGAGCGCCACAACCTGCCTTACGCCGGCTATACCGACCTGGCCGGCAAGCCCGAGGTCTACGCGCTGATCAAGGACTGCGTCGAGCAGGTCAACGCCGACCTGGCGCAGGACGAGCGCCTGGCCGGCAGCCAGATCACGCGCTTCCTGGTGCTGCACAAGGAGCTGGACGCCGACGACGGCGAGCTCACCCGCACGCGCAAGGTCCGCCGCGCCGCGATCGCCGAGAAATACCGCGTGCTGATCGACGCGCTCTACGAGGGCCGGACCTCGCAGTTCATCGAGACGGCGGTCCGCTTCGAGGACGGCCGCGCCGGCAAGGTCGCCGCCGACCTGCGCATCGAGGAGGCCAGGACCTTCTCCCCCACCCGGAGGGCCGCCTGATGAGCGCCATCGCTACCGCCGACGCGCCAGCCCTGGCGCCACCCGCGTCCGGGGACCGACAGGACGGCACCGATGCCGGCAGCGAGCCCGGCGCGCCGGCCGCCGCCCCGACGCCGGCCGCGCGGCGCGGCGTCGGCGAGGTGATCCTGGAAGTCGCCAACATCACGCTGTCCTTCGGCGGCGTGAAAGCGCTCAACGACATCAGCTTCGACGTCCGCGAGCACGAGATCCGCGCCATCATCGGCCCCAACGGCGCGGGCAAGAGCTCGATGCTGAACTGCATCAACGGCGTCTACCAGCCGCAGCAGGGCCGCGTGCTCTTCCGCGGCGAGGACATGCGCCAGCTCGGCCCGCGCATCCGGCTGCGCCGCATGGCCGAGATGGGCGTCGCGCGCACCTTCCAGAACCTGGCGCTGTTCAAGGGCATGAGCGTGCTGGACAACATCATGAGCGGCCGCAACCTGCGCATGCGCACCGGGCTGCTGGCGCAGGCGCTGCGCAACCCGTGGTGGAGCCCCGCCGAGCGCGAGGAGATCGCGCACCGCGAGCAGGTCGAACGCATCATCGATTTCCTCGAGATCCAGGCACATCGCAAGACGCCGGTGGGCCGGCTCCCGTATGGCCTGCAGAAGCGCGTCGACCTGGGCCGCGCGCTGGCGATGGAGCCCAAGGTGCTGCTGCTGGACGAGCCGATGGCCGGCATGAACGTCGAGGAGAAGCAGGACATGTGCCGCTTCATCCTGGACGTCAACGACGAGTTCGGCACCACCATCGTGCTGATCGAACACGACATGGGCGTGGTGATGGACATCAGCGACCGCGTGGTGGTGCTGGACTACGGCCGCAAGATCGGCGACGGCCGGCCCGACGAGGTCCGCGCCAACGAGGACGTGATCCGCGCCTACCTCGGCGCCTCGCATTGACGGCAGGACGCAGGAGCGATCGACATGGGCTTCTTCCTCGAAACGCTGATCGGCGGCCTGATGACGGGCATGCTGTATTCGCTGGTGGCGCTGGGCTTCGTGCTCATCTTCAAGGCCAGCGGCGTCTTCAACTTCGCGCAGGGCGCGATGGTGCTGTTCGCGGCGCTGGCGATGGCGCGTTTTGCCGAATGGATCCCGCGCTGGACCAGCCTGAGCGGCAAGCTGGCCGTCAATCTGCTGGCCTTCCTGGTGGCGATGGCGCTGATGGTGGCGGTCGCCTGGCTGATCCAGAAGCTGGTGCTGTCGCGCCTGGTGAACCAGGAGGGCATCACGCTGCTGATGGCCACGCTGGGCATCACCTACTTCCTGGACGGCTTCGGGCAGACGCTGTTCGGCTCGGACATCTACAAGATCGACGTGGGACTGCCCAAGGACCCGGTGTTTCTGATGGAGCAGAGCTTCCAGGGCGGCGTGATGGTCAACCAGGAGGACCTGGCGGCGGCGCTGATCGCGGCCTCGCTGGTGGCGGCGCTGACGCTGTTCTTCCGCTTCACCGGCACCGGCCGCGCGCTGCGCGCGGTGGCGGACGACCACCAGGCGGCGCAGTCGATCGGCATCCCGCTGTCGCGCATCTGGGTGATCGTGTGGAGCGTGGCGGGCTTCGTCGCGCTGGTGGCCGGCATCATCTGGGGCTCCAAGCTGGGCGTGCAGTTCTCGCTCTCGCTGGTGGCGCTCAAGGCGCTGCCGGTGGTGATCCTGGGCGGGCTGACCTCGGTGCCGGGCGCGATCATCGGCGGGCTGATCATCGGCGTCGGCGAGAAGCTGTCCGAGATCTACATCGGTCCGTCGCTGGGCGGCGGCATCGAGATCTGGTTCGCCTACGTGCTGGCGCTGATCTTCCTGCTGCTGCGGCCGCAGGGGCTCTTCGGCGAGAAGATCATCGACCGCGTCTGAACGGCCCGAACGCCTGAAACGGAGAACGACATGCTCTATCGCGAGAACGGCCAGTTCAAGACGAGCTACGGCGCGGACCAGCAGATCTTCCCGATCGCGCAGGACCGCGTGGCGATGCTGCTCCTGCTGGCGCTGGCGGCCGTGGTGGTGCCTGGCCTGGCCAGCGAATACCTGCTGCGCGCGATCCTGATCCCCTTCCTGATCCTGTCGCTGGCCGCGCTGGGTTTGAACATCCTGGTGGGCTACTGCGGGCAGATCTCGCTGGGCACTGGCGGCTTCATGGCGGTGGGTGCCTACGCGGCCTTCAACTTCCTGGTGCGCGTGGACGGCCTGCCGCTGGTCGCGGCCATCCTGCTGGGCGGGCTGTGCGCGACGGTGGTGGGCGTGCTCTTCGGCATCCCGTCGCTGCGCATCCGCGGCCTGTACCTGGCGGTGGCGACGCTGGCCGCGCAGTTCTTCTGTGACTGGGCCTTCCTGCGCATCAAGTGGCTGACCCACGATTCGTCCTCCGGCTCGGTCGGCGTGTCCGGCCTGTCGGTGCTCGGCATGCCGATCGAGACGCCGGTGCAGAAGTACCTGTTCTGCCTGGCCTTCGTGCTGGTGTTCGGGCTGATCGCCAAGAACCTGGTGCGCGGGCACATCGGCCGCAGCTGGATGGCGATGCGCGACATGGACGTCGCCGCCGCCGTCATCGGCATCCGCCCGATGGCGGCCAAGCTCAGCGCCTTCGCGGTCAGCAGCTTCATCGTCGGCGTGGCCGGCGCGCTGTGGGCCTTCATCCATCTGGGCTCGTGGGAGCCGGCGGCGTTCTCCATCGACCGCAGCTTCCAGCTGCTGTTCATGGTCATCATCGGCGGGCTGGGCTCGATCGCCGGCGCCTTCTTCGGCGCGGCCTTCCTGGTCGTGCTGCCCATCGTGCTGGACAACCTGCCGTACTGGTTCGGCATCCCGATCGACACGGCGCTGGCCTCGCACCTGACCACGATGATCTTCGGCGCGCTGATCGTGTTCTTCCTGATCGTCGAGCCGCACGGCCTCGCGCGGCTCTGGCAGATCGCCAAGGAGAAGCTGCGCCTGTGGCCCTTCCCGCATTGAGCGCCGCATTGACTCCGCATTGATTCCGCAGTTCCTCCGCAGTCCTTCCGGTTCCGACACATTCAACAAGGCATCACGAGTGCCACCAGGAGACAGACCGATGAAGCCGAACAAGACCTCGACGATCGCGGCGCGCGCCGCGCTGATGCTGGCCGCGGCGGCCAGCCTGCTGGGCGGCTCGGGCGCCGCGCTGGCGCAGGCCAAGGAGCAGTTCATCCCGCTGCTGGTCTACCGCACCGGTCCCTACGCGCCCAACGGCACGCCCTGGGCCAACGGCAAGCAGGACTACCTGAAGCTGATCAATGCGCGCGATGGCGGCATCAACGGCGTGAAGATCGCCTTCGAGGAATGCGAGACCGGCTACGCCACCGACAAGGGCGTCGAGTGCTACGAGCGCATGAAGGGCAAGGGCGCGTCGCTGTTCGATCCGCAGGCCACCGGCATCACCTTCGCGCTGACGGACAAGGTGCCGGTCGACAAGATCCCGCTGATCACGCTGGGTTACGGGCTGTCGGCCTCGCAGGACGGCAACGTGTTCAAGTGGAATTTCCCGATGATGGGCAGCTACTGGACCGCCGCCGACATGCTGATCCAGCACCTGGCGAAGAAGGAGGGCGGCTTCGACAAGCTCAAGGGCAGGAAGATCGCGCTGGTCTATCACGACTCGCCCTTCGGCAAGGAGCCGATCCCGCTGCTCGAGGAGCGCCAGAAGATGCATGGCTTCGAGCTGGTGAAGATCCCGGTGACGGCGCCCGGCGTGGAGCAGAAGTCGGCCTGGCTGCAGGTGCGTCAGCAGCGGCCCGACTACGTGCTGCTGTGGGGCTGGGGCGTGATGAACTCGACCGCGCTGAAGGAGGCCCAGGCCACCGGCTATCCGCGCGAGAAGATGTACGGCGTCTGGTGGGCCGGCGCCGAGCCCGACGTCAAGGACGTGGGCGAGGGGGCCAAGGGCTACAACGCGCTGGCGCTCAATGGCCACGGCCAGCAGTCCCGGGTGATGCAGGACATCCTGAAGTACGTGCACGAGAAGGGCCAGGGCAGCGGACCCAAGGACGAGGTGGGCTCGGTGCTGTACACGCGCGGGATGATCATCTCGATGCTCAGCGTCGAGGCCATCCGCCGCGCGCAGGAGCGCTTCGGCAAGGGCAAGGTCATGACCGGCGAGCAGGTCCGCTGGGGCCTGGAGAACCTGGCCATCGACCAGAAGCGGCTCGACGCGCTGGGCATCGGCACGCTGATCCGGCCGATCTCGACCTCCTGCCAGGACCACATGGGCTCGACCTGGGCGCGCGTGCACACCTGGGACGGCAGCAAGTGGAACTTCTCGTCGGACTGGCTGCAGGCCGATGAGCAGATCCTCAAGCCGATGGTGAAGGCCGCGGCGGACAAGTACGCGAGCGACAAGAAGCTCACCCGCCGCGCGCCGGCGGACTGCCAGAGCTGACCCCGCGATGCCGGAGCGCGCCATGAGCCAAATCCTTCTGAACGTCAACGGCATCGAGGTCATCTACAACCACGTGATCCTGGTGCTCAAGGGCGTCTCGATGCAGGTGCCGCAGGGGCGCATCGTGGCGCTGCTCGGCGGCAAC
>Ga0209051_1000889_pt1 | contig 29989 bp, 28 predicted proteins | sample AraplaCvi_mMS_r2_2_FD_184286 | JGI IMG/M metagenome (GOLD analysis project Ga0209051, IMG submission 184286) | Arabidopsis root microbial communities from North Carolina, USA - plate scrape MF_Cvi_mMS_r2 (SPAdes) (version 2) | ecosystem: Host-associated > Plants > Roots > Endosphere | place...
CTCATCCCACCCTGGCCGCAACAGTACCGCGTCGCCGTTTTGCAATTCGAGGCCCTGGGCTACGGCGCAAGCCTTCAGATCCTCAGACGTCAGCCGTGTATCAGCCGCGAGCTTCTGACCAAATAGCGCTGGAAAGTCTAAAAGCACCCCGCGCGCGACCACCGGATGCAAAACAGCGTTCATTGTCGAATCCGCGGACGGATCCAGCCCAGCTGATGCCCGAATGTCCGTCCCGTCCCACAGCAAACCTCCTTCGGCAACATGGTAAAGCGAATCAACGTGTGTCCCGGTATGGTCCCCGATCCCAATGGCATCCGAAGCGGAGGTTATGGTCGTGTCCGTGACCGGAGATGCCGGATCAAACGGAGTATGAGGATGCGGGACGCTCAGTTCAAAGGGAGCGGACACGGGGCCGTTGACCGTTCTATGGTCAAGAACGTGGCTTAGTTGGATAACCTCCGTGGACATACAGCTCCTTCTTGGTAGATATTGGCGTTAGATGAGCCGGCAGATTTCTCGTCGCAGGCCGATAGGCATTCATCGGGTCCCATTGGCCATGGTCGTTGCAACCATGGTTTGGCCGGACCAATTGCCGCTCTTGCCCAGGAGAGCAGGCCTGAACGGCAGGTCAGCTATAGGTGGATTGAACCGGCCTGGCGCAACCGTTCCGGCCATCGCGGTGCGCCACGGCAAAGATCCCCCAAACAAGTGATGGACGATCTCTCGTGGGCCTCACTGGTCTGTCCAGGAGTTGGTCTGTTCCGGCGGCGGACGTTTTGTTGTGTTGCTATGCCGAAAGCGCGGCGGGGCTGAATTCTGGCATTGATGCGTTACGTTCGCCCTCGGAGAACCCGACCTTCCACAGCAAGAGTTGAAGGGTCTCTCTTTCCCTGTTTGTCAGGGAGCTCAGGGATTCATCGGTAGCCGTTTGGACCGCAAGGACGGCTTCGGCGTTAAGGCGTCTCCCGGCGTTCGTTGCAACGATGACTTTCGACCGCCGATCCCGTTTGTCCGTGCGGCGACTGACCAGCCCCCGCTTTTCGAGTTCGTCCACCAGGGCCACAATCTGGCTGGGATCCAGGCTAAGGAAGTCGGCAAGCTCACGCTGGGATGGCTCCGCAGCGCTGCAGGCCAGTGACAATATTGAATACGAACGTACGCGCAGCCCGAGTTGAGAGAGTGACTTGTTCGCATTTTCTGAGCCGATGGAGCGGGCTCGTGCCATCAGAAACTCAATATTGGTGCCCAGGACCGTATCCAAGAGCCTGTTGCCGACCGGCTGGTCGTCCTCGCCGGCCTGGGTATTCATCCCATATCTCCTTGCATCATATGTCTATGGTGATAGCAATCATTGAGAAAGTCAATGCTTTGCCTTATCACGCAAAGGGGCTGCCGGTTGACCTGCAGCCCCTTCAAGCGTGTCCTTCGAGGATCAGCGCGGTGAACGCTTGCGGTCATTGACCCGCGGGCGGCCACATGATGGGTTCGGCCGGCAGGGTTTTTGTCTTGGCGACATTTCCGAGCCAGAACCCACTTGGTTTGGGAATGCGTTCGAAAGTGGTGCGGTTCACTGATACAAGTCCGAAGGTGGGTTTATAGCCGCCCGACCACTCATAATTATCAAGCAAGCTCCAGTAGAGATAGCCCCGCACGTCGATTCCCTCGGCAAGGGACTGGTGGACAGCCCGCAGGGCATGGTCGATGAAGGCCGTCCGTTTTTCATCGACCGCCGTGGCGATTCCGTTCTCGGTGAGTAGAATCGGTTTTCCGTCACTGAGTTCCCAGGTTCTACGGATCGTCCCTCGAAGTGCCTGGGGGTAGAATTCCCATCCGGTCTGGGTCGTTCCGTCATCTTCGACGCTTTCATGCTTTTTCTCGGGTTGGAGACCGGGACCTCGCTGGCCCTCTGGGCCGAAGACGACACGGGTGTAGGTCTGAAGTCCGACAAATTCGTCATCGGCCGAAGCCTCGAGGAACTTCTCACTGACACGGGCGTTGTCTTCCCATGGGGTGTGTCCAGGAGTGGCGCCGTCTTCGTACTGCATGTCCTGGAAGGCGAGGGTGACGCCGACGGGAGCGTTTGTGTGGCGGCGTATGGCAGCAGCACCGCGTTTGTGAGCGTCGAGGACATTCGCCACAACCTTCCACATCGAGTCATGGTCACCCTTTATGCCTGGCGGATGGACGCCAACGACCCACCCGGCATCTCCGGCGGCTTCAGGTTCATTTATGGTGCAAGCCCACCCGATAAGGTCGCCCAACGCCTTTGCGGAGTGGTCGCAATATCGCTCGAATAGTTCGGCGAAGCGGGGGCTGAGGAAGCCTCCTTGCTGGTCCAGCCACCTAGGCAGGGTGAAGTGATGGAAGGTGACCACAGGGGTGATGCCGTTGTCACGGCAGGCTTGGATCATTCGCCGATAGTGGGCCAATTCGGCGGCGGAGAAGGCACCTTCGGCCGGTTCTATCCGGGCCCATTCGATACTGAACCGGTAAGAGTTCAGACCGAAAGCGCTGACGAGCTGGATGTCTTCAAGATATCGATGGTAGGAGTCACAGGCGTCTCCTGAAGGTTCAAAAACAGGGGTTCCCGGTGCGCGTTCGAAGTCCCACCAGTCCGAATTGACATTGTTACCCTCCGTCTGGTGTGCCGATGTGGAAGTTCCGATGAGAAAGTTCTCGGGAAAAATCAAATTTTGCTTGTCGTTCAATCGGGTCTCCTCTGTCATTTGGCAGCTCCTTCAGTAAGGGGAGCAACACGTTGCGGTGTTGTCGCCCAGCCGAATCCCTCGTAGGTTGCGTAAGTCGGTGGGCAAGGGGGCACAGGCTCCTGAACGGATTCGGGAGTGTACGGGTTGTGATACGTGACAGCCTTTACGTTTGGGCTGTCACTGATCGGGCCTGTGTGGGTCATGGACAGGTCCTTGACCCACCCTTCAGTGAAGGAAGACTTTATTGTCCTGAACCACTGGAGGTGATGGATCTTCCATTCGCCCTTCAGATGGACGAAGTCCGCGGCGTACGCACCGAAGGACCACAAGGCCACGGGCTCCCCGCCGTCGGAAGGTCGGACTGCCTCCACGCCCGGCGAACGCCACACTCCTCGTGCGCTCTTGCCATCTGCCGCTACTTGGATCATGGGGGTTCCAAGGTAATGAACCAGAAGGTTGCCCTTCGGCTCCATCGGGAACCTGCCCACGAACAGTTCGCGAAGCCCGGCTTCTCCCACAAAGACACCCCGGTCGCCTATTTCAACTGACACGTCTGGGAGTTCCAGAGCGAAAAAGTTGATGGCCTGGTGAATTGTTGCCGGGGCGTGGTTCACGGTATACCGGCCCATGAGGTTCTGGATGTCGTTGACGGCGGTGGCGCGGAACAATTCATGTTCCAGCTTGGCAAGACGTTCCTCCGCGTTCATTGTGGGTCCTTTCGGTTGTGGCTGAGTATTACTCATCAATGGAAAAGCTGCTGAGAGAAGCGAGACGCGGGGCGTAGGCCACTGCCCCTGTCGGGCGCAGCGCTCCCGTAGTGGCATCCACAGAGAAGATCACGATTTTCCCCGATCCTTGGTTACCGACGTAGAGGAAGCCGGCTGAATGGTCGAATGCCAAGGCCCACGGACCGTCACCTTCCGAAGGTGTAGTTTCCATGAACTGAAGTTTCCCTGTTCCAGCGTCGATATCCAGGCGCGAGATGCTGTTGTGCCCGCGATTCAGTACATATGCACACGCCAGGCGAGGATGAAAAGCAACTGCCGACGGATGAGTGCGAGAGAAAAAGTCATCGGGGTCTTGGGCACGGAATCCAGGGGGCTCAGTGCCTGCAATCCCCGCTGGAGAGCAGTCGCCTGTTTCCGGGCCCACACGATAGCAAGCTGCCTCCGCTTGCAGTTCGCTGCTGACGATGAAGTAAGGCAGGGCTGGAGCGAAGGAGACACTTCGCGGTCCCCAACCGGGTTCGGTCTGCAATTCCGACTCCAGCTTCATGGTGCATTTTTCCCTGTCCAAGGAATACACAGTTATTGTGTCGCCCCCGCGGTCGCACGTGACCAAGCGGTCACCCGAGGGGCTGAATCCGACAGCATGAGGATGAGGTGCCGTCTGCCAGTTCTCATCGACACCGCTGATCCGGCGGTGTACGGCGATATCGGCGACGTCTGAAACTCCACCGCCGGGAAGAATGCGGAACAGGGAAGTGCTGCCCTCGTCGTTCAGCTTTGTGAGCCGGTGACCTTTCGGCGTCCATTCCGAGCGAACCACTGATTCTTCCGATCCGTAGTTGGCAATGGCCAGGAGTTCCCCTTGGGGGTCGATACTCAGTGAGCATGGGTGGGAGCCCATGGTTGGAGTACTTGAAATGTGGGTGAGGCTGCCCGTTGACCGATCAATACTGAAGGCGTGCACTGTACCGCCGGTGTGCCCATCGCTGTGCTTTGCTTCATCGAGCGCGTAGAGCCGGGCACTGTTGGGCGTGATGGCGATGGATCCCACAGCCAGATGTTCATGGGACCTGCCAATGGGTTCAAGTCCGCCTGTCTCGGGATCCTGCTCAAAGATGGTCAGCCCACCGGGGCCTTCCCAGCCGGACATGGTCTTTCTCCACGACCCTGCATAAAGGTAAGTCTTGCGGTTATTTTCCCGACGGGAAGTGGTCATGGGTTTATCACTGTCTTTCGAATCTGGCACGGTCTGGGAAGGACCTTGTTTGGGTCCTTCCCAGACTTGCACTCAAACGGCACTCCACCGCGGTGTGGATCGCAGTTGTGCCGCCTATTTAGTGGCTTGTTGCCAGGTGGACTGCACCTGCTGCAGGACTTGATCAGTGGTCGCCTTCCCGGTTAGCGCCTGCTGCATCTGCTGTTCAAGGGCAGTAGAAACGGTCGGGCCAGGGAAGGTCGCGTCCGGGAACTGATTACTCTTGCCGTTTTCCAAGTAAGTGATCATCTGCTGATCGATCTGGGTTTCGGGTTTCGGGAGTTCCTTGTAGAAGGGCGATAGCAGTCCGCCTGCCGGACTCGCGTCCTTAACGAACTTGGCGTTCTCCTCGGGTGTTGCCAGAAAGTCAACAAATTTCTGCGCGAGATCCTTGTTCTTGGAGTTCTTGTTCAGTGCGACGGCGCTGAAGGGAGTGACGATCATGCCGCTCTCATCAGGGTTATCCGTGGCTGGAAGGGGTTGCATGGCGAAGTTCGCTCCTGCAGGGGCGTACTGCATAAACGCCCCGTAGCCGATCATGCCCAATGTTGCGCCAGAGAAGAGCTGTTTGAAGGCGCCGGAAATATCCGTGCCCGTGAAGTTGTCGGGGAAACACCCTGCCTGGACCATCGCCAGGTTGTTATCCACGGCCTGCTTCCAGCCTGAGTCTTGCCACTTGAGCTTCCCGGCCGTCACGTCATCGGCAAAATTGGGGGTCTTCGAGTAGACGGTCTGCCATGAGAGCGCATAAAGAACTGATCGCGCATCAAAACTTGACGCGGCCCCGGAGGTATACGCGACAGTTCCTTTGGCACGGGCCTGCCGGCAGAAGTCAAGAACTCCGCTGAAGGTGGTCGGGGCGGTGAGCCCGTACTTCTTCAGCTGATCGACATTGAGCAACTGACCGATGCTGGTTAGCGTGGGCGTGAATCCGTAAGTCTTGCCGTCCACCTTGAGATTCTTAGAGATGTCCTCGGGCATCTGCGAGGTCCAGGACCCAGTCAGAGGCTCGAGCAGACCACGTTTGGCCAGCGTCTGCACTGCTTTGGCCGTGCCGGAACCGTTGTCGGACCGGAAAAGGTCGGGACCAGCACCTGTTGCGAGTTGGGTCGTAAGTGTTGTGGTGAGCTGGTCAGGGGTAAGGTAGTCGGCTTTGACTGTGCTGCCCGGGTTTGCCTTCTGGAAGGCCGCGATGGCGTTTTCCATCGCAGCCTTCGACCCTGACTCCCACGCAATGGTGATGGTCCCGCTGGCATTTGCCGCGCCGCCTGCGGTTGAACTTGGCGGGGCGCAGGCGCCCACCATCGACGCGATCACCGCCGCTACCCCCAGATGGGCGATGACGGTCCGTCGTGATGGGGGCGTCTTCTTCAAACTGATCATGTGACACTCCTTCGTGTTTGGATTGGTGTAATTGCGAATTTGCCATCGGAGCTTCGGGCTTAGCCCTTGATGCCTGAGGAGTAGCCCCGGAAGACCGCTTTTTGCATGATGATGAAGGCCACCAGGACAGGCGCCGCACTCAGAATGAGGGAGGCGAAAATCAGGCCCCATTGTGATGCGTACGTCCCTGTGAACTGGTAGACGGCAAGGGGCAGTGTTTGAACGGGGGAACCGCTGAGGAACAAAAGTGGTGGATAGAAGTCATTCCAGACATGGATCGCATTGAGGATGACCACCGTCCCTGTGATGGGGCGCAGGAGCGGCATCAGTACCCGCCAGAAAAGTTCGACCGGCCTACAGCCGTCAACCTGAGCCGCTTCATCGTATTCCCGGGGGATTCCCCGGAGGAATTCTGTGTAGAGGAAGATCGAGAAGGGTGCCTGCAGCCCCACGTAGAGGAGGATCAGCCCAAGTGGGTTCCCAAGCAGACCCAGGTTCCGAAAGGTCACATAGAGGGGTACGAGGGCCAGCTGGAACGGCAGGAGCAGGCCGAGAATGAACGCCATGTATACCCATCTGGACCAGCCCGCGGTGAGACGAGCGAGCGGATAAGAGGCTGTGGCGGATATGGCAACGATCAATACGACACTTACCGTGGTGATGATGAGGCTGTTGACCAGGGCATATCCAAGGTTGGCCTGGGACCAGGCATCGGCGAAGTTGTTCCAAGCAGGTTCAGCGGGTGGAACCAGCCAGTTTCCATAGTCGAGATCTGACCGCACGGAGTTGATCACCATGAGGTAGACCGGGAAAAGGATCGCCATTCCAACCAGGAACGTGGCGAGGTCAAGCCCGGCTGTTCCACGGGTATAGCGCCGGTTCATCTAGGCTTCCTTCTTTCGGACGACCCACTGCTGGACAACGGCCAACGCGATGGCGATAACGGAGATCACTACGGCAAAGGCGGCCCCGTAGGAGAAGTCTCCGAAGACAAAGGTGGCTTGGTACTGGGCCGTGGATAAGGTGTGGGTTGAATCACCGGGTCCGCCGGCTGTCATGATCCATACTTGGTCAAAGGTTTTCACGCCGGCCAGCAGAGTCAGCATTATCGCGATCGTCGCGGCTGGCCGCAGTTCGGGAAGAATGATGCTGAAGAATCTCCGGAACGGCCCGGCCCCATCCAGATGAGCGGCTTCAATCAGTTCGTCCGGGACATTTTGCAGTCCCGCGAGGTAGATCACCATGGCGACACCGGTGAACTGCCACATGATCGTGATCGTGACAGCGCCCAGGGCGACGGCGTCGTCGCCGAGCCAGGCCCGTGTCAGGTTTTGCAGGCCTACGGCGTTAAGGAGGGTGTTGAGCGGGCCGTCCGGCTGGTAGATGAACTTCCATAAAGTGGCAACCACGACAGGGGTAACGATGACAGGGGCGAAGAAGACTACGCGCATCAGCCCTTTGGTCTTGATCTTTGAGTTCAACACCAGGGCCAGGAGAACACCGAAAACGTTGATACCGGCAGCCGTTACCAGCGTCAATAAAACGGTGTGTGCAACTGCTGAACGGGCCAGCGGATCCCCCAACATCCGTTCGAAGTTGGAAAGCCCCGTGAATTTCCAGTCATTGGTCAGCCCGTCCCAGTTGGTGAAGGCGTAGGCCCCGGCCTGTACCGCCGGGATCAAAACAATGAAGCAGATGAACGCACCAGCCGGGACGAGGAAAGGCAGGGCCCACAAGGTTTGAGGACGTCGTCTTCGGGAAAGCTTCGCAGTGCCGTCCTGAACGGCTGAATCAGTGATCAAGCCTGCAGTCATGGCTGACCCACAAACGGCCGGCCCGGGAACCCTGACGACGGATAAGCAGGAGACGAACTGCGCCCCAGGCGCAGGAGTTCCTTCGTTTTGTTCAAGCGGCAGTAAGTAAGGCTTCCGCCAAAGGTGGGTCGCATCGGTTGCTCCATTGCTCTGTATCGCTGCGTTGTGATGCCTTGAAGTGACGGGCCTCACTTCAGGCTGCTAACTAGATGATGCCCTAAATCATTGAATGTTTCCACTGTTATTTTTTTAAAGTTTATGGATACTCTTTAGGCGTAAGCGCTGCGCCCCGCGACCGTGCGCCAACCGCCGTCCCGCTTCGAAGGCCAGTTGCCCGAGGCCCAGGATCCGGTCCTGAGAAAGAAGGATTACGTGTTTTCACTGGAAGCTAAGACCGTTGTCGTAACGGGCGGAGGCAAGGGGATTGGCCGGGGCATCAGTCTTGCCATGGGCCGGGCCGGTGCCAGGGTCATCATCACGGGCCGTGATGAAGCTGCCCTGAGTGAAGTGGTCGAAGATCTAAGGAGTAGAGGCCTCCAGGGATTTGCAGTTGCAGCGGATCTTCGTGACCCCGACGGGATAGCACAGGTCGTTTCAGCAGCAGAGCAAATGTCCGGGGAAATTGACTGCTGGGTCAACAATGCGGGAGGAGCTGGCGGTAAGGACGCGTCACCTCTCTTAGAGATGACGGAGGCGACTTGGGACGCCGTACTGGAGCTAAATTTGAAATCCCCGTTCCTGTGCAGCCAAGCAGCGGCCCGGTCCATGCAGGGGAAGGGAGGTTCAATAATTAACCTGAGTTCGGGATCGGCCCGGCTTCCAAGCCCCCTCATGAGTCACTACGCCGCAGCTAAAGCAGCTGTCGAGAATCTCACTGTGGCCATGGCTGTCGAATGGGGCCATCTGGGAATCCGCGTTAACGCAATCCAACCTGGTGTCATCGACACCCATGAGAAGCGAGGAAGACGGGGCGCCGGCTGGCTCAGCTCCCAAGCCGGTTTGACTCCCTTGGGTGTGAATGGGACACCCGACGACATTGCCGCTGCATGCGTTTTCCTGGCCAGTGACGAAGCGAAGTGGGTAACCGGAAGCACACTGGTTATAGACGGAGGATGTCGCATTCCTTTGGGACACAAAGAATTTATGCAGGAAAACCCACGAAATTCCGCTGCGTTGGGACGGTCCATTTGACCATGCTCGTTGCAAAACAGCCCTACGATCAGTCGTTGGCAATGCCCTTGACGATCCTGCCCTATCAGCGCGCCGACAAAACCCTTCACGGACGTCGGACGGCGCTTTGCCCATGAAGACCTTTGGACCCGGATCTCAGCAGGCCCTGCGGAGGAACAACATCGACATGCTGGTACAGCATCTCGAAGTGGCAGGACCGTCGACACAACGGGAACTGGCCGAAGGTACGAACCTGTCGGGGGCGACGGTGTCGAACCTGGTCAAAATTCTGAAGGCGGAGGGCCGTATTCAGACCAGCCAGACAATCAGCTCGGGCCGACGCGCCAACCTCGTGCAGCTATCCGAATGATAGGCGAACCATCGCTTGCATCCGTTGCCGTTAACCCGGGTAAACGAATGATGGTTGCCTGTGTGGTTGTTTTCTTTCCGGGCGAGGATGGTTCCTCATCTCCCGCCTTGTAACGTGAGGTGAGGAAACAAGCGTGTGGTTAAAGGTACGCGGGCGCCAGGGGAGACGCTTCTGCGGTGATGGTTTCACTCAGGAGAGCCATCATCGTTCTGAAATCTCGAAGACCCAATTGCAAAGAAGATGAACCGCTTCCTGGCCCCCGGCCGTGAGGGGCTTGTTCAGCGCCGCGTGCTCCACCCCTTTGAGCGTGTCAAAGCGTACTTTTATCCCGGAGTCTTCAACGGTGCGTGCAAATTCATGTCCCGAAGTTCGCAGGACGTCCAGTTCGCATGTCAGCACCCATGTCGGAGGTAGCTTTGTGAGGTCGCCATTAGCTGGAAAAGCGTAAGGGTCGTCCAGGGCCTCTGGGGTGCCGGCGTAGAATCGATGGAGTTCATCGCTGTCTGCCGGCAGCAGGTAAGGATCCATCATTTGCCCTGTAATGCGCTCGAGTTCGTGCTGGTCCCAATCAGGGAGCGTCGCATGCATGAACGGGTATGCGCAGGACAGGCCCGCAGGTGGCGTTCCGGCCCCGCAAGCCAGTCGCTTCGCAACTCCTGCAGCAAGGTTGGCGCCGGCGCTTGCACCGCCGAGCTGGAGTTTCTCGGCAGATATCCCGAACTGGTTGACATGACGGTAGGCCCATTGCCATCCCGCCAGAACATCCTTGGATGCGGCAGGAAATTGTTGCCCCTTGATCATCTTCCGGTAGTCAAGGGAAAAAACAACGGCGCCCCTTGAGGCTAGTTCGAGAGATACCCAATGAGCTTCGGGCATATCAAGGTCGCCAAACAGGTAGCCGCCGCCGTGTACCCACACGATGGCCGCCCGCGCTGCTCGGGTCGGGTCATGGTAAATCCGACAGGGAACGTCACCTGAGGCGCTTGGTATTGAAACCTGACGAACTTTTACCCCTCTGAGTCGAGGGAACTCCTGGGACCAGTCGACGGTATCTGTCACCTCGCCGTTAGCCACGGCGGGAGCGGTTTGCTGGGCCTCCAGCCCGGCAACAACCTCGTGCACCGGCGTGGTCACAGGCCCAGCTGGCCGTTTGCCGCTTGTGGACATCTGCGTCTCTTCCTCTTGGTAAGAACAGCTAGCCGGTGGAACCTTAACCAGAACCGCCCCGCTACCGGAGGCCGGCCCCCACGCGTCTATGCCGTTCATAGTGTGTGAGTTCGAAGTCGGCCGGCGCTAAGTCAGCCGGTCCAAACGTAAAGTCCATTCCGTCACTTACTCATCAGCGTCGCCGTTGATGCTGGTTCCGCTTCGGACAGAGAGATCTTCTTTCTGTAGGTAGATGATCCTTTGAACGATTAACAAAGTCAACCAGTGTAGTCTGCGAGCTTGTTCGACCGGGATTGAGATGACTGCGAAACTATTGACTTTAACAACAGTTGTCAGTTTCATTTGTATGTGTCTCTTCGGACGGCGGTAAGTCGCGGTTCCGCGGGAGAGCTTCCAAAAGCCCAAACCACGACTCCCGCACGCCCGCTCCAAGGGGCTCACCTCGGGAACTCGAAGGAGAACTCCATGCCCCTTGACCCACTCCTCGAACCGCTAGTTGCTGCGGCACCCCAGCTACCGGAAGAAATCGAAGACTTCGATGCGTACAGAGCCTGGGAGGAAGCAGGCGGTACCGGGATGTCCGATTTTCTGGAACCTGCCCCGAAGGGCGTCAGCCGTCGGGAGGTCGAAATTCCTGTCCGGGATGGTTCCATCCTCTTGCACATCTTTACCCCAGCTACTCCCGGACCTCACCCCGCACACCTATATCTTCACGGCGGAGGGTGGATCGGAGGATCGATACATTCCAAATACACACAGGTCCTCTGCAGCGAGCGTGCGGCGCTGGCCGACTGCGTTGTGGTGACTGCCGCCTACCGCAAAGCCCCGGAATACAAATTCCCCATCCCGATCGACGACAGCTATGCGGCCCTGTGCTGGATCGATGCCCATGCGAAGGAACTCGGAATTCGACGAGAAGTGATCAGCATTGGAGGCGGCTCCGCTGGAGCCAACCTCGCCGCAGGAGTCGCTCTGAAGTCACGAGACGAAAGCGGCCCCCGTCCGGTGTTGCAAATCCTTGAAGTCCCCGCCCTGGATCTCACCCTGAGCACACCGTCACACGAACGCAACGGCACCGGCTACGGTCTTACAACAAAATACCTAGACACGTGCATTCGCTACTACATCAACAACCCGGAAGACGTCCGCCACCCCTACGTCTCCCCGCTGCTGGCTCCCGACCTACGGGAACTTCCCCCCGCGTACATCTTGCCCGCCGAGTTTGACCCACTTTGTGATGACGGACAGGCGTATGCCCGTCGACTGGCGGCCGCTGGCGTCCCCGCCACAAATTCCCTGCAGCGCGGCCAATTCCATGGGTCGCCAGCACTGACCAAACTGCTACCCGCCGCGCGTGCCTGGCGTGACGAAGTCATCGAGGTCCTCCGCAAAACACATGCAGCACAAACACCCTGACTGCAACTGCTCAAGCAGGGACGAAGCCGGCAACAGATCCGGCACCTCAAGAGACCTCCAAACTATTGACAAAGAAAACAGTTTAGATTTTCATTGATTTATTGCTCGTGTGAACGGGCGGAGTCTTCACCGGCCGAAACCAGCTCTTCCAGAGGTCAATGGTCGGGATCACTGAACAACGGAGTTCCCCAATGACAGTCCAGGATGCAGCAGCGGATCCTTCCTACCTTGCCGACGTCATCGTCGCTGCAGCACGGTGCCGATCGGCACTTTCTCCAGCCACTCTGGAAATGGTTCCCACCGGTTGTATACCGCCCTGGCGGAATGGGCTTTGTGGCACGCTGTTCGACCGTCTTCGAAAGCTGCCAGCTTCACGGATCCAGCCGGACAAATCTAAGTCAGACAACACTCGACGCTGACCACCAACGAGTGCACCATCTGTTCTCAAACATTCAGGCGTATTCAACCAATCAGTCAAAGGAAAACCATGAAACTCATCGAGGTCACCGCAGGGCAACGCCGCCCAAAGCCCGTGCGGCGAGTGCTTACTGCCGTCGCTGCTGTCGCGGCGTCCAGCGTCTTCTTCTTGACGGCATGTGCCGGTGGAAATGACAGCGGAAGCTCTTCCTCCGGGGGAGGAGTGGCCGTTTACTCTTTGACCGCGTTACCAGGCACCCTTCAGCCTGAAAACCTTCAGGCAGGCCTTGGCATCAAGCCCATCATCACAACCCTTGGTTCCCTGCTTTTCGAATTCGATAACAACAGTTGCGAAAGCGCCCCCGACCCTACCAAGCTGCGGGGTGTACTTGCGGACTCCTGGAAGGTCAGTGAAGACCGGAAGAGTCTGGAAGTCACGTTGAAGGACACCAAGAGCGGGGCCGGCAACCAGCTCACCTCCGAGGACGTCAAATGGAGCCTGGAGCGGAACCTGGCGGTCAGTCCCATTGCAAAATTCCTGTCCTCTGGCGCGATGCACCTTAGTACTGATAATCCAATCACCATCAAGGACGCCAAGACCTTCACGCTGAATTTTTCGACGCCTTCCACCCTGGACACCGTGATGTGGACAGTGCCCAGCTTCTTGATTTACGACTCGGTCGAGGTCAAAAAGCACGTGACGAGCGATGATCCTTGGGGGGCAAAGTGGCTCGAAGCCAATATGTCCACCTTCGGACCTTACGTCCAGGACAGTTTTGAAAAGGGAAATCAGATGACCCTGAAGAAGAACCCGGGGTGGACGGGTGCTTCAGGTGGAGTGGATCGCGTTATCTTCAAGCAGGTTGCCGGGGCCGCTGAACAAGGAAACCTTCTGACCAGTGGAAGCATTAACTACGCCTCAGGTTTGAGCTGGTCCCAGTACAAGGACCTTCAAAAGAACGCCAGCGTGAAGGTTTGGGACTGCGCGTCCCTGAGCCGGGAAGTCATGGCGCTTCAGCAGGCAGATCCGAAGTTTTCCGACGTGCGCGTCCGGCAGGCCATCAGCATGGGGCTGAACAGGCAGGCTCTGATCGACGGAGCCCGCGCAGGATTTGGCACCCCTGCCACGACAGGCTTCCTGCCAGGGCTTCTGCCTCAGAGCGGAGATCTCAAGAAATGGACCGAGGACAAAGAGGCCGCCCGCAAGCTGCTCGCTGAGGCCGGCCAGTCGAATTTGAGCTTCACCCTGGGCTACGTGGGAGGCACCGAGCTCCCGATCCTTATCCAGAGCCAGCTCAAGGACATCGGAATAACCGTGAACCTGCAAGCCTACGCAAGTAGCAATGACTTCAGCCAAGCCCAGCGCAACGGCAAATATGAGGCGCTTGTATATAACAACCAGGGCGTCGTGCCTGAGCTGGTATTCGAAGCGGGGCTGATTCAGCCGGGTTCACCGGCTATGACTTCCGGATACAAGAGCGATGAATACGTCAGCACAATCAACGCCCTCAGTGCAGCCAAGCCAGGCTCTGACGACTACAACAAGCTGGCCGTGAAACTGAACAACATCACTATCCAGGACGTTCCCACGGTCGCGCTGATCAACGTTCCCAACATGTTTGCGATGAGTTCAAGCATCAAGGGCGCCGAGAAAGGCTTTGGGACTATTACAACGGCCCCCAACCCGGCCTACTTCGACGCGATGAAGTAACGACCGGGTAGAAACGGGCAGAGGCAAGGAACAAAGCAATGGTTACACCCATAGTTATAGATGAAGCGGCAGTACCCGCCGCACGAACACGGCGGCACAATCGCTTCACGGATTACGCAGGAGTAACGGCGGGAATAGCGCCAATAGTCCTGCTGCTCCTCGCAAGCTTAATCCTGCCTCTGCCCTACTCGCCGACCCAACCAGACCCGGCCGCGGTGACTCTTCCTCCGGGGCCGCAGCATTGGTTTGGGACTGACGGGAGCGGTTTCGACGTGCTGTCGCGAACCATCGCTTCAGCAAAGATAGACCTCCCGGTGGCCTTCGGTGGCGCCCTGCTTTCCTTGGTAATCGGGGTCCCCTTGGGTCTGCTTGCGTCCTCGGATCGCTGGTTCGCGCATCTCATCATGCGGGCAACAGACGTACTGCAGTCACTTCCTCTGCTCATCGTGACCGTGGCCGTCGTCAGCCTCGCCGGCAACTCGATAGGGAACGTCATCTTCGGCATCGTCCTTGTGGGCGCGCCCGGTTTCATTCGCCTGGTACGCAGTGCGGCCCTGGTCGTGCGCAGCAGCCGCTACGTCGACGCCGCAATCGCTATGGGGTGCTCGCCCCTGCGGGTCCTGCGTGTCCATGTTTTCCCCAATGTGTTTAGCATCGCTTTGGTTCAATTCACCCTTGCCACCAGTACCGCCATCATCGTGATTGCAGGCCTGAACTTCCTTGGAATCGGCACTGCAGCACCAACGCCTAGCTGGGGAGTCATGATCCGCTCGGGGGCGGACGTTATTGGTCAAGGTTACTGGTGGGTAGCTACGTTCCCCTCGCTGGCCGTGGTGCTTGTGGTGGTTTCCTTGAACTTCGTTAGCCGTTCCCTCGACGATCTGGTGGCTGGACGATGAGTACTGTGCTTTCCGTCAAAAACGTTGCCATTGACTACCTTGTAAAAGAGGGCGCAAAACCTATCGTTAGCGACATCTCCTTCGAGGTCAAAGCTGGAGAAATGGTGAGCTTGGTCGGCGAAAGCGGTTCGGGGAAGAGCGCGCTTGTGCATGTGATTGCCGCGCTTCCCCGTTCCGTCCAGTCCCGGGTCACGGGATCGGTGGACCTCCTGGGCTACGACATGGTCAACACACCAGCGGCACGTTTGCGGGAAATGCGTGGGACACGTCTTGGTTTTGTCGGCCAGAATCCTTTCGGGCTTCTTCACCCGATCCTGCCATTGGAGCGTCAGTTCCATCACGTGCTAAGCGCCCATAAGAAGACAAAATCCAAGGCCGACAGTGCTCGGCTCGCCGAAGCAACCCTGGAGTCCGTGGGCATTCGTGATCCCCGCTCGGTTCTTAAGGGCTATGCGAACCAACTTAGCGGCGGCATGGCACAACGAGTGGTGATCGGCATGGCAACGATCATGGAACCCGAAGTTCTTATCGCAGATGAACCAACGACCGCACTCGACCCTACAGTTCAGGTTCAGATCCTCGATCTCCTTGCCGCACTAAACCGGGAGCGCGGTATGACGGTTTTGATTGTCACCCACGATCTCGGGGTCGTTGCCAACTATTGCGACAAAGCCCTGGTCCTACGTCGTGGCGAACTTGTCGAGCAAGGCACTGTGGCGGCACTGTTCACCGAACCCAAGCACCCGTACACCCGAGAGCTCTTTCTCTCAACGTCAGAACGAGTAGAGTCATGACCCGAACGCCGGTTGTCGAGATACGCAACCTCACCAAAACATTCAAGAGGCACGGTCTAAGCTTCCGCGCTGTCGATGACATTTCGCTGACAATCCAGGCAGGAGAAACGCTCGCGTTGATCGGAGAAAGTGGGTCTGGAAAATCAACGACAGGACGCCTGATCCTCGGGCTTGAGAAACCCGACTCCGGCGATGTCCTGTTTCAGGGTGAGTCCTTACAGACAAAGTCCGCCAAGGAGGTCCGCAAGCTGCGCGCCAACCTCACCGTTGTCTTCCAAGAGCCCTTCGAGTCCCTCAACCCCCGGCTCCGAATCGGAGCCATCGTAGGGGAGCCTCTGGTTGTTCAAGGAGTGGCCTCGGCCGAAGAACGCGTGGAAAGAACGGCCCGGGCATTGGAGAGAGTCGGATTGAGTGTCTCCATGGCAGACCGCTTTCCCCGGGAACTCTCTGGTGGACAGCAACAGCGAGTAGGAATCGCGCGGGCTATCATCGGCAACCCCCAAATGATTGTCCTCGACGAGCCGACAGCGTCCTTGGACAGGACCATCCGACGCCAGATCGGGGACGTGCTCGAGGAGCTGAAACGTGATTTGAATCTCGCTTACCTGCTTATCACCCATGACATAGGAACGGTTCGTCAGGTCAGCGACAGATCGGCAGTGATGCTCCAAGGAAAAATTGTGGAAATTGGTCCAACCGCTGAAATCACCGGCGACCCGCAACACCCCTATACTCAGCGGCTAATCGGCGCAGAGTTGCCCGTGTCCGTGGCAAAGCCGCGACGAACTCTCATCCCGGGCAAGGAGGCCACCCTGTGAACCGGTTGCGATTTGCCGCATGGCGGCTACTTTTTATGCTGGTCTCTCTTTGGGCTATCGCCAGTATAACTTTTCTCTTGGTGGCAATCCTGCCGTCAAATCCGGCAGCGGCGATTGCGGGCCCGTACGCTACACCGGAACAGGTGGCTCAAGTCGAAAACAGTCTGGGTCTCCACGACCCTCTGTACCAGCGCTACTTCGAGTTCTTGGGCCGCACGCTTCGCGGCGACCTCGGCACCTCTGTTTATGACGGCACTTCCATCAACCAGGAGATTGCCCAGCTGATCCCTTCCACCTTTGAACTCATCATCGCTAGCCTCATCATTGCCGTTCCGGTAGGAATCGCCCTCGGCGCCGTGGGCGCTTACTTTCATCGAAAGTTTGCAGACCGCGCCTCGTCACTCCTGGTCGGCATCCTTCAGTCCATTCCAGATTTCGTCCTGGCCGTCGTACTTATCTACTTGTTCTCAGCTGTATTGAAAATTGCCCCAGGACCAGAGGGCCAATTGAGTATCATCTCGGTTCCACCGCCGCGGGTGACGGGAATGATCGCCGTCGACGCTATTCTGACCGGCAAGCCCTCACTCATCTCAGACGCACTCGCGCATCTAGCCCTTCCGGCCCTGACCCTTGGGCTTGTCATAGCTGCCGTGTTCGCCAGAATCAGCCGGGCGTCCCTAAGTGAAGCACTGGAATCCGACCAAACCAAATTCGCCCGCGCAAGCGGTCTGCCAGAATGGCGCGTGGTCCAGTATGCCTTCCTCACATCGCGAACGCCTGTCCTGACTTATGGAGCAATTATCTTTGGTGCTCTGTTCGGCGGCACTGCCATCGTTGAAACCATCTTCAACTGGAACGGCCTCTCCCAGTGGTCAGTAACGTCGATGCTGCGAACCGACTATCCGGCTATTCAAGGGTTCGTGCTGGTCGCGGGCGCCATCACACTCGTCGTGTTCGCCCTTCTTGACGTGTTGGCCGGGTTCTTGGACCCTCGAGTCCGAGCCCAGTAGCCCTGAACGTACTCAGATCACTAGTAAGCCTGCGAACCTAGCTACTTGGAGGCGCCGAGCCTCGGCCTAGATGAACGCCGAAACGTGCGAACATTAAGCATTCACAACGACAACAATCGCGGTGATCGCTATCACAAAATGAGGTGTCCATGAGTGTCGAACCCGATAACGTCCGCGACGTACGTTCCCCTGACCGGCTGCTGAACTCCGATCTGGCCACGAATGTCGAATTTTTGGCCGCTCGGGCCAGAGCAATTGGATCAGCACTGGCCAACGCGGCTCTGGCGCAGGTCGGCCTGCGAGTTCGTTCCTACTCTGTCCTTTCGCTAGCTTGCAGCGGACTGGAGCCGACACAACGCGAGCTAGCGGACTTCCTCAGCCTGGACCCCAGCCAGATAGTGCCTTTGATCGATGACTTGGAAAATGCTCGCTTGGTTAAACGCCGATCAGACACCAAAGACCGCCGATCCAAAGTGATCGTGGCTACGCCCAAGGGCGAAAGACTGAACGCCGAAGCTGCAAGAGCAGTCGAATCCGCCACTGCAGAAGCACTATCGGCGCTAACTTTGGAAGAGAGCCAGATGTTGCGCACGCTGTTGCAAAAAATCGCATTCACCGAGCAGCAGAGGACAGCTTTGGTAACCGAGGCTACGGCCTAGCCGACAGAGAGATTCTGCAGACAACAGAGCCCCTGGGAGCGACCGCTTGCTCCGCAGCGACCAAGTATCTGACCGCTTCCGCCTAGGCCGCCCAAACAGTCCTGGACCCTCGGAACATTGCCCTACTGATGCGCAGTAGCCGCCTTAGCAGCGGAATCACCATGCATCAGAGGGAAAACGCCACGTGGCAGGACTGGACGAGTTATCTCATCTACTTCTACTCGTCCTGTTCCAGCTGGCATACGCGGGTATTTGCCGGCCGGGAATGGCCTCCATATGAGATGTCATACTGGGGCCATGGCGGCGATGGTGGCTTCAGAGAAGGCTCTACAGCTTGCGGCGGCGCCACTCAGGCGCTGGCCACTGATAGCCCGTAGGCGCGAGCTACCTCCTGTTCGTCGCCTCTGTAACGGTGGCTAATGGGATCTTTCCGAATATCGTTACCGGAGCCTGGTATCAGATGAAGGATCCCTTTTCCGACGCTGCGTTCACCGCGACGCTGATACTTGCACCACTTAGCGTTGCAGCGTGGGGACTGGGCAGTCGTCTCCGTATCCATCAGGGCCACAAGAGCACGCCAGAAAGGAGCCCTGCGCACGTTGGGGCAGGTATTCTCTGGAGCTCCTGGCTCTCGTCTCGATACCCTTCGCCATGCTGATCCTCAACATCACCAAGTTGCAGATCATCGTGATCATCTACAGCTCAGGCTTCTAATGCAGTCGCTCCACCGTAGGCATCCATGATCGTGGAAACTTGCATTAGATGCAGGAACATGCAGTCGCAAGGGATCCAGGCGCAGGGTCCCACCCCTGACGCGAACGTTGTTCGACAAAACTCGCTTGACCTGGGGAACGTTGGATTCGTTGATGCACGGGAGTTCTCGCATCTACTTCTACTCCCGTGGGTTGAACGCCGATAACGGATCATATGACGGGTTGACGCTGAAGAGTCAGAGCAGGATTCTGGCGGGACAGGCCAAGGGCGCCGCGAGGGGCCTCGCCCGACGCGGCGCCCTTGGCCTGCCCTGCCGCCAGGCTGGCCCTGCCTGTAGCTGACGGCGGGTAAGACACGGCGCGCCTGAAAGCGCGGTGCAGGGAGTGTCTCCTATGTCCTGAGAAACGCATTTTTCGCTCTGCAAGCACGAGTGGAGCCAGTAGCGGGTCTTTTAGCCCAACCCCTGTTGGCTCCACATTGACGTTCACAAGGGCGCGCGCCGGATGACCTTACCGGAAGCGTTTGATCACCCAGACCAGGTCGTTACTCTGGCTGGCGAGGCCGCACAGCGACCAACTTATCCGCGGGACATCCGCAGACCTCCATCGAGGCGAATGACTTCGCCGTTTATGTACCGACTGCTCAGGATGAATGCAGCAAGCGCGGCGTACTCTGAAGGCGAACCAAGTCGACGGGGGAACACTACGTCCTGCGATAGGAGTTCGCGGCGCTCAGGAGTCAATTCGTCGAGCAGCGGACTGTCGATAACTCCCGGCGCTATCGTGTTCACGCGAATCCCGTACTCGGCCAAGTCCCGAGCAAGGGTGATGGTCATTCCGGCCACCGCCGCCTTCGAAGCAGCGTAGGCAGCCTGTCCGGGCAAACCCTCGTATGCCGCGATGGATGCTGTGTTCACGATGGCTCCTCGGCCTCCGTCCTCGTCCGCGCTCGTCCGGGCCATAACCTCGGCAGCAAGCCGGGTAACGTTGAATGTGCCGAGAAGATTCACCTCCAACACTCGACGAAACTCAGATAGAGAATGAGGGCCTGCGTCGCTGAGCACGCGAGTCGCCGAGCGAATGCCTGCGCAGTTCACGACATAGCGCAGTGGACGGTCAGGATCCAGAGCGACCTCGAGAACCGCGCGGACGCTGTCTTCATCTGTCACGTCGCAAGCGACGACCCGCTGATTGTGTGGCCCATTTGAGGCACGAAGATCTGCACCGATCACTCGGACACCGCTCTCGTGAAGAGTACGCACAGTGGCCGCTCCAAGGCCTGATGACGCGCCGGTCACCAAGGCAGTCGCGCCCTCAAGAATTCTTGTTCTGTTGATCATCTGCCCGCCTCCTTGAGCTCGATTCCTCGCGTCTCACGCCACGTAAGGATGACGGCCAGCGACGCACCGCAGAGGAAAACGAAGTAGGCTTGAAAGAGCCATGCCAGCCCCATTGAGGTAAGCCAGGTATTGAGGTAAGGGGCGGTGCCCCCGAAGATGGCTACGGACAGCGACATTGCTATGCCGATTACTTTAGTGCGCTGCGCGGTGGGTAGCTGCTCCGCGATAACCGCGGCGTAGATGGATGTGCTGCAAGCTGCCATGGTCAGAGCCACAGCCTGACTGACGAAGAGAGTCCAAGGTGCAGAACCGATCATATTCAACAGCGGGAAAACCAGCGCGATAAACAGCACTGCCCATCCGATCAGGAGCGGTTTACGTCCGATGCGGTCGGAAAGCGCCCCCAGAAAGGGTAGCGCGGTGATGCCGACCAGTTGCGCGTAGATACTGGCCTGGAAAGCTCCGGCCGGGTCCATTCCCCGTTGCGAGATCGCGAACGCCGAAGCGAACGAATTGAATGTGTAGAACACGACGGATGTCCCGCCGGTAAAGATAAACAGCTTGATGCCTGCAACAATGAGGCGCTGTCGGGACCAAGGATTGGGAGTCGCGGCTCCGCGGGCCTCAGCTTCGAAAACATCGCTTTCCATCATCCCGCGACGCAAGTACAGGGCGAGGAGCGCGAGTACGGCACCGAACCCGAACGGAATGCGCCATCCCCATTGATCCAGCATGGCGGGTTCCATCGTGGACGCGAGGAAACTGCCGAACAGCGTCGCTACTAAGGTTCCGAGTCCGACACTGATGTAGACGGTGCTAGACCACAAGCCGCGTCGTTTTGGCGGGGCAATCTCTGAGACGTATGCGTAGGACGCGGTGGATTCACCTCCGTGTGCAAATCCTTGTGCTAGCCGGGCAAGCAGCAGCAGGAGCGATGCCCACCCCCCGATCACCGTGAACGAGGGCGCAATGGCAATGAGTAGGCTTGCAGCAGACATCGTAAGCATGGTCGTGATGAGTACTGTGCGACGTCCGAGGCGGTCCGCGAGTCGCCCAAACACGATTCCACCGATGGGTCGGAAGACAAAGCCGACTGCGAAGAGTAGGAGCGTGCTGAGCAAGGCGGAGACGGGATCAGCGGGGTCGAACATCGCCTTGGCGATAAAGGGGGAGAACACGGCGTAGACGGTCCAGTCATACCACTCAAGGGTGTTGCCGATGCCGCTAGCCATCAGAGACTTGAGTCGCTTCGGAGATGCAACCTCCGCTCCTGAGAATCTCGCTGTGGTGTTATTCCGAGTTGTCATTGACTTCCTTTTCGGTGGTGTGCGTCAGACGCGTGCGGTCGCTGAGTCTTTGAGTGAGATGCAGGCGGCCGCAATCTCGCGGGATCCGGGAATCAGCGCTGCCTGTAGAGCGCCCGGAGTTGGTATCCGGGTGTCGGGCGTCGTTAACCGACGGATATCGAGCACGAGTTCTTCACGCAGCGATTCATGGATGCGGGCGAAGACCTCTGCGCCGAATCCCCCGGTTTGATTAGCTTCATGTACGATGACCGCTCGTCCTCCAGCGGTTCGTACAGCATCAAGGATTGACGCGAGGTCAAGAGGCGCGAGCCACCTAAGATCGAGAACGGAGACGCTCACACCGCGTTCGGCGAGCTCGGCTTGGGCGGCCAGAGCACGCTGCACCATCGCGCCCCATGTGATCACCACGACGTCGGAGCCTGAACCGTGCAGCCGCGCTCCACCGATGGACTCAACCTCGGCGTCGACTGCGACTTCGCCCTTTAGCTGGTACAACTCTCTCGACTCGATGAGAACTACTGGATCAGGGTCGGCCACAGCGGCACGAGTCATGGCGTAGGCGTCTGCGGGCGTAGAAGGCAGTCCGAGCCGCAGGCCTGGGATGTGCGCGATTAAGGCCTCCAAGCTCTGACTGTGCTGGGCGCAAGATCCTGCAGTCGCTCCTTGTTGCATACGCACTGTGAGCGGTGCTGTCTGGCGTCCTTGGCTGGCGAACCGAACGTTAGCCGCTTGGTTGACGAGCTGGTCGAGGGCAACTAAAAGGAAATCCACCCACATGATCTCGACCACCGGACGAAGACCTTCGATCGCGGCTCCGACCGCAGCACCGAGGATGGCGCTTTCGGCGATGGGTGTGTCAAACACCCGGTCGGCCCCGAACTGCTTCTGCAAACCTCGTGTAACTCCGAAGACCCCTCCCGCACTCGCCACGTCTTCACCAAAGATCACGACGTCCTGGCGGTGCTCGAGTTCTGTGGCAAGTGCGGTGTTGATAGCTCGCCAGTACTCCATGGTTCTAGTACGGGACCCTGAAGTGGGTGTATGCCACGAGGTCGGCGAGTCGGGTGAGTAGAGATAGTAATTCCCGTCGTTGACGGAAGGTTCCGGCATTTTGCGGACCGAGACGGTTGCCGCGTCCACTTCAGCTACAACTTCATCGTCGATAGCGGCGAGTTCATCGGCCGCCGCTATGCCGTTCTCGAGTAATTCAGCGTGCAGCCGAGAAAGGGGGTCTCGCTCCTCAGCCTGCTGCATATCTCCCTTTGAGCGGTAGTGCTGAATGTCGCGGTTGTAATGACCTTTGAGCCGAACGACATTGAACTCAAGGAAGACTGGCCCCCTGCCTTCCCGCACCTCTGCGAACGCCCATTGCGAAGCTTCCACAACCGCGCCGAGGTCGGTGCCGTCGACAGTGCGAGCCGGTATCCCGTAGCCCTCAACCCGACGCGCCAACTCGGGGTGTCGAGTTACCTCAGAGGTGGGTGTCATCTCCGCCCACCCGTTGTTCTCACATATAAAGATCACTGGAAGGTTTTTGGCGGCGGCCAAAACAAAGCCTTCGTGCAGGGCACCCTGGCTCATAGCACCGTCGCCAACCGTCGCAATCGCCACACCTTCGGTCTTGCCCAACAGCGCGGCAAGGGCGACACCGTCGGCAATGGGGACGCCGGCACCAACAATAGAGTTCTGACCGATGAAGCCGCGTTCCGGAGCGCTGATCATGAGCGATCCCGACCGGCCGCCATTGACTCCCCCTGCTTTCTGGCAAATCTCTCCGAGAATTTGTGCCATTGGGATTCCGCACGCCAAGGCCCAGCCGTGGCCTCGATAGGTCGCGAGCACTTTATCCTCTGGCCTGCGCATGTTCCCGATTACGGCCGGGACGAGTTCGTGGCCGTTGCAGACGTGTACCGATCCCTGAAAGAAGCCCTCTGCGCTGAGTTCCAAAGCTCGGTTCTCCATCGTCCGGATGCGAGCGACCTGTCGATAAATATTTGTGGGTGAAATCACGCGGGAGCTCCTTTGCTCGTACAGCGTTTCCTGATACGGCGATGCTAGGAGGGCACATGGAGTCATGTCAATATATGTAATTCATTTCATTTAGTGAAATAGACGGATGTGGGATAGTCTTTGCCTGTGCATGAGCCGTTGCCCACAGAAAAGTCATCTTTGAAACTACAGACGGTAGAGCGGGCGTTTGCCGTCCTTGAGTTCTTGGCGGCCCACCCGGAGGGGCCCACCGTTCGGGACGTGGCCAGCGGACTCGGCCTCAATCTCACGACGACTTATCACCTCTTCAACACGCTCCACCATCTCGGCTACGTGGATCGGGACGCTGAACTTCGGTTGCGCATCGGCTCCCGGGTATCCGCGCTAAATCAGGCCTATCAGCGCAGTATCTCTCTGAACAGCGCGACAGCTCAGCTCGTCGAGGATCTGTCGGAGGTGACCGGTGAGACCGCTTCGGCATCATTTCTTGTCGGCGACAGCGTCGTGATCCAAGCCCTGCGAGAGGGGCATCAGGCGGTTCGAGCAGCAGGATTGTATGTCGGCCTGTCCGGTTCGGAGCATCTGCGCGCATCAGGACGCCTTGTGCTCGCCTTCGTCGACGACGTTCAGAGGTCTCGGATACTTGACGCCGCGCTCCGAGATACCAGTTCAGACCGTCGCGCGGAAATCGACGCTCGCCTGCGAGAAGAAGCCGAGCACATCAGGGCGCGGGGATGGGCCCTGGACGACGGCGGATACCAGCCCGATATCTCGGGGGTATCAGCGCCCATACTAGACTCTTCACAGTCCATCGTCGGAACCATCAATGTGTCCACTCCGTCGTCACGATTCCCCGCCCGGAAAGACGACGTCGTCGCGGCAACGGTAGCATTCGCCAAGCGGGCCTCACTACTGTTCAACCGAGGCAGCTAAATCGCAGCGTGGCCAGCTTTGTGACACAGAGATGGACTTGAAGTAAGAAGTAAACCCACGTCCGCCTCGTGATGCTTTGCTGGTACTACGCTTGACCGTCTCTGCAGAGTCCGGCACCTCATTAAGCTTGGGGTCGTGTGAGGTTGCAAAGGGTGCCCGTCCATGCTTCTCACTGGGTCATGAAAATATCCCATCCATACAGCCGACGTATACGGCCAGAATTCGGATGTTTCGCTAGTCCATCGCATATCCGGCGGAGACGTTCAAGTCTTCTCCTGTGATTCCAGATGAGTTGTCTGAGGCAAGGAAAGCGACCGCTTGCGCGACCTCTTCCGCTTCGGTCCATCGCCGCAGGGCAGTTTGGCTGGTGAAGCGTTCTTCGACCTTTTGGGAATCCGAATTATCGGATTCTGACAATGAATCAACAACCCACCGCATCCGGTCTCCAGTTACCACTGCGGGGGAAATCAGATTCACCCTGACTCCATAGGGGCCGGCGTCGAGAGCCAAGGTCCGGGTTATGCCTACGAGAGCGAGTTTGGATCCTGCATATGCCGAGCGATTCACTAGCGGTTTCTTGCCTGTTGCTGACCCGATGATGATGACGGAACCGGACCTGGCAGCGATCATGCCGGGCATGAACGCTCGACAAACGGAAAACGTGCCGTGGACGTTTACGTCGAAGACCTCCTCCCACTCTGCAGGGGCAACATCCCAAAGCAAAGCCGAGGGTCCCCCGATTCCGCTGTTGGCGACGAGGACACCCGGGCTCCGTCCAGCGTCCTGCAAGGTCCGAGCCAGCTCTTCCGCCTCCGCGTAGTCTGTCACGTCTAAATGGTGAGTCTCAGCAGAACCACCATTGCTCAGGATCTCTGCTTGGACTGCTTCGAGGCGATCCATCGAGCGTCCGGTAAGGATGACGTGGTGGTCACGCTTGGCCAACTCAAGCGAGAAGGCTTTTCCAAGCCCGTGTCCTGCCCCTGTGACCAACGCGATCGGGCTTTGGTCGTGGGGTGCATTTGCGGGGCGACTTTGAGATGTTGAATGGAACATTGCTGTGTTACTCCTTTGTTCATCATGGCGTGCCTCCCCGCGCACCGCTGTCTATAGATTTATGGCTTGATATCCTGCGTCGCAGGACCAGAACTGCTCTGCCTCTTCGATAAACTCTTCCCGGCCCCAGAGGTAGGAGAAATTTCCCGTGTCGGCCGTCAGTGCTAAGGACCGAGCATCGTCTCCCAGGAAGACTGACGACTCTGCTGGCCCTGGCGGGTTCAAATATCCCGTAGGGAAAGTGGATCAACACGCTCCACTGCACCCCGTCCGCGCTTGCGGCGCTCCTCAGCATGGATTGCACTGTCTGCGGTTCCAGGAGCCTACACCCAATGATGTACGGGGTAGACTCCCGGTCGACTTCAAATACCGGCCGGCTGATTTCAGCGATAGCCGACAGGAGAGCAAGACAGGCCACTCTCCGTGGTTACCCGGTCAATCACGCTGTTTCGGGTTCTGTAGGTTAGCGCTCCCAGGTGTAGCTGGCGAGGCAGGGCTCGCGGACTTCGTCAAACTTCGACTTTGGCTATGTCGTTCAACGTCATCGATGCTAGAAACGATCAATCCCGTCTATGTTTCAAGGAGAGACCGCATCGCCCGGAGCCGTTGCTCGGAGGGCTGAATAAGTTCCAGCGTGTTACCGTCCAGATCGTGCAGGTAGCAAGCTTTGCCACCGATATTCGCACCTTGAGTTATATCAACGGGTGGGTTCCTGAAGTGGGCGCCGAGGGCGCTGAGCCGCTCGTGCATCGCTTCGATTTCAGTGACGAAGAAACCCAAATGCGCGCTCCCGGGTTGGTTCACTGGTGCGATGTCCCCGCTGGTTCCTGATTGGACGTATTCAATGAGCTCGATGTCGTGGGTTGATACCGCGGGAAGCGATGAGGGGATTTTTAGCTGGGCGACTTCGAGGACAGCTTGGGGGACTCCGACCAGTATTGGTGTGTACGGGTTCTCCTGGCGTTGGCGGTGTACGAGTTCGAGCCCGAGCCCATCACAGTACCAACGTATGGAGCGTTCAATGTCACTGACCACTATGCCGTGATGCAGTTGCCCTAAAATCATGATGCTTCCTTCTTTAGCAGAAGCTGCCGTTCTTTCAGATCTGCGACCAGACGAAGAAGCAGAACGCCTGCATCAGCCTGGGATTGGGCAGAATTTGCCGTAAGGGTCAGCCTGGCAATGCTGCGGATTTGGATGCTTTCAGTGCCATCCGGAAGCGTCCGGACCTTTGGTTCACGGGTTACCGCCCCAACATCAATGCTGATGTCTTTGTCCGACTGAAACGAAGCACTGGTTCGCAGACCCAAGGCCCCTGAGTGGGTGACGGAAGCACCTTCCGCGGCCGATTTGACCATCTCAAACACTCGGGTATTGGAGTCAGTGCCAGTCGGGCTACGCAAGAGTGATGTTACATCAAGATCCAGAGTTGCCGTGGTGGCTGAAAGAGCCGGCGTTTTGACCAGGACCTGATCGTTATTGCCGCCCCGAGGGACAGTGCGGCGTTGCAAGTCCAGTGACGGCAGGGCCTCAAGCTGCCACGTTCTTGCCTCACGTATGCGGGAGCTGCGGGTTTCCGCCCGCAGGGGTTCCAGAGGGGGCAAAACCCAGGTCCGGCGAGGACCTTCCTCCGTAACGGAAGGGCTGACACTGGCACGAGGGTCGCTGGGGTGTTGTTCAAGGTCCCGGATGTGCAGTGTCATGTACGGCCTGAGCGGCAGCGTTTCGAGTATCTCGGTGAGATCCTGTCTGTCCTTGGCCTGCCATACGCCGCAGTTTGCCCACCGCCCGGGAATGCGCCAAAGTGCACGCAGGTGCCCGGATGCGGCGAGTTCTTTTGCGCGAGCCGCTTCCTCCTCGCGCAGCCTGGCGACTTTGTCGCCTGCCAGGCTGCCGGTGTCGATTTCTATGTCAACGAGGAATTCTGATGCCATGATTCCCTTTACCGCGTCGAAAGCGAGTGGGATGCCAAGCGTTGTGCTGCCTTGATGATATCGGCCGGGCCGGGCAGCAGCTCGTCTTGGAGGGCGGGAGCGGACGGCATCCGGACATCGGGGGTGGCGACTCGAAGAACGGGAGCTGCAAGCTGGTCGAAATGTTTTTCGGTAATCCGGGCGGAAACTTCAGCGCCAAAGCCTGATGACTGGAAGGCTTGGTGTGCGATGATCACGCGGCCACCGGAGCGGGCGACGATTTCAGCAATGGCTTCATCATCGAGGGGCCGCAGCCAGCGCAGGTCGAGAACACTGGCTTCGAGGCCCAGTTCGGCCAATTCGTCGGCGGCGGCCAGAGCCGCTGCGACCATAGGTCCCCAAGTGATGATGGCAAGGTCGGTGCCTTCACGGCGGACGGCCGCGCCACCTACACGCTCGGAAGGACCGCTGAGACTGACGGCACCGGTGTCCTGATACATGGACCTGTGCTCGATCAGTACGACGGGGTCCGGATCTTCAATAGCTGCGAGGGTCATCGCGTAGGCATCTTGCGGAGTGGCCGGCAGTCCTACTTTGATGCCGGGGACATGGCTGAGGATCGCTTCGATGCTTTGGGAATGCTGGGCGCAGGAGCCGGGAGTAACGCCCTGCTGCATGCGGATTACCATCGGCGCGTGTATCTTTGATCGGTTCACGTACCGGACATTTGATGCCTGGTTCACAATTTGGTCCAAGGCCACGAAGACAAAGTCGGCCCACATGATCTCGACTACGGGTTTCATGCCCGCAACGGCAGCTCCCACGGCGGAACCCAGAATCGCAGTTTCGGCAATGGGCGTATCAAAAACGCGCTGCTCTCCGAATTCTTTCTGCAGTCCGCGTGTCACACCGAAGACGCCTCCGGCGACAGCGATGTCCTCGCCGTAGACGAGAACTTCTTCTCGGCGCTTCAATGCATCTTTCAATGCCTCATTCACTGCTCGGAAGTAGGCCATGTCTTTTGTCGGCGCATCCGCCCGGGCTTGGAGAGCCGGCAGCTCGGGGGCGTAAAGGTGTTCAAAGACGCCCTCGGCAGACGGTGCCGGCAGCTGGCGCACCTTTTCAGCCAGTTCGGCAATCTCCGCGGCAACTTCGGCGTCAATTCGCTGTGCGTCCTCGGCTGTGATGTTTTCCAGTTCCCGTAGACGCAGCAGAGGATCTTCCTTGCGCGCTGCTTCGATATCCTCGGCCGAGCGGTAGTGCTGAATGTCCTTATTGTAATGCCCCGAGAGTCTTGCCGTCTTGAACTCCAACAGGACCGGCCCTTCCCCGGACCTGCATACCTCAGCTGCCTTGGAGACCGCCTCGGCAACAGCGACAGGGTCATTTCCGTCGACGATGTGGCTTTCGATGCCAAGACCTTGCCCACGGCGAGCCAGGTGTTCACCGCGGGTGGTGGCAGAGGTCGGCGTCATCTCTGCCCAGCCGTTGTTTTCGCAAGCGAAAATGACCGGCAGGTTCCGTGCGGCAGCGAAGATCATAGCTTCGGTGGTCCCGCCCTGGTTCATGGCTCCGTCGCCCAGGGAGGTGAGTACTACACCTTTATCTCCCCGCATTTGGTTGGCCATCGCCACGCCCGAGGCGATAGGCAACCCTGCGCCGATGATGGAGTTTTCGCCCATGAATCCAACGTCCGGAGCGCTAAGCATGGGCGAGCCTGCCCGGCCTCCGTTCACGCCTTCGCCGCGCTGGGCGATCTCTGCCATCAATGCGAGAGGATCGGCGCCGCAGGCAAGCGCCCAGCCATGGCCTCGGTAGGTTGAAAAGACCTTGTCTGTGGGCTGAAGAACCGACATGGCGCCTACAGGGATAGCCTCCTGTCCCAGGCACAAGTGAACAGAACCCGCCACGTGTCCTTCCTGACCCAATTCGAGAACTTTCTCTTCAAACTGGCGGATGTATGCCATGCGGCGGTAAGCGTCGAGCGGGGAGTATGGGTAGGCCATTTGTGTTTGCTCCAAAAATTCGTGAGGTGGCTGGGGATCCGAAACCGTCATCGGTTTGGCGTGAAGAGGAATTTGACTCCGTCGCCCTTTCGGGAGGCCGCGAAGATGCTTTCCCATTCGGAGAGCGGGGCCGTTCTGGTAATGAGCTCGCCGAGCTTCACCGATCCGTCAGATACGAGCCGGATCGCTCGGCGGAAGCCGCTGGGCGTTGCCCCGAATCCTGATGTGATGGTCAGTTCCTTCAGGCAAACGGTGTTCATATCCACGGGGATCGGCTGGGCGAACAAGCCCATCTGGACGTAACGTCCCCTGCGCTTTACCGCAGCAAGACAGGCGTTGGCAGCGGAGCCCGCGCCGGTACACTCGATGACGACCTCGAAACCGTCTTCCGCCTCGACCTGGGTCGCCGTGCAACC
>Ga0209051_1000890_pt1 | contig 29929 bp, 27 predicted proteins | sample AraplaCvi_mMS_r2_2_FD_184286 | JGI IMG/M metagenome (GOLD analysis project Ga0209051, IMG submission 184286) | Arabidopsis root microbial communities from North Carolina, USA - plate scrape MF_Cvi_mMS_r2 (SPAdes) (version 2) | ecosystem: Host-associated > Plants > Roots > Endosphere | place...
CGGCACCGGCTGCCGCAGCGGCGAACACGGCATGGTCGGCTACACCTTCCGGATGGGCGACGCCGGCGTGGTCAACGCCCTGCAGTGGCGCCAGCACCCGGCGGGCGAGGACCTCCGCGACGCGCAGCCGCCCGAGCACGTGCAACCGCTGCCGACGACCTTCGAGCGAGCCGCCGCGACGGGGTTCGCGGTGAACGTGGTGTCCAACGCGCAGTTCGCCGGTTCCGGCCTCACCCGCGCGGTGCTGCGGGGCGCCCGCTACGTCGGCGTCCACGGCCTGGGCGACCTGGCCGCCGGGGTGCAGCGCGCCGTCGCGGCCGGGGGATTCTGTTACGGGTACCACGGCGACCTCGACCTCATCGGCCACCTCCACGGGCCGGGGTCCACGGCGTGGCGGCTGCAGTTGCGGCAGGTCGACCGGCTGGTCGAATCGGTCGTGGAAGGCCTGCCGACGGGCGGATTGCTGGCGGTGGTCGCCGACCACGGCATGGTCGGCGTCGGCGACGCCGACCGCGTGGACGTGGACGCCGACGCGGCACTGCTCGACGGCGTCGACGCCGTCGGGGGCGAGGCCCGTGCCCGGCACGTCTACGCCGCCGCCGGTGCGGCCGACGCGGTGCTGGCCGCGTGGCGGGAGACCCTCGGGGACCGGGCCTGGGTGGTGTCGCGCGACGAGGCGGTCGCCGCGGGTTGGTTCGGACCGCGCGTCCCGGATCGCGTACTCGAGCGCATCGGCGACGTGGTGGCCGCGGGCCGCGGCCGCACCGTGCTGGTGCGGCGCGCCGCGGAACCCGTCGAGTCCGGGCTCGTCGGACATCACGGCTCGCTCACCACCGCCGAACAGCTCGTCCCCCTGCTGCTGGCCTACGGCTAGTCTCGTCGCCGTGATCGTGCTGCTGCCGCCGTCGGAGACCAAGCGGGGCGGGGGCGACGGTCCGCCTCTGCACCTGGACTCCCTGAGTTCCCCCGAGCTGGGCTCGGTGCGGATCGCACTGGTCGACGAACTGGTGAACCTGGCCGCCGATCGCCCGGCGGCCCGCCGGGCGCTGGGTCTCTCCGCGTCCCAGGACGCCGAGATCGACCGCAACGCCGCCCTCCGCGACGCGCCGACCATGCCCGCCATCGAGCGGTACACCGGCGTGCTGTACGACGCGCTCGACGTCGAATCCCTCAGTGGTGCAGCGGCTTCCCGCGCGCGAGCCCGATTGGCCGTCGGCTCGGCCCTGTTCGGCCTGCTTCGGGCCGACGACGCCGTCCCCGCCTATCGACTCTCGGCGGGCTCGAAGCTGCCGGGCGGTGCGACGCTGGCGGCCCGGTGGCGCCCCGTGCTGGAACCCGTCCTCGCGCAGCTGGCTCGCGACGAGTTGGTCGTCGACCTGAGGTCGGGCTCGTATGCGGCCCTGGGCAGGCTGCCGGGTGCCGTGGACGTGGACGTGGTCGCCGAACACGCCGACGGGCGGCGGACCGTCGTCAGCCACTTCAACAAGGCGCACAAGGGCAGGCTGGCTCGGATCCTGGCGTCGAGCCGTGCCGAGCCGGGCGACGCGGCGGCGGTGGCCACGCTGGCCCGTCGCGCCGGCATGCGCGTCGAGCGCACGGGCGACGACCTGGTCGTCGTCGTCCCCGCCTGACGCTCAGAGCGTCCCGAAGAACTCGATGGCGTTGCCGTCGGGATCGGCCACGAACATCCAGCCCATCCCGGGGACCGGGGCGAATTCGGTTGGCCCCTCGGTGATCTCGTACCCGGCGGTCTCGACCTTGCCCGCGAGCTCATTGAGGTTGCGCACGCCGACGGTGAAGTACCGCAAACCGGCCTGCGCCCGGCCACCGCCCGGGGCGGCAGGCAACGGGGGCGGCGTGGTGTAGGTGACCAGCTTGAGAACGCTGCCACCGAGCGTGTAGCGCCGCTGCGTCCCGTCGGCGAAGTCGATCTCGCCTTGCGGTTCCAGGCCGAGGAACCCTTCGTAGAATTCGACCATCGCCTCGACGTTGGTGGTGACGAGACCGATCTCGACACCGGGGCTGAGCAAGTCCAGAATCACGAGCTCAATGTAGGGGCAGCGCAGGCGCGTCCGCGGGAGAATCGTTGCCCGTGCGGCGCGGGGAGGGAGATCGCCACGTGGAGACCTTCATCCGCTACGTCAAGGTCCAACTCTTCGTCTTCCTCTGCGGCATCGTCGGCCCGATCTTCCTGATCGTCTTCTTCGCCATCCAGCCCGAACCGGACACCAAGTGGCTGTACTGGGCCGGACTCTTCGTCACCGCAGGCGACGTCCTGGTCGCACTCGGCATCACGAACGCCTCCATGCGCGCGGACCCTCCGTCGTCGACGCCGAGGGAGCCCGCCGGGCGCGGCTGATTTCCCGTCGCGGCGGTCGTCTGACACACTTGTCCGTGAGGGGAGTATTCCTTCGCTACGGTGTCGTCATCACGTTGTCCATCGCTGGGCAGCCGGTGCCGTGGATCGCACCAGGTGTGCGGTGGCAGAGACCTCGGCCGTAGAACTACGTCCGGAGGCAACCTCGCCCATGCAAGTTACCCAGATCGAATGGATCGTCACCCTTGGCGTGACCCTGGCGGTCCTGCTGTTCGACATCATCTTCATCGCCCGTCGGCCTCACGAGCCGACCTTCAAGGAATGCGCAATTGCGCTGACCTTCTACGTGGGCCTGGCCATCGCGTTCGGCGTGTGGGTCACGTACTTCCACGGCACGCAGTTCGGCGTCGAGTTCTTCGCGGGCTGGCTCACCGAGTACAGCCTGTCCATCGACAACCTGTTCATCTTCTTGATCATCATGGCCAGCTTCAAGGTGCCGAGGAAGTACCAGCAGGAGGCGCTGCTGATCGGCATCATCCTGGCGCTGATCTTCCGCGGCATCTTCATCGCCATCGGCGCGGTCGCGATCAACCAGTTCTCCTGGATCTTCTACGTCTTCGGCGCGTTCCTGGTCTACACCGCGGTCACGCTGGTCCGCGACACCGACCACGACGACGACGCCGAGAACAGCGTCGTGAGATTCGCCCGCAAGCACCTCACCCTGACCGACAAGTGGGACGGCCTGAAGCTGTGGATCAAGGAGGACGGCAAGCGGCTGATGACGCCGATGTTCCTCGTGATCGTCGCCCTCGGCACCACCGACCTGCTGTTCGCGCTGGACTCGATTCCCGCCATCTACGGGCTCACCAAGGAGCCCTACATCGTCTTCACCGCGAACGTGTTCGCCCTGATGGGTCTGCGTCAGCTGTACTTCCTGCTCGGCGACATGCTCAAGCGCCTGGTCTACCTGTCGCAGGGCCTGGCGTTCATCCTGGCCTTCATCGGCGTGAAGCTGGTCCTGCACGCACTCCACGAGAACGAGTTGCCGTTCATCAACGGTGGCGAGCACGTGCCGGTGCCGGAGATCCCCACCCTGGCCAGCCTCGGCGTCATCATCGTCACCCTGGTAATCACCACCGCCGCGAGCCTCTACAAGACCCGCGTGGTGGACAAGAAGCCCGAGCCGGCGGACGAGCCCAGCTAGCGCCAAGTTGCCGAAACCGCGGCCAGCGCCCAGGATCCGAGCCAATGGACACACAACAGGCTCGCGAGCTGGCATCGGTGGACGCGATCGGTCAATCCGAACTCGTCGGGTCGGGTGAGCTGACGGCCGTCGAACTCCTCGACGCCGCCGTCATCCGGCTCGACGCGGCCCGCGGACTGAATGCCGTCGTCGCCGACCTCGTCGAGCGCGGTCGCCAACAGGCCGCCGCACTCGACGACTCCGGCGCTCTGCGCGCCGGCGGCATGGGTCCGCTGGCTGGGGTTCCGTTCCTGCTCAAGGATCTTGGGGCGTCCCTGGCAGGGGCTCCGGAGGTGATGGGTTCCCGGGCGCTGAGGGGTTACGTCGCCACCGAGACGTCCTGGGTCGTCGACCAATATCTGAGCGCCGGCCTGGTGGTGTTCGGCAAGACGAACACCCCAGAGTGGGGCAACCATTGCACCACCGAGCCCGTCGTGTTCGGGCCCACGGTCAACCCGTGGTCGCCGGACGTCACGCCCGGCGGGTCGAGCGGCGGGTCGGCGGCCGCCGTCGCGGCGGGCGTCGTCCCCGCGGCCTCCGGCGGCGACGGCACCGGCTCCATCAGGGTGCCCGCGTCGTGCTGCGGACTGGTGGGCCTCAAGCCGCGCCGCGGCCGCAGCTCGTTCGCGCCGGACGGCGGCCAAGGGATGGAGGGTCTGGTCAACGGCCACGCCCTGACTCGCACCGTCCGCGACAGCGCCGCCCTTCTCGACGTGATCACCGGGTCCGCGACCGGCGATCCGTACACCGCGCCGCGTCCCGACACCGACTTCCTGACGGCGATCACGCGACCGCCGACGGGGGTTCGGGTCCTGACCACCACGGAGTCGCCGTTCCCCGGCCCCAGTACCGACCCCGACGTCGTCGCCGCGGTGGAGTCCACCGCCCGGGCGCTCGCCGATCTCGGTCACCAGGTGGACGCCGGCGCACCGACCTTCGACCCGGACGCGGTCGCCGACGCGATCGCCGTCCTGCACACCGTCAGCAACGCGCAACTGCACGCCTTCGGCAAGGAGGTGCTCGGCCGTGACCCCGAGGAGGACGACTTCGAGCCCAGCAGTTGGGTGATGATGCGCGAGGGGTTCACCACGACGGGCGTCGCATATGCCGAGGCAATCGGCGCCGTGCACGCGCAGACGCGTCGCTTCGCCGCGGGGATGTCGGGGCACGACGTGTTGCTGGTGCCGACGCTGCTGACCCCGCCGCCGCCGTACGGTCTGCTCAACCAGCCGCGAGGCACCACCCGGGCGTTCTTCGACGTCGAGTTCGCCACGACGGGCTGGACGACGATGGCCAACGTGACCGGCTGGGCCGCCATCTCGCTTCCACTCGGCGTCACGCCGGGCGGTCTGCCGATCGGCGTCCAACTGATGGCGCCCGACGAGACGGTTCTGCTGCAGCTGGCCGCCCAGCTCGAGACCGCGATGCCGTGGTCGGGTCGACGACCCGCCGGCTGGGTCGGTTAGCCGGCCGCGGCGGTCTCCGGCGCGCGCTCCGGCTCGTGGACGTCCACCGGGATCGTCGCCCTCAGCGTCGTGCCCTCACCGCGCGGGCTGACGACCTCCAGTCGACCCGACACGGCCTCGACCCGGTCGCGCAACCCGATGATGCCGGATCCGCCGCCGTCGGACGTGGCTCCCCCGACGCCGTCGTCGGCGACCTCGATGCACAACGCGTCGTCGACCAATCCCACCTGGATCGTGATGCCCGCGGCCTGGGCGTGCTTCGCGGCGTTGGTCATGGCCTCGGCCACCACGTAGTACGCGGCCACTTCGACGGGCTCGGGGAAGCGGCGGTCGAGGTCGACCCTGACACTGGCCGGGACCACCGAGCGACGCCCCAGCGCGCGCAGCGCCGGACCGAGCCCGCCCTTGGACAGGATCGCCGGATGGATGCCGCGGGAGAGCTCCTGCAGGTCGGTGTACAGATCGGCCAGGCCGTTGATCACGTTGTCGAGCTGCTTGCGCACGGTGACGTCCTCGGGCGGCACCGACGCCTCGATCGTCCGCAGCCCCAGGCCCAGGGCCACGATGCGCTGCTGGGCGCCGTCGTGCAGGTCGCGCTCGATTCCCCGCCTGGCCTGGTCGGCCGCGGCCACGACACGGGCCCGCGACGCCTTCAGCTCGGCCTTGGTCTCGGCGTTGGAGATGGCCGTGGCGACCAGGTCGGCGAAGTCGCAGACGCGCTGCTCGGTGCCGTCGGGCATCGGCCCGGCGTGCGCGGAGCCGACCAACAACGCGCCTCTCGGCACGCCGTCGACGGTGACGGGCGCGCCCGCGCCGGCGGCCAGACCCAGCCCCCGCATCCGGTCGGCGATGGTCCCCGGGAGGTCGCGGTAGTCGTCCAGTCGCGCCGTGGCGCCGCTCTGCCGGATGCGGCCGGTGATGCTGTCGCCGTCGACCCGAAGCCGCTCTCCCACCCCCAGGGTCTCGCGGCCGGGCCGGTCGTGTGCGGCCAGCACGGTGCAGTGGTCGTCGGCGTCGAAGCGCACCAGCGTCACGTGGTCGACGTCGAGGCCACGCGCGAGTTCGGCGACCGTTACCGGGTAGACGGCCGCCGGGTCGGCACCACGGGCCACCAGCGTCGCGACCCGGCGCAACGCCTCCTGCTGCGTGGCCAGGGCGGCGGCCTCCCGCCTGCGCTGCTCGGCTTCCAGCGCGCGCAGGCGCGCCTGGCCGGCCAAGACGTTGGCCAGCAGGGCCACCGGCAGGAACACCGAGACCGCCGCGGTGATGCCGTCGAGGTGGAAGGACAGGTAGACCAGGGCGCTGACGATCGACGTCGTGATCGCCAACCCGAAGCCCCAGCCCGCGGAGATGACGAGAACGCCGAGCAGGAAGATCGCACCGAAGGCGTTCTCGGGGGCCACCCTGGTCAGGTAGAGCACCACCAACGTCTCGGCGACGATGAATACCGTGGCGACCACGACGCCCCACCCCAGCGGGCGCGCGGTGGGGCGCAGGAACATCGTGAGGAGGCGGTGGCGCAGCACGCCGAACCAGCCTTCCTGCTGGTCGTCGGCAGTCGTCGCGCGCTCGTTCATCGCACCGGATGGTAGTGCGTTCACAGGTAACTTTCCGGCTAGCAGCAATGCCCGCCGGGCGGCGACCTGACAGGCTCGTCCCATGAGGTTCTCCAGGGGTGCGCAATGCGTTGTCTGATCGTCGACGACAGTGCCGACTTCCGTGACGCCGCCACCGACATGCTCGGACGCGCGGGGATCGACGTCGTGGGTGTGGCGTGCACGGGCGAGGAGGCGCTGGCCCGCTATGCGGACCTCCACCCCGACGTCACCCTCGTCGACGTCGAACTGGGCGGTGAAAGCGGGTTCGACGTCGTCGAACGGCTGCACGGCGCGGACGTGCCCGCGCCCTCGGTCATCCTGATCTCGACGCACTCCGAGCAGGACTACGCGGAGATGATCGCCGAGAGCTCGGCGCTGGGCTTCCTGGCGAAGTTCGCGCTGTCACCCACGGCGATCAGGAGCATGGTCGGACGGTGACTCGCCGTCACAGCGAGTCGAGGTACATGATCACGGCGCGCACCCGCCGGTGCTCGTCGTGGGTCTCCGGGAGGTTCAGCTTCGTCAGGATGCTGCGAACGTGTTTCTCCACGGTGCCCTCGGTCACCCAGATCCGGCCGGCGATGCCCGAATTCGACAGGCCCTCGGCCATCAGGGTCAGCACCTCCCGCTCGCGGGTGCTCAACGCCTGAAGCGGATCGTCGCGGCGGCGGGCCGTCACCAGCTCCTGCACTAGCGCGGGATCGATCACCGACGCACCTGCCGCGATCCGGCCCGCGGTCTCGACGAAGTCGTCGACGTTGGTGATGCGACTCTTCAGCAGGTACCCGACCGAGTGGCCCCCGGCCAGGAGTTCCATCGCGTGTTCGACGTCGACGTGGGCGGACAACACCAGAATGGCGATGTCGGGCCACTGTTCCCGGATGGACTTCGCGGCGTCGAGCCCCTCGGTGTCGTGCGACGGAGGCATCCGGATGTCGGTCAGCACCAAGCCGGGCTGGCGGTCGCGGACGATGTCGAGCAACTCCACGGCGTTGCCCGCCTGGCCGACGACGTCGAACCCCGAACGGGTCAACAAGCTGGCCAAGCCCTCCCGGAGGAGGACGTCGTCATCGGCGACGACCACGCGCACGGCATTCATCGCCGATGATTGTCGCACTCCGTGCTCCGACGTGCAGGCGACGGGCGGATCGGTCGCGCCCACCCGGGACTGGGCACGAAAACCGCATGCGACACTTTGCGAATGGTTCCACCCATCGCACGTCCCCGGCTGGAGGGCAACGTCGCCGTCGGGGACGACCGCCAGATCGGCTTCGCCGAATTCGGCGATCCGCTCGGTCGCGCCGTGTTCTGGTTGCACGGAACCCCCGGCGCCCGGCGTCAGATCCCCGTCGAGGCGCGGGTCTACGCCGAACGCCACGGGATCCGCCTCATCGGCGTCGACCGGCCCGGCATCGGTTCGTCGACGCCGTTCCAGTACGAGAACGTCTCGGCGTTCGCCGACGACCTGCGGACCATCGCCGACGTTCTCGGCATCGACAAGATGGCGATCATCGGGCTGTCCGGTGGCGGGCCCTACACGCTGGCCTGTGCGGCGGCGATGCCCGATCGCGTGGTGGCGGTGGGCGTGCTCGGCGGCGTCGCACCGACCGTCGGGCCCGAACGCATCGGCGGCGGTGCAATGGCGTTGGGCTCGGCGATGGCGCCGCTCATGCCCTTCATCGGACTGCCGCTACGGCTGGCGGCCGTCAGCCTCATCAGGTTGGCCAAGCCCTTCGCCGACCGGGGCATCGACGTCTACGGGCGGGTGTCGCCCGTCGCCGATCGGCAGCTGCTGGCGCGGCCCGAGTTCAAGGCGATGTTCCTCGACGACCTGCTCAACGGCAGCCGCAAGCAGATGGCCGCGCCGTTCGCCGACGTCGTCGTCTTCGCCAGGGATTGGGGCTTTCGCCTCGACGAGGTCAAGGTGCCGGTGCGCTGGTGGCACGGCGACAAGGACCACATCATCCCGTTCGGACACGGCGAGCACGTGGTGGCGCTGCTGCCCGACGCCGAGCTGTACACGCTGCCGGGCGAGAGTCATCTCGCCGGTCTGGGCTATGCCGAGGAGATCCTCGACCGCCTGATGGCGCTGTGGGACGACCTCGAACCCAACGCCTAGGGCTGCGTGACCGGGGCCTGGGCTCGCCCGAGGATGCGGTCGACCCAATCGAAGGCGTACCCCTCGAACAGGGTGGCGCCCAGCCCTTCGCAGTGCCCACCGGCCCCTTCGGCTTCGCTGAAGGTGGTCAACCGTCGTTCGCACCTCAACTTCTCGAACAACAGCTCACCCTGAGCCGCGAAATCGCCCTCGCCCTCGGTGAGCAGCGTCGGGCACCGGATGTTGCCGGCGACGTCCTCCAGCGTGAACGTCAACTGCTTGCGCAGGTAGTCGCCGACGGTAGCCGTCCCCATCGCCGCCATCCGGGAGCCGAACCACTCCACGTTGCGCGCGCCGTCGACCGCCTTCTCCAGTTCCGCGTCGAGCTCCGCGTCTTGGTCGAGCAGCCGCGCCAGGAAGTCGTCGGGGTCGTCGTAACCCAACGTCTTGACGAAGGCGCCGATGCGGGAGGCGAAGTCGTACTGACCGGGATCGGCCACCAGGGCGGCCACCCTCGACTCGAATGCGGTCGCCCGTGGGCCGAGGTACCCGCCGAAGGAGCGACCCATCACGATGATCGCGTGCGGATGGACCCCGTCCTGCTGCAGAAGCCAGCGGAACGCCTCGGCGAACGGCACCTCGTAGTCCGGGCGGAAGGGGCGCCGGTGCTCGTAGAGGGTGCCACCCTGCCCCGGGCCCTCGAAGACGAAGAAGTTGTACCCGCGAGGTAGGGCCATGTAGCCGGTGGCCACGTACCCCGACTCGGCGGTCGAGTCGAACCCGCACGGTGCCAGGATCGTCGGCCGCGGCGTGTCGGCGTCGGCGGGCCGGAACAGGTATCCGGTCATCGTCACGCCGTCGTAGGGGATCTCGACGGTCGTGGAGTGGCAGTCAAGCAGCGGCAGCGCCGCGCGGAACGCGAGGCGGTGCTGTCGCCACGCGCGCTGCAGTCGTTCGTCGTCGACGTCGTGACGGATGAAGAAGAACGACTGCCGCCAGTATTCGGATGCGCGCAAGAAGGCCTTGCGGGCCGTGACGACGTGCCCGCCGTGCAGCGCCTCCTCCGCCAGCGTCTGGGCGACCTCGGCCGTCGCCGACCACTCCGAAAACCAGGAGTCGTAGTCGCCGTCGACCACCCGGCCCGCCGTCGTCATCACTTCCCCGAGGTCGGCGGCATGGGCCGAGACGGCGATCATCGTCCGCCCGAGTTGAGCGTCCATCTCCGTGTCGTCGAGCAATATCTTCACGAGCCGTTGGTTCCCATCTGAGACGTGCGTGGAGGGACTTGGGTGGGAGTACCCACGTGCGGACCGTCCAAGTGACGATCTCCGGGGTCCGTCCCGTCACCGGCGAAGAGCCTAGCGTCGTCGGCGGCGTGGACGGCGGTCATCGGTCAGCGGATCCTCGCGTTCGAGGGATCGTAGAGGGCCTTGAGTGACACCGCGACCGGATGCAACACCCCACCGACGTTGACCTGGTAGTCGCCGGCCTCGACCCACCGGGCGTCCACCTTGGCCTGGTCGCCGGCGCGCACGTAGGCCAGGCCGACGCACGCACCGGTGGTCTCCGCCCAGGCCGCGGACGTCACCTGCCCGGCCACCTCGCCATTGCGCAGGATCAACTCACCGCCCCACAGCATGGCCTCGGGCGAGTCGACGCGGAACCCGACGACGCGTCGCCGCGGACCGTCGGCCCTGGCCTTCTCGACCGCGGCGCGACCCAGGAAGTCGACGTCGGTGGCGAGCTTGCAGGCGAAGAGCAGCCCCGCCTCGACCGGATTGTCGCCCGGTGTCAGCTCGCGGCCAAACGCCCGGTAGCCCTTCTCCAGTCGCAGCGACTCGATCGCGTAGTAGCCGCCGCGCGTGACCCCGAGGTCGGCGCCGGCGGCCATCAGGTCCTCGTACACGCCGACCGCGAACTCGGTGGGCACGTAGAGTTCCCAGCCCAGCTCCCCCACGTAGGTGATGCGGGTCGCGCGAACCGTCGAGTATCCCAAGCTGATTCGACGACTGGTACCGAAGGGGAACGCGTCGTCGCCCAGGTCGGCGTCGGTGAGCGTGGACAGCAGATCCCGGGACCGGGGACCCATCACGCCGAACACGGCCAGCGAGGACGTCACGTCGACGAGTCGGGCGTGCGTCCCGACGGGCAGGTTCTTGGTGATGTGGTCCTTGTCCCGTTCGGTGGTGGCGGCGCTGCTGACGACGAGGAATTCGTCCTCGGCCGTCCGCGTGACGGTGACGTCGGACTCGTAACACCCACGCTCGTTGAGCATTCCGGTGTAGACGCACGACCCGACGTCGACGGCCACGTCGGCGGTGCACAACCACTGCAGCGCAGCTTCGGCGTCGGGTCCGGTCAACAGGTACTTCGAGAACGACGTCTGGTCGAAGACGGCGACCGCAGTGCGGGCGGCCACCTGCTCGGCGGAGGAATACGGCAGCCAATTCTGCTTGCCCCAGGAGTACTCGATGACGGGTTCGACGCCGGCCGGTGCGAAGAAGTTGGCCCGCTCCCAGCCCATCCGACTGCCGAAGTTGGCTCCTGCGGCGGCCAAGAGGTGATGCACGGGTGAGCGACGGAAGGGCCGCGCCGTCGTCATCTCCCGGTTTGGCCAAGGGATTTCGTAGTGCAGGCCGAGCACCTCGGACACCCGGTCGTGCAGCCACCGCGTGTTGCCGTTGAACGGGGCGAACCGGCGGACGTCGACGCTGGTGAGATCCGTCGTCGGCGAGCCGTTCGAGATCCATTCGGCCAGCGCGCGGCCGGCCCCACCGGCCGAGGCGATGCCGACGGAGTTGAAGCCCGCGGCGACGAAGAAGTTGGCCACCTCCGGCGCCTCCCCGAGGATGAACTGGTTGTCCGGGGTGAAGCTCTCGGGACCGTTGTAGAGCTTCTTGAGCCCGGTCTCCTCGAGCACCGGAATGCGCAGCAGGGCGTTGTCCATCAGGATCTGGAAGTGATCCCAATCCTCTTCCAGCAGTTGGAATTCGAACGGGTACGGGATGGCGTCCGGGCTGACCCACGGCTTGGCCTCTGGCTCGAAGCCGCCGATGACGAGACCCCCGACCTCTTCCTTGAAGTAGGTGTAGCCGTCGGGGTCCCGCAGGATCGGCATGTCGGGGTGCACGCCGACGATCGGTTCGGTGACGACGTAGAAGTGTTCGGCCGAGTGCAGCGGCACGTTCACCCCCGCCAGCGAACCGACCTGCTTGGCCCATTGGCCCGCGCAGTTGACGACGATCTCGGCCTCGACGTCGCCGCGGTCGGTTCGTACCCCGGTCACCCGGCCACGGTCGGTGCTGACCCCGACGACCCTGACGCGCTCCATGATTCGGGCCCCACGCATCCGTGCGCCCTTGGCCAGCGCCTGCGTCAGATCGGACGGATTGGCCTTGCCGTCGGCCGGCAACCAGATGGCCCCGACGAGGTCGTCGATGCGGATCACCGGATAGTGCTCGAGCGCCTGCAGTGGGGTGAGCAGCTCACACTCGAGGTCGAAGGCCGCGGCATTGGCCGCGGTGCGGCGCAACTGGATCATCCGGTCCTCGGTGCGTGCGACGGTCACGCCACCGCACTGCTTGTAGCCCGCAGTCAGGCCGGTCTCGGCCTCCAGTTCGCGGTACAGCTCGGTCGAGTACTGAACCAGCCGCGTGCCGCTCTCCGACGCGCGCAACTGCCCCACCAGACCCGCTGCGTGCCATGTGGTCCCGGACGACAACTGGCCCTGTTCGAGCAGCAGGACGTCGGTGATGCCGAGCTTGGTCAGGTGGTAGGCCACGCTGGTGCCGATCACGCCGCCGCCGATGACGACGACCCTCGCCCGGTCGGGCACGTTGGTGGCACTCATGAACTCATCTCTCCCATGTCTCGTCCTCCGGCCGCGGCGTCGTCGAGCAGGCGGGCGAAGTCTGGGCCCCTGAACTCCTCGACGGCGTTCTCATAGCGCTGCATTCCCCAGTCCCAGAAGTCGAAGTCCAGGGTGCTGCTGCCGTTCTGGATGCATCCCCACAACGTCCAGCCGTACTGCGACACGGTGCCCTGCAGCCGCGCCCTTGCCAGCTCGTGACGGGTCGTCCGGCCGTAGTACGCGGTGACCAACTCCTCGAGCTGGTCCAGTGACAATCCGTTGTCGCGCCAGATGTTTCCGAGTTCGAAGGCGGGGTCGTTGTTGCCCGAGTACTCGTAGTCGATCAGCCAGATCTTCTCGCCGTCGTCGACGAAGTTGGCGGCTAGAAGATCGTTGTTGCACGGCACCGAGGCCTGCCCCGAGCCCGCCAGCGCCGTCCGGATCGACGCGAACTGCTCGGCGAAGTCCAGATAGCCGTCGGGCAGCCGGAATCCGTGCTCCTCGACGATTCTCAGGTAGGCCGACTGCCTGGCGAACATGTCGAAGTCGTTGCGGAACCGGGGCCCGCCGTGCAGCGTTCGGCAGGCCAGCGCCGCCTTGGCCAGCACGCCCTCTCGCCCGAAGTCCGCCGCGGTCAGCGTCTCTCCGTCCAGGTAGCCGATGAGCAGGATGCCGAGGTCGGGCCGGTAGTCGACGACGGGCGCGCCCACCCCGGCCTCCTCGGCAGCTCGCGAGTTGAAGTACTCGTCGTCGCGGTCGATGACCAGCAGATCCGAGGCGCTCCCCGAGCACCGCGCCACGTACACCCCCTCGGCCGTGGTGATCTTCACGTTGCGGTTGGTCAGTCCGCCGACGAGGTCCTCGACCAGACGCTCCCGCCCCGCGAGCACCGGCAGTCGATCGAGGCGATCGTCGAGCTCGGAGTCACTGAGCGAGAAGGACATCGGCGCTCAGCTGGCGTCGCCGGACGCCGAGAGGACACGGCGCAACAGGTGCATCGCAACGGTGGTGGACCGCTCGCGGACGTCGGCTCGGTCCCCGGGTAGCTGCAGTGTCCTGGTCAGCGTCGGCCCTTCGGCGAGGCGCACGCTGAAGCACACCGTGCCGACCGGCTTCTCGGCACTCCCACCGCCGGGGCCGGCGATTCCCGTGGTCGCGATTGCGACGTCGGCGCCGAAACGGTCCAGAGCACCGGCGGCCATGGCCTCGGCAACCGGTTCCGACACGGCGCCGTGGACGGCCAGCAGCTGCGGGTCGACTCCGAGCAGGTCCATCTTGGCCTGATTGGAGTAGCTCACCACCCCGCCTGCGACGTACGCCGACGAGCCGGCCCGATCGGTGAGGCGCGCGGCAACCATTCCCGCAGTGCAGGATTCGGCCGTCGCGATCGTCCGGCCCGCCAACAGGCCCGCGACCTGGTCGTCCACCAGCGCACCGTCGAGGGAGAACAGCTGCTCTGCGTGCCGTTCGCGGAGCAGACCCACCAATTCCGCGTACACCGGGGCCGCGTCGGGTTCGTAGCGGGTGACGATCTCGAGTTCGCCCCGACGCAGGCAGGTGGTGATCTCGAGCCGGTCGAAGTGGGCGATCCGAGACTCGCCGTCGCGCAGCGTTTCGGCGAGGGCGGACTCCGGAAGTCCGAACATGCGGGTGGTGGCCTGCACGAACTCGGTGCGACCCGCCAGCGCCCGCTGAACCGCATCCGTAACAATTGCCTTGTCCCACATGGGTTGCAGCTCTCGGGGCGGCCCGGGCAGCACCACCACGGTCGGCAGCTTCGATCCCCCGGGCGCGTCGCCGGGGACGACCACCCCCGGCGCCGTACCCACGGGACCGAGGATCTCCGCGCCGGCGGGCACCATGGCCTGCTTGCGATTGGCCGCCAGCACCGACTCGAAGTCGGCCCCACTCCAGGACTGCGAGCGGCTCATCATCTTCTCGAGGATGCCGGCGATGGTCGCCTCCAGTGCCGCGTCCAGCACGAGGTCCCGGCCGCAGAACTTCGCCACGGTTGCGACCGTCATGTCGTCGGCGGTGGGCCCGAGCCCCCCGCTGGTGACGATCAGGTCCACCCCCTCGCCGGCCAGGAACCGCATTTGGGCCTCGATGTCGGACGGCCGGTCGCCGCAGATCGTGACGTGCGCCAACTCGACGCCCAGTTCCAGCAGCCGGTCGGCGAGCCAGGGACCGTTGCGGTCCTGGACCCGACCGGTGAGGACTTCGGTTCCGGTGACGACGATTCCCGCGCGAGCGCTCACGGGGTATGACACTACGACCCCCGGCGGCGTCGGGTCCGTCCGCGGTGTGGTGTGGATGTCGGGTGTCGTTGGCCAGACGGCAATGTCCACCGGCTACGGTCGGCGCCCGTGACGACCGTCGTGATGGCCCTGCCCGCCGTCATGGACCCGATGTACTGGCTGGGGCACGACGGCCTGTTCGGCTCGGCCGTACTGCCCGGGGTCATGCTGATCGTCTTCGTCGAGACCGGGCTGCTGTGCCCGTTCCTGCCCGGCGACACGCTGCTGTTCAGCTCGGGCCTGCTCGCGGCGCAGGACAACGCGCCAGTCGACGTGTGGACGCTGGCTCCCTGCGCCGCGCTGGCGGCCGTCGCTGGCGGCCAGGTCGGGTATCTCATCGGCTGGCGCCTCGGGCCCGCGATGTTCGCCAAGGACGACGCCCGGATCTTCAAGCGGCGCTATCTGACGTCGTCGCAGGAGTTCTTCTCCCGCCACGGACGCAAGGCCATCGTGATCGGGCACTTCGTCGGCGTGGTGCGGACGTTCATGCCGGTCATCGCCGGCGCCTCCGGGATGAGGTATCGGATCTTCCTGGCCTACGACGTGCTGGGGGCGGTGCTCTGGGGTGTCGGCCTCACCGTGGTGGGCTTCCACCTCGGGAACGTGGCATTCGTCAGCACCCATCTCGAGCTGATGGTGGTGCTGATCGCGGCGCTGTCCACGCTGCCCGTCGCCGCCTCGGTGGGGCGTGCGTACCTGGCCAGGCGCCGGGCGGCTAGCGAGCCAGCCAGCCCTTCACCACGTCCAGATCCCGCGAGTACGTCTCCAGGTTGTCCTCCTGGAAGCGGGATCCCCCGCTGATGGCGTCGTCACCGCGCCAGATGACCCTCACGCGGGTCTGCCCGCGCAGGTAGATGTCCACGCGGTCGTCGATCCTGCGGTTCCAGCCCGCGGCGGCGGTGACCTCTGCGAGTTCGGACCGCAGGTCCTTCGTGGTCATCGCCACCTCCTCCTCGGATGAGCTCATGGGGACATCCTCCCGGTAGCCGTCGAGCCCCGTGCGGCCACCCCGACTTTCAGGAACCGTTCAGGGGGCCTCAGTAACCTCGCCTGGATGTCCATCAAGGCGAACGCGTGGGTGCGCGTCTACGGGCCGGTCGTCCTCCTGGCGGCAATCGTCGCCTACGTGGGCATGTACCTGCGGTGGCCAAGCCTTGCCAACCAGGTCGACCTGCTGGTGTACCGGTTCGGCGCGGGGCGGGTGCTGGCCGGGGCGGACCTCTACTCCGTGGGGCTGACCGGAAACCCCCGCACGCTGCTGTTCGACTACCCGCCCTTCGCCGCCCTGTGCTCGCTCCCGCTGACCCTCGTCACGTCCCGCGTCACACAGATCCTCGGACTGCTGGTGAACGCCGCGTTGGTGGTCTACGTCGTGCGGCGTTGTCTGGTGCGGCTCGGGGTGAGCCTCTCGGAGGGGTCGTGGGGCCTGGGAGCGCTGCTGACGGGCCTGATCTGCTGGCTGGAACCAGTGCAGTTGTCGCTGCAACTCGGGCAGGTCAACCTGCTGATCCTCGCGATCGTCGTCGCCGACCTGCTCGGCCCCGACACGCGCCGGTGGGCCGGTGTGGGCATCGGCGTGGTCGCCGGCGTCAAGCTCACCCCGGCGTTGTTCATCGTCTACCTCGTCCTCACCGGACGACGACGCGCCGCGGTGGTGGCGACCGTGACGTTCGTCGCCACGGTGGTCCTGGGATTCCTCCTGCTGCCCCGCGACTCCGGGTACTTCTGGCTCCGCGGCGGTTTCGACGACGTCGCACGGATCACCAGCGATCCCGTCGCCAACACCAGCCTGAAGGGGCTGTTCGTCCGAATGCACCTCGGCGGTGCTCCGACGGTCGCGGCGACCGCCGCACTGGCGGTCGCCGCGTTGGCCGTCGCGGTGCTGGCGTGGCGGCGCGGCCACGCGGTGCTCGGGATGGCGATCGTCGGGATGGCGTCGGCGGCGCTGTCGCCGTTCAGCTGGAGCCACCACTGGGTGTGGGTGGCACCGCTGGTGGTGCACCTCGGCCACCGCGCCTACGTCGTGGGCAGCCGGTCGGCGCTGATCGGGCTGTGGCTCTTCTGCGGCGTGTTCGCCGGCTGGCCGGTGCGGACCGCGGGTGACACCCCGGAGACGGGTCTGCTGTCGCTGCGACCCGGCGGATGGTGGGACGTCGCGACCCCGGGCGCCTACCTGGCGGTCTTCGTGGTCGTCCTGGCCGGCACCGCCTGGTGGTTGCGTCGGCGGCCCGGCTACGACACCGGCACGACGACCGGTGCGGTGTTGTACCCCGTGACCCGGACCCAGTCGGCGGACGCGGAGCCACTCGGTACCGTCGCGCGGACGTCGACCGTCTCGCCGGGAAACACCGTCACGTAGTTGTCGTCATAGGTGATCGGCAGGACCTCGTCGCCGTCCCGGGTCGAGGTCACCTCGGCGCGCTCGAAGAAGGCGACCTGCTTGGTCGGGTTGCGCAGCGAGATCACCACCCCGCCCTCGGAGCGGCTCGCCGTGACCGCCAGCGGCACCTTCGTCAGGTAGTTGAGCGGGGTCATGTCGGCCCAGCTGTCCTGGTGGAGTTCGAAGGCGAAGTCCCCGTCGGGATCTCCGACGTCGTCGTTGCGCTGGGACTGCCAGTACACGTTCTCGTCGACGACCTTGCCCGAGGCGTCCAGCACCTCGCAGCGGACGAAGAAGACCCTGGAGTCGCGCGCCTCCCGCGGCAGGGTCAGGGCCCGTGCGGTGTCCCCCGATCCCACGGTCAGGGCGGCACTGGTCTGGTCGTCTCGCAGCCGGCCCTGCAGGTCGTACACCCGCACCCGGACGCGGACGTCCTTGGCCTCGCCCGGCGTCTGGTTGACCAGGGTGACGTTGGCCCGGCTGCGGTCCCCCGTGGCGTAGGAGTCGAAGACCGCCGACAGTGGCCGCAGGCCCTGCTTGGCGCCGTAGTACGCGCCGCCCGGCCGCAGGTAGTAGTCGAAGAGGTTGCCGAAGAACGACGGCCAGTGGTTGTTCAGCATCCAGTAGATGGTCATCTTGTGCCCGGCCCAGCCGAGGGCGGCGAACGACTCGAACTGGGCGCGGGTGGACTCGTAGTGCGCGAGCTGCGCCTTGCGGGCGAACTCGTAGGCACTGCCCGACGGGCCGTAGCGGCGGTTGACGGCCAGCTGGGTGCTGGTCAGCGCGGAGTTGTCGGGGTTGGAACCGGCGTGGAAGTACCAGTAGTCGTTGATGGGCCACAACTTGTCCGGCGGGATGAACTGCTGCAGGCTCGCGAACGGCGGGATGTGTTCGTTGTCGCCCTGTTCGGCCGAGGCGCCCCTGGCGGCGCGGTAGGAGCCGCTGAACCAGTACGAGGGTGGCCGCCACGTGTACGGCCCGGCCATCTGGATCCCGTCCCAGAGTCGTTTCCCCGTGTCGTCGGTGACGTAGGACGACACGGTGTCGACGACGGCGTTCTGCCAGTGCAGGTCCCGGAGGATCTGGTGGTAGTCCTCGCGAACCCGATCCGGCGGCCGCCCGTCGCTGGCGTTGGCCCAGACGACCGCCGAGGCGTGGGATCGCAGCATGGTGATCTGGGACCGCAGGCTGTCGCGCGCGACGCGGTTGTCCTCGTCGTCCCACTGCGGCCACTTCTCCCACTGGTTGCAGCACATCCAGCCGACCATCAGGGGAATGCCGAGTTCGTCGGCGGCTTCGACGAAGCGTTCGTCGGGAATCTTCGACTCCAGCCGGAGCATGTTCAGGCCGAGGTCGCGAACGTAGGACAGGATGGCGTCCTCACGGCCGGGGTCGTAGGCGTACAACAGGTCCGGGGTGTACGTCGCACCGCGCACCAGGAAGTCGCGGCCGTTGACCTTCAGGTAGAAGCTGCCCCCGGTACCCAGCTCGGGGAAGCGTTCGTCGTCGTCGCGAAACTGCGAAATGGTGCGAATGCCGAAGCGCTGGTGGGTTTCGTCGACCGCGCTGCCGAATTGGCGGAACTCCAGTCGCAGGTCGTAGAGGTTGGGAGCGCCCATCGTGTAGGGCCACCACAGGTCCGGATGGTCGACGGTGAGTTGGCTGAAGTCGTCTGCGGCGAAGTCGACGTCGCGACGTTCACCGGGTGCCAGGCTGACGGCCTTCTCGACCTGGACGTCCGGCTTGCCGGTACGACTGATGGTGGCGCGGACGACACCGCGGATGCGGTCGGTCGAGAAGTTGCGCAGCGTCGTGAAGACGGACAACCGCGCGGTGTCGGTATTCGGCAGGGGCAGTTCGGTGTTCACCGTGGCCGCGGCGATCGCCACCACGCCGGACATGCGTAGCGTGACGGGCTTCCAGACACCCGCGTTGCGGTCGGCGACGAACGAGTTGCCGTTGGCGGGGTTCTTGTTCGGCCCGCGGTAACCGAGGTAGTTCCAGTTGATCCAGTCGAACCAACTGTCGGCGAGCTCGACCCCGTCGACGTCCTGCAGCGACCGCTCCGGGGTCACCTTCACCGCAAGGGTGTTGGGCTGCCCGGGCCGGATCCACCTCGTGACGTCGAGGTCGTGGTCGACGTACATGCCGACGATCTGCCGCGCGTCGGCGACCAGCTGCCCGTTCAGCCAGATCTCGGCGCGGTAGTTGATCCCGGGGAAGTCGAGTTGGTAGGTGCGGTGCCCGGCCTCGGCGTCGAAGGTCGTGCGGTACCACCAGTCCTGCTTCCACAGGTCCTGCGGAACCTCGTCGAGGAGGTTCTTGCCGTAGTACAGGTTCGGGTAGGTGCCGTCGTCCTGCAGGGCTTGCAGGACGGTGGCGGGCATGCGGCGGACGTCGTGCCACTTCGCATTGCGGTAGCCGTCGACGGAGATCGCCGAGCCCGGGTCGGTGACGTCCCTGGCCGAGGCCAGTTGCCAGCCGTCGGAGAGGGCGACGTCCTTGGCCGGTGGCTCCGGGCGGGCGAAGCGGGGGACGTCACCGGCGCTCAGGACGAGCAGCACGAGCAGAACCACGAAGCCCAGGACGGCGGTTCGGCGCATCTCGGGCGCGATGGGGCTACTCCGTCCTGGCATGGGGGTACGTCAGAAGACGCTGCCGGGGCGAGCGCAGCGACGGGAGACGCAATGGTCCCTCATTGTGCCCGTCGCCCGGCGCGCGAGCAGAACGCGTCGACGATCCGCAGATCAGGCCGTGCGCTAGAACATGTCCTTGTGCGGGACGTCGGTCACCAGTCCGCCGTCGACCACGAACTCGGCACCGGTGGAGAAGGACGACTCGTCACTGGCGAGGAACACGACGAACGTCGCGACCTCGTCGCATTCGCCGGGACGGCCGAGCGGCGCGGTGACCATGTCGTCGGGGAAGTGCTTCGTCATCGGCGTGCGGATGAAGCCCGGGTGCAACGAGTTGATCCGGATGTTGAACTTGCCCAGCTCGATCGCCGCCGACTTGGCGAGGCCGCGCACGGCCCACTTGGTCGCCACGTACGGGTGCACCATCGGGGCGCCCCGGAGTCCCTCGATCGAGGACACGTTGATGATGGACCCGCCGCCGGCGGCCTTCATCGCCTCGACGGTGGCTTGCATGCCGAGGAACGTGCCGGTGAGGTTGACGTCGATGACCTTCTGCCACTTCGCCATGTCGAAGCTGCCGATCTTGCCCAGCGCCACGATGCCGGCGTTGTTGACCAGGACGTTGAGCTTGCCGAACTCCGAGATCGCGGTGGCGACGGCGGCGTCCCACTGTTCGGCGTCCGTGACGTCGAGGTGGACGTAGCGGGCGGACTCGCCGATGTCGTCGGCGAGGGCCTTGCCCTCCTCGTCGAGGATGTCACCGATGATCACTTTTGCGCCCTCGGCTACCAGCATCCGGGCGTGCGCGGCACCCATCCCCCGCGCCCCGCCGCTGATCAGTGCAACTTTTTCGTCCACGCGTCCCATGACGGGTCAGGCTACCGCATGCCGGATTTCAACTAGAACCTGTTCCAATTCCGACCCCTGGGCCGCATACTCCCATGGCATCCATCGTGAGGAGAACGTCAATGGCGATCCGCGTCGCACTCGTCGGCACCGGCAATTGTGGCAGCCTGGCGCTGCGGCAGTTGATCACCGACGAACGCTTCGGGCTGACCGGGGTCTGGGTGTCGTCGGAGGCCAAGGTCGGCAAGGACGCCGGCGAGTTGGCCGGCCTGGCGGTGACGACGGGGGTCCTTGCCGTCGACGACCTGGACGCGATCGTCGCCGCCAAACCCGAGTGCGTGGTGTATTGCGCGATGGGCGACGTCCGGCTCAAGGAGGCGATGGCCGACGTCCGCCTCTTCCTCAGCGCGGGCATCGACGTGGTGGGCTCGGCGCCAGGGGTGCTGCAGTACCCGTGGCAGGTCATTCCCGACAAGTACGTCGAACGCGTGGAAGACGCTGCACGACAAGGTAATTCAAGCGTGTTCATCACCGGCGTCGACCCCGGTTTCGCCACCGACCTGCTGCCGTTCGCGCTGGCGGGCACCTGTCAGACCATTCACCAGGTGCGCACGATGGAGATCGCCGACTACTCCACCTATGACGGGGTGACGGTGATGTTCGACGTGATGGGCTTTGGCAACCCGATCGGCGAGTTCCCGATGCTGTTCCAGCCGGGGGTGCTGAGCATCGCCTGGGGTACGGCGATCCGGCAGCTCGCCGCGGGTCTGGGCGTCGAGGTCGACGAGATCAGGGACTCGGTCGAACAGGAACCGGCGCCGGAAGACCTCGAGGTCGCCGCCGGTCGCATCGCCAAGGGCACCGTCGCGGCCCTGCGCTTCCAGATCGAGGGACTGGTGCGGGGTAAGCCCGTCATCGTCGTCGAGCACGTCACCCGGTTGCGGGCCGACCTGCGACCGGACTGGGCCCAGCCCGCACACCCGGGCGGTTCGTATCGCATCGAGATCACCGGGGAGCCGTCGTACTTCGCCGACATCGTGCCGACCAGCGCGCACGGGGGCGCGCCCTACGCGGCCATCCTGGCAGCTGCTGCCCGCATCGTGAACTCGATCCCGGACGTGATCGCCGCCGCACCGGGAATTCGAACCACCCTGGATCTGCCGCTGCCGACGGGCAAGGGCGTCGTCGTCCTGGACTGAGGGTGCGTCAGCGCCTGCGGATGCCCGTCCAGACCAGCCGGACCGTGGTGCCCGAGGTGGAGGTCTGGATCGACGCCCGGTCCGACAGTGCCTTCATCAACGCAATCCCCCGGCCCCGACTGCGGTCGTCGGGATAGGAGGGGGCGGTCCGCCATCTGCCCCGGTCCGCCACGGTGACCGACAGCGCCGACTCGGCGGGATCGTGGGCCGCGTAGAGGTCCATCGTGCCCCGAAACCCCGACGACAAGTAGGCGAATTCCGCGGTGTTGGCGAGGGCCTCGTAGATCGCCAACACCAGATCGTTGGACTTGTTCGGATCGAGGTCGAAGGTGCCCTGCAGCCACCGGGAGAATTCGTCGCGGGCACGTGCGGCCGCGGTCGAGTCCGCAGGCACGCCCACTCGTTCGAAGCGTTCTGCGCTGGAGACTGTCTTGGAGAGTGAGTCGATCATCGCAAGGGTGAGGTACCCAATAGGTCGACCGTCTACGCGTGGTCAGCCCGCGAAGGTCGCGAGCGCCTCGTCCAGGGTGGCGTGCAGCGGCATGATGTCGGCGATGCCGACCAGCTTGAGCGGCCGACTGGTGGCGGGGCCGTCGGCGACGATCACGATGGCGACGCCCTCGGGGGCGGCGTCGTGTGCCGCGACGAGAACGCCCATGCCGGCCGAGGCCAGGAACTCGACCTCGGTCAAGTCCACGACGAGGCCCGCCGGTGACTTGGCCAGCGCTGCGGTGATGGCGTCCTCGAGTTGCGGCGCCGTGATCATGTCGACGACGCCCGAGGTGGCCACGACGGCGACCTGCCCGACCAGTCGCTCGTTGACTTCGCAGTTCGAGCCGGATGCCGTCGAGGTGCCGTCAGTCGATTCCCGTTGTTCGTTCAAAGCCCGTCTTCCATGTTCAACCGCGGCAAGAGTTGCGCGGCGCCGTGATTCTCGTTCGCTGGGGCTCCGGCTGAACCCGGCGCGAATTTGAAACCGCCGACCTTGAACCTATCCGATGGGTGGTGCGGAGTCCCTATCAGCCGGGTGGTTCGTCCCGACGACCCCACCAGGACCGCTGGATTCCGGTAGCCGACACCACCTGTATACCTGGAGTGAAATGAACTCCGCACAGCCCGTCGCGCTCCTGCTCGACGACATCGCCTCCGGCCCGCCGGGCCCGCAGGTCGGCGCGTTCTTCGACCTCGACGGCACGCTGGTCTCGGGTTTCACGGCGACAGCGCACGCCGGGCACCGCGTCCACGCCCGCCAGGCCAGCATCGGCGAGATGCTCGGCGTCCTCGAGGCGTCCCTGCGGTACCGGTTGGGGCGAATGGAGTTCCAACGGCTGGTCGTGCGCGCGGCGGGCTACCTCAGGGGTGATTCGATCGCCGACCTCGACGAACTTGGCGAGTACCTGTTTCGCCGTCACATCGAGCCCCGGGTCTACCCGCAGATGCGTGACGTGGTTCGCGCTCATCAGGACCGCGGTCACACCGTGGTGCTCAGCTCGTCGGCGCTGACGATTCACGCCGAACCGGTCGCGCGCCACCTCGGCATCGACGCCGTCATCTGCAACCACTTCGAAACCGACGCCGACGGGCTGTTGACCGGCGGCATCGTCGCGCCGGTCGTCTGGGGCCCCAGCAAGGCCGCGGCGGTCACCCGGTTCGCCGAGGGCGCCGACGTCGACGTGTCCAGCAGCTACTTCTACGCCGACGGCGACGAGGACGTCGCCCTGATGCGGGTGATCGGCCATCCCCGGCCGGTCAACCCGAGGGCGGGCCTGGCCGCCGAGGCACTCCGCAAGGGGTGGCCCGTGCTGCGGGTGGGCGTCGATCAGGGACGGCGCGGGGCGACGCGGACCAGGCTGTGGAGGCGTCCGACGAACACCGGCGGGTAGGCACCGACGCCGGCCCTGGTCAGCCATTCGGCGGCCAGCTCGGAGTACTGCAGCCAGTGGTGCGCGTGCTCCTCGTCGTCGATCTGCAGCAGCATCATCACCTCCAGCGGGTCGTCCAGTGCGCTGAAGACCGACAGTCTTCGGACGCCCGCCCTGCGCATGTCGTCGCCGGTGTCGCGGACGTGGTCGCGCAACACCGCGAGGTCGTCGACCGGCGTCACCATCGACACCACGACCTCCGGGACGGCGACCGGAGGCTCGGCGCTGGTCGTCAGCCGTTCGACGAGCTCGCCGGCGAAGACGGCCGGGAAGTCGTCCACGCCGACCGCGTCGAACCACTCGAAGAAGACGCGGGATCGCAGGATGTCGAGCAACGGCTCGCGGGCGTGCACGGCGATCACGACGAGGACGCGCTGCGGGTCGGTCGTCGAGGCGTAGACCAGCACGTGGTGGACCCCGACGTCGGCCAGGGCGGAGTTCGGTCCCTCGAGCAGCGGCCCGACGCGCTCGGGGTGGGAGACCCGGCAATCCGCGGCCAGTACCAGGGAGTGGTCGAGCCAGTGCGTCACGGCGTGTCCTTCGCGCTCGACATCCTCCGACGGTCGAGTGGGCTCATCGTAAGGCGAACGCGCCCCGTCGCCACGGGAACGGAGCCGAGGTACTAAACTAGAACACGTTCCAGTTCGTCCCGTGTCACTGCACGCCACCTCGAGGAGCGACCCCCATGCACACTCCCCTCTGTGATCGACTCGGGATCGAGTTTCCGATCTTCGCCTTCACCCACTGTCGCGACGTGGTGGTGGCGGTCAGCAAGGCTGGCGGGTTCGGGGTCCTCGGCGCGGTCGGGTTCAGCCCCGAACAACTCGAGGTCGAGCTGAACTGGATCGACGAGCACATCGGCGACCACACCTACGGCGTGGACATCGTGATCCCCAACAAGTACGAGGGCATGGACTCCAACCTGTCCGCCGACGAGCTGACGAAGATGCTCGTCGACATGGTGCCCCAGGAACACCTCGACTTCGCCAAGAAGATCCTCACCGACCACGGCGTCCCGCTGACCGCCGAGGACAACGAGAGCACGTTGCAGCTGCTGGGCTGGACGGAGGCGACGGCCACCCCGCAGGTCGAGGTGGCGCTCAAGCACCCGAAGATGACGATGATCGCCAACGCGCTGGGCACCCCGCCGAAGGACATGATCGACCACATCCACGCCGAGGGCCGCACCGTGGCCGCGCTGTGCGGCTCCCCGAGCCAGGCCCGCAAGCACGCCGACGCAGGGGTCGACGTGATCATCGCCCAGGGCGGCGAGGCGGGCGGTCACAGCGGCGAGATCGGCTCGATCGTGCTGTGGCCGCAGGTGGTCAAGGAGGTGGCGCCGGTGCCGGTGCTGGCCGCCGGCGGCATCGGCAGCGGTCAGCAGATCGCCGCAGCATTGGCCCTCGGCGCCCAGGGCGCCTGGACCGGCTCGCAGTGGCTGATGGTCGAGGAGGCCGAGAACACCCCGGTGCAGCAGGCGGCCTACGTCAAGGCGGGCAGCCGCGACACCGTCCGCAGCCGGTCGTTCACCGGCAAGCCCGCCCGGATGCTGAAGAACGACTGGACCGAGGCGTGGGAGAACCCGGACAACCCCAAGCCGCTGGGAATGCCGTTGCAGTTCATGGTGTCCGGGCTCGCGGTGGCCGCCACCAACAAGTATCCCAACGAGTCCGTCGACGTCGCGTTCAACCCGGTGGGTCAGGTGGTCGGCCAGTTCTCCAAGGTGGAGAAGACCTCGGCCGTCATCGAGCGCTGGGTGCAGGAGTACCTCGAGGCGACGGGCACGCTCAACGACCTCAACGAAGCGGCCGGCGTCTAGCCGGCCTGGACCTGGCCGCCGTCGACGACGAGGTTGCTCGCAGTGATCCACGCAGCCCGGTCGGAGGCGAGGAAGGCGATCGCTTCGGCGATGTCGGATCCTTCGCCCATTCGGCCGAGCGGGATCGCGGTGCCACCGGACTCCGGGGAGTCGGAGCCCACGGCGTCGACGATCGCCTGCCGAATCGCGTCGGCACCGGGGGAAGCCACGTTGCCGGGGGTCAGGGTGTTGACTCGCACACCGCGCGGTCCGGCTTCGGCGGCCAGGCCCGAGGTGTAGGTGGCCAAGGCCGCCTTCGCGCAGGCGTAGTGCAGCATCGCCGGGGGTGGGCTCAACGTCACCGCCGAGGACACGTTGACGATCGAGCCCTTGCCGCGGGCGTACATCGCCGGTAGCAGTGCGGCGTTGAGGCGGACGGCTGCCAGGAAGTTGACGTCGAGGTCGGCGACCCATTCGGCGTCGTCGATGTCGAGCACGCCACCAAGATGAGGCCTCGACGCGCCGGCGTTGTTGACCACGACGTCGACGTCGCCAAGGATCTCCTGGGCTCGTCGGGCGAGGTGGTTCACGCCGTCGACCGTGGCGACGTCGGCCACCACGTACTCCACTCCGGCGGGCAGCGAATCCGGTTGGGAGCGACCGGAGGTGACCACGCGGGCGCCCCCCTTCACGAATCGAGCGACGATCGCCGCGCCGATGCCCTTGCTGCCGCCGGTGACGACGGCGGTCTTGCCGACCAGGTCGAGGAGGGGCGTGGCGGGTACGTCCGAAGCCACGACGGGTGTGTTCACGAGACAGGTCCTTTGGGTAGAGGTCGACGCGACGGTCCCGGGGGCGTCGACGTCCCCGAGCGGGAACGCCTCCCGAGTTTTGATGTTCGTCGTCATCATCGCGGTAATGATGACACTCGTCATCATTAGTCGTCAAGCGCGCTCGCCGCAGATTGCCGAGCGGAGGGGTGGACGCTGGCCGAACGCTATGTATAGTGATCTACATAATGGCGACTCCGCGCGAACGCATGATCACCTCGACCGCCCTGTTGATCCGGGAACGCGGCGCTCACTCGACCGCGATCTCGGACGTCCTGGAGCACAGCGGCGCACCGCGCGGCTCGGCGTATCACCACTTCCCCGGTGGCCGCACCCAGTTGCTGAGCGAGGCCGTCGACTTCGCGGCCGACCACATCGCGGCCCAGATTGCCGGCACCACATCCGGAGTCGAACTGCTCGACGGCGTGGTGGCCAGATTCCGCGAAGCGCTGCTGGCGTCCGACTTTCGCGCCGGCTGCCCCGTCGTGGCGGTGGCCGTCGAAGCCGACAACGGGCCGGTGCTGGAGCGGGCCGGTGCGGCCTTCACCCGGTGGCAGGACCTGATCGCCGAACGCCTGGTCTCCGACGGCGTCGCGGCCGGCCGCGCGCGGGAGCTGTCGTCGTTCCTGACTTCTGCGATCGAGGGCGCCGTCGTGATCGCCAGGGCCACCCGAGACCTCACGCCACTGGACTCGACGCACCGCCAACTGGCGGCGCTGCTGCACGCCGAGATGGGGAGCACCCGAGATGACCGCTGACTGGCAACCGACCGCCTGCATCCTGTGCGAGTGCAACTGCGGGGTGGTGGTCCAGGTCGAGGACCGCACCCTGGTCAAGATCCGCGGCGACAAGGAGCACCCGGCCTCTCGTGGCTACACGTGCAACAAGGCGCTGCGCCTCGACCACTACCAGAACAGCGGCAACCGGCTGACCTCGCCGCTGCGCCGCCGGCCCGACGGCGGCTACGACGAGATCGACTGGGACACCGCGATCACCGAGATCGCCGAGGGCTTCGCCGCCATCCGCGACGAGCACGGCGGCGACAAGGTCTTCTACTACGGCGGCGGCGGGCAGGGCAACCACCTCGGCGGCGCATACAGCGGAGCGTTCCTCAAGGCGATCGGCTCGCGGTACCGGTCGAATGCGTTGGCGCAGGAGAAGACCGGCGAACACTGGGTCGACGCCCACCTCTACGGCGGGCACACGCGCGGCGAGTTCGAGCACGCCGAGGTGTCGGTGTTCGTCGGCAAGAACCCGTGGATGTCGCAGAGCTTTCCGCGAGCACGCGTGGTGCTCAACGAGATCGCCAAGGATCCGGCCCGCTCGATGATCGTCGTCGACCCGGTGGTCACCGACACGGCGAAGCTGGCGGACTTCCACCTGCGCGTGCGGCCGGGCACCGACGCGTGGTGCCTCGCGGCCCTGGCCGCCGTACTGGTGCAGGAGCAGCTGTGCGACGAGGCGTTCCTCGCCGAGCACGTCACCGGTGCCGACGCCGTACGCGAGGTGCTGGCGGAAGTGCCGATCGGCGACTACGCGCAGCGGTGTGGCGTCGACGAGCAGCTGTTGCGCGCCGCGTCTCGGCGCATCGCGGGCGCGGCCAGCGTGTCGGTGTTCGAGGACCTCGGCATTCAGCAGGCGCCCAACAGCACGCTGTGCTCGTATCTCAACAAGATGCTGTGGATCCTCACCGGCAACTTCGCCAAACGCGGTGCGCAGCATCTGCATTCGTCGTTCGCTCCGCTCTTCGCTGCCTCCGGGGTCGGCCGCACGCCCGTCACGGGGGCCCCGATCATCGCGGGCCTGGTGCCGAGCAACGTCGTGCCCCAGGAGATCCTGACCGACCACCCCGACCGCATCCGCGCGATGATCGTCGAGAGCAGCAACCCGGCGCACTCGGTGGCCGACTCCGCGGCGGTGGCCGAGGCGCTGCGCTCCCTGGAGTTGCTGGTGGTCGTCGACGTCGCGATGACCGAGACCGCCCGCCTCGCCCACTACGTGCTTCCGGCGGCCAGTCAGTTCGAGAAGCCCGAGGCGACGTTCTTCAATCTCGAGTTTCCGCACAACACCTTTCACCTGCGCCACCCCGTGATGGAGCCACTGCCCGGCACCCTGGCCGAGCCGGAGATCTGGGGCCGGCTGGTGCGGGCCCTCGGCGTGGTCGACGATGCCGAGCTGGACCCGCTGCGCCGCGCGGCGGCAGAGGGTCTGGACGCCTACGCGCAGGCGTTCCTGGTCGCCGTCGGCGCCAACCCGCAGTTGGGCCGGGTGCTGCCGTTCGTGCTGTACGAGACGCTGGGACCCACCCTGCCCGACGGTCTGGCCGGCGCGGCCGCGCTGTGGGGGCTGGCGCAGAAGACGGCCATGACCTACCCGGAGGCCATGCGGCGCGCGGGCCACGCCGACGGCAACGCGCTCTTCGAGGCGATCCTGACGCAGAAGTCGGGCGTGACGTTCACCGTGCACGAGTACGCCGACGACTTCGCGTTGATCACCCATGCCGACCGCAAGATCGCCCTGGCGATGCCCGAATTGCTCGACGACGTCCGTGCCCTCGGTTCGGCGCCGACGGCGCTCACCTCCACCGAGTTCCCCTTGGTGCTCTCGGCCGGAGAGCGGCGGGCCTTCACCGCCAACGACATCCTGCGCGATCCGCGCTGGCGCACGCGCGACGTCGACGGGGCGCTGCGGATCAGCCCACAGGACGCGACCGCGATCGGCCTGACCGAGGGCGGGCGCGCCAGGATCACGACGGCGGCGGGTACGGCGGAGGCGACCGTCGAGATCACCGACACCATGCTGGCCGGGCACGTGTCGCTGCCCAACGGCTACGGCGTCGACTACACCGAGGCCGACGGGTCCTCGAGCACGCCCGGCGTGGCGCCGAACGCCCTGACCTCGACCGACTGGCGGGACGCCTACGCGGGCACGCCGTGGCACAAGCACGTTCCGGCCCGGATCGAGGCGGTGGCCACGCGGACCTGACTTGCACCCGGCGCGACGGAGCGACTTACATGGTCGGCATGCCTGAAATGGATCGACGCCGGATGCTGATGACGGGAATCGGCGTGCTCGGCGCCGCGGTCGCCCTTCCCGGAGCCACCGCGCACGCGGCCCCGCGGGACCTGCCTGCCGCTCCCGCGCCGGTCAAGTACCTGTTCCGCGACGAGTTCGACGGTCCGGCCGGGTCGGCGCCCGACGCCTCCAAGTGGGAGACGGCGACGGAACGCGAGTCGATGGAGGACCCGACGTTCTGGGAGCTGCCCGGCAACGTCGGGCAGTACCGCGACGACCGCCGCAACGTCTACCTCGACGGCAAGTCCAACCTCGTCTTTCACGCGGCCAAGGACGGCAACACGTTCTACAGCGGCAAGTTGTTCGGCAAGTACCGCGGCCCGATCGGCACCACCTGGGAGGCGCGGATCAAGCTGAACTGCCTCACCCCGGGC
>Ga0209051_1000891_pt1 | contig 29909 bp, 26 predicted proteins | sample AraplaCvi_mMS_r2_2_FD_184286 | JGI IMG/M metagenome (GOLD analysis project Ga0209051, IMG submission 184286) | Arabidopsis root microbial communities from North Carolina, USA - plate scrape MF_Cvi_mMS_r2 (SPAdes) (version 2) | ecosystem: Host-associated > Plants > Roots > Endosphere | place...
GCGAGATCGACAGGATGTCGCCCGTGGGCTTGCGGGTGAACTTGTAGGCGCCGTGGCTGGTGCCGATGGCGATGGCCAGCGCATCGAGCTGCGTGGCCTTGACGAACTGGGCGGCTTCCTCGGGATCGGTCAGCAGCGCGGAGTGGTCGAGCACCCCTTCGGCGCCGATGCCGTCTTCTTCACCGGCCATGCCGGTTTCGAGCGAACCCAGGCAGCCCAGTTCGCCTTCGACCGTGACGCCGACCTTGTGCGCCAGCTGGACCACCTTGCGGGTCACGTCGACGTTGTAGTCGAACGAAGCCGGCGTCTTGCCGTCTTCCTTGAGCGAGCCGTCCATCATCACGGACGAGAAGCCGAGGTCGATGGCGCCCTGGCAGATGGCCGGGCTCTGGCCGTGGTCCTGGTGCATGACCAGCGGGATGTTCGGGTACTGCTCGATCGCAGCCTGGATCAGGTGCTTGATGAAGGCTTCGCCGGCGTATTTGCGGGCACCCGCGCTGGCCTGCAGGATGACGGGCGCGCCGGTTTCCTTGGCGGCCTCCATGACGGCCTGGACCTGTTCGAGGTTGTTGACGTTGAAGGCCGGAATGCCGTAGCCGTTGGCGGCTGCGTGGTCCAGCAGTTCGCGCATCGAGACGAGTGCCATGGGAAATACCTCGCGGAAATAGGGGAAAAAGAAGGCGGAAAGACGAGAGAAAACTGCCCCAATTCTATCGAGCCCCCTTGTGGGACGGCACTGACACGCAGCGCAGGCGCTCCTAGATCGGCAGCTGCGTGGTCGACAGCACCTGCTTGAGCACCACGAAAGTCCGGATCTGCCGCACGCCCGGCAGGTACAGCAGCTGCTCGGCATGCAGGCGGTTGAAGCTGTCGTTGTCGCGCGTTCGCACGAGCATGAAGTAGTCGAACTCGCCCGTGACCACGTGGCATTCGAGGCAGCCCGAGACCTTTTGCGCGGCCTTCTCGAAATCGGCGAAGGAATCGGGCGTGGAGCGGTCGAGCACCACGCCGATCATCACCAGCATGCCGAGCTCGAGCGCCTGGGCGTCGAGCAGCGCCACGATGCCTTTGACGAGGCCCGCGGCCTTGAGCCGCTCCACGCGGCGCAGGCAGGCGGGCGCGCTGAGGTTGACCTTGGCGGCCAGCGCCACGTTCGACACCGAGGCGTCGCGCTGCAGGGCGCGCAGGATGGCGCGATCGGTGCGGTCGAGCTCCGCCGCCGCTTCGGCCGTCTGCGCCGGCGTGGAGCGCAATTTTGTTGTGCTCATTTTTGTTTTCACGACTCAAAAAACTCGGAATCCCCGATCTTGTCTTCTTTTGCACCGCAATTCCACCAAAGTTTGCAAGCACGTTTCGGCAGCTTCTTCCTACGATCGATGGCATTCCACTTCTCTGGAGCACATCGATGAACCTCAAGAAATTCCCCCGCCACGCCCTGACCTTCGGCCCCACCCCGATCCACCCGCTCAAGCGCCTGAGCGCCCATCTGGGCGGCGAGGTCGAGCTCTACGCCAAGCGCGAGGACTGCAACAGCGGCCTCGCCTTCGGCGGCAACAAGACGCGCAAGCTCGAATACCTGATTCCCGAGGCGCTCGAGGGTGGCTACGACACGCTGGTGTCGATCGGCGGCATCCAGTCGAACCAGACGCGGCAGGTGGCGGCCGTGGCCGCGCATCTGGGCCTGAAGTGCGTGCTGGTGCAGGAGAACTGGGTCAACTATTCCGATGCGGTGTACGACCGCGTCGGCAACATCGAGATGTCCCGCATCATGGGCGCCGATGTGCGGCTCGACAGCGCAGGCTTCGACATCGGCATCCGCAAGAGCTGGGAAGAGGCCATGGCCGACGTGCGCAAGGCCGGCGGCAAGCCCTTCCCGATTCCGGCCGGCTGCTCGGAGCATCCGCGCGGCGGCCTGGGCTTCGTCGGCTTTGCGGAAGAAGTGCGGCAGCAGGAAGCCGAGCTGGGCTTCAAGTTCGACTACATCGTGACCTGCTCGGTCACGGGCAGCACGCAGGCCGGCATGGTGGTGGGCTTCGCGGCCGACGGCCGGGCCGACCGCGTGATCGGCATCGACGCCTCGGCCAAGCCGCAGCAGACCTTCGAGCAGATCGTGCGCATTGCCAAGGGCACGGCTGAACTGGTCGAACTGGGCCGCGACATCACCGACAAGGACGTGGTGCTCGACCGCCGCTTCGGCGGCCCCGAATACGGCCTGCCCAACGAAGGCACGCTGGAAGCGATCCGCCTCTGCGCGCGCCTGGAAGGCATGCTGACCGACCCCGTGTACGAAGGCAAGTCGATGCACGGGATGATCGAGAAGGTGCGCCTGGGCGAATTCCCGGCCGGCTCGAAGGTGCTCTATGCGCACCTGGGCGGCGTGCCGGCCCTCAACGCCTACAGCTTCCTGTTCAGGAATGGCTAGCAATAAGCCCGCCCCCGAAGCATCGCGCACTTCGTGTCGCGATGCCTCCCCCGTCCGGGGGCAACACCAGCGGCCCGGCAAAGCCGGTTCCGCGGTGTTTCACGAATGGGCCCCTTGAGGCCCCCTAGCTAGCGCGGCAAATTTTCAGCATGTTGGTGCCGCCCGGCGCGCCCATCGGCTCGCCGCAGGTGATGGCATAGACGTCGCCGGTCTGCACGATGCCGCGCTTCTTCAGGTGGGCCTCGGCCTGCTCGAGCGCGGTGTCGCGGTCGCTCTCCGAATCCATCAGCAGCGGGCGCACGTTGCGGTAGAGCGCCATGCGGCGCTGCGTGGCCAGGCGCGAGGTCAGCGCGTACATCGGGATGTGCGCGCGGTGGCGGCTCATCCACAGCGGCGTGGAGCCCGACTCGGTAAGCGCCACGATGGCCTTGGCGCCCAGGTGGTGGGCCGTGAACAGCGCGCCCATCGCAATCGACTGGTCGATGCGGCTGTAGGTCTTGCCGCTGAAGTCGGCGTCCAGCGTCTTGTCCTCGGCCGCTTCGGCAGCTTCGCAGATGCGGCTCATCTCCTGCACGGTTTCGAGCGGATAGCGGCCCGAGGCGGTTTCGGCCGAAAGCATCACGGCGTCGGTGCCGTCGAGCACGGCGTTGGCCACGTCGCTCACCTCGGCGCGCGTGGGCACGGGGTTGGTGATCATCGACTCCATCATCTGGGTCGCGGTGATCACCACCTTGTCCATGTCGCGCGCCATGCGGATCATTTTTTTCTGCAGCGCCGGCACGGCGGCATTGCCCACCTCCACCGCGAGGTCGCCGCGCGCCACCATGATGCCGTCGCTCGCGCGCAGGATCTCCTCCAGCTTGGGAATGGCCTCGGCGCGCTCGATCTTGGCGATCAGGCCCGGCTTGTGGCCGTACTCGGCCGCGGCCACGTTGCACAGCTGGCGCGCCATTTCCATGTCGGTGGCGTTCTTGGGAAAGCTCACCGCCACGTAGTCGGCCTGGAAGCTCATCGCGGTCTTGATGTCTTCCATGTCCTTGGCCGTGAGCGCCGGCGCCGTGAGGCCGCCGCCCTGCTTGTTGATGCCCTTGTTGTTGGAGAGCTCGCCGCCGAGCTTCACGGTGGTGTGCACCGCCTCGCCGCGCACCGCGTCGACCGTGAGCACGATGAGGCCGTCGTTCAGCAGCAGCCGGTCGCCGGGGCGCACGTCGCGCGGCAGGTCCTTGTAGTCGAGGCCGACCGCCTCGGCATCGCCGGGCTCGGTGCGCGAGGCGTCGAGCACGAACTTGGCGCCCGGCTCGAGCCAGACCTTGCCCTGCGCGAACTTGCCGACGCGGATCTTGGGGCCCTGCAGGTCGGCCATGATCGCCACCTCGCGGCCCGTCTTGCGCGCCGCCTCCCGCACCATGGCCGCACGGTCGATGTGGTCCTGCGCAGTGCCGTGGCTGAAATTGAGCCGCACCACGCTGACCTTGTTCAGGATCATCTGCTCCAGCAGCTCGGGCGTGTTGGACGCCGGGCCGAGCGTGGCGACGATCTTGGTGGCGTGGCGGGGAAGGCGATCCGTGATCATTGAGCGTGTCTCCATTTTGTATCCGCTACTGTATACACTTTGTGTGACAACAGGAAGCGGGCACCGCGGCGCGGGCGCGAAAAATCAGCCTGCGGCACGCTTGGCGAGGATTTCGAAAGCCGGGAGCGTCTTGCCCTCGAGCACTTCGAGGAAGGCGCCGCCGCCGGTCGAGATGTAGCCGACCTGCTTCTCGATGCCGTACTTGGCAATGGCCGCGAGCGTGTCGCCGCCGCCGGCAATCGAGAACGCGCTGCTCTCGGCGATGGCCTGGGCGATGGCCTTGGTGCCGCCCGCGAAGGCGTCGAACTCGAACACGCCCACCGGGCCGTTCCAGACGATGGTACCGGCTTCGCGCAACTGCGCGGCCAGGATCGCGGCGGTCTTCGGGCCGATGTCCAGGATCAGGTCGTCGTCGGCCACGTCGTTCGCTGCCTTGACGGTGGCGGGCGCATCGGCCGCGAAGGTCTTGGCCGTGACCACGTCCACCGGGATCGGCACGTCGGCGCCGCGCGCGCGCATGGCTTCGATCACCGCCTTGGCCTGGTCGACCAGGTCGGGCTCGGCCAGCGACTTGCCGATCGAAAGGCCGGCCGCGAGCATGAAGGTGTTGGCGATGCCGCCGCCGACGATCAGCTGGTCGACGTTGGCCGACAGGCTCTTCAGGATGGTGAGCTTGGTGCTGACCTTGGAGCCCGCCACGATGGCCACCAGCGGCCGCTTGGGGTGCGCCAGCGCCTTGGTGATGGCGTCGATCTCGGCCGCGAGCAGCGGGCCGGCCGCGGCCACCTTGGCGAACTGCGCGATGCCGTAGGTGGTGGCTTCGGCGCGGTGGGCGGTGCCGAAGGCGTCGTTCACGTAGATGTCGGTGAGCGCGGCGAGCTTGCGGGCCAGTGCCTCGTCGTTCTTCTTCTCGCCCTTGTTGACGCGGCAGTTCTCGAGCAGCACGACCTGGCCGGGCTTGACGTCGACGCCGTCGACCCAGTTGGCGACCAGCGGCACTTCGCGGCCGAGCAGCTCGCTCAGGCGCTTGGCGACGGGAGCGAGCGAGTCCTCGGGCTTGAATTCGCCTTCGGTCGGGCGGCCCAGGTGCGAGGTCACCATCACGGCGGCGCCGGCATCGAGCGCCAGCTGGATGCAGGGCACCGAGGCGCGGATGCGCGTGTCCTCGGTGATGTGGCCGGCATCGTCCTGCGGCACGTTGAGGTCGGCACGGATGAAGACGCGCTGGCCGGCGGCCTTGCCCTGCGCGCAGAGGTCGGTGAATCGAATGACGTTCATGGATCTGGAGGAGGTGGTGGAAGACGAGTCGCCTTCCATTGTAGGTTTGGCCCCGGCGCCGCTCCGAGCGCCTGTTGCGGCGCGCCGATGCTTTTCACCCCTTTGGCTGCGTCCTGGCAAAGCGCTCGAGGATCTCGACGAAGCTCGCGGCCGCGGGCGACAGGGTGCGCCGCGCCGCGCTGTAGATGCAGACCTCGCGGTGGAAGTCGGGCGATTCGAGCCGCACCATCTGCAGGCCGTGGGCGCGCACCAGCGGCGCCGAGTAGGTGGGGCACACCGTGAGCCCGAGCCCCGAGGCCACCATGCCCAGCGCAGTGGTCATGTACGACACCTCCTGGGTGCCCGGGCGCAGCATGAGCTCGCGCTCCGCCGGCGCCAGCTCGGGCAGCACGCGCTGGCGGAAGTCGCGCGTGGGCGCGATGAAGGTGTAGGGGCCGAGTTCGTGCCAGCGCACCTTGCGGCGTTTCGCAAAGGCGTGGCCGGGCGGGCAGATCAGCCAGTGCCGGTCGCGAAACAGCGTGCGGCGCTCGACGGCGCCGTCGACCGCCACGTCCTGCCCCACCGCAAGCTCCACGTCGCCGGCCGTCACGCCAGCCAGCAGATGCTCGGGCAGCGTGTCGGCCAGGCGCACGTCGACGTCGGGGAAGGCCTCGCGGTAGAGCGCGATCACGCGCGGCATTAGCGTGCAGGCCATGAGCTGCGGCGCTGCAAGCCGCAACAGCCCTTTCTTCTTGTCACGCAAATCCGTGACGCCGGCCACCGCGCCCGCGAGGTCTCCCAACAGCCGGTGCACCGAAGGCAGGAACTCGCGCCCGGCCTCCGAGAGCTGCACGCGCCGCGTGTGGCGGTCGAGCAGCTGCACGCCGATCTCGCGCTCGAGCTCGCGCACCAGCACGCTGAGCGCCGATTGCGTGAGGTGCAGCTGCCGCGCGGCCGCGGTGAAGCTGCCGGTCTCGGCCACGGCTGCAAAGGCGCGCAGTTGGCGCAGGGTCAAATTCATATGTTTATTTCATCAATCTATGAATTAATTTCGATTGCATCATAAGACGAGGCATTGCCCAATCGCGGCTTACCGGAGACAAGAAGCCATGCCGACGACCGACCCCGCGGCCCCGCCAGTTCGCGGGCTGCACCATTTCGCCTGGCGCTGCCGCGACAGCGAGGAAACCCGCCGCTTCTACGAAGACCTGCTGGGCCTGCCGCTCGCGCACGTCATCAAGAGCGACCATGTGCCGAGCACGGGCGAGTACTGCCCCTACGTGCACATCTTCTTTCGTATGCGCGATGGTTCGTACATCGCCTTCTTCGACCTGGGCGACGGCATCGCCGCGCTGCCTTCGCCCAACACGCCGGCGTGGGTGAACCACATCGCGCTGCGGGTCGATTCCGTGGCCGACCTGCTCGCCGCCAAGGCGCGGCTCGAAGGCGCGGGCGTCGAAGTGCTGGGCGTGACCGACCACCACATCATCGAGTCGATCTACTTCTTCGATCCCAACGGCCTGCGCGTGGAACTGACCACGCCGACCGTGCCGCAGGCCGAGATGGAGGCGCATGCGCTGCGCGCGCGTGCCGAGCTCGATGCGTGGACCGTGCGCAAGGCCGGACTGCGCGCAGCGAAGGACGCGGCGCATGGCTGAGCTGCAACTCGCCGTCATCGACGTGAAGCCAGGCGCGGCCATGGAGAGCCAGTCGGGCCTGCAGCTGCTGCGGCCGCGCATTTACGGCGCCTTTCGCGCGCCGCCGGGCCCGAAGAAGGTCGCGGCCATCGTGATGCACCCGACCAGCAACTTCATGGGCCACTACCTGATCGGCCCGCTGGCCGAGCGCGGCATCTGCTGCATGGGCCTGAACTCGCGCTACGTGGGCAACGACACCGTGCTGCTGATGGAGCGTGCGATCCAGGACCTGGGTGCCGGCGTGCAGTACCTGCGCGCGGCGGGCTACGAGAAGGTGGTCCTGGTCGGCAACTCCGGCGGCGCGGCGCTCTCGGCCTTCTACCAGGCACAGGCCGAGAATCTCACCGCCACCCACCTGCCCGACGGCGACCCCACGCACCTGCACCCCGACGACCTGCCGCAGGTGGACGGCATCGCGCTGTGCGCCGCGCACCTGGGCCGCACGCGGCTGATGCGCGACTGGATCGACCCGTCCGTCACCGACGAGCACGACCCGCTCTCGGTGGATCCCGAACTCGACATGTACGACCCGCGCCACCGCATGCCCTACGACCGGGGCTTTCTCGCGCGCTTCAGCGCGGCGCAGCAGGCGCGGCTCGATCGCATCGAACAGTGGTGCGCCGATCGCCTCGCGCTGCTGCGCAGCACCCCGGGCGCGCCGCGCGACCAGGCCTTCATCGTCTACCGCACGCACGCCGACCCGCGCTGCGTGGACCTGTCGCTCGATGCCAACGACCGCCTGCCGGGCAGCGTGTGGGGCGATGCGCGCCAGGTCAACTACTCGGCCAACGCGATGGGCCGCACCACCTCGCTCACCGCGTTCCTCTCGCAATGGTCCTCGCGCTCGCAGGCCGACGGGCCCACCAACCTCGCGCGTACCACCTGCCCCAAGCTGCTGCTGACCTACACCGGCGACCAGTCGACCTTTCCGAGCACGCGCGATGCGTGGATGGCCGCGGGCGGCCCGCGCATCCGCAACGTCGACATCGTGGGCGGCAACCACTACCTCGCGGGCCAGCCCGAGCTGATCCCCCAGGCGGCCGACGCGATCGCCGAATTCGCCCACGCGCTGTAGAAGAGACATGGAAAGCTTTGCATTTGCGCCGGCCTACGAGTTGCCGGTCTGGCCCTTCGTGCCGCCACCCGAACTGGGCAGTGCGACGGTCGTGCGCCACCCCATCGTGATCATCGGCGCCGGGCCTTCGGGCCTCACGCTGGCCTGCGATCTTGCGCAGCGCGGCATACGCGCGGTGCTGCTCGACGAGGACGACACCGTGGGCGTGCGCGGCGCGTCGTCGCGCGGCATCTGCTACGCGCAGAAGAGCCTTGAGATCTTCGAGCGCCTGGGCATCTACGAGCGCATCGCGGCCAAGGGCATCACCTGGTCGCTCGGGCGCACCTTCTCGGGCGAGCAGGAGGTCTACAGCTTCAACCTGCAGGCAGAGAGCGTCTCCAGGCAGCCGCCCTTCATCAACCTGCAGCAGTTCTACATCGAGTGGTTCCTGGTCGAGCGCATCCTCGAACTCGGGCTCACCGATGTGCGCTGGAAAAGCCGCGTGACGTCCATCGAGCCCTTGAGCGATGGCGTGCGCATCGGCATTGAAACGCCGGCCGGCCGCTACATGATCGAGGCCGACCGGCTGGTCGACGCGACCGGCGCCAACAGCCCGATCCGCACGCAGCTCGGCATCGACGCGCACGCCTCGCGCAGCACCGACCGCTGGTGCATCAGCGACGTGCGCTTCAGGAAGCCGCTGCCCACCGAGCGCTGGACCTGGGTCGACGCGCCCTTCAACGAAGGCCGCGGTGTCTGGCAGCACCTGATGGCCGATGGCGTCTGGCGCATCGACTACCAGATGCCCGAGGACTGCGACACCTCCCACATCAGCCGGCCCGAAGTGGCGGGCGCGCGACTGCGCGAGCAGCTCGGACCGGGCGTGGAGTTCGAGTTCGTCTGGATCGGCCCGTACGGCTACCGCGACCACCTGCTCGACAGCTTCCGCCACGGCCGCGTGTTCTTCATCGGCGACGCAGCGCATGTGGTGAGCCCCTTCGGCGCGCGCGGCGGCAACAGCGGCATCCAGGATGCGGCCAACCTCGGCTGGAAGCTCGCGCTGGTCGCGCAGGGGCAGGCCGGCGATGCGCTGCTCGACAGCTACGACGCCGAACGGCAGCCGGCCGCGAAGGAGAACCTGAAAGTCACGAGCCGCTCGGCGCGCTTCCTTGCGCCACGCTCGCCGGCCGAGCACACGCTGCGCCGCGCGGTGGTGGCGCTGGCGGCGCGCCATCCATTTGCGCGTGCGCTGGTCAACACCGGCCGCATGTCGGTTGCCAACGACTATCCACCCGCGCCGCAGTTGCCCGAAGGCGCACGCACGGTGCAGAACCTGCCGCTGCGCTGGGCCGATGGCCGTGAGACCACGCTGATGCAGCTGCTGGCAGAGGGTACGCAGTGCCTGGGCCTGTGGCTCGCGCCGACGCGCGCCGCGGCCAGGGCGGCGATGGACGCCACGGCCTCGCTGCCGCTGCGCCTGCTGGCCATCGGCGGCGACAGCGGGCTGCCGGCGCTGCGAGCCGACGAGAAGCTCACGCGCCACCTCGGCCTCCACGACGCGGGCAGCTTCGTGCTCGTGCGGCCCGACGCCTACCGCGCCGCCATGCTGCCGCAGGCCACGCCCGATGCGATCGCCACCGCGCTGCGCACGGCCCTCGCCCTCGACCACCACGCCCCATGATCACCGAGCCCCGCATCCCCGACCCCGACGGCTTCTACGCCGCCTTGCTGGCCGCGCACGAAGGCCTGGGCGAAGCGCAGAGCGCCGACCTCAACGCCCGGCTCGTGCTGCTGCTGGCCAACCAGTGCGGCGACCCTGCCGTGCTGCTGGCCTGCATCCACGCCGCGGCCGAAGACCCCACGACAAGCACCGCACCATGACCGCCAACGTCTCCTTCGCCTCGGCCTCCGACACGCGCGAGCAGAAGCCGCAACTGCGCGAACTCGCGCCCGACGTCTACGGCTACATCAGCGACTTCGATCCCAACTGCGGCTTCGTCGTCGGCGACGAGCAGGTGGTTCTGATCGACACGCGCCCCACGCCGCGCATGGCGCGCGACTTCCTGGCCGCCATCCGCACGGTGACCGACAAGCCGATCAAGACCATCGTGCTCACGCACTACCACGCGGTGCGCGTGATGGGCGCGAGCGCCTTCGGCGAGGTCGAGGCCGTCATCGCGAGCCATGGCACGCTCGACTGGATCCGCACGCGCGGCCAGGCTGACTTCGATTCCGAGGTGGGGCGCTTCCCGCGCCTCTTCGCGGGCGTCGAAGAGATTCCGGGCCTGACCTTTCCGACACAGAGCTTCGAGCGCGAGATGAGCCTGTGGCTCGGCCCCGGCCGCTGCCAGGGCCGCGAGCTTCGGCTGATGGCCCTGGGCCGCGGCCATTCGAGCGGCGACACGGTCGCGTGGCTGCCCGACTGCGGCGTGCTGTTCTCGGGCGACGTGGTCGAGAACCGCTGCGGCGTCTATGCGGGCGATGCCTACATCGGCGACTGGACCGGCACGCTCGATGCGGTGCGGGCCCTGAAGCCGCGCGTGCTGGTGCCGGGCCGCGGCGCCGTGCTGCAGGGCGAAGCCGAATGCGTCGAAGCCATCGGGCTGACCCAGGCTTTTCTCCAGGCCTTGCTCGACAGCGTGGAGGCCGGCATTGCCGCGGGCGAAACGCTCAAGGGCTGCTTCGCACGCGCCGAGGCGGCGATGGCGCCGCGCTTCGGCAGCTGGCCCGTGTTCCAGCACGTGCTGCCTTTCGACGTCTCGCGCACGTACGACGAGCTGCGCGGCATCGAACACCCCGTGGTGTGGACCGCGGAGCGCGACCGCGCACTGTGGCAGACGCTGCGCGGCGAATGAGCTGAACCAGATTTCAAGACAACAAGCAACGGAGACAAGAAACGATGAAGCGACTGATTTCCCTCATGGCCGCGGCCCTCGCGCTGGCCAGCCCCTTCGCATCGGCGCAGCAGCCCGCCGCCTACCCGAGCCAGCCCGTCAAATGGATCGTGCCCTACGTGGCCGGCGGCGGCACCGACAACCTCGCGCGCGCGCTGGCCGAGGCGATGCAGCCTTCGCTCGGACAGCCGCTCATCATCGACAACCGCCCCGGCGCATCGACCAACATCGGCGTGTCCGTGATGATGCAGGCCAAGCCCGACGGCTACACCATCATGCAGGCCGAGAACGCGGCGCTGCTCTTCAACGAGCACATGTTCGCCAGGCTGCCCTACAAGCCCGCGAGCGACTTCACCTACATCGGCGCCATCGGCCGCTTTCCGGTGGCGCTGGTGGTGCACCCCGACTTTCCCGCGAAGAACGTGGCCGAGTTCGTGCGCCACGTGAAGGCCAACCCCGAGAAGGTGAGCTATGCCTCGCCCGGCAACGGCTCGCCGCACCACATGGCGATGGAACTCTTCAAGCAGAAGGCCGGCCTGAGCATCACGCACGTGCCGTACAAGGGCGCCGCGCCCGCAATGACCGACGTGATGGGCGGCCAGGTGCCCACGATGATGCTCGACCTGGCCTCGGGCCTGCCGATCATCAAGGCGGGCAAGGTGCGGGTGCTGGCGATTGCGCTGCCGCAGCGTGCGAGCGCACTGCCCGAGGTGCCCACCTTCGTCGAGGCCGGCTTCAGCGACGTCAACGCCTATGCCTTCCACGGCCTGATCGGCCCGGCCGGCATGCCGCCCGAAGCGGTGGCGCGCATCAACGGCGAACTGCACAAGGCGATGAAGGCCCCGAAGGTGGTGAAGCTGTTCGCGGAGTTCGGCTTCGAGGCCCTGCCGGGCACACCGCAGGATTTCTACAAGCTCTCGCGGGCCGAGAGCGAACGCTGGGGCAAGATCATCCAGGCCGCCGGCGTGAAACTGGATTGAACGGGAGAGTCGCCGGCCCTACCAGCCCAGGCCGAGGTGCAGCGGCAGGTACACCGCCATGCCCGCGAGCATCGTGCCGAGCACACCGCGCCGCCAGTAGTAGTAAGCGGCGCCGACCACCGCCGCATACAGGCGCGCGTCGTGCAGCGTGGTGATCAGGTGGCCCTGGGTCATCACGATCTCGGGCGCGATCACGCCGGCCAGCGCGGCGGCGGGCGCGTAGTGCAGTGCGCGGTGCGCCCACTCGGGCAGGCCCCAGGGCCGGTCCAGGATGAAGAAGAAGCAGCGCGTCAGCACCGTGACCGCGGCCAGCCCGACGATCACGCCCATCGTCCACAGGTCGGTGCCCCTCACTTGTCGTCCTCCGCGTCGGGGTCGAGCCCGAACCGCTTCTCGAGCCAGAAGCACAGCAGCACCGCGGCACCGATGGCCACCACGATGTTGAGCTTGAGCGGCAGGGCATAGGCGGCCACCGCGGTGGCGCTGGCGACCAGCGCGGCCAGCACGCGCAGCCGGGTGGTGGCCATCGAGCAGACGATCGCCACCAGGCTCAGCACGCCGGCAAAGCCCAGGCCCCAGCTCTGCGGGATGAAGTTGGCCAGCGCAATGCCCAGCAGGCTCATGCCCATCCAGGAGCACCAGGTCACGAAGTAGTTGCCGGTGAGATAGGCCTCCTGCGACTGCTGCTCGGCAACGGTGGCCGGCGGCGCCGCGTACTGCCGGGTGAAGAGCGCGTAGCTCAGGTCGGCCGTCAGGTAGCCGTGCGTCATGCGGCGCCAGCGCGGCATGTGCATGAGGTAGGGCCGCAGGTGCAGGCTGAAGACCACGAAGCGCAGGTTGACGCAAAAGCCCGTGGCCAGGATCACCCAGGCCGGCGCGCCCGCGAACAAGAGCGGAATGGCCGCGAGCTGGGAGCTGCCGGCGTAGACCAGCAGCGTCATGGCCACCGACTCCAGCACGCTCATGTTCGACTTGACCATGGCCACGCCGGTCATCAGGCCCCAGGCGCCGATGCCCAGCGCGGCCGAGGACATGTCGCGAATGCCGGCGCGGAATTCGGGGCGGCGGCGAATGGCTGCGGAAAGGAACATCAGCCGAACCGCTGCCCGGGCTTCAGGTCGAAGCCGCGCAGGAAGTCGGCCACGGCCAGGCGCTTGCCGCCGGGCCGCTGCAGTTCGGTCGCCATCACCACAGAGCCGGCTGCCGCCACCGCCACGCCGGCATCGCTCACGGCCAGCAGGGTGCCCGGCGCGGCCGTAACCTCGGCCGGCGGCACCGCATGCGCGGCCCAGAGCTTGATGGTTTCGCCGTCGAGCAGGCTGTTGGCGCCCGGGAACGGGTCGAAGGCCCGGATGCGCCGCACGATGGCGTCGGCGGGCTGGGTCCAGTCGATCTGGGCTTCGTGCTTCTCGACCTTGCTGGCGTAGGTGACGCCTTCGGCGGGCTGCGGCGTGCGCACAAGGTGGCCGATGTTCGCCAGCGCCTGGACGATCAGGCGCCCGCCCAGCTCGGCCAGCCGGTCGTGCAGCCGCGCGGTGGTGTCGCTGCCGATGTCGACGGCTTCGCGCAGCAGCATGTCGCCGGTGTCGAGGCCGGCGTCCATCTGCATGATCGTGATGCCGGTCTGCGCGTCGCCGGCCTCGATGGCGCGGTGGATCGGCGCCGCACCGCGCCAGCGCGGCAGCAGGCTGGCGTGGATGTTGAGGCAGCCGTGCGCCGGCAGGTCGAGCACCCATTGCGGCAGGATGAGGCCGTAAGCCGCGACCACCATCACGTCGGGCCGGGCCGCCAGCAGCGCGTCGCGCGCGGCTGCGGCGTCTTGCGGGTACTTGCCGTCCAGCCGCAGGCTGCGCGGCTGTGCCACCGGCCAGCCGTGGGCGAGGGCGCATTGCTTGACGGGCGAAGCCTGCAGCTTCATGCCGCGGCCCGCGGGCCGGTCGGGCTGGCTCAGCACCAGCGCGATCTCATGGCCGGCAGCGGCAATGGCTTCGAGCGCGGCGCGCGCGAACTCGGGCGTGCCCGCGAAAACGACTTTCAGCGGGGTCAATCGCGGATCCGATCGAGTTCGAGGTCATCCCCCGTGTGATAGCGGCGCACCACGCCGGTGGGATCGATGTAGATATAGAGCATGCGGCGCTCGTTCACGGCCTTGTAGCGCCAGGTCCAGACCACGCCGTCGAACGAGCTGACGCGGCTGGTTTCAAAAGGCCGGCCGTAGAAGGCGAGCACGTCGTTCTGGCGCCACCGGTCGACCTTGATGTCGTGGCCGAAGCGCGCTTCGTTGAGCACCTGGGTCACGGAAACGACTTTGCCGGCGGCATCGAGGTCGATGTCGATGACCTCGAAACCCGCCGGCATGCGCGAATACTGCAGGCGCTCGCCGCCGCCGTTGAGCGGATAGCGGCCCGTGGGTGCGCCCAGGCGCTGCAGGGTTTCGGCGGCGGTGGTGCCAGGCACGATGCGCGTGGGTTCGCTCGCGCAGCCCGCCAGCACGAGCCATGCTGCGGCAAGGCCGAGGGCCCAGGGCCGCAGGGAGGCTGTCACGCCCGGCCCTCTTTGGCCTCTTCGCGCTGCTGCTTGAGCAGCTTGCTCTTGATGCGGTTGCGCTTGAGCGGCGACAGGTATTCGACGAACACCTTGCCCAGCAGGTGGTCGAGTTCGTGCTGGATGCACACGGCCAGCAGGCCTTCGGCCTCGATGGTGCGCAGTTCGCCGTTCTCGTCCAGCGCCTGGACCTTGACCGAGGTGGAGCGCATGACGCCGTCGTAGATGCCCGGCACCGAGAGGCAGCCCTCTTCGTTCAACACCTTTTCGTCGCTTGCCCAGATAATTTCGGGATTGATGAGCACCAGCGGCTCGTTGCGTTCCTCGGACACGTCGATGACGACCAGCCGCTCGTGCACGTCGATCTGGGTCGCGGCCAGGCCGATGCCGCTGGCGTCGTACATGGTCTCGAGCATGTCGGCCACCAGGGCCTTGATGCGCGCGTCGACGCCCTGCACGGGCTTGGCAACCGTGTGCAGGCGCTTGTCCGGGTAACTCAGAATGATTCGTTTGGCCATGAAACAGGGAGAAAGTTGTGGCTATTTTCGCCAATTCCGCGACGCGGCGACTCCGGATCGCCTGAAAACGTTGCCCTCCCAAGGGCTTCGGGCGCAGAATTCGTAGCAAATTGTGAGATTCGTATGCACGCCGATACGCGGCGCGCTCACCCATCCAGACATGAAAAAGCTCCGAATCACTGTCCGCCAGCGCCCGCATCTTCTCGCCACGTTGGCTGCCCTTGCGGTGATCACTGGCGGCACGACGGCGGCGTGGGCGCAGAACTACCCCGTCACGCCGCAGCAGCGCGCCACCGCCCAGCAAACCGCCCAGAACGGCGTTCCGCTGAGCGAGCTGGCGCCCAACGCGCCCGACGAATACACGGTCAAGCCCGGCGACACGCTGTGGGCCATCTCGCGCCTCTACCTGCTGCGCCCCTGGCGCTGGCCGGAACTGTGGGGCATGAACATCAGCGAAATCGCGAATCCGCACCGCATCTACCCGGGCCAGGTCCTCTACCTGGACAAGACCGGCGGCCGCGCACGCCTGACCATGCGCCGCGGCGCTGGCGGCAGCGCCGATGGCGGCACCATCAAGCTGTCGCCGCGCACGCGCTTCGACTCGCTGGCCGGCATGGCCCTGCCCACGCTCAACCCGAGCATCATCGAGCCCTTCCTGAGCGAGCCGATCGTGGTGGACGCCGACACGCTGCAGGCCGCGCCGCGCATCGTTGCCGGCAACGACAGCCGCGTCCTGCTGTCGCGCGGCGACCGCGCCTATGCGCGCGGCAACGCCGAGACGCCGCTGCTCGAAACGCCAGGCCCGCTGAAGAATTTCCGCGTGTTCCGCAGCGCCACGCCGCTGAAGGACCCGGGAACCGGCGAAATCCTCGGCTACGAGGCGCAGTACCTGGGCAAGGCGCAGCTGCAGCGCGGCGAATCGACCACGGTCGAGACCACCGACGACAAGGACGTGATCACCGTGGTGCCGGCCAGCATCGACATCATCGCGGCGCGCGAGGAAATCCGCGCCGGCGACCGCCTGCTGCCCGAACCGCCGCGCCAGCTGCTGAGCTATGTGCCGCGCGCGCCCTCCTCGCAGGTCGAGGGCCGCATCATCTCGGTCTACGGCAATGCGGTGCAGTTCGCGGCGCAGAACCAGGTGGTGGCCATCAACAAGGGCACGCGCGACGGCATCGACAGCGGCCACGTGCTGGCCATCCTGAAGAACGGCGAAACCATTCTCGACCGCACCGGCGCGCGCAAGGAAACCATCAAGCTGCCGAACGAACGCATCGGCCTGCTGATGGTGTTCCGGCCCTTCGAAAAGGTTTCGTACGCACTGGTGCTCGAGATCACCGACACTCCGAAGGCGGGCGACTTCCTCGTCAATCCCTGACGCTTTTTCCGCTTTCTTCTTTCTCCGCTTCATTTGGACCGAGCAGAACTCGCAGGCTGGCTGCGGCTTTCACTGACGCCGGGCATCGGCGATGGCGCCGCGCGCCGGCTGCTGGCGGCCTTCGGGCTGCCCGAGAATATCTTTGCGCAGACGGGCGAGGCGCTGCGCCAGGTCGTTTCGCCAGCGCAGGCCGACGCCCTGCACCAGCCGCCGCCGGGCCTGCAGGCCCAGCTCGACCAGACCTGGCAGTGGCTGCAGCCCGGCCACGATGACGGCGGCGCGCGCCGCCTGGTCACGCTGGGCGATGCCGCCTACCCCACCTCGCTGCTCGAGATGGCCGATCCGCCGCTGATGCTCTACGTGCTCGGTGCCGCGGACTTCGAGCTGACCCAGCTCGGCCACAGCATTGCGGTGGTCGGCAGCCGCAACCCCACGCCCCAGGGCGCCGCCAATGCCCGCGCCTTTGCGCGCGCGCTGGGCGAAGCGGGCCTGCCGGTGGTGTCGGGCCTTGCGCTCGGCGTCGACGGCGCCGCGCACCAGGGCGCGCTCGATGCGGCCGGCGACATGCCGCGGCTCGCCACGGTGGCCGTGGTGGGCACCGGCCTGGACCGCGTCTATCCCGCGCGGCACCGCGACCTGGCGCACCGCATCACGCTGCAGGGGCTGATCGTGAGCGAGCTGCCGCTCGGCACGCCGCCGCTCACGCAGAACTTCCCCAAGCGCAACCGCCTCATCGCCGGCCTGGCGCGCGGCACGCTGGTGGTCGAGGCCGCGCTGGCATCGGGCTCGCTGATCACCGCGCGGCTCACCTCGGAACAAGGCAAGGAAGTGTTCGCCATTCCGGGCTCGATTCATTCGCCGCAGTCGCGCGGCTGCCATGCGCTGATCCGCCAGGGCGCGAAGCTGGTCGAATCGGTCAACGACATCCTCGAGGAGCTGCCGTCGCTGCACGCAGGCAGCGCGGCGGCGGTACCGGCGGCCGCGAACGGCGATGCCGGCGCTGTGCCCGGCGCGCGCGAAGAGCCCTTGCTGGACGCGCTCGGCTTCGACCCCGTGAGCCTGGACGCGCTGAGCGCGCGCACCGGCTGGAGCGCCGCCGCGCTGCAGGCCCGGCTGCTCGAACTCGAGCTCGACGGCCACGTTGCGCGGCTGCCCGGCGGCCTGTTCCAGCGAGCAGCCATCGGCTGACGCCCGCGCCCGCTTTTTCGTGAAACACCGCGGAACCGGCTTTGCCGGGCCGCTGGTGTTGCCCCCGGTAGGGGGTGGGCGAAGCGACACGAAGTGCACGAAGCCTGGGAGCGAGCCACATTTCCTCGGCTATATTGGGCCCATGTTCGAAGTGCTCGTGTTTGTCTACGAAAACTATTGGCGCGGCGATGCCTGCCCCGAACCCCATCAACTGGGCCGCAAGCTCAGCGCCCACGGCTTCGAGGCAGAGGAAATCCGCGATGCGCTGCACTGGCTCGATGGCCTGAGCCTTGCCACGCAGGGCATGCAGTTCGAACGAAGTCCCGGCAACGACGCCGTAGCCACGGTCACGCTGCGCGGCGCGCCCGAGGCAGCCCTGCCCCAGTCGGACAGCGCCATGCGGGTCTATTCGCAGGCCGAGCAGGAGCACCTGGGCGCCGACTGCCTGGGCTTCATCCGCTTTCTCGAGTCGTCGAACGTGCTGTCCTGCGGCCTGCGCGAGATCGTCATCGAGCGCGCCATGGCGGCGCCGGGCGATCCGGTCGCGCTCGACGAGCTCAAGATCATCGTGCTGATGGTGCACTGGAGCACCGGCATCGAGCCCGATGCGCTGGTGCTCGACGAACTCTGCGAAAGCCGCGAAGGCAGAACCGCACACTAGCTGGCTAGTTCAGCAGGCGCTCCGGATTCGCGTCGAGCTTCGCCAGCGCCTCGCGCGTGGCGCGCACCGTGAGCGTTTCCTCTTCGGCCGGCACCAGCAGGCCGGCCTGCAGGTAGTTGGCCAGCCGGCCGACCTGGATCAGGAAGCTGCGGCCGTCGGCCGAGGCGAACAGGTGCAGCTGCTTGCGGTCGCTGCGCCAGACGAACTGCACCTGGCTCACGCGGTCGTTGTGGTCGAGCATGAACCAGTTGCCGACCTCCAGTTCGTGGGCCCACGCCAGCATGTCTTCGGCCGGAACGCCGCCCACGGTGTCGGCCACGACCTCGATCGAGGCCGCATCCACGCCCAGCAGCAGTTCGATGCTGTTCGCATCGAGCGGCAGGCTGGGGGCGCCGCCGTCGTCGCTGACGAAATCTTCCAGGTGCGCGAGGCGCTCGGCCATGGCCTCGATCTTGGCCGCGGGAATGGCTTCGGTCTTCGACAGGAAGGCGTCGGACAGGGTGGCGCCGATGGCCTTGATGTGGGCTTCCTGCGGCTCGTCGATGATGCCCAGCAGGTTCATGCCCAGGCGCAGGCGCTGCAGCAGCTGCGGCAGATCCTGGATCACGCGGGCGCGGTCGGCGCGGTTGGGCTTGGCGCTGGCCGCCCACACGAGCTCGGAGGCCACGCGCTTGAGCATCACCGTCTGCTCGCCCTGCGCGCCGTAGCGCAGCGCGGCAATCGCCAGCACCTCGGCCCAGACCTTGAAGAGAAACTCGCGGATCTCCTCGCGCACCGGCATGTCGTTGAGCATCTTGCGCAGCTCGATGGTGTACTGGATCGCCATCGTTTCCTTCTGCTCGACCTGCTGCGCCACGCTCATGACGCGCTGGGTGGCGTCGCTTTGCGTGAGATAGCGGTTGAGGAAGGCGACGAACTCGTCGAACACCAGCTTGAAGACGCGCTGGCCGGTTTCGGGATACTGCTCGATCACCTGCACCACGCGGCGGATCTCGCCCTCGAGCGCACTGCCCGAGATGGCGGCGGCATCGAAGCCCATCACGCAGGAGCCCATGCGGTCGATCAGCATGCGCGCGGGGTGCTGCAGCGTGCCGAAGAACTCGGGCTCGGCAATGGCCACGCGCAGCACCGGCATCTGCAGGCGGGCAAACCACACGCGCGCCGAGAAAGGAATGCGCTCCTCGGCGAGGATGGCCTGGAACATGAGCGCCACGATCTCGACCGTGGCCTTGTCGGCGGTGGTGGGCGCCCTTTTCTTGAGCTCGGTGCTGCGCCGCCGGAGGTCGACCGCGGTCTGCTGGATCAGGGTGGCCTGCTCCGCGGAGCCCGGCACCGAACCCTGCATGTACTGCGAGGCAGCCACCCGGTAGGCGGCCTCGGCTTCGGCGATCGCGCCGACAAAGGTCCGGGAGACGGCGCGGGCGCCCCCGGCGCCGGTCGCACCGGCGACGGCCGCATGGCCGTCCATTCCCGTCGTCGTCATCGAGGGCGAAGGCGAGGCCGGCGGCTCCGCGCCGATGCGGGCGGCGACGAAGCGCTTGAGGCTCAGGAGCGCCGTCTGCGCGCGCTGGCGGGCGACCATCAACGGCGAGCCGCCCGTGGTGAAGGCCGGCGCGGCGCCCGGGCGCTGCATGGCGCCGCCGGCGTAGGGCGATGCCGGCATCGTCGCCGGCCCGGTGGGACTGACGCTGCCGGTGCTGCTGCCGGTGCGGCGGACAAAGCTCTTGAGATCGATTTCGGGCATCACGCCCCGGGACACCAGGAAGGCGTTGGCGTCTTCGTAGGCCTTGACGACCACGCCGACGAGCTGCTGCTGCACGGTGTCCTGCACGCGGGCCCAGAGCGCGCGGCTCAGGCCGGCCGCCAGCCACTGGTCCACCAGCAGCCGGGCCAGCGTTTCGGGCCTGAGCACGTCGTGGGCGTCGAGTTCTGCGGTGCCTTCCAGGAACTGGATGCGCAGCCGCAGGTCGCTGAGTTCGAAGCTGGCCTTGTCGTGGATCAGCTGCGCGAGGCGCGACGACAGGATGCTGCTCTCCATGGCATCGTCGCCGATGAGTTCGAGCCGCAGCTTCGCGGCCGGCGCAGCGGGCGCCGCACCCGCTGTAGCGTCCACCGACTTGCGCCAGCCCGCCTGCGCGAGCGACACCCATTGCGAGGCCTGGCCCTGGAACGCCACGAAGTCGTCGCGGCTCTCCTGCATGGCGCGCGCACTGCCGATTTCCGAGGCCTGCTGCGTCAGGCGGTCCCGTATCGCCTGCGCCAGCGGGACGATGACGCCCTCGGTGGCACGGACGAAGCGCTCGCGCGTCTCGCGTGCGAGTTGCAGGGAGGAAGCGGACCGCGCGGTGCTCATTGAAGGATCAGAAAGGCCAACGGGACTCTATTTTTCGGCGAAAGCCGAGAGCTTGCATCGGCAAGCGCCACCGCACAAGTGTGCATCACCTGCGGCATGGTTGCGGGCTTGCGCGGTGCGGTCCCCTTGATCCGGCGCAATCAGACCACGGCGCCGGCGTTCGGGTCGTCCTCGGAGCCGCCGTCGCGCTTGGTCGGGCCGCCCTTGATCAGGTCTTCGCGCTTGATGCCCAGCCACATGGCAATGGCCGCCGCCACGAAGCAGGACGAGTAGATGCCAAAGCAGATGCCGATGGTCAGCGCCAGCGCAAAGTAGTGCAGCGTCGGGCCGCCGAAGAAGAACATCGAGAGCACCACCAGCTGCGTCGAGCCGTGCGTGATGATGGTGCGGCTGATGGTCGAGGTGATCGCGTTGTCGATGATCTCGACGGTGTTCATCTTGCGGTAGCGCCGGAAGTTCTCGCGCACCCGGTCGAAGATCACGACCGACTCGTTGACCGAATAGCCCAGCACCGCCAGCACCGCCGCCAGCACCGCGAGCGAGAACTCCCACTGGAAGAAGGCGAAGAAGCCCAGGATGATGACCACGTCGTGCAGGTTGGCGAGCACGGTGGCAAGCGCAAACTTCCATTCGAAGCGGATCGCCAGGTAGATCATGATGCCCACCACCACCATGCCCAGCGCCTTGAGCCCGTTGGTGGTGAGCTCCTCGCCGACCTGCGGGCCGACCACCTCGATGCCGCGCTGCGTGGCCGAGGGATCGACCGTCTTGAGCGCCTGCATCACCTGTGCGCTCTGCTGGTCGGAGTTCATGCCCTTTTGCGCCGGCAGGCGGATCTGCACGTCGCGCGAGGTGCCGTAGCTTTGCACCTGCACGTCGGGGTAGCCGAGCTTGCCGATGGCCTCGCGCACCTTGCCGATGTCGGCCGACTGCTGGTAGGCCACCTCCATCACGGTGCCGCCCGTGAACTCCACCGACAGGTGCAGCCCGCGGTGCAGCAGGAAGAACACCGCCAGCGCGAAGGTGACGAAGGAGATGATGTTCAGCACCAGCGCGTGGCGCATGAACGGGATGGTCTTGTGGATGCGGAAGAATTCCATGGCGCTTGTCCTTGACCTTTACTTGCCTTCAGCCACGGCCGTGCCGTCGGTCTTGGGGCGCCAGACCGTGCCGATCGACACCGTCTTGAGCTTCTTCTTCTGGCCGTACCAGAAGTTCACGAGGCCGCGCGAGAAGAACACGGCCGAGAACATCGAGGTGACGATGCCGATGCAGTGCACCACCGCGAAGCCGCGCACCGGCCCCGAGCCGAAGGCCAGCAGCGCGATGCCCGCGATCAGCGTGGTCACGTTGGAGTCGAGGATCGTGCCCCAGGCGCGGTCGTAGCCGGCGTGGATGGCCGCCTGCGGCGAGGCGCCGTTGCGCAGCTCCTCGCGCACGCGCTCGTTGATCAGCACGTTGGAGTCGATGGCCACGCCGATGGCCAGCGCCATGGCCGCGATGCCGGGCAGCGTGAGCGTGGCCTGCAGCATCGAGAGAATGGCGACCAGCAGCATCAGGTTGACGGCCAGCGCAATCGACGAGAACAGGCCGAACAGCGCGTAGTAGGCGCACATGAACACCATGATGGCCAGGAAGCCATACATCACGCTCTTGAAGCCCTTCTCGATGTTGTCGGCGCCCAGGCTCGGGCCGATGGTGCGTTCCTGGATGATTTCCATCGGCGCGGCCAGCGAGCCGGCGCGCAGCAGCAGCGCAAGGTCGTTGGCTTCGGTCACCGTCATCGAGCCGGAAATCTGGAAGCGGTTGCCGAGCTCGCCATTGATCGACGGGGCCGTGAGCACTTCGCCCTTGCCCTTCTCGAAGATCAGCATGGCCATGCGCTTCTTGTAGTTCTCGCGGCTCACGTCGCGCATGATCCGGCCGCCCTTGGCGTCCATGGTCAGGTCGACCTTGGGCTGGTTGCTCTGCTGGTCGAAGCCGGGCTGCGCGTCGGTGAGGTTCTCGCCGGTGACGAGCACCTGCTTCTTCACGATCACCGGGCGGCCGTTGCGTTCGAGGAATTTCTCGGAGCCGAAGGGCACCGGTCCGCCGCTGAGCTCGGCCGCGCGGCCTTCGGCGCTTTCGTCGACCAGGCGCATCTCGAGCGTGGCGGTGCGCCCCAGGATGTCCTTGGCCTTGGCCGTGTCCTGCACGCCGGGCAGCTGCACCACGATGCGGTCCAGGCCCGACTGCTGGATCACCGGCTCGGCCACGCCGAGTTCGTTGATCCGGTTGTGCAGCGTGGTGATGTTCTGCTTGAGCGCCGCGTCCTGGAGCCGGCGCGCGGCTTCGGGCTTGATGGTGGCCACGAGGCGCCAGTTGCTGCCGTCCTGGCTGTCGGTGGTGGCGAGGTCCTGGAACTGGTCCTGGATCAGGCGCTTGGCCGCTTCGAGCGCGGCCGCGTCGCGGAACAGGACCTCGATGGTTTGGCCGTTGCGGCTCACCGAGGTGCCGCGGATGCCCTTGTCGCGGAAGGTGGTGCGCAGGTCGCTCGCGAAGGATTCGGCCTTCTTGTCGATGGCGCCCTTCATGTCGACCTGCAGCAGGAAGTCGACGCCGCCGCGCAGGTCCAGGCCCAGGTACATCGGGAACGCATGCAGCGACGTGAGCCAGGCCGGCGAACGCGAGACCAGGTTCAGCGCCACCACGTAGGGTGGATCGGCCGGATCGGGCACCAGCGTGCGCTGCAGGGTGTCGCGCGCCTTGAGCTGCTCGTCGGGCGTGGCGAAGCGCGCGCGCAGCGAGCCGGCCTCGAGCGTGAGCAGGTCGGGCGCGAGCCCGGCGGCCTTGAGCGCCTCCTCGACCCGGCTCTGGGTGGCCGCGTCGACCTTGACGGTGGACTTGGCCGCGGACACCTGCACGGCAGGCGCCTCGCCGAAGAAGTTCGGCAGGGAATAGATCAACCCCACAAGCAGCACGATCACGATGATCGCGTACTTCCAGACCGGATAACGGTTCATGAGAAAGCGCTTTTCAGAAACAGGACACCGGCGTGACTTGAGGCCATGCGCCACGAAGCGCAAGGCCGAGCCGCGCGTTGATTGCTGGGCTTACTGCTTGACGGCGCCCTTGGGCAGGACCTGGACCACAGCGCTGCGCTGGATCTTGATCTCCACGCCATTGGCGATTTCGAGGCCGAGGTACTGGTCGCCGAGCGAAGTGATCTTGCCGAGCACGCCGCCGGCGGTGGCCACTTCGTCGCCCTTGGCCAGCGCCTCGATCATGGCGCGGGCTTCCTTCTGGCGCTTCATTTGCGGGCGGATCATCACGAAATACAGCACCACGAACATCAGCACCAGGGGCAGCATGCTGCCCAGCGAGGACAGCATGTCGCCACCGCCGGAAGCTGCGGGTGCGGTCTGGGCGAAAGCAGAGGAAATGAACAAGAGAGTCTCCAGCAGAGAGAAGAGAGGAATGTCAGAAGCGCGGACCGGGCCCGCGGTTCCGCGGCCCCGGGGAAAAGGCCGCGAGTCAGAGCTTGAGGCGGCCTCGGCCGCGCGCAGCAGCGGGCATTGTATTCGTGGCAATGCCCCACTCCGCGCGCTTATCCGGCGCGCGGAGCGGGGCTTTCCACGGGCTCCGGTCGCTATCTTTTCAGAAGCAAACGCCCGAGGCGGGGGGCCGCCGGGCCGCGCCCCGCGCCGGAATCACGCGGCGGCGCGCTGCGCCTGCTGCGGATGGCGCCACTTGGCGAGCAGCTCGCTCCAGCGGGTGCGGGCCGCGGCAAGGTTGCGCTCCTTCACGTGGCCGTAGCCGCGGATCTGCTCGGGCAGGCTCGCGATCTCCAGCGCCAGCGCATGGTTCTCGGCGCGAAGGCCAGCCATCACTTCCTCGATGCTCGCGCGGTACTCGGCGATGAGCGCGCGCTCGGTCCTGCGCTCTTCGGTGCGCCCGAAGATGTCCAGGGCCGTGCCGCGCAGGCCCTTGAGCCGGGCCAGCAGCCTGAAGCCGGCGAGCATCCAGGGGCCGAACTTCTGCTTCTGCAGCTGGCCCTTGGCGTTCTTCCTGGCGATGATGGGCGGCGCGAGGTGGTAGTTGAGCTTGAAGTCGCCCTCGAACATGCCCTCGACGCGGTCGAGGAACGAACGGTCGGCATGCAGCCGCGCCACTTCGTACTCGTCCTTGTACGCCATGAGCTTGAACAGGTAGCGCGCCACCGTTTCGGCCAGCGCGGTCTTGCCCAGTGCCGACTCGGCCTGCCGGACCTTGTCCACGAACTGCCGGTATTCCTCGGCATAGGCCGCGTTCTGGTAGCCCGTGAGGAATTCGACCCGGCGCGCCACCAGGCTTTTGACGGTCTCGCGCTTCTTGAACTCGATCACCTGGCCCGGGCGCAGGCGCTTTTGCAGCTCGTCCGGATGGACGGCCGCCTGGCGGCCCCATGCGAAGGCGGTCTTGTTGTTCTCGACCGCCACCGCGTTGAGCTCGATGGCGCGCAGCAGCGACTCGAGCGCCAGCGGAATCCAGCCCTTTTGCCAGGCAAAGCCCAGCAGCATCGGGTTGGCATAGAGGCTGTCACCCATCAGCGTGGTGGCCGCGGCATCGGCATCGAAGGTGCCGAGCGCGTCGGCGCCCACGGCGCGCGCGATCTGGCTGGCGCAGTCGTCCTGCGGGTTCACCCAGTTGGCGTTGCGCACGAAGGCGGCGGTGGGCGTGCTGTGCGTATTGAGCGCCACGTGCGTGCGCCCTTCGCGCATGCGCGCCAGGGTTTCGGCGTTGACGGCCACCAGCGGATCGGCCGCCAGAATGAGGTCGGCCGCGGCGGTGCCCACGCGCGTGGTGCGGATCGCCTCCTGCGACTGGCCGATCAGCGCATGGCTCCAGGTGGCGCCGCCCTTTTGCGCGAGGCCGGCCGCGTCCTGCGTGACGATGCCCTTGCCCTCGATGTGCGCCGCCATGCCCAGCAGCTGGCCGATGGTGATGACGCCCGTGCCGCCGACGCCGGCCACCACGATGCCCCACACCTGGTCCTGCGCCAGCACCGGCACGGCCGGCTCGGGCAGCGGGCCGAGTGCGAGCGGCGAATCGGCCTTGTCCCGGGCCTTCTTCTTGAGCTGCCCACCCTCGACCGTGACGAAGCTGGGGCAGAAGCCCTTGAGGCAGCTCATGTCCTTGTTGCAGCTGCTCTGGTTGATGGTGCGCTTGCGGCCGAACTCGGTTTCCAGCGGCTCGACCGACAGGCAGTTGCTCTGCACGCTGCAGTCGCCGCAGCCTTCGCAGACCAGCTCGTTGATGACCACGCGCTTGGCCGGATCGACGGCCGTGCCCCGCTTGCGGCGGCGGCGCTTCTCGGTGGCGCAGGTCTGGTCGTAGATGATGGCGGTGGTGCCGGCGATCTGGCGGAATTCGCGCTGGACCTCGTCGAGCAGGTCGCGATGCTTGACCGCCACATGGTCGCCCGGGATGTTCACGCCCTCGTACTTCTCGGGCTCGTCGGTCACGATGACGACCTTCTTGGCGCCCTCGGCATGCAGGCTCTCGGCGATCTGCAGCACCGAGTGGCCCTCGGGCCGCTCGCCGACCTGCTGGCCGCCGGTCATGGCCACGGCATCGTTGTAGAGGATCTTGTAGGTGATGTTCACGCCGGCCGCGATGCTCTGGCGGATCGCGAGCAGGCCGCTGTGGAAGTAGGTGCCGTCGCCCAGGTTCGCAAAGATGTGCTGGTCGGTGGTGAAAGGCTGCTGGCCGACCCACGGCACGCCCTCGCCGCCCATCTGCGTGAAGCCGATGGTGGAGCGGTCCATCCAGGTGGCCATGAAGTGGCAGCCGATGCCGCCCATCGCGCGCGAGCCCTCGGGCACCACGGTGCTGGTGTTGTGCGGGCAGCCCGAGCAGAACCAGGGCTGGCGGTCGGCGCCCTGCACGCCGCCCACCTTGAGCACTTCCATCGAGCGCTCCTTGGCTTCGAGGATGGCCATCTGGGCGTCGATGCGCGCGCGCATGTCGGCGCCGGCCTGCTCCAGGATGCCGAGCTTGCGCAGGCGCTGCGCAATCGCCTTGGCGATCAGCGCCGGGTTCAGGTCGGCGTTGGCGCGCAGCAGCGTGTTGGCGGTGGGGTTGGGCATGGCCCATTCGCCGCCGGAGAAATCGCCGTCGAGCTCGTTGAACTTGCCGAGCACGGTGGGGCGCACGTCGGCGCGCCAGTTGTAGAGCTCTTCCTTCAGCTGGTATTCGATGACCTGGCGCTTTTCTTCGACCACCAGGATCTCCTGCAGGCCGGTGGCGAAGTCGCGCGTGAGCTGCGCCTCCAGCGGCCACACCACGCCCACTTTGTGGAGCCGGATGCCCAGCTGGCGGCAGGTGGCGTCGTCCAGGCCCAGGTCGATCAGGGCCTGGCGGGTGTCGTTGTAGGCCTTGCCGCTGGCCATGATGCCGAAGCGGTCGTTCGGGCCTTCGATCACGTTGTGGTTCAGCCGGTTGGCGCGGACGTAGGCGAGCGCGGCATACCACTTGTAGTGCATGAGGCGCGCTTCCTGCTCGAGCGCGTGGTCGGGCCAGCGGATGTGCAGGCCGCCGGGCGGCATCTGGAAATCGGTGGGAATGACGATCTCGACGCGGTCCGGGTCGATCATGGCCGTGGCGCTCGACTCGACGATTTCCTGGATCGTCTTCATGCCCGACCAGATGCCCGAGAAGCGGCTCATCGCAAAGGCGTGAATGCCCAGGTCCAGGATTTCCTGCACGTTGGCCGGAAAGAACACCGGCGTGCCGCAGGCCTTGAAGATGTGGTCGCTCTGGTGCGCGGCCGTGCTGCTCTTGGAAATGTGGTCGTCGCCCGCCACCGCAATCACGCCGCCCCACGCGGTGGTGCCCGCCATGTTGGCGTGCTTGAAGACGTCGGAGCAGCGGTCCACGCCCGGGCCCTTGCCATACCAGATGCCGAAGACGCCGTCGAACCTGTTGGTGCCCGCGGGCGAGAAGCCCAGCTGCTGGGTGCCCCAGAGCGCAGTGGCGGCGAGTTCTTCGTTCACGCCGGGCTGGAACACGATGTTCTGTTCCTTCAGGAACTTGCTGGCCTTCCACAGCGCCTGGTCGTAGCCGCCGAGCGGGGAACCGCGGTAGCCGCTGATGAAGCCCGCGGTGTTCTTGCCGGCCTGCTTGTCGCGCAGGCGCTGCAGCATCGGCAGCTTGACCAGCGCCTGGACGCCGCTCATGAAGGCCCGGCCGTAGTCGAGGCTGTATTTATCGTCGAGCGTGACCGTTTCGAGGGCCTTGCGAATGTGCTCCGGCAGCGGTGCGTTCATTGATGTCTGTCTCCGTGTGGCAGGGCCTTTTGGGCCTGGCTGATGGGGTGTGGGTCTGTGCCCGGGTCGGGCGCGAGCCCATGATCACGCAAAGTGTATGCCGGGGTGCGCGACAGGTGTTTGCGTTCTGTGCCCCAAAAAAGCGGCTTCCAGGAAGAATCTTGCTTAATATCGCCATCCATGGAAAGCATTGACAAGTTCGACCTCGCAATCCTGCAAGAACTGCAGGCCGATGGACGCCTCACCAACGCCGAGCTTGCGCAGCGCGTTGGGCTCTCGGCCGCGCCCTGCTGGCGCCGCGTGCGCGCGCTGGAGGAAGCCGGCTTCATCAAGGGCTACCACGCCGAGATCGACCGCCACAAGATCGGGCTGGGCGTGCTCGCTTTCGTGCGCGTGGACACCGAGCGCGTCACCAACGATGCAACGCTGAAACTGGAGGACGCGATCCGCAAGCTGCCCGAGGTGGTGGCCTGCCACTACATCAGCGGCACCGGCACCTTCGAGCTGCAGGTGGTGGCGCAGGACCTGGACAGCTTCTCGGCCTTCGCGCGCCAGCACCTCATGAACCTGCCGAACGTGAAAGACCTGCACACCAGCTTCTCGCTGGGCGAGGTGAAGGCCAGCAGCGCCTGGCCGCTCGGGCACCTGGCGCACTAGCGGCAACCTAGAATTCCCGCCCACCCATCCACACACGCCGCCAGCCGGCGGATCAAGACGAAGAGGACCCCGCAATGAACCCCATCCGCCGCGCCCTGGCGCTCGGACTTGCCGCCGCCACGCTCGCCTTCGGCGCCCAGGCCCAGAACCGCGAACTCATCGTGGCCTCCAGCGCCACCTACGCACCCTTCGCGTTCGAGAACAAGGACAAGCAGATCGTCGGCTTCGACATCGACATCATCAACGCCATCGCCAGGCAGCAGGGCCTGAAGATCAAGGTCGTGAACACGCCGTTCACCGGCATCTTCGGCGCGCTCAACAATGGCGACGTCGACCTCGTGATCTCGGGTGTCACCATCAACGAGAAGCGCAAGCAGAGCTACGACTTCACGCCGCCCTACTTCGCGGCGCGCCAGCTGATCGCGCTGCCCAAGAACAGCACGGTCGCCTCGCTGAAGGACCTCGCGGGCAAGAAGATTGCCGTGGTGAGCGCCTCCACGGCCGACGACATCGCCTCGCGCGAGTTCGGCAAGACCAGCCCCAACATCCGCCGATTCGAGAGCACGCCGCTCATCATTTCCGAGCTGGCCGGCGGCGGCGTCGATGCCGCCATGGGCGACAACGGCGTGATCGCCTACCGCGTTGCGCAAAACCCCGACCTGAAGACCATCGACGACAAGTCCTTCCCCGAGGAAGGCTTCGGCATCGTCGTGAAGAAGGGCGACAAGGCGCTGCTCGACAAGCTCACGGCCGGCCTGGCCGCGATCCGCGCCGACGGCAGCTACGCCACCATCTACAAGAAGTGGTTCAACAAGGACCCGAACGCGCGATGAGCGCGGCCGGTCCGAGCGCGAGGGCGCAATAGATGGAACAGCCGATCCTCCTGTTCGGATGGTTCCGCTGGGACATCCTGGTCGAATACAAGGACCTGTTCTGGCACGGCGCCTGGATGACGCTGCGCATGACGGTGGTGTGCGTGCTGCTGGGTTCGAGCTGGGGCCTGTGCCTGGCGCTCGCGCGGCTCGCCCGGCCGCGCCATGCGCCCTGGAGCTGGGTGGCGCGCTTCTTCCTGCGCTGGCCGGCCACGGTGTACGTGAGCTTCTTCCGCGGCACGCCGCTGTTCGTGCAGATCCTCTTGATCCACTTCGCGGTGATGCCGGTGTTCATCCATCCGGCGACCGGCCTGCTGATCAGCGGCGACCTGGCACGCGAGCTCAAGCAGGAGCATGGCGCGCTGATCTCGGGCGTGGTGGCGCTCACGCTCAATTCGGCGGCCTACATCTCGGAGGTGTTCCGCGCCGGCATCCAGTCGATCTCGCGCGGGCAGTTCGACGCCGGCCGCTCGATCGGCTTCACGCCCCTGCAGGTGATGCGCTACGTGGTGCTGCCGCAGGCCTTCAGGCGCATGCTGCCGCCGCTGGGCAACAACGCGATAGCGCTGCTGAAG
>Ga0209051_1000894_pt1 | contig 29840 bp, 26 predicted proteins | sample AraplaCvi_mMS_r2_2_FD_184286 | JGI IMG/M metagenome (GOLD analysis project Ga0209051, IMG submission 184286) | Arabidopsis root microbial communities from North Carolina, USA - plate scrape MF_Cvi_mMS_r2 (SPAdes) (version 2) | ecosystem: Host-associated > Plants > Roots > Endosphere | place...
AGATCGGCGTCAAGATCAACCTCGCGGCCGAGACCAAGGGCACCTACTTCCCGAAGGTGCTGCGCCGCGACACCAGCTTCTACATGCTGGGCTGGACCCCGACCACCTACGACTCGCACAACGCGCTCACGGCGCTGATGGCCTGCCCCGACGACAAGACCGGCGCCGGCCAGTTCAACCTGGGCGCCTACTGCAATCCCAAGGTCGACGAGCTGACCAAGAAGATCCAGTCGGAGACCGACAAGCCCAAGCGCGACGCGATGATCAAGGAAGCCTTCGACCTGCACACCGCGGACGTCGGCCACCTGCCGCTGCACCAGCAGACGCTGGCCTGGGGCGTGAGCAAGAAGGTGGCGCTGACGCAGATGGCCGACAACTACATGCCCTTCAAGTGGATGAGCATCAAGCCGTGATCCCGCAGGCCGCTCATCGGGCGGCCTGATCATGGGCCCGCTTCTTGCGGGCCCATCCTTTTTCGCCCCACGATGAAAAAAACACTTGCCCGCTGGCTCGACAGCGATGTCGGCTACAGCTTCCGCACTTCGCCCGTGGCCATGGCGGCGGCGCTCATCGCGCTGGCCTGCCTGTTCTGCGCGGTCTTCGCCGGATGGGTGTCGCCGCACAATCCCTTCGACCTGGCGACGCTCGAACTCGGCGATGCCCGCCTGCCGCCCGCATGGAGCGCCGAGGGTTCTTCCAAGTACCTGCTGGGCACCGACGACCAGGGCCGCGACATTCTCTCGGCCGTGATCTACGGCGCGCGCATCTCGCTGATCGTCGGCATCGTGTCGGTGGCGCTGTCGATCACGGTGGGCGTGGTGCTCGGCCTGCTGGCCGGCTTCCTCGGCGGCTGGCTCGATTCGTTCCTCATGCGCCTGTGCGACGTGATGTTGTCGTTCCCGCCCATCCTGGTGGCGCTGCTGATTGCCGGCGTCGGCCGCGCGCTGTTTCCCAATGCGCATGAGTCGCTGGCCTTCGGCGTGCTCATCATCTCCATCTCGCTGACCGGCTGGGTGCAGTACGCGCGCACGGTGCGCGGCTCCACGCTGGTGGAGCGCAACAAGGAATACGTGCAGGCCGCGCGCGTGACCGGCGTGGCGCCGCTGCGCATCATGCTGCGCCACGTGCTGCCCAACGTGATGGGCCCGGTGATGGTGCTGGCCACCATCCAGGTGGCCACCGCCATCATCACCGAGGCGACCCTGTCGTTCCTCGGCGTCGGCGTGCCGCCGACCTCGCCTTCGCTGGGCACGCTGATCAGCATCGGCAACCAGTACCTGTTCTCGGGCGAGTGGTGGATCACCGTGTTCCCGGGCCTGATGCTGGTGCTGATCGCGCTCAGCGTGAACCTGCTGGGCGACTGGCTGCGCGATGCGCTGAACCCGCGTCTGCGCTGAGATGGAAAAAAGGACAACGCCGCCATGACGCTGCTCCAGGTCAAGAACCTTGTGGTCGAGTTCCCGCACCGCCGCGGCACGCTGCGCGCGCTCGACGGAATTTCCTTCGACATCGCGCCCGGTGAAATCCTGGGCGTGGTGGGCGAGTCGGGCGCCGGCAAGTCGCTCACGGGCGCGGCCATCATCGGGCTGCTCGAGCCCCCGGGCCGCGTGGCCAGCGGGGAGATCGTGCTCGAAGGCCAGCGCATCGACAACCTCGGCTTCGATGCGATGCGGCCGATCCGCGGCCGCAAGATCGGCGCGATCTTCCAGGATCCGCTGACTTCGCTGAACCCGCTCTACACCGTCGGGCGGCAGCTGGTGGAAACCATCCGCGCCCATCTGCCGGTGACCGAGGCCGAAGCGCGGCGCCGCGCCATCGGCCTGCTGCAGGACACCGGCATTCCGGCTGCCGAGCAGCGCATCGACCACTTCCCGCACCAGTTCTCGGGCGGCATGCGCCAGCGCGTGGTGATTGCCCTGGCGCTGGCGGCCGAGCCCAAGCTCATCGTGGCCGACGAGCCGACCACCGCACTCGACGTGTCGATCCAGGCGCAGATCATCCAGCTGCTCAAGCGCATCTGCAAGGACCGCGGCGCCGCCGTGATGCTGATCACGCACGACATGGGCGTGATCGCCGAAACCTGCGACCGCGTGGCCGTGATGTACGCGGGCCGCATCGCCGAGATCGGCCCGGTGCACGAGGTGATCCACCAGCCGGCGCATCCCTACACCTCGGGCCTGATGGCCTCGATTCCCGACATGACGAGCGACCGCGAACGGCTCAACCAGATCGACGGCGCCATGCCGCGGCTCAATGCCATCCCGCAGGGCTGCGCCTACAACCCGCGCTGCCCGCGCACCTTTGCGCGCTGCCTGACCGAGCGGCCCGAGCTCATGCATGCCGGCGCCACGCGTGCCGCATGCTGGCTGCACGATGCCACCGATCCGCACAAGGGCCAGGCCGAGCTGGCCGCCCGGCACCACGATGCGCAGCTGGCCGGCGAGCGCGCCGTGCCCGATGCGGCCGCGCCGCTTGCGGAGGTGACCCGATGAGCGCGGCACCGCTCGTGGTGGCGCACGACCTCGCCCGCACCTTCGACGTCTCGCCGCCGTGGCTCAACCGCGTGCTCGAACGCAAGCCGCGCGTGCTGCTGCATGCGGTGGACGGCGTGAGCTTTTCGATCGAGCGCGGCAAGACGCTGGCGCTGGTGGGCGAGTCGGGCTGCGGCAAGAGCACCGTGGCGCGGCTGCTGGTCGGCCTTTACGCACCCACGCGCGGCGGCCTGCAGTTCGACGGGCAGGACGCGCACGCCGCGTTCAAGACCCCCGAAGGCCGCAAGCTGCGCCGCCGCATCCAGATGATCTTCCAGGACCCGTACGCGAGCCTGAACCCGCGCTGGATCGTGGAAGACATCGTCGGCGAGCCGCTGCGCGAGCACGGCATCCTCAGCGGCAAGGCCGAGCTGCGCGAGCGCGTGGGCGAACTGCTCAAGTCGGTCGGCCTTTCGCCGCTGGACATGAGCAAGTACCCGCACCAGTTCTCGGGCGGCCAGCGCCAGCGCATTTCGATTGCGCGCGCACTCGCCACCGAGCCCGAGTTCCTGGTGTGCGACGAGCCCACCTCGGCGCTCGACGTGAGCGTGCAGGCGCAGGTGCTCAACATCATGAAGGACCTGCAGCGCCAGCAGGGCCTGACCTATCTCTTCATCTCGCACAACCTGGCGGTGGTGCGGCACGTGGCCGACCAGGTCGGCGTGATGTACCTGGGCCGGCTGGTCGAGGTGGCGGACAAGCAGAAGCTGTTTGCCGAGCCACAGCATCCCTATACGCGCATGCTGCTCGACGCGATTCCGCAGATGAAGCACACCGGCCGCGCGCGCACGCCGGTGCAGGGCGAAGTGCCGAACCCGCTGAACCCGCCGGCCGGCTGCGCGTTTCATCCGCGCTGTCCGCATGCGAATGCGCGGTGCTCGGCCGAGCGGCCGAAGCTGCTGACCATCAGGGGCGTGCAGGTGGCTTGCCACGCGGCGGAGGAAGGCCGGATCTAGCCCGAGCCGAGGTGTGCGTAAACGCACCGACAAGCGTGGCAAAGCGGCGCAGAGTGCGGCCATGACGATGAAGCAGAACACAGGCACCGGCGGCAGCCCGGCGATCCGGTCGGCGCTGGGCCGACGCGGCTTTCTCATGGGTTCCGCGCTAGCGGCCACTTCGACGCTGGCTTCGCTTTGTTCGCTGTCGCACGCCGCCACCGGGGCGCCGTCGCAGCGGATGCCGGTCATCTTCATCGGCCACGGTTCGCCGATGAACGCGCTGGCCGACAACGCCTTCACGCGCCGGCTGTCCGCCTGGGGCAGGGAACTGCCGCGGCCTTCGGCCATCCTGAGCGTTTCGGCCCATTGGCTGAGCCGCGGCGCCACCGGCGTCGGAATGCAGGAGCGGCCGAAGACGATCCACGACTTCGGCGGCTTTCCGCAGGCGCTTTTTGACATCGAGTACCCGGCACCGGGCCATCCCGCGCTCGCGCGCGAAACCGTCGGCGCGGTGAAGCAGGCCCCGGTGGTGGGCACCCAGCAGTGGGGCCTGGACCACGGGACCTGGACGGTGCTGAAGCACCTCTATCCGAAGGCCGACATTCCGGTGTTCCAGCTCAGCATCGACTACGACCAGCCGGCCGCCTTCCACTACGCGGTGGGCCGCGACCTGGCGGCGCTGCGGGACAAGGGCGTGCTCGTGATGGGAAGCGGCAACGTGGTGCACAACCTGCGGGCCACCGACCGTGGCACGGCCGACGGGCTCACAGCCAGCCGGCCCTGGGCGCAATCGTTCGACGACGCGGTGAAGGCTGCGCTCGCGGGGCGGGACGACCGCGCGCTGGTCGGCTACGAAAAGCTGGCAGGTGCCGCCACCGCGGTCGCCACGCCGGACCACTACTTTCCGTTTCTCTACGCGCTCGGCGCCGCAGGGACGAGCGAGCGTGCGAAAACGGTCCACGAGGGCTTCCAGTCGGGCACGCTGAGCATGCGCTGCGTGCAGTTCGGCTGAGCGCGCGGACCTACTGTTCCTCGCTCCACGAGAAGCCGTCGCGCGCAATCATCGCGCTCGAGGCGCTCGGCCCCCAGGTGCCCGCGGCATAGGGGCGCGGCCCGCCGTCCGATGCCCAGCTGTCGATCAGCGGCTCGACCCAGCGCCATGCCTCTTCCTGCTCGTCGCTGCGCACGAAGAGGTTCAGGCGGCCGTCGATCACGTCGAGCAGCAGCCGCTCGTAGGCGCCCACGCGCTCGGCGCCAAAGCGCTTGTCGAAGTCGAGGTCCAGCTGCACGGGCGCGAGCTGCGCGGCGCTGTGGTGGCCGTTGCTGCTGCGGCGGTTGTCCTGGGCCTGCGCGAGCAGGTGCAGCTCCAGGCCGTCCCGCGGCTGGAGGTTGATCACCAGCTTGTTGACGGCGCCGGCAGGTGCGCGGTAGATCGCATGCGGCGTGGGCCTGAAGTTGACCTCGATGCGCGCGTCGCGCGAGGCCAGCCGCTTGCCGGTCCGGATGTACAGCGGCACGCCGGCCCAGCGCCAGTTGGCGATCTCGGTGCGCAGCGCCACGAAGGTCTCGGTGCGGCTCTCGGGGTCGACGCCGGGCTCGTCCTTGTAGCCCGGCACGCGTTCGCCGTAGGCCGTGCCGGCCGTGTACTGGCCGCGAACGGCATGCAGCCCCAGCGTCTCGGGCGTCCAGGGCTTGAGTGCGCGCAGCACCTTGAGCTTCTCGTCGCGGATGGCGTCCGCATGCGAGTTGATCGGCGGCTCCATGCCGATGGCGCAGACCAGCTGCAGCGCGTGGTTCTGCACCATGTCGCGAAGCGCGCCGGTCTGGTCGTAGAAGGCACCGCGCTTTTCGACGCCCAGGTCTTCGGCGATGGTGATCTGGATGTTGGCAATGTGCTCGCGGCGCCAGATGGGCTCGAACAGCGCATTGCCGAAGCGCATGGCGAACAGGTTCTGCACCGAGGGCTTGCCCAGGTAGTGGTCGATGCGAAAGACCTGCTTCTCGTCGAGCACCTTGCACACCGCGGCATTGATCGCGCGGTTGGACGCCAGGTCATGGCCCAGCGGCTTTTCCAGCACCACCCGCGTCGACGGGCCGTTGAGGCCGGCCGCGGCAATCTGCTCGACCACCTGGGTAAACAGCGCGGGTGCCGTGGCCACGTACATCACCACGGTGTCGGCGTTGCGCTGCTTGAGCAGGTCGGAAAGCCGCGCGTAGTCGGCCGGCTTGGACAGGTCCATGCGCAGGTAGTGCAGCAGCGAGGCGAACTTCTCGAACTCCTCGGCCGAAGGGCGCTTGGCGCCTTCGACGGCATTGAAGCGCGACTGGATCAGCTCGCGGTACTGGTCGTCCGAGAGGTCGTCGCGCGCCACGCCGACGATGCGTCCGTCTTTCGGGAGGCTGCCGTGCCTGAAGGCCTGGAACAGCGCGGGCATGAGCTTGCGCCATGCGAGATCGCCAGTGCCGCCGAACAGAACGAGATCGAAGCTCATGAGTCGAAATTCCTTTTGTCTTGGTGCCGAGTGGGCTCTCTGTTTCAACCGAATGGTACTTGTACCAATTCATGAAACCTGTACGAAAGCTACGCTCAACCCCGGCCGGGAGGCCTATTTTTGTTTTGGAGGCGGGGTTTTCACATGAAGAAGCTTTTTACTGCAGCGGCCTTGGTGGGTTTGTCGGCTGCCGCGTCGGCCCAGGGCACGGTCAACGTGATCTGCTCGGTCCAGGCCGAATGGTGCAACGTGATCGCCACCGTGTATGCGCGCACCACGGGTACCCGCATCAACATGTCGCTCAAGGGCTCGGGCGAGGCGCTGGCCCAGCTCATCGCCGAGAAGGACAACCCCAAGACCGACATCTGGTTCGGCGGCACCGGGGACCCGCACCTGCAGGCGGCCGAACAGGGCCTGACGCTCGAATACAAGTCGCCCGCGCTGGCGCAGCTGCACCCCTGGGCCCAGCAGCAGGCGAAGCAGTCGGGCTACAGGACCGTGGGCATCTACTCCGGCCCGCTGGGCTTCGGCTACAACCCCGAGCTGCTCGCCAAGAAGAAGCTGCCGGTGCCCAAGACCTGGGCCGACCTGCTCAAGCCCGAATACAAGGGCGACATCCAGGTGGCCAACCCCGCATCGAGCGGCACGGCCTACACCATGATCGCCACGCTGGTGCAGCTGATGGGCGAGGACAAGGCCTTCGACTACCTGAAGGCGCTGCACAAGAATGTCGGCCAGTACACGCGCTCGGGCACCGGTCCCATCAAGGCGGTGGCGCGCGGCGAAACGGCCGTGTCGATCAGCTTCGTGCACGACGGCCCGGGCGAGAAGATGCAGGGCTTTCCGGTCGAGACCATCACGCCGGCCGACGGCACCGGCGCCGAGATCGGCTCCATGAGCATCATCAAGGGTGCGCGCAACCTCGAGGCCGCGAAGAAGTTCTACGAATGGGCGCTGACGCCGGCCGCGCAGGAGCTCGGCGCCGCCAACAAGCAGTTCCAGCTGCCGAGCAACGCGAATGCCAAGCTCGATCCGCGCATCCCTGACTTCAAGAAGATCAGGTTCATCAACTACGACTACGCCAAGTACGGCGCGAGCGCCGAGCGCCGCCGCCTGATCGCGCGCTGGGAAAAAGACGTCAATTCGCTGCCGCGCTAAGTGCAAGCCCTTTCCATCGGCGGCGCGCCGGCCAATCCGGCGTCAGTGGCCGCCGCCCGGCGGGCGCAGCGCTGGATCCGGGCCTGGGTGGCGCTGGGCCTTGCGGCCTACCTGCTGCTGCCCTGGTATGCGATCCAGGACGCCATCTGGTACGAAGCCGTTCCGCAGGTCTTCGGCCGGGCCGAGGGTGCCAACGGCCTGATGCAGGCGGCCACGCAGGGGCGCGGCTGGCTCTTCATCGGGCTTGCCGGACTCGCGATGTGCGCCATCGGCGCCTGGCTGCCGGCCGGCCGCGCGCAGGGGCGCTGGCTGCTGGCGGGTGGCGCCATCGGTGCCTTCGGCCTGGCCATTGCCGGGTTCGCCATCGGCGCGCGCGGCTGGAGCTTCGAAGCGCTCAACGCGCTGTTCGGCGAACTCGCAATCAACCAGTTCGGCATCGGCGCGGGCGGCTTCGTGGCGCTCACGGCGCTCACGATGCTGGCCGCCTTCGGCATTGCGCGGCTCGGGCTTTTCAAGGGCGACCTGTTCGTGGCGGCCGCGGTCATCGGCTGCGGCGTGCTGATGGCGCTGTTCATTGCCTACCCGGTGAGCAAGGCGCTCGCGGGTGCCTTCCTCGACGAGGACGGCCGCTGGTCGATCGCGGCCTTTGCCGCGCGCGTGTTCGCCGAACGCATCTGGGGCGTGGGCTGCCTGGCCGGCGGCGTGCGCTGCGGCGTGGCCTGGAACACGCTCGTGCTGGCGCTGCTGACGGCGGCTGGCACCACCTTCCTCGGCACCTTGATGGCGCTGATGGCCGAACGCGGCAGCAAGCGCGGCCAGGGCGCGCTGCGCGTGCTCGCGCTGCTGCCGATCATCACGCCGCCCTTCGTGGTGGGGCTCGGGCTCATCCTGCTGTTCGGCCGCGCGGGCATCGTCAACCAGCTGCTCGAGAGCGTGTTCGGCGTCGAGCCGACGCGCTGGTTCTACGGCATGCCGGGCGTGCTGGTGGCGCAGCTGTTCGCCTTCACGCCCATTGCCTTCATGATCATGCGCGGGGTGGTGCAGGGCATCGCACCCAGCCTGGAAGAGGCGGCGCAGATGCTGCGTGCCGACCGCCGCCGCACCTTCTTCACCATCACGCTGCCGCTTTTGAAGCCCGGGCTGGCCAATGCCTTCCTGGTGGGCTTCATCGAAAGCATTGCGGACTTCGGCAATCCGGTGGTGGTGGGCGGGCAGTTCTCGGTGCTGTCGACCGACATCTTCTTCGCCATCGTCGGCGCGCAGTACGACCAGGGCCGCGCGGCTTCGCTGGCGTGGGTGCTGACGATCTTTGCGCTTGGCGTGTTCGCGCTGCAGCGCGGCGTGCTCGGCCGGCAGAACTACACCACCGTGAGCGGCAAGGGCGACGCGGGCATCGCGATGGCGCTGCCCGACGGCGTGCGGCGCACCATCCAGTGCATCGCGCTGCCCTGGATCGCGTTCACCGCGGTGGTCTACCTGTTCGCCTTTGCGGGCGGCTTCGTGCAGACCTGGGGGCGCGACTACAGCTTCACGCTCGACCATTTCAAGAACGCGTTCGCGCTCGAATGGGGCCAGTTCGGCCTGGTGTGGGCCGGCACCGCGTGGAACTCGCTGCTCACCACGCTCAAGCTCGCGGGCATCTCGGCGCCCATCACGGCCGCGCTGGGCCTGCTGATTGCGTGGTTGCTGGCGCGCAACGAGTTCAAGGGGCAGGGCGTCTTCGAGTTCGGCGCGCTGCTGGCCTTTGCCATCCCGGGCACGGTGCTGGGCGTGAGCTACATCCTGGCCTTCAACGTGCCGCCCTTCGAGCTCACGGGCACCGGGCTCATCATCGTGCTGTGCTTCATGTTCCGGAACCTGCCGGTGGGCGTGCGGGCCGGCACGGCGGCCTTCAAGCAGCTGGACCGATCGCTGGACGAAGCCTCGCTGATGCTGCGCGCCTCCACGGCCCAGACGCTCTTCAGGGTGGTGCTGCCGCTGCTCAAGCCTGCGCTGGTGGCCGCGCTGGTCTACAGCTTCGTGCGCGCCATGACGACGGTGAGCGCGGTGATCTTCCTGGTCACGGCCGAGAACGAGCTCGCCACCACCTACATCATCGGCCGCGTGGGCAACGGCGACTACGGCATCGCGCTGGCCTACTGCACGGTGCTGATGATCCTGATGTCTGTCGCGATTGCGCTGGTGCAGTTCGTGGTGGGGGAGCGCAGGCTGGGGCGGCGCGGGGCCACGCCGCCGCACCAGGGGCATCACAAGATGGAAAGCCTGGCGGCATGAGCCGCGCGGAGATCATTGAATGAACGGCATCGAATTGCGCAACGTCACCAAGCGCTACGGCACCGACAGGAACGGGCCGCTGGCGGTCAAGGGCATCAGCTTCGAGGTGCCTGCGGGCACGCTCACCACCATCCTCGGGCCCTCGGGCTGCGGCAAGACGACCACGCTGCGCATGATCGCGGGGCTCGAATCGGCCACCTCGGGCTCGATCTTCATGGGCGGGCGCGACGTCACCACGCTGGGCCCGGCCGAGCGCAACGTGAGCATGATGTTCCAGAGCTACGCGCTGTTCCCGCACATGAACGTGATCGAGAACGTGGGCTACGGCCTGCGCATGAGCGGCGTGAAGAAGGACGAGGCCGCCTCGCGGGCACGCGGCGCGCTCAGGGGCGTGGGGCTGGTCGGCTTCGACGAGCGGCTGCCCAGCGAACTCTCGGGCGGCCAGCAGCAGCGCGTTGCCTTGGCGCGTGCACTGGTGCTGGAGCCCGCGGTGCTGCTGTTCGACGAGCCGCTGTCCAACCTCGACGCCCGGCTGCGGCGCGAAATGCGCGAGGAGATCCGCGCGCTGCAGCAGCGCCTGAGGCTCACGGTGGCCTACGTCACGCACGACCAGAGCGAGGCCCTGGCCGTGAGCGACCAGATCATCGTGATGGACCACGGCGTGATCGCCCAGCGCGGCACGCCGGAGCAGCTCTATGCGCGGCCCGAGAGCGAATTCGTCGCCGGCTTCATGGGCGAGGCGATGGTGTTCCCGGCGGTGGCGCAAGCCGACGGCAGCGTCGCGCTCGGCCCGCTGCGGCTGCAGCCGCGCCATGCGGTGGCGCCCGGCGCGGTGAAGGTGGCGGTGCGGCCCGAGGCCTGGCAAATCGGGTTGGACGGCACCCGCGAGGGCCTGCCGGCCACGTTGCGCAAGGCGGCCTACCTCGGGAGCTTCTACGAATACGGCTTCGACACGCCGCTGGGGCCGGTGTTCGTGGTGTCGACCGATCTGTCGACGCCCCTTGCCGCGGGCGCCGAGGCCACGCTGTCGCTGGCGGCGCATGGTGTGAGCGTGGTGCCCGCCGCATGAAACAATGGCGCCATGAACGTGGTTTTCGATCTTGGCGCCGTGCTGCTGGCATGGGAGCCCACCCGGCTGGTGCAGACCCATCTTTCCGAGCATGCCCCCACCGAGGCTGCCGCAGCGGCGCTGGGCCGAGCGCTTTTCCACCACGACGACTGGATGAGCTTCGACTGCGGCATGCGCTCGCTGGACGAGGCCATCGCGCGCATGGCCCGGCGGCTGTCGCTGCCGGCGGAGCGGCTGGACGCCATGCTCGGCACGCTCGGGGAGCGCCTCGAGCCCATTGCCGTCACCGTGGAACTGCTGGAGGGCCTGTTCGTCCGGCGCGAGGCCGGCGAGGCGCTGCACCTGTACTACCTCTCGAACATGCCGGCGCCCTACGCACGCGCGGTCGAGCGCCGGCACGGCTTCATGCGGCGCTTCGACGGCGGCGTGTTCTCGGGCGACGTGAAATTCATCAAGCCGGATCGCGAAATCTACGAACTGCTGGCGGTGCGCCATGCGCTCGATCCCGCCGAGACGGTGTTCATCGACGACTCGGCTGCCAACGTGGAGGCCGCGCGTGCCTTCGGCTGGCAGGCCATCCATTGCACCTACCCGCCAGCTCTGGCGGCGCAGCTGGCGCGCTACCTGCCGGCTGCCGGCCGGTGAGCACCACCTTGGAGGTGTCGAAGCCCAGGCTGGCGGCGTAGTCCAGCTCGGCCTGCAGCGCGTCGTCCTCCAGGCGCGGCGCGCGCGAAAGCACCCAGAGGTATTCGCGGTCGGGCGTGCCGACCAGCGCCACCTGGTAGTCGCGGTCGAGCTTCAGGATCCAGTAGTCGCCCCACACCATCGGCAGCCAGCTGAGCCACGACGGTGCAAAGCGCACTTCGAGCCGGCCCGCGCCGGGCTGGCCGGCCACCGGCACCACACGGGCCGTTCCCACCGCTTCGTCGAAATTGCCATCGGGCCGCACGCAGCGGTTGAGCACCTGCATGGTGCCATCGACCTGGAGCGTGTACTCGGCGCTCACGGGACCGGCGCACTGCTTCTGGAAACGGTTGGGCAGGCGGGCCTGCTCATGCCAGATGCCCGCATAGCGCTGCAGATCGACCGGCGCCACCACCTGCAGCGGCGCACGCATGAGCGGCGCACCATCGGGCGGCCCGGGCAGCTGGGCTCGCCCGGTGCGCCCCGCACCCATGGCGATCCAGGTGGCGACGCCGCCCACCACGAAGGCCGTGGCCAGGGTGCCGATGGCGTGGCTGGTGCGGCGGTCATCGAAGGAAGGAGCGCGGCTGGCGGCGGCAGCCGCGGCGGAGCGATGGCGAAGGGGCATGGGCGTGGCACTCCTGTGGTCGGAAGCATCAATCGGAAACAGCCAGCCTAGTCCCCGGCCGGGGCGGCGCGCCGTCAGCGGCGGACCACAGCCGCTGTAGGGCAGCGCGGCCGGCCGGCCACTTACAACCCTGTCGGCGGCAGGCTGATGCGGGGCGGTGAAAACCCGTGCTACGGTGCGCATGAAAACATCGGACCCGGCGCAACAGCGTGCAGGACTTGTCATCACCCGCCCTGGATAATCTTTCTCCATGAACCAACTCGATGCTCTCCGCCAATGGACCACCGTGGTCGCCGACACCGGCGACTTCAAGCAACTTGCCATCTCCAGGCCGCAGGATGCGACCACCAATCCGTCGCTCATCCTGAAGGCGGTGCAGAAGCCCGAGTACCGGCCGCTGCTCGACGAAGCCGTCAGCAAGCACGCGGGCAAGCCGCTCGACGAGGTCATCGACCGGCTGCTGGTGCGCTTCGGCACCGAAATCCTCTCGATCATCCCGGGCCGCGTGTCGACCGAGGTCGATGCGCGCCTCTCGTTCGACACGGCCGCCACCGTTGCGCGCGGCGAGCGCATCGTGGCGCTCTACAAGGCCGAAGGCATCGACACCGAGAAGCGCCTGCTGATCAAGGTGGCCTCCACCTGGGAGGGCATCGAGGCGGCGCGCGCCCTGGAGCAGAAGGGCATCCGCACCAACCTCACGCTGCTGTTCTCGTTCGCGCAGGCCGTGGCCTGCGGCGCGGCCGGCGTGCAGCTCATCTCGCCCTTCGTGGGCCGCATCTACGACTGGTACAAGAAATCGGCCGGGGCCCAGTGGAACGAGGCCGCCAACGCGGGCGCGAACGACCCGGGCGTCAAGTCGGTGCGCCAGATCTTCGAGTACTACAAGCAGCACGGCATCAAGACCGAGGTGATGGGCGCGAGCTTCCGCAATGTGGGACAGATCCGGGCCCTGGCCGGCTGCGACCTGCTGACCATCAGCCCCGAGCTGCTGGCCGAGCTGGCCGCAAGCAACGAGCCGCTCGCGCATGCGCTCGACGCCTCCGCCGCGCCCACGGCCGACATGCAGAAAGTGAGCTACGACGAGGCCGGCTTCCGCTTCGCGCTCAACGAAGACGCCATGGCCACCGAGAAGCTCGCCGAGGGCATCCGTGCCTTTGCGGCCGATGCCGTGAAGCTCGAAAAACTCATGCAGGAAAGCGGCAAGTAAGCATGGCCATGACCCTTCGCTGCGACCGCGCGCCCGCCTGGGCGCAATTGCAGGCCGCCTTCGAGACCGCGGGCCGCCAGTTCGACGTGCGCCACGCCTTCGTCGACGATGCCGGCCGTTTCGAACGCTTCAGCCAGGAAGCGCCGTACCTGTTCGCCGACCTGTCGAAGAACCTGATCGATGCGCGCACGGAAGAGCTGCTCTTCGCGCTGGCCCGCGAGTGCGGCCTCGAGGCGCACCGCGACGCGATGTTCGCGGGCGAGCACATCAACAACACCGAAGACCGCGCCGTGCTGCACACGCTGCTGCGCGCCCCCGCCGATGCGAAGGTGGGCAAGACGGCCGACAAGCTTCGCGAGGTGCACCAAACCCTCGATGCGATGCTGGCCTATGCCGAGAAGGTGCGCGCCGACCACACGATCACCGACGTGGTCAACATCGGCATCGGCGGTTCCGACCTCGGGCCGCAGATGGCGGTGCTCGCGCTGGCCGAGTTCGCCGCGCCGGGCAAGCGCTTCCACTTCGTCTCGAACGTCGATGGCCACGAGCTGGCCGGCGTGCTGCAGGGCCTGGCGCCCGAGCACACGCTGTTCCTCATTGCCTCGAAGACTTTCACCACGGCCGAGACGATGACCAACGCGCTCTCGGCCAGGCGCTGGTACGAGCAGTCGGGCGGCACCGACATTGCCGGCCACTTTGCCGCGCTCACCACCAACGTCGAGGCGGCGAAGCAATTCGGCATCGACACCACCTTCGGTTTCTGGGACTGGGTGGGCGGGCGCTATTCGCTGTGGTCGGCCATCGGATTGCCGATCGCGCTGGCCATCGGCGCCGACGGCTTCCGCCGGCTGCTGGCGGGCGCGCACGCAATGGACGAGCACTTCCGCAGCGCGCCGCTCGAGCAGAACCTGCCGGTGCGGCTCGGCCTGCTCGACGTCTGGTACCGCAACTTCCACAAGTTCACGAGCCGCGGCATCGCGCCGTACCACAGCGCCCTGAAGCGCCTGCCGGCCTACCTGCAGCAGCTCGAGATGGAGAGCAACGGCAAGCAGGTCGATGCGAGCGGCGCGCCGCTGCCCGCCGGCCTGGGCACCTCGCCCGTGCTCTGGGGCGAGCCCGGAACCAACGGCCAGCATGCCTACTTCCAGATGCTGCACCAGGGCACCGACGTGATCCCGCTCGAATTCGTGGCGGTGCGCGATGCGGCGCACGACCTCGACGGCCACCACCCCAAGCTGCTGGCCAATGCGCTCGCGCAGGCGCAGGCGCTGATGGTCGGCAAGCTCGATGCCGGCGGCCACAAGAACTTCCCGGGCAACCGGCCGAGCAGCTTCTTCGTGTTCGAGAAGCTCACGCCCGAATCGCTGGGCGCGTTCCTTGCGCTGTACGAGCACCGCGTGTTCACCAGCGGCGCGCTGTGGGGCATCAACAGCTTCGACCAGTGGGGCGTGGAACTCGGCAAGGTGCTCGCGAAGGACATCGAGCCGCGCCTCGCCTCGTGCGACATCATGGGGCTCGACGCCTCGACGGCCGGCCTCCTGAAACGCCTGGGCACGCAGGCCTGATCCGCTGAAAGGCCGGGGCAGCAGGTCCGGATAGGCCGCGACAGGCCGATTCATAGGCCGTTTGTTTGCGAACTGATGGCCGAATTTGCCGTTGAAAGATGCATCGATATGATCGGCCCGGGGAATTTCCCTGGGATTCAATCAAGAGGAGTCGATCAATGGACTTTCAGACAGCAGTCAAGACCTGTTTCAGCAAATACGCCGATTTCAACGGACGCGCATCGCGTTCGGAGTACTGGTGGTTCGTGCTGGCCGAGGTCGTCGTTCTCATCGTGGCGAGCCTGATCCATCAATATGTGTACGTCATCGCGGCGCTGGGCTTCCTGCTGCCCGCGCTGGCCGTGGGCGCGCGCCGCCTGCACGACATCGGCAAGAGCGGCTGGCTCCAGCTGTTGATGATCATTCCGATCGTCAACCTGGTGCTGATCTACTTCTACGTGCAGCCCACGCAGCCAGAAACCAACCCGCACGGGGCACCCGCCACCTGAGCCTCGGTCAGGCTGCAATTTCCGCGCTGGAAAGCGCGCGCACCGGTCCGCCACTGGCCATGCGCACGCACAGGTCGAAGGCCTGCTGCAGCCCTTCGATCTGCGCGATGCCCTTGCCCGCGATGTCGAAGGCGCTACCGCTGGCCGAGGTGGCCACCGGCACGGGCAGGCCACCATGCAGCGTCACGCCCTGCTCGAAGCCCATCAGCTTCATCGCGATCTGGCCCTGGTCGTGGTACATCGACACCACCGCATCCACATCGCCGCGGCGCGCGCCGATGAACACCGTGTCGGGCGAGAACGGGCCGCGCGCATCGTGGCCCTCGGCGCGCAGCCGCTCGATGGCCGGCGCGATGATCTCGATCTCTTCCATGCCAATGGAGCCGCCGTCGCCCGCATGCGGGTTGAGCCCCGTCACCGCAATGCGCGGCTGTGCCACGCCCGCGCGGCGCAGCGCCGACGCAATGATCTTCACCGCGTCGCTCACGCCCTCCACCGTGATGTGGCTTGCCACGTCCTTCAGCGGAATGTGCGAGGTCACGCGCGAGGTCCAGAGCGATCCCGTGAGGTTGAACTCGCAAACGAAGCCCGTCACCGCGAAGCGCTCCTGCATGTAGCGCAGCTCGTCCTCGTGCACGAGGCCACCGAGCCGCAGCGAATGCTTGTTGAGCGGCGCGAAGACAATGCCCTCGGCCTGGCCGCGCCGCACGGCCGCGGTGGCGAGTTCGAGCGCCTCGAAGGAAGCGCGGCCCGAGGCCTCGTTCGACGCCCCGAGCACCGGCTCCCGGCCTTCCATCCAGTCGTGCAGCAGCACGGTGAGGCGGCCGTCTTCGAAGCGCAGGTCGTCGAGTCCGCCGACCCGCAGCGGGTCCAGCTTCATGCCCGCCACGCGCTCGCCCGCGGCCAGCACCGCGGGGTCGGCGATCAGCAGCACGCGCGCGGCGTCCAGGTTGCGCTGGCGCGCGAGCAGCTTCACGGCCATCTCGGGGCCGATGCCGCCGGGGTCGCCGAGCAGCACGGCGATGCGGGGCTTGGCGGAGATCAGGCTGGGGGTCTTCGATGGAGTGGACATGTGGGCAGGAATGAAATGATGATGAAGAAGAGAGGCCTCATTCGGCCTTGATGTTGGCGTCGCGCACCAGCTGGCCGTAGTGGTCGAACTCCTGCCTGTTCATCGCCGCGAAGGCTTCGCCGGTCAGCGTGCCGGGCTCGCCGCCCAGGGCCTTGATGCGCGTTTGCACGTCGGCTAGCTTCAGCGTGCGCACGAGCTCGGCGTTCAGCCGTTCGACCGCGGGCCGCGGCGTGCCGGCCGTCACGTAGAGGCCGTACCAGGTGGAGACGTCGGCGCCCTTGATGCCCTGCTCGGCCAGCGTGGGCACGTCGGGCAGCTCGGGCGAGCGCTGCGGCGCGCTCACGGCCAGCGCGCGGAACTTGCCGGCCTTGATCTGGCCCATGGCGGAGGAAGTGCTGTCGAACATCATGTCGACTTCGCCGCCGATGATGTCGACGTGGGCCTGCGAGCTGCCCTTGTAGGGCACGTGGATCGACTTCATGCCGGTGGCCAGGTTGAAGGCCTCGCCGCCCACGTGCTGGGTGCTGCCGATGCCGGAGGAGGCGTACTTGAAGCCGCCCGGCCTGGCGCCCATGGCCGCCACCAGCTCCTTCACCGATTTGTAGGGAGAGCTTGCCGAGACCACCAGCACGTTGGGCATCACCGCCACCAGGCCGATCGGCTGCAGGTCTTTCAGCGGGTCGTACTTGAGCTTGAGGATGTGGGGCGCCACCGCCTGCGCGGTGTTGGTGGCCAGCAGCAGCGTGCTGCCGTCGGCCGCGGCGCGCGCCGTGAGTTCGCCGGCAATGGTGTTGGAGGCGCCGGGCCGGTTCTCCACCGTCACGGGCTGCTTGAGCACCGGAGCGAACTTGTCGGCCAGCACCCGTGCCAGGATGTCGGTGCCGCCGCCGGGCGAGGCGCCGACCAGGATGCGCAGCGGCTTGTCGGGGTAGGCCGGCTGCTGCGCACCGGCGGTGGCGGCCATCAGCGCCAGCGCGGCCGTGCCCGCCGCGCGGGCCAGAAAAGATTGCTTCATCGGGGTGTCTCCTGCTTGTTTGGCGCGAGCTTAGGCAGCTTCATGCGGCCGATCCAATCAAAAAAGCCCGAAGCTCCATATACTTTTGTGCATGACCTCCGGTTCCGGCCTGACCGACGCATCGCTGATGCTCCACGTGCGGCCGCGCCAGTTGCTCCTGCTGGCGCGGCTCGATACCCACCGCCACCTGGGCCGCGCGGCCGAGGCCATGAACATCAGCCAGCCGGCCGCCACCAAGCTGCTGCAGCAGCTGGAGGACTCGCTCGGCGAAAGGCTTTTCGAGCGCCTTGCGCGCGGCATGGAGCCCACGCCCTACGGCCAGATCCTGATCCGCTATGCCCGCCGCGTGCTCAGCGACTTCGGCAGCGCGCGCGAGGAAATGCTCGCGCTGCGCTCCGGCCTCAGCGGCTCGCTGCGCGTGGGCAGCGTGCCGGGCGCCGTGCCCGAACTGCTGGCGCCGGCACTGGTCGAGTACCACCGCCGCCATCCGCAGGTGGCCGTGTCGGTGGTGGTCGAGACCAGCGACGTGATGCAGGCGCAGCTGGAGCAGGGCGATGTCGACCTGGTGCTGGGCCGGCTCACCGACGGCCATGACGAGGCGAAGTACGCGAGCGTGCCGCTGCTGGGCGAATCGCAGGTGGTGGTGGTGCGCGCCACGCACCCGGTGTTCGAGCGCGCCACCGTCACGCTGGCCGAGATGGCCAACTGGTCCTGGGTGCTGCAGCCGCCGGGCTCGCCGCAGCGCGGGCGCTTCGAGGCGGCGATGCGGGAGGCGGGCATCCAGGCGCGGCTCGACATCATCGAAACGGCATCGCCCATCGCCATCACCGCCTTGCTCGAGAACTCCGACATGGCGGCCGTGATGCCGGCTTCGCAGGCCAGCCATTACGCCCGGCTGGGCGTGCTGCGCACGGTGCCGGTGGAACTGCCGGTGCGCGTGCCGCCGATCTGCCTCGTCACCCGGCAGGACCGCGCGCTCTCACCGGCCGCGGCGCAGTTCCGGCGCCAGCTGCTGGGCGGCGCCTGAAGCCTTTGGATTGAGATTTTCCATGCTGTATTGCACCAACTAGGGAATCTCCTAGCCAACTGGTGCATGAAAGTACCATGGCGAGCCGGTGAAGTACCAAACCCGCAAGCGCGTTTCTCCAGAATCCCGCCACGGCGACCCAAACAGAGCGGGCGTCGCTCACCTCTAGGAGACAACATGAAGCGTTTTCTGAAAGCGGGCCTCGTCCTCGCACTCATCGGCACGGGCGCGATGTCCCAGGCCGCCACCGAACTCGTGATCGCGACCGTCAACAACGGCCACATGATCGAGATGCAGAAGCTCACCCCCTTCTTCGAAAAAGCCAACCCCGACATCAAGCTCAAGTGGGTCACGCTGGAAGAGGGCACGCTGCGCCAGCGCGTGACCACCGACATCGCCACCAAGGGCGGCCAGTTCGACGTGATGACCATCGGCCTGTACGAAACGCCGATCTGGTCGAAGAAGGGCTGGCTCAAGCCCATTGCCACCGACGCCGCCTATGACGTGGACGACCTGCTGCCCGCCATCCGCAACGGCCTGTCGACCGACGGCAAGCTCTACGCCGCGCCGTTCTACGGCGAGAGCTCGATGCTCATGTACCGCAAGGACCTGGCCGACAAGGTGGGCGTGAAGTTCTCCGAGCAGCCGACCTGGGCGCAGGTGAAGGAGTTCGCCGACAAGGCCAATGACCCGAAGGCCGGCGTGTACGGCATGTGCCTGCGCGGCAAGCCGGGCTGGGGCGACAACATGGCCTTCCTGACCACGCTGGTCAATACGCACGGCGGCCAGTGGTTCGACATGCAGTGGAAGCCGCAGATCGACACCAAGCCCTGGAAGGACGCCATCACCTTCTACGTCGACTTGATGAAGAAGAACGGCCCTCCGGGCGCCTCGGCCAACAGCTTCAACGAGAACCTCGCGCTCTTCAACGAAGGCAAGTGCGCGGCCTGGGTCGACGCGACCATCGCGGCCTCGTTCATCAGCGAGCCGAAGCAGTCGAAGGTGGCTGACAAGGTGGCGTTCGCGCAGGCGCCGATCGCCGTCACGCCCAAGGGCGCCAACTGGCTGTGGTCGTGGAACCTGGCCATTCCGGCCAGCTCGACCAAGGACGACGCCGCGCAGAAGTTCATCAAGTGGGCCACGTCCAAGGACTACGTCAACCTCGTGGCCAAGGAAACCGGCTGGGCTTCGGTGCCGACCGGCACGCGCAAGTCGACCTATGCGAACCCCGAGTTCCAGAAGGTTGCGAAGTTTGCTGCAGCCGAGAAAAGGGCCATCGACACCGCCAACCTCACCGACAGCACGCTGCCCAAGTCGCCCTACGCCGGCGTCCAGTACGCGGCCATCCCCGAGTTCCAGGCCATTGGCGTGGCCGTGGGCCAGCAGATGAGCGCGGCGCTGTCGGGCAAGGTCACGGTCGACCAGGCGCTGAAGACCTCGCAGACGGCGGCCGAGCGCGAGATGAAGAAGGCCGGGTACTACAAGTAAGCCAGGCTTTCTTTCTTGCTCCCTCCCCTCCCGGGGGAGGGTTGGGGTGGGGGCACGCGGCGCACCAATCGCCGCAGCGCTCGAGCAGCGAGCCCCCATCCCCGCCTTCCCCAGAGGGGGAAGGAGCCAGAGACAACGAGAAGGAACCTCTTCATGAAACGCCTCCTGCCCCGCGCCCTCATGGCGCCCGCCGTGCTTACGCTCCTGCTGTGGATGATCGTGCCGCTCGCGATGACGTTGTACTTCTCGTTCGTGAACTACAACCTCATGCAGCCCGGCGAACGCACCTTCGCGGGCATCGAGAACTTTCACTACTTCGTCACCGATCCGGACTTCTGGCCCGCCACCTGGAACACGCTGATGCTGATCGGCAGCGTGATCATCATCACGGTGGTGCTCGGCGTGCTGCTTGCGCTGCTGGTGAACGAACCCTTTCCGGGCCGCGGCATCGTGCGGGTACTGCTGATCTCGCCCTTCTTCGTCATGCCCGCGGTCAACGCGCTGCTGTGGAAGCACATGATGATGAATCCCATCTACGGCATCCTGGCCGACGTGTGGCGCTTCTTCGGCGCGACGCCGGTCGACTGGCTCACCGATGTACCGCTGTTCTCGGTGATCGTCATGGTGGCCTGGCAGTGGCTGCCGTTCGCCTGCCTGATCTTCATCACCTCGCTGCAGTCGCTCGACCGCGAGCAGATGGAAGCCGCGCGCATGGACGGCGCGAGCGCGTTCCAGCGCTTCTTCTACCTGACCATCCCGCACCTCGGCCGGCCGATGGCGGTGGTGATCATGATCGAGATGATCTTTCTGCTCAGCGTGTTCGCCGAGATTGCCATCACCACCAATGGCGGCCCGGGCAACGAGAGCACCAACATGACCTACCTGATCTTCAAGCAGTCGCTGATGAACTTCGACGTGGGCGTGGCCTCGGCCGGTGCGCTGTTCGCGGTGGTGCTGGCCAACATCGTGGCCGTGTTCCTGATCCGCATCATCGGCAAGAACCTGGATTGAAGGAACGACCATGCAACCCAGCAACTTCCTTCCGCAACTGCTGCGCACCACCGGTGCATGGGCCGTGGCGCTGCTGCTGTTCTTTCCGCTCGGCTGGCTGTTCCTCACGGCCTTCAAGACGGAGCTGCAGGCGATCCACGTGCCGCCGCTCTTCATCTTCGAGCCCACGCTCGGCAACTTCAGCGAAGTGCAGCGCCGCAGCGACTACCTGCTGTATGCGCGCAACTCGCTCATCACCAGCCTGGGCTCGACCATCATCGGCCTGCTGATCGCGGCGCCCGCCGCGTACTCGATGGCCTTCTTCCGCACGAAGAAGACGCGCGACATCCTGATGTGGATGCTCTCCACCAAGATGATGCCGGCCGTCGGCGCGCTGGTGCCGATCTACGTGCTCGCGCAGACCGCGGGCCTGCTGGACTCGCTCACCGCGCTGACCATCGTGTTCACGCTGTCGAACCTGCCGATCATGGTGTGGATGCTCTACAGCGCCTACAAGGACATTCCGAACGAAATCCTCGAGGCCGCGCGCATGGACGGTGCCAGCCTGTGGACCGAGTTCCGCCACGTCGTGCTGCCGCTGTCGGTGGGCGGCCTCGCATCGACCGGCCTCTTGTGCCTGGTGCTGAGCTGGAACGAGGCCTTCTGGGCGCTCAACCTCAGCTCGGCCAAGGCCGGCACGCTGGCCACGCTGATCGCCTCGTACTCCAGCCCCGAAGGCCTGTTCTGGGCCAAGCTGTCGGCCGCCTCGCTGATGGCGATCGCACCCATCGTCGTGTTCGGCTGGTTCAGCCAGAAGCAACTGGTGCAAGGCCTGACCTTCGGCGCCGTCAAGTAAAGAAAGGGAGACACCCCATGGCCTACCTGCAACTCAAAGACATCAAGAAGAGCTTTGGTGAAGTCAACATCATCAAGGGCGTCGATCTCGAAATCCAGAAGGGCGAGTTCATCGTCTTCGTCGGGCCTTCGGGCTGCGGCAAGTCGACGCTGCTGCGCCTGATTGCGGGGCTCGAGCCGATCACCAGCGGCAAGCTGCTGCTCGACGGCAAGGACATCACCTGGGCGCCTTCGGGCAAGCGCGACCTGGCGATGGTGTTCCAGAGCTACGCGCTCTACCCGCACATGAGCGTGTACGACAACATGTCCTTCGCGCTCAAGCTCGCGGGCGTGCCGAAGGACGAGATCAAGACCAAGGTCGAGTACGCGGCGAAGACGCTCAACCTCACGCAGTACCTCGACCGCACGCCCAAGGACCTGTCGGGCGGGCAGCGCCAGCGCGTGGCGATCGGCCGCGCCATCGTGCGCGCGCCCAAGGTGTTTCTGTTCGACGAGCCGCTGTCCAACCTCGATGCGGCGCTGCGCGGCAACACGCGCGTCGAGATCCACAAGCTGCACCGATCGCTCGGCGCCACCACCATCTACGTGACGCACGACCAGGTCGAGGCCATGACGCTGGCCGACCGCGTGGTGGTGCTCAGGGACGGCCTGATCGAGCAGGTCGGCACGCCGCTCGAGCTCTACGACCATCCGGCCAACCAGTTCGTCGCGCAGTTCATCGGCATGCCGTCGATGAACATGGTGGCGGCAAGCGCGATTCCGAGCTTCTCCGCCGCCACCGGCGGGCGCCTGCCGAGCGACGGCTTCCTGGGCGTGCGGCCCGAAGGCCTGCGCGTGCATCCGAAGCAAGCTGCCGCCACGGGCGTGCCGGGGCGTGTGGAGCTGATCGAGGCGCTGGGTGCCGACACGCTGATCCACGTCGACGTGGGCGGCGTGCCGCTGATCGCGCGCCAGAACGAGCGCACGCCGCTGCATGCGGGCGACGACGTAGCGGTCGAGCTCGATCCGTCGGTGCTCCATTTGTTCAACCGCGAAGGCCGTTCGGTCTCCGCCTGATTTCTTCCGGAACATTCCCGTGACCCTCGCAGCAGCGCCTCTCGATGCGCCAACTCCACCCGCGGCTCCGTCGGAGTTCATGGTGCTTCACCTCGGACTCGGCTCGTTCCATCGGGCCCACCAGGCCGTCTATTTGCAACGGCTGATCGATGCGGGCGACACCCGCTGGTCGCTCTCGGGCGCCAACATCCGCCCCGACATGGCCGAGGTCGTCGCCGCGCTGCAGGCGCAGGGCGGCCGCTACACGCTCGAAACCGTGTCGCCGGCCGGCGAGTACCGCTACGAACAGATCGAGGCCATCCGCGAAGTGCTGTCGTGGGAGCCCTCGCTGGCCGCGGTGATCGCGCGCGGCGCGGCGCCGTCCACGCGCATCGTGTCCTTCACCGTGACCGAGGCTGGCTACTACCTCGACACCAAGGGCCGGCTGGACCTGTCGTTCGGCGATCTCGCGGCCGACATCGAGCGCGCGCGTCGCGGCGAGGCGGGTGGCGAGGGCGTGACCATCTATGGCGCCGTCTGCGCGATCCTGCGCGCGCGCAAGGCCGCGCAGGCCGGTCCGGTGACGCTGCTCAACTGCGACAACCTGCGCCACAACGGCGATCGCTTCCGTGCCGGGCTGCTCGAGTTCATCGAACGCGCGGGCGATGCGGAACTGCTTGCCTGGGTGCAAGCGAACACTACCTGCCCGAACGCAATGGTCGATCGCATCACGCCGCGCCCGCCGCCCGAGCTGCGCGCGCGCGTGAAGGCCGCGACGGGGCGCGACGATGCGGCCGCGATCACCGGCGAGAGCTTCATCCAGTGGGTGATCGAGGACAACTTCGCGGCCGGGCGCCCCGACTGGGGCCGCGTGGGCGTGGAGCTGGTCGAATCGGTGCAGCCTTACGAAGAGGCCAAGATCCGCATCCTCAACGCCACGCACAGCTGCATCGCCTGGGCGGGCACGCTGGCAGGGCTGAACTTCATCCACGAAGGCACGCACGACGCGGCCATCCGCCGGATGGCCTTCGACTACGTCACCGACGACGTGATCCCGTGCCTCAGCCCGAGCCCGATCGACCTCGCGGCCTACCGCGACGTGGTGCTCGACCGCTTCGGCAACCCCGCGATCCGCGACACCAACCAGCGCGTGGCGGCCGACGGCTTCTCGAAGATCCCGGGCTTCATCGCGCCCACGGTGCGCGAGCGGCTGGCCGCGGGGCAGCCGATCGACAGCGTTGCGATGCTGCCCGCGCTGTTCCTGGCCTTCCTGCAGCGCTGGCATCGCGGGGCGCTGCCCTATGCCTACCAGGACCAGGGCATGGACGAAGCCGCGGCGCACGCGATCTGCGATGCCGCCGATTCGGTGCTCGCGCTGTGCTCGGACCCGGGCCTGTGGGGCGCCGCCGCGGGAGATGCACGGCTGGTCGACGCGGTGCGCGCAGCGAGCGGGCGCGTGGCAAATTTCCTGAACTCTGGAGCAACGACATGAGCGAACGTTTGAAGAACCGCCACGTGCTGCTGACCGGCGCCGGTGGCGGCATCGGTCTGGCCGTGGCCGAGGCCTGCATTGCGGAGGGCGCGCGCTGCAGCGTGGTCGACCGCGCTGCAGCGGCGCACGAGGCCGTGCGGGCGCTGCAGCAGCGCCACCCCGACAAGCTGGCCTACATCGCGGCCGATGTGACCGACACGCAGGCCATTTCGCACATGCTGGCCGAGGCGCAGGTCGCCTTCGGGCCGATCCACACGCTGTTCAACAATGCCGCGGTGTTCGACCTGGCGCCGCTGCTCGACAGCGACGAGGCTTCGTTCGACCGGCTGTTCGCGGTCAACGTGAAGGGCATGTTCTTCGTGATGCAGGCCGTGCTGCGCCACATGGTCGAAGCGGGCACGCAGGGCGCGTCGGTCATCAACATGGCCTCGCAGGCCGGGCGGCGCGGCGAAGCGCTGGTGTCGCACTACTGCGCGACCAAGGCCGCGGTCATCAGCTACACGCAGAGCGCCGCGCTGGCCATGGCGCCGCACGGCATCCGTGTCAACGGCATTGCACCCGGTGTGGTCGACACGCCGATGTGGGACCATGTCGACAGCCTGTTCGCCAAGGCCGAAGGGCTGCCGCCCGGCGAGAAGAAGCGCCGCGTGGGCCTGGAGGTGCCGCTCGGCCGCATGGGCGTGCCGGCCGACATCGCAGGCGCGGCGGTATTCTTGGCCAGCGACGAGGCGCGCTACATCACGGCGCAGACCCTCAACGTCGACGGCGGCAATGTCATGAGCTGACGAGTGATGACCGAAGACTTCCATCTGTACCTCGACAGCGCGGACCTGGCCGAACTGAAGACTTGCCTGCCGCACCCGGTAGTGCACGGCGTGACGACCAACCCCACGCTGCTGCAGCGTGCGGGCGTCGGCCGTGGCGAAGTGCCCGCTTTGCTGAAACGCTGCATCGAACTGGGCGCGCGCCAGGTGCAGGCGCAGGTGTATTCGAGCGAGGTCGACGGCATGCTCGAAGACGCGCAAGCGCTGCTGTCGCACTTCGACCGGGGCCAGCTGGTCGTGAAGATTCCCGCCACGCGCCAGGGCCTCGATGCCGGCGCGCGGCTCATCGCGCAAGGCGTGCCCGTCACGTGGACGGCCGTCTATGCGCCCGAGCAGGCGCACTTCGCGGCGCAACTGGGCGCGGCCTATGCGGCGCCGTACCTCGGGCGGCTCGAGGACGCCGGTGTCGACGGGCTCGCGCTGATCGCGCAGATGCAGTCGCTGGTCGCGCAGCGCCCTTCGTCCGGCACGCGGCTGCTGGTGGCCAGCATCCGATCGCGCGAGGCGTATCTCTCGTTGCTGGGGCTGCGCGTGGGGGCCATCACGATCCCGCCGCGCCTCTTTGGCGAACTGCTCGACCATCCCGCCACGCTGGCCGCCGAACGCGGCTTCCTGGCCGATGCACGCGCCTTGCCCTGACAGAGGAAAATCCGAGCACCATGCGCATTGCACTCACGGGCGAAGCCCTCATCGATTTCACCGCCAGCGAGGCCGGCACGCTCGCGTTCCTGGGCCATGAGGGCGGCTCGCCGCTCAACACGGCCGTGGCCTGCGCGCGCCTCGGCCAGCCCACCGGCTTTCTCACGCAGCTGTCGACCGACCTGTTCGGCGAACGGCTGATGGGCTTTCTCGAACGCAACGGCGTCGACACCAGCTTCATCCTGCGCAGCAATGCGCCGTCGACGCTGGCCTTCGTCGAGCGCACGCCGCGGACCAACCGCTATGCCTTCTACACGCGCGGCAGCGCCGACGCCACCTGGGCGCCCGAACCGCTGCCGCAGCTGCCGGCGGAGTGCCGCTTCCTTCATTTCGGCTCGATCTCGATGCTGCAGGAGCCGGCGGCCACGCGCATTGCCGAGCTGGTCACGGCCAGCGCCGGGCGCCGCGTGATCGTGTTCGACCCGAACGTGCGTCCCAGCCTGATTCCCGACATGGCCGCCTACCGCGAGCGCGTGACGGGCTGGCTCGCCATGGCCGACCTCGTCAAGCTCAGCGACGAGGACGCCGAACTGCTCGCCCCCGGCCAGCCGGTCGATGCGCTGGCCGCGGAATGCCTCCAGGCCGGCGCGCACGCCGTGGTCGTCACGCGCGGCGGCGCGGGCGCCACACTTTGGCGCACGGGGCACGCGCCCCTCACCGTGGCGGCGCCGCAGGTCCAGGTGGTCGACACCATCGGCGCGGGCGACACCTTCACGGCCGGACTCTCGGTGGCGCTGCTCGCGCACGGCGTCGAGCACCCGGCCCGGCTCGGCGAACTGGGCGACGACGCCTGGCGCGAAGTGATGCGCTTCGCCGCCACCGCCGCCGCACTCAACTGCACCCGCGAAGGTGCCGATCCGCCCACGCTCGACGCGGTGCACGCCGCGCTGGCGCAGGAAGACAATGGGGCCGTCGCTTCCCGGCCCTGACCCCCGTGCTGCCATGACAACGTCCACACGCAAACGCTCGATTCCCCGTCAGCGCCAACCCGAGCTGGAGCGTGACATTGCGCGCTCGCCGTCGCTGGGCTACGAGGCCCCCGAAACCGGCCTGGTGCGCTGCCTGGCGCACGGCTTTCCGAGCCCGCTGGTGCGATGGCATTTCCATGAAGACTACGAGCTGCACCTGATCACCGAGACCTCTGGCAAGGCCTTCATCGGCGACTGGATCGGGCCGTTCCAGCCCGGGCACCTCGTGCTGTGCGGGCCGCGGCTGCCGCACAACTGGATCTCGCTCGACGTGCCCGAAGGCGGCGCCGCGGGACGCGACCGGGTGATCCAGTTCCGCCACGAGCCCATCGAGCGCGCCGCGGCCGAGATTCCGGAACTGCGCGAGGTGATGCAGCTGTTCGAACGCGCGCGGCATGGCATCGAGTTCTTCGGCATGTCGCAGCAGGCGCAGGCGCACTGGGACAACATCAAGGCCGCGCGCGGCGTGCGCCGGCTCGGGCTGTTCCTCGAGTTCATGGCCGACCTCGCGCAGTGCACCGACTACCGGCTGCTCTCGAGCGTGCAGATGCAGGGCGCGCAAGGCATCGAGGGCGACGCCCAGGTCGACCAGATCAACGACATCGTCAACCGCATCACCAGCAACATGGCGGAGCCGATTTCCATGTCGGAGGTGGCGGCCGAACTGGGCATGAGCGAAAGCCGCTTCAGCCGCTTCTTCCGGCGCTCCACCGGCAACAGCTTCACCGACTTCGTCAACCGCGTGCGCATCAACAGCGCCTGCCACCTGCTGATGCAGACCGACCATTACGTGACCGACATCTGCTATCAGGTCGGCTTCAACAACGTGGCCAACTTCAACCGCCGCTTCCTCGAGATCAAGGGCATGACGCCGAGCGAGTTCAGGCGCCAGGCCGACACGCGGTTCGGCTGACCACAGGCTTTTTCCAAGGCGCAATCAGGGGGCACCATCTTGTATCTGGGACTCGACCTCGGCACGTCCGAGCTCAAGGCGCTGCTGCTCGCCGACGATCACCGCATCGTCGGCGTGGCACGCGCGCCGCTCACCGTCGAGCGGCCGCAGCCGCTCTGGTCGGAGCAGGCGCCGAGCCAATGGTGGCATGCGCTCGAGGAGGCGATGCGCGCGCTCGGAAAGTCGCATCCCGAGGAGCTGGCGGCCGTGCGCGCCATCGGCTTGTCGGGCCAGATGCATGGCGCCACGCTGCTGGACGCCGCCGGCGAGGTGCTGCGACCCGCCATCCTCTGGAACGACGGACGCAGCGGCCCGCAGTGCGAGGCGCTGGCGCGTACCGTGCCGCGGCTGGGCGAGATCGCGGGCAACCTCGCGATGCCTGGCTTCACCGCGCCCAAGCTGCTGTGGGTGCGCGAGCACGAGCCCGACATCTTCGAGCGCGTGGCGCGCGTGCTGTTGCCGAAAGACTGGCTGCGCTTCATGCTCAGCGGCGAGGCCGTCAGCGAAATGTCCGATGCGGCCGGCACGCTGTGGCTCGACGTCGGCGCGCGCGACTGGTCCGACGAACTGCTCGCGGCCACCGGGCTCACGCGCGGCCACATGCCGCGGCTGGTCGAGGGCAGTGCAGTGTCGGCGCGGCTCAAGCCCGAGCTGGCCGCGCGCTGGGGTGTGGGCAGCAGCACCGTGCTCATTGCTGGCGGCGCGGGCGACAACGCCGCCAGCGCCGTCGGCATGGGGCTGGTGGAGCCGGGGCAGGGCTTCGTGTCGCTCGGCACCTCCGGCGTGGTGTTCGTCTCGACCGACCGTTTTTTGCCCAACCCCGCGCAGGCGATGCACGCCTTCTGCCATGCGCTGCCCGGGCGCTGGCACCAGATGTCGGTGATGCTTTCGGCCGCGAGCGCCGTGAGCTGGGCCGCCAAGGCATTCAAGTTCGCTGATGAGGCGGCATTGCTCGAAGCTGCCGCGTCGGTTGCACCGGCACGGCGCGAACGTTGCCCGTTGTTCCTGCCGTACCTCTCGGGCGAGCGTTCTCCGCACAACAACCCGAACGCGCAGGGCGTGCTGTTCGGGCTCACGCATGCGCACGGTCCGGCGGAGATCGCCTATGCTGTGGTCGAGGGCGTGAGCTTCGGGCTGCGCGACGGCTTCGACACCCTGCGCCTGCCGGCCGGCATGCCGCTGCGCGAAGTGGCGCTGGTGGGCGGCGGCGCGCGCAGCGTCTGGTGGGGCCAGTTGCTGGCCGACATTTTCCAGGTGCCGCTCACGCTCTATGCGGGCAGCGAGACGGGTGGGGCGCTGGGTGCGGCTCGCCTTGCCTGGCTGGCCGACGGAGGCACCGTGGCCGAGGTGTGCACGCTGCCGCCGGTCAAGCAGCGGCTCGTGCCCTCGCAAGGCGGCGCCACCGCGCACGCGGCGCGCCATGCGCGCTTCAAGCGCCTCTACACAGCATTGCGCGATCAGTTCCGATGAGCGCCGCATTGTGAAGCGCCCATAAAAAAACCCGTCGAGAGACGGGTTTTTTGTTCGGGAGGCACCGCGGATCCGGCTCCGCCGGTCCGCAGGTGTCGCCCCCTGGAGGGGGAGGCGGCTACACGCAGTGAGCCGCTTCGGGGGTGGGCAATTACATGCCCATGCCGCCCATGCCACCCATGCCGCCCATGTCGGGCATGCCGCCGCCAGCACCGGCTTCTTCCTTCGGTGCGTCGGCGACCATGGCTTCGGTCGTCAGCAGCAGCGAGGACACCGAGGCGGCGTTCTGCAGCGCGGTGCGGGTGACCTTCGTCGGGTCCAGGATGCCCAGCTCGAGCATGTCGCCGTACGTGTCGTTCGCAGCGTTGAAGCCGTAGTTGCCCTTGCCGGCCAACACCGCGTTCACCACCACCGAGGCTTCGCCGCCGGCGTTGTTCACGATTTCGCGCAGGGGTGCTTCGATGGCCTTGAGCACCAGCTTGATGCCGGCGTCCTGGTCAGCGTTGTCGCCCTTGATCGAGTCGCCCACGGCTTGCTTGGCACGCAGCAGAGCCACGCCGCCGCCAGCCACGACGCCTTCTTCCACTGCAGCGCGGGTGGCGTGCAGGGCGTCTTCGACGCGAGCCTTCTTTTCCTTCATTTCGACTTCGGTGGCAGCGCCAACCTTGATCACTGCAACGCCGCCGGCCAGCTTGGCCACGCGCTCTTGCAGCTTTTCACGGTCGTAGTCGCTGGTGGCTTCCTCGATCTGCACGCGCACTTGCTTCACGCGGGCTTCGATGTCGGCTGCAGCACCCGAACCGTCGATGATGATGGTGTTTTCCTTGCCCACTTCGATGCGCTTGGCCTGGCCCAGGTCGGCCAGCGTCACCTTCTCGAGCGTCAGGCCCACTTCTTCAGCGATGACCTTGCCGCCCGT
>Ga0209051_1000895_pt1 | contig 29801 bp, 28 predicted proteins | sample AraplaCvi_mMS_r2_2_FD_184286 | JGI IMG/M metagenome (GOLD analysis project Ga0209051, IMG submission 184286) | Arabidopsis root microbial communities from North Carolina, USA - plate scrape MF_Cvi_mMS_r2 (SPAdes) (version 2) | ecosystem: Host-associated > Plants > Roots > Endosphere | place...
GAGGGGGCGCGCGAATCCATGCGGCAAAGTTTAAATCAGGTGCGCGGTTTATGCCAGCATAATAGCCTTTAACCGCACGGCATGGCGGTCACCTAGAACGTCCGATAATCTTGCATTATCGGACGTTTTGCTCATTATGAAGAAATGGCCCAAATCATCGAGCAGAAGAGCGAAATTCACATTGAGGAGACCTCAGCGCCGCCTCTCAGCACGGCGGCCGGCCATGATCTCTCCGCGCCGGAGGTTTCGACGGACAGCGTCCTCCCCTCCCCTACTGATCGAGATCAGACGCCACCGCATCTTGCCACCCTCGCCGATCGCGCCCGCGGTTATGTCCAGGCGGCCAGTTCCGCCAATACGCGCAAAGCCTACGCCGCCGACTGGAAGCATTTTTCCGCATGGTGCAGGCGGTCCGGCCTCGCTCCCCTCCCCCCGCATCCGCAAACCGTTGGACTTTACATCACCGCCTGCGCGTCTGGCGCGGCAGAGCGCGGAGTGAAGGGGAATTCTGTGTCGACGATCGATCGCCGCCTCTCCTCCTTGTCTTGGAATTATGCCCAGCGAGGATTGACGCTCGATCGCAAAGATCGTCACATCGCGACAGTGCTGTCCGGCATCCGCAAAAGTCACGCGCGGCCGCCCGTCCAGAAAGAAGCGGTGCTGGCCGAAGATATTATCGCTATGGTCGAGACTCTTGATCGCGGCACCCTACGCGGCCTGCGGGATCGGGCTATGCTGCTCATCGGTTATGCTGGAGGCCTGCGTCGCTCGGAGATCGTTGGCCTCGATCTCAAACCAGACCAAACGGAAGATGGTCGCGGCTGGATCGAGATCCTCGATGAAGGCGTACTCGTCACCTTACGCGGCAAGACCGGCTGGCGCGAGGTCGAGGTTGGCCGAGGTTCTTCCGACGCCACCTGTCCAGTCGCGGCTGTCGAGACCTGGATCAAGTTTGCCCGGCTCGCGCACGGCCCCCTCTTCCGCCGCGTCACAGGAAAGGGCAAGGTCGTCGGACCGGATCGGCTGAACGACAAGGAAGTGGCGCGGTTGGTGAAGCGCGCGGCGATGGCGGCCGGCGTTCGCGGTGATCTCAGCGAAATTGAACGCGCCCTTAAGTTTTCCGGTCATTCGTTGCGGGCTGGGCTGGCGTCATCCGCTGAAGTTGATGAGCGATATGTGCAGAAGCAGCTCGGTCATGCCAGCGCCGAAATGACCCGCAAATACCAGCGCCGACGTGACCGTTTCCGGATCAACCTCACCAAGGCCTCGGGCCTTTAGCTACGCCTGACGGCGCCGAAATCGCTCGGTAGACGAGACTTCTGCGCGGGCTTCCAAACAACATCGCATTTTGACATCCCGACCGGGTGCGACTTCGTAGGTTCACGCCACTAGATTGGATGTAGGAACTCGAGCAAGCAATACGAGGTGTTTACCGATTGGTCTTACAAGTTGGCATGCAACCTTAAATTCCTGGATTCAAAATGAGCAGCGACATCATTCTGGACTTCTACGCCGATATCATTCTTGACTTCAGTTCATATTTCACAAGAGATCTGTTTCGAGCAACGTCGCTGAATACGTTCCACCGATGCGAAGAGATCCTGCGCTTCGTGCATGAAATGGAGACTTCTGGGTTGCGAGAGGGTGCAGTCTCCAGCCTCCTTGATGAGCTGCTCTGGTTTGGCGAGCGAGATATTGTCATCAAGACCGGGTTCGCGGATGATTGGGACGAACTTTTGTTCCTGTTCAATGAAAAGACCTTAGCCAGCAAGGTATTCGCGGTCGAACGACTGCACAAGCGATTGCAGAATTCATACTTGCGGGAGTGCCGCGACCTCATTGCGCAAACGGTCGCAAAGGGAGACGCTACCCCAACCAAGGGTGGCGACGAGTTGCTAAAGCTCAGCGAACTATTTTATTCGCACCTGATCAACTCTGGGCACTCAGAAGAGGAAATCTATAGGCAAGTATCGGCGATCATCAAGAAGCGTTCCGCCGGAAGTAAAGCTGCGCGGATTCTCCAGGACTTTTTTGCGGCATTTCCCTGCCGTTTGCGTGATTTCGACGCCTATGTCAGCGCGGCCTCGGAACTAACTGCGGCTCTTCCTGGCGATGTCGCTGAGGGGGTTACCGGCAAGGTTCCCGGTGAAATTTATGAGCGCCACAAAGATGCGTTGAACCCGGGCGACGCCTCCAAAAGCGTTTTTCTTATCAAGAACCTTAAGGCGTTCGATTTTGGAGACGCAAGGGCGCAAGCAGAAGCTAAGCTCGTCCTTGCCAGATCGATAGCCTATACAATGAATGTTCACTCCGAAGCAGATTGGGTTGATCGTATGGTAATCGTGCGATCTGGGACGGCAGATGGTCACGCGATTGTTGGCCCGCGGTCACCGATGCGATGGCGGAGAAGGATCTCCGAAAAATATGCTAATAAGGTAGTGGGGGAGAGAGTTTCGGTGCTGCTCGGCGAGCAACTGCGGCCCGAGGTCACCGACAAAATAAGGAAGTCGATAACAGAGTACGCCAACGGTTTTCACGCTGATGGGCTATCGACGCAGCTCGTATCCGTGTGGTCCGCCCTCGAAGGTTTGCTCCCCAGATTAAAGGACAAAGAGAACCGGATCGCCGAAATCGCCGAAATTGTCGTCATCTGTCAGCGAGCGGCATATTTCCGCAACATGCTCCAGTGGGTCTACTCGCTTCACAGGGAAAGCGATCCCGACCAGTTTCTAGATATCATAAGCTCAATTTCGGAATCAAAATCAGAACTCCACCGATTTGGCCTCGCACTTTTTGACCAGAAGTATCGTGCACTCTCCAAGAAACTAGAACACCTCATGGCGAAAAAACCGCTGGCACAGTTGCGAACGTATCGACTTCTAACGAAAGTTAAGGACCCTAAGAGCAGAGCGGCGACGTTGAAAGGGCACGACCAGAAGATCAATTGGCAGATAAGGCGGATATATCTCGAACGTAATCGCATTGTGCACAACGCTAGTCCTTCCCGAAACATTGAAGCGCTTCTAACGAACCTCTGCGAGTACTACCTGTCGTGCTTGGATGTTCTGTTCGATGAATTGGCGCGTGCTCCCCACTATGATATCGGATACGCCTTCCAGGAAGCAAAACTGCGGCAGGACCTCCGCATGCGCTCACTTTCAGATGGGAATAGCGACCTAGCAATTGCGCTCGGCTTTTCCCTTACTTCATGATTGTAGCCGATGTGGAGACGTCCACAAACGATCGACTAGATGCACGATAAACGGACTGGGATTCTATGGACCGAAAAGGTGCTGCCAAGGCTATCGAAAGCCTCGATATTTCGAAGCTCGAATATGCTTTGGGCAAAGACGTCGCATCCTCAGACGCGGAAGAATTGGTCCAACTCATTTTGCGCAGCAACCGGATGATCGTTCGGAAGATCGATCCTGCTTTGGCAAGACGTCGAGACGCGTTCCTAGCTGGTTTGCCGGCGATTTTTGCGACCCACTTCGATGAAACCTCTGATACTATTCTGGGCCATCTTGTTTCCTGCATAACTGAAATTGAAGCGGGATACCGTGACATTCAATCCGGTGTTCCAATGTCAGCAATTGCGACCTTACCGACCAACCGGCAAGTTAGCGCTGTCATAGCGAGGGCGGTCAAAGAAGGACAAATACTCGAGCGGCAGACGCGCGAAGCCTTGAAAACAGAGGGCTGGCAACCGGGACTCCCCATTATCGCGTATGACGATGAAGGGAATGCTTATGACCCTGATGGAGCGCGTACCGCGCTTGTCAGACATCTCGGCGTGACGTTGAAGTATCTTATGGGGCACTTTGGACGGATAAAAACACCGACACCGCTCATACTTCCATCTCCGGAGCGCGTCACAGAGGACGATATCTATATGGCCGGGACGGCTTTGCTAGCGAGCGCAGGTCTGCGACGCTGGCGTCGGATCGATGAAAGGGTGAGATTCTGGGGGGGCTCCATTGAAACCCTTGACCGCGAACAGTTGCCCCCGGGTTCAAATCTAGACTTGCTGCGTGTGTATAAACCTGGGCAGCTTCCGGTTTTTGATGTCATCGCAAATAGAAGACTCACTGACGTTTTCCTCAAGTCCTTCCAAGAGTCGCTAGAGCAAAGTCCTCAGAATGTAGATTCCAGCGCAACGGAACTCGCGCCATCCGCTTTTCTCTCGCTTGACGAGCATGCCTCCTACACAGCACTCACTGGGTTGCTGGGCATCAAGCCAGACGAGGCTTCGATCAAGTTCCAGGACCTGTCTCTTGCCGAATGGGTAAGAGGATATGCCACTATGAGGCACATCGCGGCAAATACCGACGAAGCAGATTTGGTTTTCAAGCCACACGAATTGGAGAGCCTACTGCAGAGTACCGGACTGGGGATAAAGTCAGCGCGCGCTTTCCTCAAATACTCTACCTTTGGTGATCACAGCGATGACCTCTTCGACAGCCCGGTGATAGAATTTGCGGATGGAAGTCACCGGCTTTTTGCACCCGCAGCGGCGCACTCAGTGATAGCACAAATCGTTTTGTCGAACCTTGGTCACCTCGGGGAGAGTTTCTCCGGCAAAGGCCCGGCCTTCGAGCAGACGGTGTTGAGGTATTTCAAACGCAGCGGTCTCGAGCCAACGCAAATTCACGCTTTTCGAGACGGCGAAGAATATCAGGTCGACGTCGTGCTGCCTTGGGGCGACAAGCTCTTTCTCTTTGAATGCAAGACCGACGGATTGTCAGACAACGATCCCGTCGCGGCATATAATTTCGAGAAAGCGCGCGACAAGCACATCACTCAGATAAGCCGGCAAATTGATGGGCTGCGTAGACATCCCGACATGCTGCACGAGGTCGGGATACTTGAACCAGAGAAGCTCGATTGGGTTCCGGTGGTCCTCTACCTGTTTCCTTACACCATGCCGATCGACGAGCGGGGCGTTTCAGTCGCGGACTGGACGGGCATGGGCCGATTCCTTGGATCTAGGCACGTCCACCTCCCACCAGTGATGCATGAAGAGAGGCTTCATCGGGCGGTAGCAACGATCAGGGGAGGTGAACACGCGACACCTGAGCACCTCAAAACTTATCTTCAAGGCCCGTTCCAATTGGGGCTCAAACTCGCATGCCTGGAGCCGCGAGAAGAAATGATTTGGCTTAAGGACCGCAGATTGGCTCGCGGGATCGAAGTGGACTTTGTCGCGCTTCAATTCGAAGCGGCGAAAGAACTATTTGACAATATTGAGATTGGCGAAGAAATCCACACCGGCACATCTGTCTAAAAGTACGAACAGTGCACGCGTGACCCGCTACCGGAAATCTCGTACCCGCACTTTGATCTGATCGGTAGAGATCAGCGGCTCTCGACGGTACAAGATCAGTACCAGCCAGCCTCGCGGTGGCGAAAGCCTTGTTTTCCGGAATCCACCTCGTCAATTCGGCCGGTTTAGGATCTCAAGAGACGTTCACAAACGATCAGTTATATTCAGCCCCAGCTTTTGGAAAACTGCTTCGCAAAACGCATTATCGGATGTTATGCTCATTATAGAGAAATGGCCCAAATTATCGAGCAAAACTCCGAAAATCACGTCGAGGAGACCTCAGCGCCGTCTCTCAGTACGGCGGCCGGGCATGATCTTTCCGCGCCGGAGGTGTCAGGCGACAGCGTCCTCCCCTCCCCTGCTGATCAGGATCACACGCCGGTGTATCTTGCCAGCCTCGCCGATTGCGCTCGGGGCTATGTCGAAGCGGCGAGCTCGACGAATACCCGCAAAGCCTACGCCGCAGACTGGAAGCACTTTTCCGCCTGGTGCCGCCGATCCGGCCTCACTCCCCTCCCCCCGCATCCGCAAACCGTCGGGCTGTACATCACCGCCTGTGCATCCGGTGCGGCCGAGCGCGGGATGAAGGCAAACTCGGTATCGACGATCGAGCGTCGGCTGTCCTCATTGTCCTGGAATTACGCCCAGCGCGGCCTGTCACTCGATCGCAAGGATCGCCATATCGCCACGGTGTTATCCGGCATCCGCAAAAGTCACGCGCGCCCTCCCGTGCAGAAAGAGGCGGTGCTGGCAGAAGACATCATCGCGATGATCGAGACCCTTGATCGCGGCACGCTGCGCGGTCTGCGCGACCGCGCGATGCTGCTGATCGGTTATGCTGGCGGCCTGCGCCGTTCGGAGATTGTCGGCCTCGATCTGAAAGCGGACCAGACTGAAGACGGTCGTGGTTGGATCGAAATACTCGACAAGGGAATGCTCGTGACCTTGCGCGGAAAGACCGGATGGCGCGAGGTTGAAGTGGGTCGCGGTTCCTCCGACTCACCTGCCCGGTCGCAGCCGTCGAGACTTGGATCAAGTTCGCCAAGCTGGTGCATGGCCCCCTCTTCCGCCGCGTGACAGGACAGGGCAAGGCAGTCGGAGCCGATCGGCTGAATGATAAAGAAGTAGCGCGGCTCGTGAAGCGGGCGGCGATGGCAGCCGGCGTGCGGGGAGATTTGAGTGAGATTGAGAGGGCTTCCAAATTTTCCGGCCACTCGCTGCGCGCAGACCTCGCCTCTTCAGCCGAGGTCGATGAACGATACGTGCAGAAGCAATTGGGCCATACCTCGGCCGAGATGACGCGGCGATATCAACGTCGACGCGACCGCTTCCGCATCAATTTGACGAAAGCGGCCGGACTTTAGTTAGCTCCTCTCTAACTCAGGGTGAGGTCGTAAGGGGAGATTTCAGTGCGAAATTTTCTCGCTTTTCGCTTCAATTGAAATCCGGATCTAAAAGCCAACCCTTCCCGAAGCCATGGATCAGTCACGCCATCGATCAGTCGAACAAGTGTCCAGCTACTACGACAATGCGACGCGGAGAACTGGGAGGGCGGCGCGAATGATCTAACGCGAACTGTCAGCGGCCACAGTTTATAGCCGTGACGCCAGGGTTTGTTCAATCTTTGAGAAGCTTGTCAGAGGCAAGATCGACATATCTGAAGCCGACGCTTTCCCAATCTCGCCAGGTCACGTCGATGTCGGCCTTCCAAGGCGGTGGAACTATCGTGCCAGCCAGAGATAGGTTCCCATTGGACTCTTTGAACCAGGCACACTTTCCATCAGTGAAAGCAAGCGGAATGAAGTTATCTCCAGCGGATTTCTTCCTAGGCGGCTTGATCCTCCACGGCCCGTCTAGCTTGCTTATCTGAAGTTTCATTTCCGCAGCCGCTAGTTCTCGTAGATTCCCCATGAGGCCATCAAGCGCAATTGGTTTGACGTCTTTGATGAAACGGTTGTATCCAATGCTGTCAAAGTACGGCTTAAAGTCCAGTTCCAACGCTGATTTCTTTGACTTCGCCGTATCTTGGTCCAGTTGACGTCCCGTTTTTACGTAGAATTTGGCTTCAGGAAACTGAAGCTTCCGGGTTGGTGCGAAGTTTTCATAATTGAGGTCGGCCAAGACGTAATATTGGGCAGGAAAAATCTTCTCGGTGCCTATTGAACGTGTGATCGGATTCCACCTGCAGGTACGTGTCAGAGACCAATTTGCTCTGCTGTCAGAACTAGTACTTTTGATCTCGTAGGTCAGCCCCCAATGCATTTGAAGATCGAATATGTCCATGTGAGGCTGCGTCGTGTAAAAAGGCGCAGTGCTCTCATCGAGGTCTTCGCGCTCTGGCTTATGTTCCGTCCATTGCCGAATTACTTGGTTAGCAACATCGAATTGATGGCGACGTAAGTGACGGATAAGGAAGAATTCGATAAGTTGGCCCCTAATTATCGGGACATGGATGTTGGAGAAGGCCCATTCTTGAAACCCTACGAAATTGGCCTCCATGTCGGTGGGACCGAGGTAAAAATTTTCTTCTTCATGATCCATGCTGTTTCCCCGCGCTGTTTGCTTTCATACCTCTGACATCTTGCTGGAAACTTATTTATTGAGGCTCGGTGGCACCGGAGACCGGCTGATCAGTAGGAGTGCAGCATACCCCTTAGCCTATGCCGCAGGTAGTGGGTCAGGATCGACTGCTGTCGGTGCGGTCATGAGCAGATTCACTTGCCGCTTGTACGGTCACGATAGGAACGGCTTTGGCGCTCTTTGCGCTTGTCTATGGCGGCTTCGACTAACCGCGAACGATAGTTCAAGTAGGATCTGGCGTCACGCTGTCGTGTCTCGCGTGCGAACTTGGCAGCGGCAAATTCACCTCTTAGCTTGAACACTTTCCTCTTGTGGGGAGGGCAGTTACTTCGGAACCGGTAGAAGCCACACGATTGTGCAGATGCCGATGTGCGGAAGCGCCGACGCAGTAAAGCTCCATCTGCCAAACCGATCCTTTGTCCTCCTCATCCGCATCAGAGTTCGTCACGGCGCCGCAGAGGCAAGCTGCTGCAACAGCTTGACGAAATGGCTCGTTCTGACGCCCTTCGCGTTTTGGGCCAAGTCCACGGTCTGGACGACAACCAGATGCTTTGACGGCACGATGGCAATCGCCTGACCGCCATAACCTGAGGCCAACGCCGCACCAGGACCGAATACATCCGGGTTCAACGTCCACCAGAGATAGCCGTATCCCATGCTGCCGCGATCAGTCACGGAGTATGCTGTGGTGGATGTTTTGACCCATGCCTCTGGAATGACTTGCCGCCCGTTCCAGCGCCCTCCGTCAAGGTAGAGCTGGCCAAAACGGGCCGCGTCTCTGGCACTGAGGCGAAAGGGATAGGCGGGATGCGCCGATTGGCGCTCGGCGACATATCCGCCGTCGCGCACGCTGAAATCTTCCATGCCAATGGGCTCAGCGATGCGTTCCGCGAAGTCTCGGAAAATGTCCTCGCCGGTCTGTGTCCGATAAATCGTGCCGAGCGCGTTGAAATCCCAGTTGTTGTAGAACCAGAACGACCCGGGGGAATGGCTTCCCCGCTTCGGGCGCTTTTCGCGAATATCGGCAGTTTCATAAGCTGCGGCATGATAAATACCCGAACGCGCCATAAGCAGATCGCGCACCGTCGCCCGTTTTTCCGCCGCGGTCAGTACCGGAGGTTTGTCGTCAAGGCCGAGATCGGTAAGAGTGCTGTCGAGATCGACGCGACCTTCTGAAACCGCGATGCCATAAAGTGCGCTAAGCAGGCTTTTGCGCACGGAAGCGACATTCACTTTGCGTGACACTTCACCCCAACTGGTGATCACCTCGCCGTTCTGCATCACCATAACTGCTGTCGGCTTCAGGCTAACGGCATAGTCCTGTGCCGCCTTCAGCTGTTCGACGGACCAGCCTAAAGGCGAAGGGTCAACGCTTTTCCAGGGCTGCGCGCTCGCACCACTGCCGAGCGTAATCATGAAAGCGGACACGATAGCAAAAAAGTTCAGACGCATAAAAATGACCATGGCAGCACCTGTTCTCTATCATGGCGGCATAGTCATGGCCTAGTCAGACCGTCATTATAAAACTCACGAGGCTCTGCAGGCTTTAGAGATCGACCGTGATGATCCCAGCGTAATCTAGAAAGTTTCCGGCCGGAAACTTCAGGCCGGGATGGCAATTAAATCTGTTATTTCAGACGGATGCGCCCTCGTTGAGTAAAAAAAGAACCCTCATGCTGACCGTTGGGAAGATCCGGAATGGGCTCTCACCTGCGCGAACAGCATCGGCCCAAGCGAAAACTCCCCTCGCCGCGCCTTTGCTGTCAAGTCTCGGAGGTAGCCGCCAGCCGAATTTATGTGGCCTGCTCGCTCGTGAATGCAGGCGATGGCGATCGCCGCTCCGGCTTGTCCGAGGGCCTCGCAGGCTTCTTCGTACGCAGACGGGCTGACGCCCAACATCTGTCGGATAGTCACCGCGGCCACCATCATTTCCCGCCAGCTACTGATTGAGCCGCCAGGCCCGTAAGCAGTTATTTCTGGGCAGGCCCGCAGAACCATCGACAACGGGAACACCTCCGGCTCGTCCGTCCGCTTCGCGTTTTTGTTTGTCGCGGACTTTTCGCCCTGCTTCTTTTCGAAGCGAGGTTCAAGTTCATTGCAGGATTCGGTATTTGAATTCTGTTTGTGGCATCCAAATGCGATGTCATTGCCATCGCTTTTTTTGATTTCTTCATGCGTTTCCAACATTCTAGAGACTTCTTCATGAAGAAGGTTCATCTCATCGAGGCTAGCTGCGATGTCGTCTAATGTCGGACGCCGCACAAACCGTCCGACGATGTCAATGAAGCACGCCTCAGCTGCCGACCAGTCACCTGGCAAATTCTCTTCAATGCCAACCGTGATGAGCTTTCTCACGTCTCTTCGTACGATGGTCAGACGGTCCTTCATCATGCGGAACCGACGCTGTTCGGCGGCAACCTCCTGCGCGAGGGCCGCGAACTCGCTGGCGCGAGCGAGAAGGGGGGCAAGGCTGAAGCCATAGGCGTCTTCTATGTCTCCTTCGCCTGATTTTCGAGCGTATCGTTTGCCGTTAGGGCTATCCTTCCGGATGACGATGCCGGCTTCGACAAGGGTACCAAGGCATTTACGCAGTGTCGTCCCGGCAATGCCGTTCGCGCGCGCAGACAGCTGAGCGTTCGATGGAAACACGATCAAGTTCTTGTCACTACTGAGTTCCGTCACAGGAAAGAACGACAGAAGCGCGTTTAATACCGCCAGTGCGCGATCCTGGAGGCCAAGACGAGTACGAGCGTCACCGATATCGCGGAAGACGCGCCACTTGTCGACGGCCGTCGGTGTATCAGCCTTCTTCGCCTCGAATTGACGTCTCACCAGGGTAAGAGTCATCGGCCGCCGCCCGAAGGGCGTCGTTAAATGTCCCGTTTCCATGTCCTTCACCTTTCACAAGGCAAAGAAAAGGCTACGCCGTCACGGCGTTGACTCTTGACTGTGATTCCGGGAAGTGCGATTCTCTAAGCGACCAAACTGAGAGAGGCCTTCTGGAACACCGTTTCGGAGGGCTTTTTCTTTGCGCTATTGGTACCTTTCTTCGCTTCTGTTCATCTACTGCTTCGCCTTTTTGAACGACGCATAGATTTCGGGGAGGGCCGACAACAGGTATTCGCCAAAATCGGGCGCGGCCTTCTTGTCGATCGTCAGTGTAACTGACCGCTTGTCCTGGTGGTACTTGGCCGCCTTGACGCCGTCGTCAGCTTGCCAGACCTGAGGCCGCGGCTTGTCCTTCTTCGCTTTTTTGGGTGCAACGGCGTCGAAGACCCGCGAGAAACGCTCGTCCGATGATAAAGCTTGAACACCGTGATCGGCCAGTAACGCCCGTGATGACCCGATAGCATCTTCATTGATCAAGCGAGCCGCCAATTCGTACCAGCGGTCGCGTCCCGTCTTCGGCGCCGCGCCGATCGATTGGATAACGTCTTTCGGCAGTTGCGTTGCAGCTTGAATGAGACGTGAGAGATTACTTTTGTCGACACCAAGCGCCGCCATTATCACTGGGCGATCAAAGCCGTTTGCCTCGAGCTCGGCGGCGTAAAGGGCACGCTCGATAAACGAGAGATCTCGTCGTCCGGTATTCTCCTGCCCCTGGGCTCGAACAAGTTCCTCATCAGTAAGAGGCCGGACGGCAGCCTTGACATTCATCCCGGCGGCTTTGACAGCGCGTAGACGGCGGCGGCCGTAAGCGACCTGATATCGACCTTCCGCCGTCGGATGCGGTCGAACCAGGATAGGTACCTGCTGCCCATTCTCGCGGATATTGCGCGCGAATTCCTCGAACTCGGTCTCGTCTTCGGGAAGCCTGTCGCGCACCGGCGGCGCATCGATCAGGTCCGGATCAAGTTCGCTCAGTGACTGTGACTTGAGCAGTTCGATCGAACGCGAGACCGCACCAATAGCTCCCCTGGGCGCATATTGTGGGGTTGCTGATTCTTGATCTTGAGTTCCAGTTACCTCGGCAGCCGGTTGACTTGGGATCTTAAGGTCGGAGAGTAGATGCTTTCTGGCCATCCGCGCCCCCTTTCTGAATAACGCAAAGCTCGACGCAGGCAGGGAGTTGAGGCCCAATCCCACCAAAGTTTCCGGCTGGCAACTTTCGCGCCGATGCGAGTTGGAGAGTGTGAGAGCCACGGGTCATTTGCGCCCCCATGACGACTGAATGAGCTGCTCGATTTCTCGGTTCACGTTGTCAAGCGATTCCATTGCTCGGTCGTAGGTCGCTCTCGTGAACTGGTCACGGCTGACCTCGTATAAAGTCTGTTTGGTGATGCCGGCGTCCGATATAGCCGTGCTTTTGAGCATCGGGTGGTTGAGGACGTGCTCGCCAAACATGGTCCGCATGAACGAGACCATCTGGTTCTGTGGTCCATCGCCCGGCTCGTAGCGAGTGACGAGGTATCGCATCCAATCGTAATTCATGCTGCCCCCAGCGTCGGCTACGACGCTGAGAAGCTCCGACGTCATCAGCAGGAATTGACACATGGACATCACATCGAGCATCTGCGGGTGAACTGTCACCAAGACGGCAGTGGCAGCACAAAGTGCAGAAATCGTGAGAAATCCAAGTTGGGGAGGGCAGTCTACAACCACAACATCGTAGTCATCGGCAACCGAGGCGATCGCTTCGTCCATCCTTGTGAAAAAGATGTTCTTACGATCGTTCGAGCCGAGGACCTTCGCGGTATCGTGTTCGAACTCCATAAGTTCCAGGTTTCCGGGCACCAAGTCGAGGTTCGTAAAGTACGTTTTCTTGATGACGTCCTTCAGGGGGCGGCGTTCTTCGTCATAGCGTACAGCACCATATAGGGTCTCATTATCATTGACGTCGAACTCCGGCTGGAAGCCATGCAGTGCCGACATGCTAGCCTGCGGATCGAGGTCGATCGCGAGTACCCTGTACCCATTAAGGGCGAGGAACTGCGCGAGGTGAGCCGCTGTCGTGGTTTTGCCAGAGCCGCCCTTGAAATTGACAGCCGTTATGACCTGCAGATGTTCCCGACCTGTGCGTCGAGGAGAATATCGACGATCACCTTTGCCATTTTCATCAAGATACTCGCGGAGGGCCTGGATGGTCTCGACGGAGTATGAACGCCTGTTGTTAGCGGCCACTTCCGGCTGCGGGCCTTTCCCTTCCAGGGAGAGGTGGCGGAGATATCCATCGTTGACGCCGATAAGCTTGGCAGCCTCGATCGATGAGAAAGAGCGCAGGGTCTTGCGTGCTTCCGGGGGATAAAGCTTGATGCGATGTTCGTGCAACGCACCTGAGAGATCTCGCGCGTGTGCCGCTATCAGTTTATGGATAGCCTTCTGTAGCTTGGCGGGATTCTCCACGACTTCCTCTTGTACACACGGTTATTTTCGTAAACACAGCAATTTGCCGTGTCCAAAGACAACCCATTTCGCCTGTCTTTGCAAGTTCTTTAAGGTTAACGAGGGGTTAACGCATTTTACGGAATCGAAGCGACAACCGGATTCAGTAAGGCGAATCCGCGACTTAAAGCAAAACTAGTTCGCACCGCTTTCAACAGCTACCTGCAGATCTGCAGAAGTGCCAAGAGATTTCTGACGCCGAATCCGGCTTTGCCGTACCGACTGACGAGAATCACCTGCTGCAGATCTGCAGATAGCCACATCGATTTTTCGATGATCTTTCTCCGCATGTTCGAAACAAGCGGAGAGAAAAATGCGGATCTTAACCGTCCCACCTGATCAGCGCACCAACCATGCAGATGAATTGACACAGATGCATCATCTGCGTGCGAATGTGTTTCGTGGCCGTCTCAAATGGGATGTTACGGTCACAGAGTCGGGCGAGTTCGACGAGTACGACAAGCTGGAACCCACTTACATCCTCGCGATCGCCGCCGGCACTTGTGTCGTCGGATGCGCACGCCTTCTCCCTGCGCAGGGCCCAACCATGCTGGCGAGAACTTTCCCTCAGCTGATTGGAACGGGTTCCCTAGGTGCCTCGCCGACCATGGTGGAGAGCTCGCGGTTTTGCGTCGACACGTCTCTGGCTGAGGCGAGGGGAGGGGGCCAGCTTCATCTCGCCACGCTCACCATGTTAGCCGGCATCATCGAGTGGTCGATGGCGAATGGCTACGACGAGATCGTCACGGCGACCGACCTCCGCTTCGAGCGGATTCTCAATCGCGCCGGCTGGCCGATGAAGCGGCTCGGGGAGCCTCAGGCGATCGGCAACACGGTGGCGATCGCCGGAACCTTGCCAGCTGACCAACAGAGCTTCAACCGTGTCCGACCAATGGGCTATCAGTCCGCGATCTCGGGCATTGCATGCACGAAGATTCGGAGCGCCGCGTGACCCAACTCCGCTCCCATCCTCGCCTGGTCCGGAAGCTGCAGGATGCGCTTGGCGATCAGCTCTGTGTCGCGCTCGATGACGCAACTGTGGTCGAGATCATGCTCAACCCTGACGGCAAGCTCTTTATCGAGAGGCTCGGGCACGGCGTGGCTCCAGCGGGTGCGATGACCCCGGCAGCCGCCGAAGTTGTGATTGGAAGCGTGGCCCACGCCCTGCAATCCGAAGCCGACACAGATCGACCAATTATCTCCGGTGAACTGCCGATCGGTGGACACCGGTTTGAGGGATTGTTGCCGCCTGTCGTCTCCAGCCCGGCCTTCACCATCCGCCGTCGCGCGTCACGTCTTATTCCTTTGGAGGAGTACGTAAAGACCAAAGTCATGACGGAGGCGCAGGCCTCAGTGATACGCAGCGCGATCGATTCTCGCATGAACATCGTTATTTCCGGGGGCACCGGTTCGGGGAAGACCACACTCGCGAATGCCATTATCGCCGAAGTGGTTGCGACTGCACCCGACGATCGAATGGTGATTCTTGAGGACACCGTTGAAATCCAGTGCGCGGCCGAAAACGCAGTCTGCCTGCATACCAGCGATACGATCGACATGGCGCGGTTGCTGAAAAGCACCATGCGACTGCGGCCCGACCGCATCATCGTCGGTGAGGTCCGCGACGGTGCAGCGCTCACGCTCCTGAAAGCATGGAACACCGGTCATCCCGGAGGCGTCACCACGATCCATTCCAACACGGCAATGTCGGCGCTGCGCCGGCTTGAGCAATTGACCGCCGAAGTCAGCCAGCAGCCGATGCAGGAAGTGATCGGCGAGGCGGTCGATCTCGTCGTTTCTATCGAGCGGACGGGGAAGGGGAGGCGGGTCCGAGAGGTGATCCACATCGAGGGATACCGCAAGAACCACTACCAGACCGAACATTATGCCCAGATCGACGAGGACAGTCATGTCGCGTAAAGCCCACCCTACTCTTGCATTCATAATGCTCGCACTCGTCTGCGTCAGCCTTTCGGAGCCTGCATTCGCGTCCTCAGGCGGAGGCGGCCTTCCATGGGAGGCACCACTGCAGCAGATCCAGCAGTCTATCACCGGACCCGTGGCGGGGTTCATAGCCCTTGCTGCAGTCGCGATCGCCGGCGCCATGCTGATTTTCGGCGGAGAACTAAACGATTTTGCCCGTCGCCTCTGCTATGTCGCCCTGGTCGGCGGCGTTCTCCTCGGCGCCACCCAGATCGTCGCTCTTTTCGGCGCAACCGGAGCTTCGATTGGCGAGCACCGTGGCAAGGCAGGTCTTGATCCGGTTGTCTCGGTACCCGTCACAATGCTGCCCACGGCAGGGGAGGGGGCTCATGGCTGAAGCCGGATCCAACCTCACCCGGTCGCGGGTGCATCGGGCGCTGTCGCGGCCGAACCTGTTGATGGGCGCTGATCGCGAGCTTGTCCTGTTGACTGCGCTCGCCGCCGTCATCCTGATTTTCGTTGTGCTCACCTGGTATGCGGCGCTGTTCGGAACCGCGATCTGGATGGTCGTGGTCGCAGCCCTTCGAGCGATGGCCAAGGCCGATCCGCTGATGCGGAGGGTCTATATCAGGCACATCTCCTACAAGAGCTTCTATCGCGCGACATCGTCGCCGTGGCGCAGGTATTGAGGGGGGACGACATGGTTGCCCTCAAATCCTTCCGCCATTCCAGACCATCGTTTGCTGATCTCGTTCCCTATGCCGGGTTGGTCGATAACGGCGTCCTTCTCCTGAAGGACGGCTCGCTGATGGCAGGGTGGTATTTTGCTGGCCCCGATAGCGAAAGCTCGACCGATGCTGAGCGAAACGAGGTGTCGCGGCAGATCAATGCAATCCTGTCGCGCCTCGGTTCCGGCTGGATGATCCAGGTCGAGGCTGTCCGGGTGCCGACAGGGGATTACCCAACGGAGGAAGTCAGTCATTTTCCCGATCCGGTCACCCGCGCCATCGATGCCGAACGACGGGCGCATTTCCAGAAGGAGGGGGGGCATTACGAAAGCCGTCACGCCCTGATCCTGACCTGGCGTCCACCCGAGCCGCGGCGGTCCGGATTGACGCGCTATGTCTACTCCGACTTTGGCAGCCGGTCCGCCACCTATGCCGACAAAGCGCTTGAAACGTTTCTGACGTCGATCCGTGAGGTCGAACAGTATCTCGCCAATGTCGTGTCAATTCGACGGATGCTGACACGCGAAACACCGGAACGCGGCGGTCATCGTGTCGCCCGCTACGACGAGCTCTTCCAGTTTATCCGCTTCTGCATCACCGGGGAAAATCATCCGGTGCGTCTGCCGGATATTCCCATGTACCTCGACTGGCTCGTGACGGCCGAGCTGCAGCACGGTCTGACGCCGCTGGTCGAAAACCGGTTTCTTGGCGTCGTGGCGATCGATGGCCTGCCCGCGGAAAGCTGGCCGGGAATACTCAACAGCCTTGACCTGATGCCGCTGACTTATCGCTGGTCATCCCGCTTCGTCTTCCTTGACGCCGAGGAGGCGAGGGCGAGGCTCGAGCGCACGCGTAAGAAATGGCAACAGAAGGTCAAGCCCTTCTTCGATCAGCTCTTCCAGACGCAATCCCGATCGCTCGATCAGGACGCGATGCTGATGGTGGCAGAGACCGAGGATGCGATCGCCGAAGCCTCGTCACAACTCGTGGCCTATGGCTATTACACGCCTGTCATCGTTCTCTTTGATGAGGACCAGCAAAGCTTGCAGGAGAAGTGTGAGGCGGTCCGCCGCCTGATCCAGGCCGAAGGTTTCGGCGCACGGATCGAGACAATCAACGCCACCGACGCGTTTTTAGGCAGCCTGCCGGGCGTCTCCTACGCCAATATCCGCGAACCACTGATCACCACGCGCAATCTCGCCGATCTGATACCGCTTAATTCTATCTGGTCCGGCAGCCCAGTAGCACCTTGCCCATTCTATCCTGCCGGATCGCCTCCGCTGATGCAGGTCGCAACAGGGTCAACGCCCTTCCGTCTCAACCTGCATGTCGACGATGTTGGCCACACACTGATTTTCGGGCCCACGGGGTCGGGTAAATCAACGCTGCTCTCATTGCTCGCAGCCCAGTTCCGCCGCTACGTCGAGGCGCAGATCTTCGCCTTCGACAAGGGGGGCTCGATGCTGCCGCTGACGCTAGGGATCGGCGGCGATCATTACCAGATCGGTGGCGACGCGCCGGAAGCAGGCGAGGGGCGGGCCCTGTCCTTCTGCCCGCTGGCAGACCTCTCCTCCGACACGGACCGCGCCTGGGCCTCCGAGTGGATCGAGATGCTGGTTGCCCTGCAGGGTGTGACCATTACACCGGACTATCGCAATGCGATTTCCCGGCAGATCGGGCTGATGGCCGAGTCGCGCGGTCGCTCGCTCTCGGACTTCGTCTCGGGTGTCCAGATGCGGGAGATCAAGGATGCCCTGCATCACTACACCGTCGACGGTCCGATGGGACAGCTGCTCGATGCCGAGGAGGACGGTCTGGCGCTCGGCGCCTTCCAGTGCTTCGAGATTGAGGAACTGATGAACATGGGCGAGCGCAACCTTGTGCCCGTTCTGACCTATCTCTTCCGACGCATCGAAAAGCGCCTCACCGGTGCACCCAGCCTGATCATTCTCGATGAAGCTTGGCTGATGCTCGGCCATCCGGTGTTCCGGGACAAGATCCGGGAATGGCTGAAGGTGCTGCGCAAGGCCAATTGCGCAGTGGTGCTGGCCACCCAGTCGATATCGGATGCCGAGCGATCCGGAATCATCGACGTACTGAAAGAATCCTGCCCGACCAAGATCTGCCTGCCGAATGGTGCTGCGCGGGAGCCGGGCACGCGCGAGTTCTACGAGCGAATCGGCTTCAACGAACGGCAGATCGAGATCGTCGCGACCGCGATCCCGAAGCGTGACTATTACGTCGTGTCACCAGAGGGTCGGCGCCTGTTCGACATGGCCCTCGGTCCCGTCGCGCTCTCCTTCGTCGGAGCGTCCGGAAAGGAAGACCTGAAGCGCATCCGCGCCCTGCATCATGAACACGGGGCCACCTGGCCTCTCCATTGGCTCCAGCAAAGGGGGATCGCCCATGCCGACTCGCTCTTCCCAACCGAATAGTATTCCGCACGCCGCAATTGCTGCGGCCGTCGTACTCTCGACCGCACTCACTCTCCCGGCGCAAGCCGGCGGTGTCACAGGACAGGCGACCGAATGGACTCAGCTCGCCAACAATACCGAACTCATCAGCCTCGTCGGCAATTCCGCTGAGCAGGTGAACAACCAGATCACCCAGATCTCGCAGCTGGCTGAGCAGATCCAGAACCAGCTCAACATCTACAAGAACATGCTGCAGAACACGGCGCAGCTTCCGGACCATGTCTGGGGCCAGGTCGAAAGCGATCTGAAGAATCTCCAGAACATCGTCAACCAGGGACAAGGCGTCGCGTTCTCCATGGGCAATGTCGACGATGTGCTCAAGCAACGCTTCCAGAGTTTCGCCGACATGAAGAGCAACCTTCCTGATGGTGCGAGCTTCTCCACGACCTACCAGAGCTGGTCCGACACCAATCGCGACACCATCGCCGGCACGCTGAAGGCTGCCAATTTGACGGCCGAGCAATTCTCCAGCGAGGAAAGCACGATGTCGCAGCTCAGGTCGATGTCGGAAACAGCAGATGGCCAGATGAAGGCTCTGCAGGTCGGCCACGAGATCGCCGCGCAGCAGGTGGCGCAGCTGCAAAAACTGCGGGGTCTGGTCTCACAGCAGATGACCATGATGGGCACCTGGTATCAGTCCGAGCAAGCGCAAAAGGATCTGGCACAGGCGCGGCGCGAACAGTTCTTCAGCGGAACCGAGCGTGACATCCGTGGCGGCCAGACGATGGAGCCCCGCTGGTGAGCCCGCGTCTGATCCTCATTCTCGTCCTCGTCACGATCGGTTCCGCGGCCGGCGCGAGCGCCATCACCTGGCTCGTTGTCCAGCCGCAGGCCACGCCAATCTCCGGACCGGGCACAGCCGCAATCAACTCGTCCTCCGATGAAGAACAGCGCCGACATCGCGAAGAATTCTTTGGCGGGAATTCCGACCGTGACATCCGCGGCGGTCAGGAGATGAAACCGCGATGGTAGCCATTCCTTCTTCCCGTGCGGCCGACCGCATGTTCCTCGCGATCGCCATCGTCCTGCTGGCGACCACGCCGGCACTGGCACAACAGGGCCAGGTCCTGACCACACTTGAGAATTCCGTCGTCACCGCTGCCAAGGGCTGGGAGACGACCGTGATGAACGCGGCGCGGTCACTCTTCTGGATCCTTGCCGGCATCGAGGTCGGGATCGCTGCAGTCTGGCTGGGGATCAATGCCGCATCGCTCGACAGCTGGTTCGCTGAACTCGTCAAGCGGATCATGTTTATCGGCCTGTTCGCCTTCATTCTCGACAGGGGGCCGGAGTTCGCCAAGGCCGTGGTCGACAGTCTCTATCAGATCGGCGCCGGTGGCGGCTCGGCATCGCCCGCCAACATCTTCGATGCCGGCATCCGGGTCGCGACCAAGATGTCGGAACAGGCAAAGTTCGGTCTCTTCGAGGATAATGCACTGGCGATCGCTGCCGTCTTCGCCATGGTCGTGGTCGTCGTGTCATTCTCGCTGGTGGCTGCGATCTTTGTGGCCGTCATGGTCGAGATGTATGTCGGCCTGCTCGCCGGCATGATCATGCTTGGGCTCGGTGGCTCCTCCCATACCAAGGACTTCGCGATCAAGTATCTGGTCTATGCCTTTTCCGTCGGCATGAAGCTGATGGCCCTGGTGATGATCGCCAAGATCGGCTCGGACATCCTTCTTGGTCTGGCAGAGGCGCCCACCGCGACATCGGAACAGTTCATCACGACGCTAGCGATCGCCGGCATCTCGGTCGTTGTCTTCGTCATCGCCATGTATGTGCCCCCCATCCTTCAGGGCGTGGTGCAGGGCGCATCGGTCGGCGGCGGCATGGAAGCCATTCGTCACGGCGGGCAAGCGGCATCCGCGGCACTCGGCGCCGGCTTCCTGACGATCGGTGCGGCGAACAGAGGATTCGGGGCCGCCAGTGCCGCAAGGGCAGGGGGCGCGTCTCTTGCCAGTGCGGCGCTGCGCGGCATGCAGGCCGGGATCGGCGGAGCCGCTGGTGCCGTCGGCTCGGCAGCGAAGGAAAAGGCGATCGGTTCGCCTGGTGCATATGCCGGCTCGATGCTCGGCCTAGCCAACGCCAAACTCGATCAGCGGCCCGGCCGGTCAGGTTCAACACCACCGCCTCCGCCAATCAACGACAGCAAATGACGGGAGGCTGAAAGTGGCCGGACAGAATATTCCCGATAATCCCTATATCGCCGCCCGCAACGAATGGAACGAACGCTATGGCTCGTATGTCAAAGCGGCCGCCGCGTGGCGCGTCGTCGGCATAGCCGGAATGACCATGGCCGTTGTCGGTTTTGGTTACGCGCTCTATCAGAGCACTCAGGTCAAGCTCATCCCTTATATCGTTGAAGTCGATAAGCTCGGCACGGCCGTTAATGCCGGCTTCCCGCAGCAGATTGAATATGCCGATCCACGCGTGGTGCGAGCAACACTCGGCAGTTTCGTTTCGAACTTCCGCTCGGTGACGCCGGATGCGGTCGTACAGAAGCAGTATATCGACCGGACCTACGGGCTGCTCCGCACCTCCGATCCCGCGACGGAAAAGGTGAATGCATGGTTTCGCTCGAATTCGCCCTTCGAGAAGGCGAAGACCGCAACGGTGGCAATCGAGGTCAACAACATCGTCGCCCTGTCGAACCAGAGCTACCAGATCGACTGGACGGAGTTTGAACGCGACCGCCGCGGCAAGGAGACCGCCACCCGCCGCTTCCGCGGCATCGCCACCGTGACTTTGACGCCGCCCCAGGACGAGGGTGCCATCCGTCTTAATCCCATCGGTCTCTATCTCCGCGACTTCGATTGGACAGCACAGCTTTGAAAGGCATGGCCCCGAACATGAACAGATCACACGAACTATCGCGGGCCACGATGAGCGCCGGCATCATTGCGCTCGCCGTTGCTGTCTCTTCGACCTTTCTCCCGTCTGCTTCGCTCGCCGCCGATGGCGTCACGGCGAACGAGGCGAAAGGCATGGGGATTTCGACACAGTGGCGCGGAAGCCGAGGCCTCGTGACGAAAGGCGCGGATGGAAAGGTCATCTTCCTCTATGGCGAAGTGCAGCCGTCTGTCGTCTGCTCACCGTTGCAGGTCTGCGACATCGAGCTTCAGGGTGGCGAGGTCGTTCGCGACGTGTTGGTCGGCGACACTGTGCGCTGGAAAGTAGAGCCTGCGACCTCCGGTGCGGCGGGTGGTCAGGCGATCCATCTGATCGTCAAGCCGTCGGAGCCGGGTCTGGTGACCTCGATGGTGGTGACGACGTCGCGGCGGACCTACCACATTCAGCTGAAATCGCATGCCACGCAGTATATGGCGCGCGTTGGTTTCGAATATCCCGAAGACGTCTCGGCAAAACTTGCCGACGTCAACGCACGGCTGGAAGCCAGCACCATTCCCGGCGCCGGCGTTCCGGCCGAGCAATTGAGCTTTGCCTATTCCGTCTCCGGCAGTGCCGGCTGGCGGCCGACCCGGGTCTATTCGGATGGACAAAAGACCTACATCCAGTTTCCGCGGTCGATTTCCGGTCAGGATGCGCCGGTTCTCTTCGTCGTCTCCGGCGGCCAGAACCGGATCGTCAACTACCGCATGAAGAACAACATGATGGTGGTCGACTACAATATCGATCGTGCCGTCCTTGTCTCGGGCGTCGGCTGGAAACAGCAGAAGGTGACGATCAGCAGGGGAGGGCGGTGATGCTGGACCTCCTTCGCCACAACCAGAATCGTCTCGGCAACATTCGATGCTTCGCCAGAGCGGGCGCCCTCGCCATCCTTCTCTCCGGATGCCAGTCGATGGACACCGATGGTCTTGCCTCGAGCGCGGCACCTCCAGAGATTTCCGGACCGGCCGCGGGCGCGATCGCCGGCGACATGATCAGCCGTCTTGCCGAACAGATCGGACAAGGCAAGGCGACCGTTGCGCTCAAGCAGGATGGTTCTCCATTCGGACAGGCGCTTGAGGCGGCATTGAAGGGATGGGGCTATGCAGTTGTCACCGATCAGAAAACGGATGGCGGCGGCTCCGTCGTTCCGCTCGCTTATGTCATCGTACCTTACGAAGGCCAGGTGCTCGCACGGCTCTCGACAAGCAGCGTCGAGCTTGGTCGGGCTTATACCGTGACGACATCGGGTGCGACCCCGGCAAGCGCCCTTTCGCTGATGCGGCGCGGGTGAGGGAGAACATCATGGTGCAGTCTCTCAAGCTGGGTGGCGCCGCGAACAGTCAGGCCAATTCCGGCATCAAGCGGGTGAACCGTCTGCCGGTGATCGTCGTGATCGCATTGTTAGTCGTCTTTCTCGGCATCATCTTCTTTGGGCTCGCCTCGCGCGGGCTTTACTTCGGCAAGGATAATGGTCCGGACACCAGTTCGGGCAATCCCGCATCGACCTATGCCGACCAGATCAAGCGGGGCGTCACCGACGGCATCATTGGGGAGCCACAGCCGCAGACGACGTTCCAGCCGACCCCGGTCGAGACGAAGCGGGCCGAAGAGGAGACGGCAAATCCATTCATTCAGCCCGAAGAGAGACAAGAGCAACGGAACGGATCGGAACTCGAGCCGGAAGAGATTTGGCGCGCGCGTCTGGCCCGTGAGCAACAGGAGCAGGTTCTGCGCGAGCAACAACGTCAGCGGATGGCTCGAATTCAGGCACGAGACTCCGCCTATGATGCGCCTCTCGCCATCGATCGCGGCAAGCTGGAAGTGGGGCCGGAAAATGATGAGAGCGCCGGAGGCCGGACGACGGCAGCGGCGGCAAGCGCTAACGCCTCCGATCTTTACGCCGCGGCCTTGCGCGCTGGATTGGGTGGACAGAACGTCGATCCCAACAGACAGAGCTCGAAGGAAGATTTCTTCAATGCCGACCTGAAGGACCTTGGCTATCTCCCGAACCGCGTCGTGCCGCAGCAGTCGCTATACGAACTAAAACGGGGCTCGGTTATTCCGGCGACATTGATAACAGGTATCAATTCCGACCTGCCAGGGCGTATTACCGCGCAGGTCAGCCAGAATGTCTATGACAGCGCGACAGGCCATCGCCTGCTGATCCCGCAGGGCACGAAACTATTCGGTCGCTATGACAGCAAGGTGTCATTCGGGCAGAGCCGGGTTCTGGTCGTTTGGTCCGACATCATCTTTCCGAACGGCTCAACTCTGCAGATTGGCGGCATGGCTGGCACGGACGCAGAGGGCTACGGCGGCTTCAATGACAAGGTGAACAACCACTATCTCAAAACCTTCGGGTCGGCGGTCATGATCGCCCTAATTGGGACCGGCATCGACATGGCGGTGCCTCAGAGTTCGACGCTCGCCACCCAAGACACGGCGTCGGATGCGGCGAGACGCAATTTTGCCGAGACCTTCGGGCGAGTGGCCGACTGGACGATCCAGCGAAATATGGACGTGCAGCCAACGTTGCAGATCCGGCCGGGCTACAAATTTAATGTCCTTGTCGATCAGGACATTGTTTTTCCGGGTCAGTACCGTTGAAAAAAGTTAGGACAAATCGCAACGTAACAAGCGAAGAGGGGAGCTTGTTGAGGGTCATGCCGCTCCTCAATTTACTGGTTACTGCGGGACCATGTAGTCTTGTGCTGCACCCTCTTCCCTGGAAAAGACGGTCGCAATTTCGATATGATAGAGTTAGATCTCAGGGGCGCATTCCAATGATCTTCCCAATACTCAATTTCCGATTGGGAACCTGAATCGTTGAATCGCCTCGGCGATTTCAGCCGGGGCATCCTCCTGGACAAAGTGCTTCGCTCCCGGCAAAATGTGAACTTCGGCGCCGGGGAATTCGGCTTCGAAGCGATGTCGCTCACCGTCTCGAAAGCCGGGATCGCCGTCTCCCCAAAGAATGAGCACCGGCTTGTCGCGAAGACGCGTCAGGCCGGCCTCCACCTCTGCAAGGAAATCTCGGCTTTCGAGGATCTCCCTCGCGAACTGTGAGTGGGGAATACGGGAGGTCGGCGTCGGATAGGGCCTGGCGTAGGCGGCCTTCTCTGCCCAGGTCAACTTCCGGCTCGTTGACATCGGCACAAGAAAGCGGGTGAGCGCGTTGAAGCGGACGATCAGGAAGCGACCCAGTCCGCCACCCGTGAGGCGTGACCAGTTCTCGATATGCTTGATCCCTTGCGCTGGCCAAGCCCACGTATTGCAGATGACCAGTTCGCTTATAAGATCCGGCCGGCGGCCCGCAAAACCTAGCCCGATTGGCCCTCCCCAGTCTTGCACGACCAAGCAAATGTTGAGCAGATCAAGAGCACGCACAAAGCCTTCGAGCACCGCCGAGTGCTCCCTCGGCTTGAAACTGAAGCCGGGTCGGGCTCGACTGAGGCCGAATCCAGCATGATCGAAAGCGATGCAGCGGAAATCTCCGGCGAGCCTCGCGATGATGTGGCGATAAAGAAAGGACCAGCTTCCATTGCCGTGGAGCAGCAGCAGGACAGGCCCACTGCCTTCATCAATGTAGTGGATGTGGTTGCCGTCTATGTCGATCCAGCGGTTCTCGAAGGGGTAGATCGAGGGATCGAGCCAGTTGGGGACGACGTCCTGAGGTGCCGCCTTGTCAATCATGACTAAAATCCCTCCTTCCACGACCGCAGGTCGATTTCCTGCGTCCAAGCGCTGCGATGCTGACGGTGAAGTTGATAGTAAGTTTCGGCGATTGCTTCCGAATGCAGGAAACTGTCGGGATCACGTTTGTCCAGCGTAGACCGCAGCATCTCGCTCTCTATTGGACCATCGATGACAATATGCGCGACGTGCACACCCATTGGTTGGAGCTCGCGCGCCATGCTCTGCGAGAGTGCTCGCACTCCGGCCTTCGCGACCGCGTTATTGTGGAATAACGCAGCACCCCTCACGCCGGATGTCGCCCCGGTAAAAAGGATTGTGCCGCGACCTCGTGGGACCATCTTCCGAGCGGCAGCCCTTCCGACCAAGAAGCCGCCGCGGCAGCACAATCGCCAACAACTCTCGAGATCGTCCAAGGTCGATTCAAGGATACTCTTGCGCAGATACGCGCCGACGTTGTGGATCGCGAGGCTCGGTGCACCAAGCTCCTGCTCTACGGCGTCGAAAAGGTGCTCGACCTGATGTTCGACAGTCGCGTCGCATTGAAATGCATGAACAGCCGGTCCGATCGAAGCCGCGATCTTCTTGGACTTCGATAGGTCTCGACCGGCAACCGCCACGATCAGACCGGCTGCTGAGAAGCGTCGCGCCAACGCGGCGCCTAGGCCCGGACCAGCGCCGACAATGATCGCCACTTCCCTTTCCGACATGGTTTAAATCCCTTTTCAGGTTGATCAATAATGGTCGAAGGCGCTCGTGGCAGCGCCTCCAAAACTATCAGTGCTAAACGCCCCGGCCACCCGAGACATCGATGGGGTCGCCGCTCGTCCCGCCAATACCACTCGCCAAAAAGCCCGGCGACGGCCGCGCCGATGGCATCGGGTTCGGTCGAGACATTTTCGGTGATGAGACGCGTTTAGGCGATTTCACAAGTCAGGCCTTTCCGGCTGGCGGGTTTATCAGTAAGCATGAATACTGAACGGGCCCGTACTTTTAATACGCTACGGTATCGTATCGTTATTGTCAATGAGAGGGCTTGGAGTGGCCGGGAATCTGGATAAGCGGGTAGAGCGCTCCAAAACCGTGGTCTTGGCGGAAACCTACCGTCAGCTGAGAGAGAGCGGGATCAGCGGAGTGAGCATCGATGAGGTCTCGCGAGTCTCAGGCGTGTCAAAGACAACGATATATCGACATTGGCCCTCACGCTCGGCTTTGCTGATCGATGCGTGCTCAAGGCTCGGAAGCGTCTACACCGCGCCGGATACGGGCACCCTACGCTCCGATCTCCTGGCTTTAGTCACGAACCTCGCGGAGCAACTTCAGACCGCCACTTGGGCGTCGGTCTATCCGTCAATCATCGACGCTGCCGAGCGCGATCCGGAAATCGCTGCTATGCAGTCCGAATTGCACAAGGACTTCATGGCTCCCTTTCATGCTGTTATCGAGCGCGCCAAGGAAAGAGATGAGGTGAAGCGGGACAGCTCAGCTGCCGACTTAATTGCAATGACACTAGGTCCATTATTCTTTTGCCGCTGGTTATCCAAAGCGGTAATCGACAAGCGCTTGATCGACGCCGCGGTCGAGGCCGCTGTGAAAGCCGCACGGATCGAGTAGTGATCAACGCTCCCGTATTCGGGCCGGCCCGACGGATCACCTTTTTCACGTAACCCGCTGTGGCGATTCCTGATCCCGTAACCTGTGTTGCGGGATCCTGACATGCACTGTTGAAGGCGGCTAAAGTTGGTGCTCATGTCGGACTGGTGGAAGCAATGCCTCCCGTTCGTGCCGCGACCGTTCTATCCGACGGCGTGCCGCTGCAAGTATCTCGGGACGGGCACGCTCCGGCAGGCCTGCGTCGAAGGGGGGTGCAGGTGCATATTCCAAAGAAAGCTGGATCGTTTCGGCTTCATCCTGTCCCATTAGTTCCGCAATGACTGAAAGGCCAAAATCGATCCCTGACGTGACGCCGCCTGCGGTTATAAGGTTACCGTCACGAACGACCCGCCCGGCGACCGGAATTGCTTCGAAGCGCTCCAGCAGGTCCATCGCATTCCAATGCGTGGACGCCCGCTTTCCGGTGAGCAGACCGGCTTTGCCGAGAACGAGCGAACCGGTGCAGACCGAGGTGACGAAGTGAGCCGTCTCCGCTTGCGCCCGCACGAAGTCGAGAGTTTCTTCGTCTGGTAGCAGAAGATTGACCCCGCCACCGCCTGGTACGCAGATCAGGTCGAAATTCGGTGCGTCCGCGAAAGTGACACTAGGGGTAAGCCAAAGCCCCGTCGAAGCGCGCACCGGATCGGTGGTTTTCCAGACGAGATCGACCTGTACGTCCCGAGCTGATGCAAACACTTCATACGGACCGGTGAGATCAAGCTGCTGGACACCGGGAAAGCAAAGAATACCGAAGCGGAAGGACATTGTTGTTCTCCTGTCTTGACCAGGAGACAATGACAGGAAATGCTCTGGCACGAATGCCAATGTTCCCTCGTTTTATGCCAACCGTCATGACGCGCCAGATCGAAGTTCTCGTTTTTCGCGATGCACAGGTGCTTGATGCGACCGGGCCTGCACAGGTCTTCGCTTCGGCCAATGAGTTTTCGCGAGGATCTGCCAAAGAGCCGCTCTACGAAATATTTCTGGTGGCGGAAGAAGCGGAGGTGACCTGCAATTCAGGGATTACGCTGCAGTGCCGGCCATTGGCCGACGGCTCTCCGGCGTCCGGAATCATTCCGGACACGGCCATTGTCGCCGGCGGTCGCGGGGTAAATATCGCTTGTACCAGGCCGGCACTGATTGAATGGGTTCGGAACCGCGCGTCTAGGGTTCGGAGGATGGCATCGGTCTGCAGCGGCGCGTTTCTGCTGGCCGAGGCCGGATTGCTGGATGGCCGCCGTGCTGTCACGCACTGGCATCGCTGCGATGAATTTTCCGGGCGGTATCCGCAGGTCCACCTCGAACGCGATCCGATCTTTCTGCGTGACGGGTCGATATGGACTTCCGCAGGTGTTACGGCAGGTATCGATCTTGCCTTGGCGATGGTTGAGGAAGATCATGGTCGCGCGCTCGCTCTCGCTGTGGCACGGGAGCTGGTTGTGTTTCTCAAGCGGCCGGGAGGTCAGTCACAATACAGTGCTCCGCTCAAACTTCAGGCGGCCGATGACAGGTTCTCCGACCTCCACGCTTGGGTCTCGGCCAATCTGGCGGGTGCGCTTACGCTCGAAACGCTAGCGGACAGGGCGGGAATGAGCCGGCGTTCCTTTGCTCGCCACTATCGCCAACGAACGGGTCGCACACCCGGCGAGGCGGTGGAGATCATACGGCTCGAACGGGCTCAGGGTCTGCTTGAAACCGGTACCTCTGTCGCTTCGGCCGCTCGCAAATGCGGTTTCGGCTCTCCCGAGACGATGCGGCGCGTTTTTCTGCGAAGACTGGGCGTTGGGCCAAAGGACTGGCAGCAGCGTTTTCGCGGGTGACGAGCGATCTATTGACTTAAACGTCAGAACTGGTCGTCCTATACACTGAAACGAAGTTCCGCGCGATGTTCACCTTCCCGGGCTTCTTGGCGTGGAGGTCTCGCTCGGTCAATGACACGTTGTTGATCCTCATTATGGCGAAACGACACGGCAATCCCGCGACTAGCAGAGTTCCGGCGGGTCGGCAGGGGTGGCGTGTCATTAAATCTTCGGCTCGCCTGCCGCAGAAATGGACAGACCAGTCATCGAACGGCTCTTCGTCCCCGCAGATCTTCCTTAAACAGTTCGAAGGCCGCCGTTCCATTTCGGTTGGGATAATAGAGGTGATAGCTGGGGAATGGCTTCACCAGGAATCCAGACGGCAGATGGGCCGCCCATCGGCCAACGGAGCCGCAACAAGGTCTTCCAAGATGTAGAGGATCCCGAAACCCAGGTCCGCGTCGTTGAAGACCGGACCGCGCCACGGCGTGACTGTCACCCCACGGCCGTTATGCTCGAATGACCATGGAGAGAAGTTACCATCGGTTCTTAACTCCCTACCGTCGACGGTGGATGTCAGACCTGGGCCATACCGCCATCGACAGCCAGTTCCGCACCTGTCGTAAAGCTGCTCTCGTCGCTGGCGAGAAAAAGGGCTGCTGACGCCACCTCGTCCGGTCTTCCCATGCGTCCCAGCGGGATCATGCTGGACAGTGCGTCTCGAACTTCCTGTGAGGTGCCTGCCATCATCGCCGTGTCGGTCGGCCCGGGGCTAACGACGTTGACGCGAATGCCCTTTTGAGCAAGCTCGTTGGCCCATGTGCGTGCAAAGGAGCGAACTGCGGCTTTGGTCGCACCGTAAACACCATAGCCTTTGGTGCCGATATCGCCGGCGATAGAGCCGATCAGCACGATTGCGCCGCCGGGCTGCATAATGTCGGAAGCACCTTGTGCCGCGAAGACCAGAGACCGAACGTTTAGACCAAACGTCCGATCGAAATGATCCTCGGAAATATCTTCAAGGGGTGCATATTCCGATAGGCCTGCATTGATGACGAGCACGTCGATGCGGCGTTGTTCCGAACGGATGTGCTCGAAGACGCGCTGAAGATCCGCCTTTTTGCTGGCGTCCGCTTGAATGACTCGGATGCTGCCCGAGGCCCCTGTTTCTGATATACTCTCCCCGCCTTTTCGGCTGGTCGCGTAGACCTGTGCTCCTTCGCTGGAAAATCTCTCAGAGATGGCTCCGCCGATGCCACCGATACCACCGATAACGAGGGAGACCTTGTTTGCTAATCTGCTCATGTTCACTCCATCAAAGCTGATGGAAATGTGATATACGCTCTATACCTAC
>Ga0209051_1000896_pt1 | contig 29757 bp, 27 predicted proteins | sample AraplaCvi_mMS_r2_2_FD_184286 | JGI IMG/M metagenome (GOLD analysis project Ga0209051, IMG submission 184286) | Arabidopsis root microbial communities from North Carolina, USA - plate scrape MF_Cvi_mMS_r2 (SPAdes) (version 2) | ecosystem: Host-associated > Plants > Roots > Endosphere | place...
GACCCGGACGACGGCCACCAGGTAGAACAGCACGAGCAGGAAGACGACGAAGACGCCGAGCCGGATGACGTGGCTCCGCCTGGTGGCGGGGACCGGCGCGTCGGCGTCGGGTGGATCGGTGTCGGACACGACGCCGCGCTACCAGTTGCTCGGTGAGTAGTCCTTCAAGAAGCACCCGTGTACGTCCTCGCCGGCCTCGCCCCGCACGATGGGGTCGTACACGCGCGCCGCACCGTCGACCAGGTCGAGCGGGGCGTGGAAACCCTCGTCGGCCAGCCGCATCTTGGTCGGGTGCGGTCGTTCGTCGGTGATCCACCCGGTGTCGACTGCGGTCATCAGGATGCCGTCCTGCGCCAGCATCTCGCCGGCACTCGTCCGGGTCAGCATGTTCAACGCCGCCTTCGCCATGTTGGTGTGCGGGTGCCCGGGGCCCTTGTAGGCGCGACTGAACTGCCCTTCCATCGCCGAGACGTTGACGACGTACTTGCGGCGGGCGGGCGACGCCGCCATCGCCGGGCGCAGTCGGCTGACCAGAATGAACGGCGCGGTCTGGTTGCACAGCTGCACCTCGAGCAGCTCCATCGCGTCGACCTCGTGCACGCGCTGGGTCCAGCTGTTGACCGACGCGGTGTCGGGCAGCAGACCGCCGGCGTCGATCGCGGTGCCCGCGGCGATCCGGTCGGGGGACGCGCTCCGCGCCGTCAGCGCCATCTCGGTCAGGGCGACCTGGGTCAGCGCGTGCGGGGTCTGATGTTCGGCGAGGCTGCCGGCCAGGGCGGCGGGGTGGGCGTCGCTGACGTGGTCGAAGGTGATCACGTCGACCAGTTCGGGCGGACTGACGCGTTCCGCCTCGACGAGCGCGGAGTACGAACCGGGGGAGCGACGCACGGTCTGTGCGGCGTTGTTGATCAGGATGTCCAGCGGTCCCTGCTCGGCGACCGCGTCGGCCAGGGCGACGACCTGGGCGGGGTCACGGAGGTCGATGCCGACCACCCGCAGGCGGTGCAGCCAGTCGGCGCTGTCGGGCATCGCGGCGAAGCGGCGCACCGCGTCGTTGGGAAAGCGCGTGGTGATGGTCGTGTGGGCGCCGTCGCGCAGCAGCCGCAGCGCGATGTACATGCCGATCTTGGCGCGACCGCCGGTCAGCAGCGCTCGCCGCCCGCCGAGGTCGGTGCGGGCTTCGCGCTTGGCGCGATTGAAGGCGGCGCACGGGGGACACAGCTGGTGGTAGAACGCGTCGACCTGCGTGTAGTGGTTCTTGCAGGCGTAGCACGCCCGCGACCGCAGCAGCGTGCCCGCCGTGGCGCCGGCCGCGGTCGAGACCAGCGGCAACCCCTGCGTTTCGTCGTCGATGCGGCCGGGGGCGCCCGTGGCGGTGGCGGCGATGACCGCGCGGTCGGCTTCGGCGACGGCGTCGCGCTTGGCGTGGCGACGGGCCTGTTTGACCGCCTTGAACACGCCTGCCGTTGCGCGTCGAACGGCCACCGCGTCGGGGTGTTCGGGGGGCAGGGCCCTGACCTCGGACAGCACCTCCAGGCACGCCCTGAGCTTCTCCGGGTCGATCTCGGTCACGGAGGAAGAGTACTGGTCACCCGGCTCGTGGCCGATTCGGCGAGCCCCTGCGCCAGACTGGAACGCGTGCCAGACGCCGTAGGTCCGCTGCCGCAGTACGACGTGTTCGCCGACGAATTCCTCGAACACGGTCGCGACGGTTTCTACAACGCGCACTACGACCGTCCGGCGGTGCTGGCGCTGCTCGGTGACGTCACCGGCCGCGTCGTCCTCGACGCCGGCTGCGGCCCCGGGCTGTACGCCGCCGAGCTGGTGGCGCGCGGTGCCGACGTCATCGGGTTCGACCAGAGCCCACGGATGGTCGAACTGTGTCGCGAGCGCGTGGCCGGTGGCGACTTCCGTGTCCACGACCTGGCCCAGCCGCTCGACTGGCTCGGCGAGGGTTCGGTGGACCGGGTCGTCTTCGCGCTGGCCGTGGAATACGTCGACGACCGCATCGCGGCGCTGCGCGAGCTGCGCCGGGTGCTGCGCCCCGACGGGGCGCTGGTGTTGTCACGTCTGCATCCGACCGGCGACTGGCTTCGGCACGGCGGCAACTACTTTCAGCCGCGGGTGATCGAGGAGACCTGGAGCCGGGGGTGGCAGGTCCGCTACTGGGTGTCGCCGCTGGAGCAGACCTGCGAGGAGCTGCATGCCGCGGGCTTCCTCATCGAGCGGCTGCTGGAGCCACGCCCCACCGCTGAGGCCGCCGACCTCGACGCCGACCGCTACGACCGGCTCTGCCGCGAGCCCACCGGGTTCATGGCCATCAGGGCGGTGCCTGATCCACGCGGGTGACTCAGCGCGTGTTCAACTCGACCGCGGCCCGGACGAGGGCGACGAACGCGGTCTCGTCGAGCTCGTCGTGCTCGCCGATGTCGACCGCCCGGCGGACCTTGCCGTCCAGGCTGGAGTTGAACACCCCGCTGGGATCGGTCAGCGCGGCTCCCTTGGCGAAGGTCACCTTCACCTTGTCCGCGTACGTCTCACCCGTGCACAGCAGCCCGTCGTGATACCAGGTGGGCACGCCCCGCCACTTCCACTCCTCGACGACGTCGGGATCGGCGGTCTTGACCAACTCCCGGACGCGAGCCAGGGCGGCGCCACGCCAGTCGGCCAGCTCGGCGATCCGGGCGTCGATCTTCTCCGCGGGTGACAGCTCGGCCATCGGTCACGCGCCCGCCGTCGAGGCGTCGTAGATGGCCTGGATCGACGCGTCGAGGGTGGCGTTGAACTCGTCGTCGGACTGCTTGGCCGACAACCCCTCGGTGAGCGCGCGGCTGAAGCTCGCGATCAGACCGCCGTTCTGCGCCAGCAGCGCGTCCGCCTCGTCGCGGGAGTAGCCGCCGGACAGGGCCACCACGCGCATCACCTTCGGATGGTCGACGAGCGGCCGGTACAGGTTCGGAACGGTCGGTATCGAGATCTTCAGCATCACCTGCCGGCCGTCGGGAACGCCGTCGAGCCGGGACCCGATCCGATCGAGCAGGATGGCCTCGGCGTCGGCCTTGTCGGGGATCGTCACCGTGACCTCGGGCTCCAGGATGGGCACCAGCCCGTGCGACAGCACGCGCTCGGCGACGTCGAACTGCTGGGCCACGATCGCCTCGATGCCGGCGGGGTCCGCCGCACCGATGACCGAGCGTTCCTTGCTGCCGAAGATGCCCTTGGCCGTCGCGCGGTCGAGCAGGCCGTCGAGATCCGGCATGGGCTTCATCAATTGGACCCCGTGCTCGGCGTCTGACAGCCCCTTGTCGATCTTGAGGAACGGCACGACGCCCTTGACGTTCCACAGGTAGGCCGCCGACGGGGTGCCCTCCACGTCGCGATCCATGGTCTGTTCGAACAGGATTGCCGCCAGGATCCGGTCGGCGCCGAAGGCCGGTGAGGTGATGATCCGCTCGCGCATGCGGTGGATCAGGTCGAACATCTCGGCATCGCCGGAGTATTCGTCCTCCTCGACGCCGTAGAGCTTGAGGGCCTTCGGCGTCGAACCGCCGCTCTGGTCCAGCGCGGCGATGAAGCCCCGGCCCGTGGTCATCCGTTCGGTCTGCGCCTGATCGGCCATCTCACCATCCCGTGTCGAGTCGTTCCGAGCCAACGTCGCGAGCATATTCCTCTGAGAGGATTGACCGATGTACGTGCCCGCCCACTTCTCGGCCGACGACGACTCGGTTCACGAACTGCTCTCGCGCCATTCCGCGGCGGACCTGGTCACGGCCGGGCCCGACGGCCTGGACGCCACGATGCTGCCGTTCCTCTACGACCGCGAACGTGGCACTCTGCAGGGTCATTTCGCGCGCAACAACGACCACTGGCAACGCGCCGACGGCCGGGAGGCGCTGGTCATCGTCCGCGGTCCCGACTCCTACGTCACGCCGAGCTGGTACGCCTCCAAGGCCGAACACGGCCGGGTGGTGCCGACCTGGAATTACGTGGTCGCCCACGTCCACGGCACGGTGAGCATCCACGACGACACGGACTGGCTCGACGACCTGGTTCGTCGGCTCACCGACCACCACGAGGGTCGACGCCAGAACCCGTGGTCGGTCGACGACGCGCCCCCGAAGTTCGTCGAGGGTCAGCTGCGCGCGATCGTCGGCGTCGAGGTGGCGATCTCCCGTGTCGAGGCCAAGTTCAAGCTCAGCCAGAACCGGCCCGAGGCCGACGTCGACGGTGTGGTGGCCGGCCTGCGGGCCGAGGGCGACGAGCGTGGTGCAGACGCCGTCGCAGCTCACCGGCGGATGCCGAACTAGGTAACACGAACGTTCTCGATCGTCACACCCAAGAAACATAAACGGTATACCGTTTGTTCATCGCAGGGTGATGGTCGCCCCGCGCCGTGACCGAAGGACGGGGGCCGTCGCCTCTCATGTTCACCCCGGCGAGTCCGCTGCTCGACCTGAACGACAGCCCGCTCGACCCACGCCAGCGCGCGGTCGTGCAGCGAGTCTCCGACGCCGAACGCGCCCACATCCTGGCGCTGCCCAGCAACGACCCGCTGGATGCAAAGCTGCGCTTTCGCGTCGAGGCAACCGGGCCTGAGCTGTTCGGTCAGCCTCGGGCCATTCGGGAGACGTTGGCACTCAACGCTTCCGCACTGGACTCCATTGCCGATCGCCTGGTCGCCGACGTCGACCGCGTCGTCCTGGTGGGCTGTGGAGACTCGCTCGCGGTGATGGTCGCGGCGCGGCAGGCGCTGGAGGCCATGCTCGGCGTGCCGTGCGAGCCGGTGCAGAGCCTTGAGTTCGCGTACTACCAGGCCGAGCTGGTCGACGACCGCACGGCGGTGATCGCGCTGTCCAGTTCGGGAGAGACGACGCGAACGGTCGAGGCGCTCCTGATGGCCCAACATCGCGGATCGTATACCGTTGCGATCACCAACACCGCTGGTTCGACGCTGCAGACCGAAGCCAGCACCTCGCTGAAGATCGAGGCCACCCGCGTCGGATGGCCGACCCAGTCGTCCACTGCCGCCCTGGCTCTGCTGCTCGAGCTCGCCACCCGGATCGGTGAGCGCCGGGTGCCCGAACGCGCCCGCGGGCTGCGGGCCGCCCTCGACGGTCTGCCCGGTGTGATGGCCGACCTGCTGACGCGAATAGACCCGGTGATCGCCGGCATCGCCGAGTCGGAGGTCGCGGCGGGCGTGCAGAACGTCCTGTTCTCGGGCGCGGGTCCGAACCTGGCCACCGCCATCGTCGGCGCGGCCAAGGTCAAGGAGTGCACGACGCTGCACGCGGTGGAGATCCAGGTCGAGGAGTACCACCACTACAACTCGCAGAAGGCGGGCGAACCGCTCTTCCTCTTCGCGCCGTCGGGGCCGTCGGTGCCGAGGGCGGTCGACACCGCCCGGGACGCGCTGCGCTGGGGCGGCCGGCTCTACGTCGCCACCACCGAGGGGGAGCGTGCCTTCGACGAGTTCGACGCCACGGTCGTCGCCATGCCGCCGGTGCCCGAGCCCCTCTCACCCCTGCTCTACCTCGTGGTGGCCCAACTGGTCGGCTATCACCTGGGGCTGAGCTGCTACGCCGCGGCAGCGCGATGACCGCGTCGCCCACCCTGATCTGCGTCGGCAACCTCACCGTCGACGAGGCCGTGTCGCCGACCGGGGAGCGCGTCGAGTCCGTCGGCGGGGACGCCCTCTTCGCCGCGCTGGCCGCCCGGGTGGCCGGTGGCAAGCCCGTGCTCCTCGCCCCGCTGGGCGTCGACGCACCGCCCGCGCTGCTGGCCGCGATCCGCTCGGCCGGCACCGATCCGACGTCGCTACCCGTCCGCGATCTTCCGTTGATTCGCAACGTGATTCGCTACGGCGCCGACGGTGGCCGGGTGTGGGACCTGGTGCGCGGCGAGGAGCACTTCGAAGTCCTCTCGGTCTCGCCGACCGACGTGACGGCCGACGCCCTGGCCGCCGCCGGCGTGCTGCTGTCCGCGATGGCCCTGCGCCCACAGCTCGAGCTGGCCGCGTGGCTGCGTCCCCGGACCGCCGCCACGATCTTCTTCGACCCGCAGGAGGACTACATCGCCGGCCACGAGGCCGCGTTGAGCGACGCCGTCCGCGCGTGCGACGTGTTCCTGCCCAGTGAGATCGAGGCCACCGCGTTGGCCGGCACCGCGGACCTGGCAGCGGCCGCCGCTTCCTTCCTCGACCTCGGCCCGCGCGTGGTGGTCGTCAAGCGCGCCGAGGCGGGTTGTCTGGTCGCCACGCGGGACCAGCCCGAACCCGTCGTCGTCCCCACCGACGTCGTCGCACCGGTGGACAGCACCGGTGCCGGTGACGCCTTTTGCGGGGCCTTCGCCGTCGAGTACCTCCGCAGCGGCGACGCCTACGCCGCGGCCCGGGTCGGCGCCACGACGGCCCGCATCGCGGTGAGCGGCCCCGGCGTCAGTGCGCTCCTCACCGCCGTCGACGCGCACAGCGGAGCCCCGCGATGACTCGGATCACCGTGATCAACCCCAACACCTCCGCCGAGCTGACCGAGGCCATTACCCTTGCCGCACGGGAGGTCTCGGGCCCCGACGTCACGGTGCGCGGCGTCAATCCGGCCGACGGGGTGCCCAGCGTGGAGAGCCACGCCGAGGAGGCGATCGCCGCCGTCGGCGTCCTCGCCCAAGTCCGCGAGCATCAAGCCGACACCGACGCGTACGTGGTCGCCTGCTTCGGCGACACCGGCGTCCAGGCCGCCCGCGAGGTCGCGACCTGTCCGGTCGTCGGCATGACCGAAGCGGCGCTGCAGACCGCCTGTCTGGTGGCCCACCGGTTCGTCGTCGTCACCCTGCCGGCCCGCACCGTCGCCCACAGCGACCGCGTGATCCGGGCGCTCGGGCTGGAACACCGTTGCAGCGTGGTCGCAGTCGACGTTCCGGTCGCCGATCTCGTCGGTGGCTCGACCCACCTGCTCGAGGTGTTCACCGACGCCGCCCGCACCGCCATGGCCGAGGACGGCGCCGAAGCCGTCGTGCTCGGGTGTGCCGGTCTCGCCGACCTCGTTGGACCGCTGTCGGAGGCCCTCGGCGTCCCGGTGGTCGACGGGGTGGCGGCCGCCGTCGGCATCGCCACCGGTCTGGTCGCCATGGGTTTGAACACCTCGCGCGCCAACACATACGCCCCCGTGGAGCTGCCATGAGCGTGCTGTTCCGTCGCGTGCTCGTCTACGACGCCGACGCCCCGGCCGGGATGACCGGGCCGGTCGACGTGCTGGTCGACGGTGACCGGATCGGCGCGATCGGCGCTGACCTGCCGGCTCCTCCCGACGCAAGGGTCGTCGACGGCGGTGGTCGACACCTGTTGCTGCCCGGTCTGATCAACGCCCACTTCCATTCGCCGGCCAACCACCTCAAGGGTTCCGTCCGCAGTCTTCCGCTCGAGCTGTTCATGCTGTTCGAGTCGCCGTCGGACCCCGCCCTGGCGCCCACGCCGCGGGAGGCCTACCTGCGGACGATGCTCGGCGCCGTGGAGATGCTGCAGCGGGGCATCACCTGCGTGCAGGACGACGCGTTCCTGATGCCGTTCCCCGACCCCGACGTCGTCGACGCGGTGGCATCGGCGTATCGCGACAGTGGGATTCGCGCCTTCCTCGCGCTGGACCAGCCCGAGCTGACCGAGGCCGAGAAGCTGCCGTTCGTCGAGGAGCTGGACCCGGCCGCCAGGAGCGCCTTCGGTGCGCCCGCGCCGGCACCGGCCGCCCAACTGCTCGAGGCCTACGACCACCTGATCGGCACGTGGCACGGCGCGGCCGACGATCGGATCCGCGCCGCGGTGTCGATCTCCGCGCCGCAGCGAGTGAGCTTGGAGTACTTCGCCGCCCTCGACGACCTCGCCGAGCGTCACGGTCTGCCGCTCTACGCCCACATGCTGGAGACCAAGGTGCAGCGCACCCTGATGACCGAGCAGTCGCGATTCGCCGGCCGTTCCCTGGTCGGCTACACCGCCGCCGCGGGCCTACTCAAGCCGCACACCAACGTGATTCACGCCGTCTGGGTCGACGACGACGACCTCGACACCATCGCCGACGCCGGGTCGACGGTGGTGCACAATCCGGTCAGCAACCTGAGGCTCGGCAGCGGGGTGCTGCCGTGGCGGGCGATGATCGCCCGCGGGATTCCCGTCGCGCTGGGCACCGACGAGGCCATCTGCGACGACTCCGTCAACGTGTGGACCGTCGCGAAGACCGCGGGGTTGATCCACAACGTCGCCGGTCTCGACAGCGACGACTGGCCCACCGCCGCCGAGGTGCTCGCCGCCCTCTGGAGCGGTGGCGCCCGCGCGACGCGGCGGCCCGACGACCTCGGCGTGGTGGCCCCCGGCAGGCTCGCCGATCTGGCCTTGGTCGACCTGCACTCGATCGCGTTCACCCCACTCAACGACCTACGGGAGCAACTGGTGCACTGCGAGGACGGCCGAGGCGTCGTGCTGACCATGGTGGCGGGCCGCGTCGTCGCCGAAGGTGGCCACGTCACCAGCGTCGACGAGACCGCTCTGCTCGACGAGGCACGCGAGCTGTTCGCCGCGAAACTGCCTGCCGTTCAACGCGCCCGGGGGGACGCCGCCGCCATGCTGCCCGCCTATCAGCACATCGTGCGTCGCGCGGCGGCCACCGACGTCGGCTTCAGCCGTTGGTTGGTGCCATGAACCCGGCCGGCTACTCCTACACCCCGCTGACCGCTCGCCCGCGGGGCACCTGGCCCAACGGCGCGAAGCTGGCCGTCGTCGTCTGCGTCGGGGTCGAGTCCTACCGGTTTGGCGACGGCCACACCGAGGACGTGCTCGCCGGCGTGCCCGCACCGGATCTGGTCAACACCGCCTGGCGGGACTACGGCAACCGGGTCGGCGCGTTTCGTCTGTTCGATCTGCTTGGCCGCCTCGGCATTCCGCCGACGGTCTTGCTGAACACCGACGTCTACGACGAGGCCCCCGACGTGGTCGAAGCGGCCCGCAAGGTCTCCGCCGAGATCGTCGGCCACGGCCGCTCCAACTCCGACTCGTTGGCCGGCATGGCCCCCGAGGCGGAGCGGGCGTATCTGGCCGACGTCGCCGACCGCATCCGCACCGAGGAGGGCCAGGCGCCCGGTGGCTGGTCGAGTCCGTGGCTGAGTCACACCCCGGCGACCCTGAACCTGTTGGTCGACAGCGGATACGACTACCTCCTCGACCTGAGGCTCGACGACCAGCCCGTGTGGTTGCGGACCGAATCGGGTGCGCTGCTGAGCATTCCGTACGCCGCGGAGCTCAACGACTCATCGACGATGGTCGGGCGCAGCGTGTCGGCCCGCGACTTCGCCGACATGGTCGACGACGAGTTCGCCGAGCTACACGCCGCGGCGGCGCACACGCCACTCGTGATGAGCGTGGTGCTGCACTCCTTCATCAGCGGGGTGCCGTTCCGGCTGCGGGCGGTCGGTCGCGCCCTGGAACGCATCGCGACCGCCGAGGACGTGTGGCTGACCACGCCACGTCAGATCCACCGGGCGGTCGTCGAGAGTCCGGAGCTGTTCGGTGAGTGAGGCGAAGACGAGTCCCGTGTCCAGTCCGGTGGCCGTCGTGGAGGACTTCTCGGTGTCGCTGGTCCGCAACGGCGTCCGCACCCAGGTGCTGCACCACGTCGACCTGCAGATCCGCCCCGGGGAAATCCTCGGTCTGGTCGGTGAATCCGGTTCCGGGAAGAGCGTTCTCGCCCTAGGCCTGCTGGGTCTGCTGCCACCGGAGTCACACCCCGTCACCGAGGGCCGGATCACCGTCGGCGGGGTCGACCTGCTGCATGCGGGACGCGACGAGCTCAGGAGGGTCCGTCGCGAGGTGCTCGGCGCGATCTTCCAGGACCCGATGACGTCGCTGAACCCCACCATGCGGATCGGCCGACAGATCGGCGAGGCCACCGGTGACGACGCCGAGTCGGTGCGGCTGTTGGAGACCGTCGGCGTCCGCGACGCCGAACAACGGCTGCGGGTCTATCCCCACGAGCTCTCCGGTGGGCTGCGGCAGCGGGTGATGGCCGCCATCGCCGTCGCCGACAAGGGTGACGGGAAGGTCGCCCGTCAGCGCCTCATCGTGGCCGACGAACCGACCACGGCACTGGACGTCACCGTGCAGGCGCAACTGCTGGATCTGCTGCGCGAGTTGCGTGACGACTTCGGTTGTTCGGTGCTCCTGATCACCCACGACCTCGGCGTGGCCGACCAGATCGCCGACCGGCTTGCGGTGCTGCACCATGGCGAGCTGGTCGAGGTCGGTGCCGCCGCGGACGTCGTACGCCGGCCTCGGCACGACTACACGCGCTCGCTGCTGGCGTCGCGATTGACGCTGACGACGCCGCGTGACGCGCGCTTCGCCGCCGAATCCGATTCCGATTCCGCGGCAACCGAATCCGCCGTCTCCATTCGTGGGCTGACCAAGACGTTCGGCGTGGGACGGGGCCGCCGACGGCACGAGATCACCGCCGTCGACGGCGTCGACCTGGAGATCGGGGCGGGCGAGGCGCTGGCCATCGTCGGGGAGAGCGGTTCGGGCAAGTCGACGCTGCTGCGGATGGTCGCCGGCTTGGAGTCGCCGACCTCGGGGTCGGTCGAGCTGGCCGGTGACGGCGGGCCGCAGATGGTGTTCCAGGACGCCGGCTCGTCGCTGACGCCGTGGCTCAGCGTCGGCGAGACACTCGGCGAGCGGCTGCGTCCCCTCAAGCTGCCCCGGGACGAGGTCCGTCGACGAGTCACCGACGCGTTGGCCGCGGTCGACCTGCCACCCGAGGTCGCCAAGGCCCGGCCCGGCGAGTTGTCCGGCGGTCAGCGCCAGCGGGTCGGGCTGGCCCGCGCGACCATGATCCCGCCCGCGGTGCTGCTGTGCGACGAGCCCACCAGTGCGCTGGACGCATCGCTGGCCAAGAGCGTGCTGGCTCTCATTCGAGACCTGCGGGCCCGAATCGGGATGACGGTCCTCTTCGTCACCCACGACCTGGCCGTCGCGCGCCTGATGGGCGACCGCATCGCGGTGATGCAGTCGGGACGCGTCGTCGAGTTGGGTTCCGCCGAGCAGGTGGTGTCCGAACCCCGTGACCCCTACACCCGCACCCTGCTGGCCGCCGTCCCGGAGATCGCCTCATGACCACGTTGACGCCGCGATGGCGGCTCAAGCCCGTGGCGATCGGGGGAGCGCATCTCGCCCGACCGGTGGCGTGGGGCGTCGTCGGCCTGCTGGTCGTGGTGACGCTGGTGGCGCTGTTCGCCAAGACGCTCGCGCCATACGATCCCATCCAGCCGGTCGGTGCGCTCAACCTGCCCCCGTTCAGTCCGGGGCATCTGCTGGGCACCGACGGCATCGGCCGAGACCTGTTGTCCCGCACGTTGATCGGCATCCAGGTGAGCTGGCTCAGCGCGCTGGTCGTCGTGGCCAGCGGGCTGCTGATCGGCGGTACGGTCGGTCTGATCGCCGGCGCGACCGGTGGCTGGGTCGACTCGTGGGCGCTGATGCGCATCACCGACCTGTTCCTGGCCCTGCCCGGCGCCCTGGTGGCGATCGCGATCGTGGCCGCCCTGGGTTCGGGGCTGACGAACACCCTCGTCGGCGTGGCCCTGGTGTGGTGGCCGTACTACGCCCGCATCGTGCGCGGTGAGGTCAAGGCCCTGGCCGCCCGCCCGCACGTCGAGGCGGCCCGACTGGCCAAGGCCGGCCGCACCCGCATCCTCACCCGGCACCTGCTGCCCGGCGTCGTCCCGACGGCGGTCATCACCGCCAGCCTCGACATCGGCAACGTCGTGCTGCTGCTTGCCGCGCTGTCCTTCCTGGGCCTCGGGCAGCAGGCGCCCGCACCGGAACTCGGCGCCGACACCGCCCGCACGCTGTCGCAGCTGCTGAGCCAGTGGTGGGTGCCCGGCATCCCCGGCCTGGCCGTGCTGCTCCTGACGCTGATCGCCAACCTCGGTGGCGACGCCATTCGCAGTCTCATCCCGGTTCGGAGGTAACGGCGATGACGTCCTTCCTCGTGCGCAGGCTGTCGACGGCCGTGCTGATCCTGTTGATCCTGTCGTTCGTCATCTTCCTGCTGCAGTCGGTCTCGCCCGGAGACCCCGCCCGCGCCTACGTCGGCGCCAACGCGTCCAACGAGATGGTCGCCGCCGAGCGGCAACGGCTGGGTCTCAACGATCCGATGCTGGCACAGTTCACCCGGTTCATCGGCGGGTTGTTCACCGGCGACCTCGGCCGCTCCCTGCGCACCCGGCAGTCCGTGACGGCCGACATCGCAACCTATCTGCCCGCCACCGCCGAACTCGTCGTGGCCGCGTTCCTGATCGCCTTGGCGCTGGCCGCGCTGTACGCCCTCTCGGGAGCGCTGCGCTGGCCGGGCGCGTCGGTGGGTCGCGGCGTCCTGCTGCTGTTGGCCACGGCCCCGCCGTTCCTGCTCGCGCTGGTCGGCATCATCGTGTTCTTCGGTCAGCTCGGCTGGTTGCCGGCCAGGGGGGTCGGTGACTTCCAAGATCCGGGCCCGTTCGGCATGCAGATGGTCGACACCCTGCTGCACGGGCAGGCCGATGCCTTCGTCGACGCGCTGAGACATCTGATCCTGCCGGCGGTCGTGCTGGCCATCGCCCCGGCGGTCGCCATAGGGCGGGTGTTCCGATCGTCGCTTCAGGGCGTGCTCGGCGTCGACTACGTCCGGACGGCGCGCTCGAAGGGTCTCGGCGAGACCTACGTGGTCGTGCACCACGTGGTCCGCAACGCGATCGGCCCGGCGCTGTCGATGGCCGGATTGCAACTCGGATTCATGTTCGCCGGCGTGGTCGTCGTCGAACAGATCTTCTCCTGGCCCGGCATCGGCAACTACCTCGCCGCGTCCATCCCGGTCGCCGACTTCCCGGCGATCGCCGGGGTCACCTTGGTGCTGGGAGCGATCTACGTCCTGTCCAACGTCGTCGTCGACCTACTGCAAGCAATCGCCGACCCCCGCATAGCCGCCGAATGAGAAGGAGCACCGCCGTGTCCGATCGAGTACCCGCCCGCAGAGGTGCCATGTGGCTTGTCGCCACCTGTACCGCAACGACTCTCGTCCTGGCCGGCTGTAGCTCCGGTACCCCGACCGGTGGCGGTGGCGGGGGTGGCGGCGCGGCCCCCACCGACGGCACCCTCACCGTCGGACTGCTCGGCGACATCGGTCAGCCGCCCGACCCGGACGTCTACTACGCCAACAACGGCACCGCCATCATGATCAACGCCTACGAAGGGTTGGTGCAGTACGAGAACGATACCGACGCAGTGAAGATCGCGCCGCGTCTGGCCGAGAGTTGGGACGTCAACCCGGGCAACGACGTCTACACCTTCCACCTGCGCAAGGGCGTGACCTTCCACGACGGGACCCCGTTCACCTCCGCGGCGGTCGACGTCGCGTTCAAGCGGCGGATCGCGGTCAAGGGTGGCGCCGCCTACATGGTCGAGGCGGTGAAGAGCGTGGCAACCCCGGACGACTACACCGCGGTCATCACGCTGAACAAGCCGAACACCGCCTTCCTGAGTTACCTCGCCTCGCCGTTCGGACCGAAGATGGAGTCGCCGGAAGGCCTCAAGGCCAACGCCGGTTCCGACGACGCCCAAACCTATTTGTCCTCACACGATCTGGGCACCGGCCCGTATGAGCTGACCACCGCGCAGACCGGCGTCAAGTACGAGATGACCCAGTACGACGGATACTGGGGTCAGAAGTCGCCGTTCAAGAAGATCGAATTGCCGGTCTACACCGACGAATCCGCGCTCGAGCTCGCGTTCGACAACGGCACCGTCGACACCATCGTGGCGGCCCTGCCGTCGTCCAGCCTGGACAAGTACGCGTCCAAGGACGGAGTCGCCAACTACTTCCTGCCGACGTTGCAGGGCGCCCTGGTGACGGTGAACTCCAGCCACGACTTCTTCAAGACCCCCGAGGCGCGGGTGGCGTTCCTCAAGTCGATCGACCAGGCCAAGCTGGTGAATCAGGTGCTGGGCAAGCGATCCGAGGTCGCGACGACGATGTACGCGAAGGGGATGATCCCGAATGGTGCTGACAAGCAGGCCATCTCCTACGACGCGGGGGCGCTGAAGGCCTACGTCGCCGCGCTGCCACCCAATGCCCCCAGGACTCTGGTGATCGGCTACGCCAACGGCAACGTCAACGCGCAGTCGATGGCCAACCTGGTCGTCGCGAACCTGCAGACCGACGGGATCACCGCCACGGCGCAGGGGTACGACACCTCGACGGTGTTCGGGTGGATCAACAACCCGCCGAGTGGCCCCGACGCCTTCATCGACGGCAACAACGGACCCGACGGCGGTGACCCGTACATGTGGGGTCACGTGTTCTGGGACGCCTCCGGTGGGATCAACTACTTCGGCTGCCAGTCCACGGAGGTCAACGATCTGCTGAACCAGGCCCTGGGAACGGGTGACACCGCGACCTACGTCAAGGCCGGTGACCTGTACGGGCAGACCGGGTGCTTCCTGAATCTCTCGCACAACAAGAACTGGGTGGTGGCGCAGAAGTGGCTCACCGGGGTGCCGGAGAGTCAGAACATCGGTGCCAACGAGTTGAACTTCTCGTTGCTCGGCATCGGGGGGTGACGGCGGGCAGGAGCGAAGCGACCGGGGGAATGGACTCAGCCGAGCCCGACGAACCTGCACCGTCGCTGTCGCGGCTGGTCTACTCCACGGTCCGAGAGCGGATCATCCTCGGGCAGTATCCGCAAGGCAGCCGCCTGCCTGAGCAGCGAATCGGGGAGGAGCTCAACGTGTCTCGCGTGCCGCTGCGGGAAGCGGTGCCCTGGCTCGAGCGTGACGGCTTCGTGCAGTCGCGACCGCGCCGGGGCGCCGTGGTGGCCCAGTGGGACGCCAAGGCGATCGACGACCTGTTCGACGTGCGACTGGCGCTGGAAGCCGGAGCAGCCCGGTACGCGGCCCGTGAGGTCGCCAACGGTGGCGACCTCGAGGCGTTGAACGACGCGCTGGAGCAGGCGCAGCGGACGGTCGCCGGCGGCGACGCCTACGCCATCGCCAGGACGAGCACCGCCTTTCACGAAGCGGTGATCGAGACCTCGCGCAACGAGCTCATGACCAGGTTGATGCAGAACATCTCGGGCCGTATCACGTGGCTCTTCTACCTCACCAGTGGACTGCCCGCCGACGAGGCCTTCCACGACCACGTGCTGCTTCGTGACGCCATCGCCTCCGGCAACGAGCGGGTCGCCGAGTCGGTGGCGTACGCCCACATCGAGCGTGACCGGTTGCCGACCTTCGAGGCGATGCGGGACCGGCTCGGCTAGGTGACCACGAGGACGAGCTTGCCCCGCAGGTGGCCCTCGGCGGCGCGTTCGTGGGCGGCCGCGGCGTCCGCCAGTGGGAACGTGGAGTCGACGGCGACGCGTACGGTGCCGTCGTCGAGCAGCCGGCCGAACTCGGCGAGTTGTGCTCCGTCCGAACGGACCTGGGTCATCGAGACGGTGACGCCGCGCTCGGCGGCGGCGTCGTAGTCGGCGAAACCGGGGAACACCGGGAACAACGCGCCGCCCCTCTTCAGCGTGGGGAGGAAGCGACCGGTGGTGGGACCGCCAACGGCGTCGACGACGAGGTCGAGATCTCCGATCACGTCCTCGGGGCGCACCCTGGTGTAGTCGACCACCTCGTCGGCGCCCAGGTCGCGCAGGAACGCCTCGTGGCCACCGGAGGCCACCGCGGTCACGTGGGCACCCCGCCACTTCGCCAGCTGAACGGCGAGGTGTCCGACGCCGCCGGCGGCGCCGTTGACCAACACCCGGCGACCGTCGAGCGGCACCGGCCGATGGGGTTGCGGCTGAAGCGGATTCGGTGCATCGTGACCCACTTCGACCAGGAACTGCCAGGCCGTCAGTCCGGACATCGGGGCGGCCGCGGCGTGCACGTGGTCAACGCCGGGCGGCTTGAGTGCCACGTCGGACGCGGGCGCGCTGACGTATTCGGCGCAGGCGGCACTGTCGCCGAAGCTGGGAAAGCGAAGCATGCCGAAGACCTCGTCACCGACCGCGAAGCCGTCGACGTCCGCTCCCACCTCAGTCACCACGCCCGACACGTCCGATCCCGGAATGGCCGGCAGGGGTATCGACGGCACCAGGTCCGCGGGAAGGTGTTGCTGCCGGTAGCCGTCGCGCAGATACCAGTCGGGCGGGTTGAGGCCGACGGCGTGCACGGCCACCAGCACCTCACCTGGCGCCACCTCCGGCACCGGCACCGTCTCGTAGCGCAGCACCTCGGGGCCGCCGAACTCGTGCAGTCGGATCGCCTTCATGCTGGTCATCGTCGCGACCTCAGGGTGTCGTCGAGCCAGTCGAACATCCGTTGATGGAACAACGTCAAAGCTCCTTCGTGGCAGTGCTCACCCGCACCTTCGGCAGAAGTGAAGGCCAGGAACGTCTTCGGGCAGTCCAAGGCGTCGTAGAGCCTGGCGGGCTGACCCTGGAAGAACTGGTCGTCCTCCGCGTCGCAGACCAGCGTCGGACAGGAGATCCGGCCGGCGACCTCGTCAGGTCGTACTTGGCGGCCTCGTCGAGCAACTCCGCTCCGGTGGCGACGCCGAACACCCACAGGGCGTTCGACAGCACCCACCGCAGCGACGTCGGCGCCTCGGCGCGGTGGGCGATCATGGTGTCCAGCCGTGCCGCCCGTTGGGCCGAATCCCCCTCGGGCGCATCGGTCTTCGGCATGGCGTCGGCCATGCTGATCACACCGTCGTAGGCGATGCACGCCGCGATCCGGGGCTCGAAGGCCGCCGCGCGAGGAGCGAGGTAGCCGCCCATGCTCATGCCCATCAGGGCCACGGCGTCGGGGTCGACCCCGGGCAGGGTGAGCGCGACGTCGACCACCGGCGTGACGACGGCCTCCCAATCGTGGCGGAACGTCAGGCCGTGGTGACGGAGTGCGCTGCCCTGGCCGGGCCCCTCGAAGATCAGACAGATCCAACCATGTCGTCGGGCGGCCTCCCCGACGGCGAAGTACAACTCCTCGACGGTCGAGTCGAACCCTCCGTGGGCAAGCAGGGTGGGTCCTGGATCGTCGCCGGTGACGCCGAGGTAGTAACCGTCGAGGTGTACGCCCTCGTAGGGGATCCGAACCCGTGCCCACTGCGTCTGGACGTCGGGTGCGCTGCGAAAGGTGTCGATCGCGCGGGCCGATGTGTCCGCGACGCGGGGGTCGTGCGCGGGATCGTCGCGCAGGAAGAACTCCGCGGTGCGGTAGTAGTTGGACGCGCGCAGGTAGGCGCTGTTGGCGCTGACCGGGTGCCCGGCCGACGCGCAGGCGTCGGCGGTGTCGGCCACGCGATCGGCCAGCGCTCGCCATTCGCGGTACCACGACTCCCCGTCGCCTGGCGTGACGCGCTGCGCGGCAGTGAGGACCTCGCCGACGTCGGCACCGCCGTATGTGGCATAGCCGAGCGCGCGCAGGGTCTCGAACGAGAAGGACTCGTCGGTCTCGAACACGACGTGCATGACGACCTCCCTTTATCGCAACGACATGTTGCGATAAAGTCACCGTGCCACGTGTCGGCAGCTAAAGCAACCTTCGGGAGCGATTAATCGTGAATCAGCAGGTGAATCGGGGTGTGCGGACCGGGGGACGCAGCGCCCGGGTGCGCGAGGCGATCCTCGCCGCCACGTTCGACGAACTCGTCGAGACCGGCTATGCCGCGCTGAGCATGGAGGCGGTGGCGTCACGGGCCGGCGTGCACAAGACAACGGTCTACCGGCGCTGGCCCACCCTCGACGACTTGCTGTTGGACGCGCTCACGACGTGGTCGCAGGAGGCGCTGCCGGTTCCCGACACCGGCAGCATCGACACCGACCTGCTGGCGCTCGGTCGCGAACTCGCCGAGGTGCTCAACGACGGCGTCGGGCGCCAGATCGCCGCGTTCGTCCTGACCAGTGGTCTACGGTCGCCCCGGCTCAGCGAGGCAACGCGGCGCTACTTCGACCACCAGGCCCTGCGCGCCGTCCCGACCGTCCGCCAGGCCGTCGACCGGGGCGAGCTTCCCGAGACATGCGACGCAGGCGCGCTTCTCGCCACGTTCCGGGCGCCGCTGTTCTACCGGATGGTCACCACCGGTGGGGCCATCGACGACTCGTTGATCGCCCATGCCGTGCGGGTCGCCCTCACCGCGGCACGCGCCGGGCTGCTGTCCGGGTGAGTCCGACGTCAACCCGCCTCGACCAGCGGCAGGGGGATCAGCGAATCCGATCTCACGGACGACGACAACCGCTGTCGCGCAAGCGGATTCCACGCCTGCACCGCGCAGAACGGTGCGCACTGGTCCTGGTCGGATCGGGTGCCCACGTGCACGCAGCACTGGAGTAGTCGCTCTTCGATCATCGTCGACGAGTCCATGAACGGCTTGACGGTGATCCGCACGACCCGCTCGCCCAGCATCCGCCGCAGTCGCCGACCCCGGCCGGGCAATCCCGAGGCAGCCAGCGTCAGCAGCGTCGAGAGTCCCAGATCGCAGCTCTCGCAAATGCTTCGCCACACCTCACCCATGCTGGGATGTGACAGCGACGACTGCTCCGAGAGCAGGCCGAGCAGCGATTCGCGCACGGCCAGGCGCATCTCGCGCGGCACCTCGGCGTCGGCGATCCGGTTGGACACCAGCCCGAGATTCTCCTTGAGCCGATCGTGTCCCATCAGGGCGGTCAGCGATCGCCACCGGTCGGAGTCGTCGCGGATCATGTAGCCGACCGAGCAGCAGTGCGGATGCGAGCAGGGCAACGCGGTCAGGTCGCGCCACTGCACCAGCCCGTGTGTCTGCGGGCCCAGACGCTTGAGCACGCCGGTGTGGGTGAGTCGGTTCATCGGATCGATGACACCCGAACGCCCCGAACCGAATTGCGGCTGCAGGGACACCCCGCTTACGTAGGGGGTGTCGAGAGCCAGCTTGACGACGTCACCGATTTCGTCGTCGTTGACTCCGAGTGCCGCCGTCATCACCAGGGTGGTGAAGATCTCGCGTTCGGACAGACGTCGAATGGCATCCGCCTTTAGCCTGCGCAGATCGCCGCCACGGTGGTGCCGCGACGCCTCGGCCGACGTGCCGTCGAACTGCAGGTAGACCTCGACGCGTTCACGATGGCGGGTCAGCAGGTCGAGCACGCCGTCGTCACGGGCGATGAGAAGACCGTTGCTGTTGATCAGGATTCGCGTGACGGGACGACGGACCAGCTCGTCGAGCAGTTCGACCAGTCCGGGGTGAATGGTGGGCTCTCCACCGCTGAGCATCACCACGTCGAGCTTGCCGTTCTCGCGCGCCAGCCTCTGGTCGACGTTGGCGAGGATGTCGGCGACGGGCACGATCCCGCGCAACTCCGGACCCGATTCGGTGAAACACGTCGGGCATCGGAGGTTGCACGCCTCGGTGACGTCGGTCAACAGGATGCAGGTGTGCTGCGTCTGCATCTCGGGCAGGCCGCGCAGATACGCCGACGGGACGGGGTCGAAGTTGCCCACCACGTCTGGGGTGTGGGTCTTGGTCGGCGCCGTCCACTCCTCGAGGTAGGCGAGGATCTCCGGGTCCTCGTCGTACATCGTCCGCACCAGACCGTGTGTGGTGCAGGCCCGTTCGAGCCAGACCCGGTCGTCGCGGGCCGCCAGCCAGCCCGAGAGCCGGGTGACCTCGGCCAGCGGTCGGTCCGGTCGTTCGGCATGGCAGTGCGGACAGAACGCGGTGACGTAGCGGAGGATTCGATCGTCGCGCAGCGGCATGCCCATGGATCAGATTCCTCCGGTGTACATCTCGGGATTGAGGCCGGTGCAGTAACCGACGGTGGTGATGGAGAGCAACGCCCAGCCGATCATCAGCCCGATCCCGAGGCCCTTGGCCCACGGTCGCCGCAGGGCGATGAGGCCCCCACCGCCACCGAAGGCGATGAGCGCCAGGATCACCGCGCCCACCCCCACGACGGCGCCGCCGTGGCCCGCGGCGACGACCAAGACGACCAACCCGACGATCAGGTTGACCGCACCGAAGAGCAGGACGCCGACGACCGCGAGACCGACGACCGTGCCGGTGGTGTTGGGGGGTGGGGGCGGCGGTGGGTACCAGCCCGGCGGCGGGGGTGGCGGTTCGAACGGGGGACCGGTCATGTCGCAACCCTCTGCCTTCTGGTGAGTCCCTCGTAGTAACCGCGTCGGTAGCCGCGGTGTAGCCGGAATCCGACGACGACCATGCTGACGAGCAGGAACCATTGGGGCCGGGTGAGATCGAGCCAGACCGTCTCGTTGGCTCGGGTGAACTCGACCAGGAAACGGAACACCGAGTACGCCGCGACGTAGAGCACGAACAGCTCGCCCGGATGGGTCACGCGTGAGCGCAACCACAGCAGTACGCCGAAAGCCGCGAGCTGGAAGGCGATCTCGTAGGCGAACGACGGATGCATCGCCTGCCCGGCCAGACATCCCGGGCACTGCGGTGTGCTGACGGGCGCGTGCACGCCCCACGGTAGTCCGGTCGGCCGGCCGGGGGCCTCGGTGAGTAGACAGCCGACGCGACCAATGGCCATGCCCAGCGCGACGGCGGGCGCGAACAGGTCACCAGTCTTGCCGCGGTACCCGATGATTCGCTTGGCGACGAGGACGCCGACGTAGGCGCCGAGCAGTCCGCCCAGAATGCTTCGGGAGCCGAAGGCCCACGCCTCGGCGAGGGTGGGGTTCAGACGCGGGTCGAGGTGCTCGACGAGGCCCGAGAAGCGCATCCCCAGGGCCCCGCCGACCAACGCGCCGGTGACCGCGACCAGCGACTCCTCGCCCAGCGCGCCGCGGCGCCTGGCCTCCAGCACGAACACCACGCTGGCCGCGAGGACGCCGAGGCCGACGAACACGCCGTGGACGGGGACACCCAACCAGCCGACGTGCCAGGTCATCACCCCCATCTCGCCTACGGTAATGCGCCGCCCCCGGGGGCGGGAGGCGAACGCGGGACCGGGCCCGCACGTTGTGTGTGCGATCGCACCTCAGTGGGTAGTCGTGGCCCATGCGACCACTGCGGGCAGTCGTCTCCGTCGTCGTGGCCGCACTGGTGGCGGTGTCGTGTGCACCGGCGCAGCGAGTGGACCTCGGCCAGGGTGCGGGCAACCTCATCGCCGCCATCGCCGGGGAACCCGACCAGCTCGACCCGCAGAAGACCAGTGCGTACTTCTCGTTCGAGGTGTTGGAGAACGTGTTCGACACCCTCGTCGAGCCCGACGCCAACCTGGAGATGAAGCCCGCCCTCGCCGAGTCGTGGACCGTGTCGCCCGATCAGCTCACCTGGACCTTCCGCGTGCGCGGGGGCGTCACCTTCCACGACGGCAGTCCGTTCACCGCCGCCGACGTCGTCTATTCCTACCGACGCATCGTCGACGAAAAGCTCTCCAACGTCGACAAGTTCAGCAGCGTCACCGACGTCAGCGCACCCGACGATCGCACCGTCGTCATCCGGGTGAAGCAGCCAACGCCCAACCTGCTCACCAACATCGGCGGTTTCAAGGGCATGGCGATCGTGTCCCGCAAGAACGTCGAGAGCGGTCAGATCGCCACCCACCCCGTCGGGACGGGGCCGTTCTCGTTCGTCTCGCAGAAGAGCGGGGACTCGATCGTCCTGAAGGCCAACCCGAACTACTGGGGCGGCGCCCCGAAGATTCCCGGGGTGACGTTCCAGTTCATCGCCGAACCGTCGACCGCCCTGTCGGCGCTGCAGGCCGGTGAGATCGACTGGACCGATTCGGTTCCCACGCAACGTATTTCGCAACTCCGGGGTGACGATTCCCTGCACCTCGCGGTGACGCCGAGCAACGACTACTGGTATCTGGCGCTCAACGAGGCCAGGGCGCCGTGGAACGACCCGCGGGTGCGCCAGGCCATCGCCTACGGAATCGACCGCCAGTCCATCGTGCAGGCCACCAGCTACGGCAGCGCGACCGAGAACCAGTTGGCCATTCCCAAGGGCAACCCGTGGTACACGCCGTATGACAAGTACCGCTACGACGTCGACCAGGCGAAGCGACTGCTCGACGCCGCCGGCGCGCACCCGGATCGAATGGACCTGATGGTCACCAGCGAGTACCCCGAGACCGTCACCGCCGCGCAGGTCATCGCCGACAACCTCAGTCGGCTCGGCATCGCCGTGAGCATCCGGACCGTCGACTTCGCCACGTGGCTCGACGAGCAGAACTCCGGCAACTTCGACATGCTCATGCTGGGCTGGCTCGGGAACATCGACCCCGACGACTTCTACTACGCCCAGCATCACACCGGCGGGTCCAGCAACTCGCAGAAGTTCTCCAACCCCAACGTGGACCGGCTCTTGGACGCCGGTCGAATCGAAACCAATCGCGAACAGCGGCAACGCGATTACGCCCAGGCGGCCACCATCATCGCCGACCAGGTCAGCTACGTCTACCTCTACAACCCGTCGGTGATCCAGGCCTGGACACCGCGACTGTCCGGCTACGAGGCCCGCCGCGACGGTGCGATCCGCTTCAGGACGGCCAGCCTCACCGCGGAGGGCGCCTGATGAGCCGTCCGCTGCTGATCTTCCTGGCCCGCCGCCTCGCCTACTCGGCGGTGGTGCTGCTCGGCGTGCTGGTCGTCGTCTTCGCACTCGTCCAGCTCGTGCCTGGCGATCCCGTGCGCATCGCACTGGGCACGCGCTACTCGCCGGAGGCCTACGACGCTCTGCGGGCCGCCAGCGGGCTGGATCGGCCGCTGATCCAGCAGTTCTTCGACTACGTCGGCTCGGCGCTGACCGGGAACCTCGGCGTCAGCTTTCGCAACGGCGACCCGGTCACGCAGATCCTGCTCGAACGCCTGCCCGCGACGGCGTCCCTGGCCGCGTTCGGCATCGTCGTGGCACTGCTGATCGCCCTGCCCGCCGGCATCTACTCCGCGCTGCGCGACGGCCGGATCGGTGACGTCATCGTGCGGGTCACCAGTCAGTTCGGCGTCTCCATTCCCGACTTCTGGATGGGCATCCTGTTGATCGCCCTGTTCTCCACCACGCTCGGCTGGCTGCCGACCTCGGGATACCGACCACTGTCGGAGGATCCCGGCGGGTGGTTGAGCCACCTCGTCCTGCCCGGTCTGACCGTCGGTCTGGTCGCGGGTGCCATCCTGACGCGGTACGTGCGCTCGGCCGTACTCGAGGTCGCCGCAATGGGTTACGTGCGCACGGCGCGCTCCAAGGGGCTGTCGCCCAGGGTGGTGACGTTCCGCCACACCGTGCGCAACGCGCTGGTGCCGATCCTCACCATCACCGGCATCCAGCTCGCGACCATCCTCGGAGGCGTCATCGTGGTGGAGGTGGTGTTCGCCTGGCCCGGTCTGGGCCGGCTGGTGTTCAACTCCGTTGCGGCCCGCGACTATCCGGTGATTCAGGGGGCGGTGCTTCTGATCGCTGTGCTGTTCCTCGCGGTCAACCTGGTGGTGGACGTGCTCTACGCCGTCGTCGACCCGAGGATCCGGCTGTCATGACCGAACCCGAGATCGACGAGACGGAGACGGGGCGGGTGGGCTCGCTGCGGCTCCTGCTGCGCAACCCCGTCACGGTGGCGAGTGCGGCCGTCCTCGCCGCGGTGCTCGTCGTCGCCGTCGGGGCGACGTGGATTGCTCCGTACGGGATCAACGACGTGGACGTTCCCAGTGCGTTGCGTGGCCCCAGCGGCGCGCACTGGTTCGGTACCGACGAGCTCGGTCGTGACGTGTTGTCGCGGGTGCTCGTCGCCATCCAGGCCTCGATGCAGGTCGCCGTCGTGAGCGTGGCCTTCGCCGCCGTGGTCGGAGTGACCGTCGGGGTGGTGGCGGGTTACCGCGGGGGCTGGCTGGACACGGTCGTCATGCGCGTCGTCGACGTCATGTTCGCGTTCCCGGTGCTGCTGCTCGCGCTGGCCATCGTGGCGGTCCTCGGCCCCGGCGTCACCACGACGATGCTTGCGATCGGGGTGGTCTACACGCCGATCTTCGCCCGGGTGGCCCGGGCCAGCACCCTCGGAGTGAGGGTCGAGCCCTTCGTGCAGCTGTCGCGCACCATGGGCACCGGCCACCGGTACATCCTGGCGCGCCACGTCCTGCCAAACATCGCGGGGCCCTTGATCGTCCAGACGTCGCTGTCGTTGGCGTTCGCCATTCTCTCCGAGGCGGCGCTGTCGTTCCTGGGCCTCGGCATCCAACCGCCCGAACCGTCCCTGGGCCGGATGATCTTCGACTCGCAGGGCTTCGTCACCCTGGCCTGGTGGATGGCGGTGTTCCCCGGCGCGGCGATCTTCGTCATCGTGCTGGCGTTCAACCTGGTCGGGGACGGACTGCGCGACGTCCTCGACCCCAAGCAGCGCACGATGGCCGAAGCGCGGGGCAAGCAATGAGCGCGCCCGTGTTGGACGTCGCCGATCTGCACGTCCGGATCGGCGGCCGGGAGATCGTCGGCGGGGTGTCGCTCGCCGTGGACCGGGAAAAGATCCTCGGCATCGTCGGTGAATCCGGCTCGGGCAAGTCGCTGACGGTACTCGCCGCGACCGGCCTGCTCGACGCGCCGGGTGCCGTGGTCACCGGCTCCAGTGTGCTTGCCGGTCAGGGTGATTCAGTTCAGCTCGTCGGCGCGAGCCCGCGGACGCTGCGCGGCGTGCACGGCGGTCGGATCGGGTTCGTCTTCCAAGACCCGGGCACGTCCCTGAACCCGCTGCTGACCCTCGAGCGGCAGATCACCGAATCCCTCGAGGCGCATCGTCACCCCACGCGGAGGGAGGCCCGAGCCAGGGCGCTGCACCTCCTGGAGGCCGTGGGCCTGCCGAATCCGCAGGATCGGTTGGGTTCCTACCCGCATCAACTCTCCGGTGGGCAACGGCAGCGGGTGATGATCGCGATCGCCCTGGCGTGCGACCCCGAACTGCTCGTCGCCGACGAACCGACCACGTCGCTGGACGTCACGACGCAGGCCCAGATCGTCGACCTGGTCCGCGACCTGCAACGCGACTTCGGCACGGCCGTGGTGTGGATCAGCCACGACCTGGGCGTGATCGGCCAAGTGGCCGACGACGTCACCGTGCTGCACGGCGGCGCCGTCGTCGAGCAGGCCCCCGTCCTCGAGGTGTTCGACAGTCCCCGGGAGCCCTACACCCGCCGACTTCTCGAGGCTCGGCCGCTGATCGGGTCGAGTGGACCCGAGCCGGTACCCGACGACGCCGCCGTGCTGCTCGACGTGTCGGGTCTCGACGTGCGGTTCCCGGTGACCACCCCGGCCGGCAGGTCCACCGTCCACGCGGTCGACGACCTGTCCTTTCGCATCCGCCGCGGTTCCACGCTGGGCCTGGTGGGGGAGTCCGGGTCGGGGAAGTCGACCGTCGCCGCCGCGCTGACGGGGCTGGTCCGACCGGACGCCGGGCAGGTCACCCTCGACGGCGTCGACGTGCTCGCCGTGAGCCGCCGCGCGGAGAAGTCCCTTCGGCGACGGATCGGCTTGGTGCTGCAGGATCCCTTCGCCTCGCTCAATCCGCGGATGCCGGTCGGGGTGTCCGTCGGCGAACCCCTGGTGGTGCACGGCTTGGCGACGGGCAAGGCCGCCCGACGTGCGCGGGTCGCCGAATTGCTCGACCTGGTGGGGCTGCCGTCGTCGTTCGCCACCCGGTACCCGCACGAACTGTCCGGCGGTCAGCGGCAGCGGGTGAGCATCGCCCGGGCGCTGGCGCTGGAGCCCGACCTGTTGATCCTCGACGAGTCCACCGCATCCCTCGACGTCTCGGTGCAGGCTCAGGTGCTCGAACTGCTGTCTGACCTGCAACGACGACTGGGGTTGACCTTCCTGTTCATCGGCCACGACCTGGCCGTGATCCAGCACGTCAGCCACGACGTGCTGGTCATGCGGGCAGGCAAGTCCGTCGAGTACCGGCCGGCCGCGGAATTGTTCGCCGAGCCCCGCGACGAGTACACCCGCGCGCTGCTCGACGCGGTACCGCCGGCCCGTCCCCGGGTGTAACGAATGCGTCCTCACACCGATGTCCTAGATGGGGATTGATGCAACGGTCACTGGTCGGCGACCAGTGGTGCGGGGGAGAAGATCGTAAGGAGTCGAGGCACGATGCGTGCACCAGCAAGGTCGTCACTGAAGATTTGCCGTACGCGGACCGCGTGCGCCGTGCTGGCCTCCGGCGTGGTGATCTCCCTGACGGCGCTGACCGGCGGGGTGGCCCCCGCCTTCGCGAAGCCGGGCGACGACCCGTCGGGGCCGACGACGACGATCGTGCCGGAGCCGGCGGCGCCCCAGGCCCCGCAAGAGCAACCGGCGAAGCCGGAGAAGCCCGCCGAGAAGGCTCCCGCCGCCGACGTTCCGGCTCCGGTGGCCGTGCCGACCGCCGAGGCGCCGGCCCCCGCCGTCGAGCCGACTGCGGAACCGACGTCGGAGGCGCCGAAGCAGACCCGCAGCCAGCAGCCCGTCGCCCCCGAACCGGCACCCGAACCCGCGCCCGCGGCCACCAGCACCGCCGCACCCACGCCTCAGCGCGAGGCGCCGGTGACGTCGGCGACCAAGAGCCCGACGACGTCCACGCCCGTCACGACCACCGCTGCGCCGCAACCGTCGTCCTCCGCGGCCACACCGTCGCCGTCGTCGTCGACCCCGTCCAGCGAGGCACCCGAGACCACCGACGGTTCGGCCGCGGCGAGGAGCGAGTCCGCCACGCCCACGCCGTCGTCCGGCTCGAGCACCGCCGAATCGTCGTCGGCCCCGGAATCCTCCTCGGCGTCGTCGTCGGGGTCGTCCTCCTCGTCGGAGTCGGAGTCCGCCTCGTCGTCGGGGTCCTCGTCGAAGGCCGCGTCCTCCCCGGCCGATTCGTCGGATTCCTCGTCGGCCGCGGCGTTTCCGAAGGTGATCGAGAAGGTCGCCCCGCAGACGCTCGAGGCGCCCGAAGCCGACGTGCAGGTCGCCAAGACCGCCAAGGTTGTCGAGGAGAAGCCCGCCGAGGCCGCTCCGCAGGAGATCCAGAACGTGGCGCGCATCATCGACCTGCCGAACCGCGACCTGGACCCGTTCAACCGGGACGGCCTGCGCAACGACGACCGGGTGCGGCTCGCCGGCGGCTGGGACCGCAACGTGCGTCAGTGGCGACCGGACTGGGTCCAGTACGACGAGTACTACCGCCCGGTGTTGAGCAACCCGTACCGCGACCCGGTGCGGATCGTCTACCTCTACCAGAATGCGCCGCGGGTGGCGTTCATCCCGCCGCTGGGCCGGATCGTCCTCGAGGTGGCGCAGTACGCCGCGTACAGCTTCACCGCCGTGGTCACCAACACGATCAACCAGGCGGTCAACGTCGCGGTCGGCAGCTTCTTCGGGGGCGGCTACTTCCCGGGGATCGGACTTCCGCTGCCGCCTCCGCCGCCGGCGCTGGTGAACTACGCAAACGTGCCCGTCCAGGTGCGCTACCCCGACGCCACCTACCAGCCCTTCCGGGTCTCGAAGATCGTCGACGTGGGTCCGGACCGGCAGTACGGCGAGCAGAAGGTGCTCCTCGACGGGGTCACTCCCGCGTGGGGCGAGTGGAGGCAAACCCCTTCCGGTGAGCGCAGTTTCGAGGTGCACAAGACCCAGCAGTTCCCTGGTCTCGACGACCCGCGGCCGGGACCGCTGCCGGGTGACTACCAGCTGACGCTGGCCTCGGACGAGTCACCGTCGGGGATGAACAAGCGCGACGTCTACCTGATCGCGGTGGCCGTGGCGTGTGGCGCGCTCAGCATCGGGGCGGTCGCGCTCGCGGTGTTCATGGGCCGCCGCCGGCGTCCGCTGCACTAGAGGGCAGAACCAAGGATGGCCGCCACGTCGACGACGTGGCGGCCATTCTCGACTCTGCGGTCACTGCGACGGCGTGCGGGTGACGGTCGCAGCAGCCGCAGAGTCGACGACGCTAGGGCGTGACTTCCCAGTTCCAGACGGACATGTCGCCCTTGGGGTAGTTCATGCAGACGTCGGTGGCCTTGGCGACGACGCCCTTGTTGTTGAAGAACAGCTTGGCCCAGTTGCCCCAGTGCGTGGCCACGTTCTCGTAGTACACGTTGGTGGCGGTGTCCTCGGAGTACTGGCGGCGGGCGACCGGGTCCAGGGAGAAGAACCAGTGGATGCGGTCGAAGGCCTGCTGCTGGACGTCGGCGGGGCGGTTGCTTCGGTCGATCATGTACCGCTCGAAGTACACCGGGCTGGTGTCGCGCGCGGCGGCCATGTATTGCTCGGTGTCGCAGGTGGTGATGATCATCCGGTGCGGGATCGGGAAGTCGTCGGTGGCGTCGGCGGCCGCCGGACCCGCCAGCGTCGTCGCGGCGATGCCACACGAGGCGGCCGCCAGAACACTTCGCAGCGCGATGTTGCGCAGACCCTTCTTCATGTCTTCTCTCCTCATGCCGTTGGGGCGGGTTCGGTCTTGGTGGTCGGGCTCGGCCACGGTTCCGGTTTGGGCCTCTGACGGACCGGGGTCGGCCACCAGAACCACTTGCCGAGCATCGCCGCGATGGCCGGCGTCATGAACGACCGGACCACCAGCGTGTCGAACAACAGGCCGAGACCAATCGTGGTGCCGACCTGGCCGATGACGGTCAAACTGCTGACCGCCATGGACATCATGGTGAACGCAAACACCAGACCTGCCGACGTCACCACTGACCCGGTTCCGCCCATGGATCTGATGATGCCGGTGTTCAGCCCGGCGTGTATCTCTTCCTTGAAACGAGAGACCAGCAGCAAGTTGTAGTCCGCGCCGACCGCCAACAGGATGATCACGGACATCGCCATCACCATCCAGTGCAGCTCGGTGCCCAGGAAGTGTTGCCAGATGAGCACCGACAGGCCGAACGAGGCGCCGAGTGACAGCACCACGGTGCCGACGATGACGGCGGACGCCACCACTGCCCTGGTGATGAGCAGCATGATGATGAAGATCAGGGCCAGTGAGGCGATGCCTGCGATCAGCAGGTCGTAGGTGTTGCCGTCGGACATGTCCTTGAACGTCGCGGCGGTGCCCGCGAGGTAGATCCTCGACCCCTCCAGCGGCGTGCCCTTGATGGCTTCCTTCGCCGCCTGCTTGATGGACTCGATGTGCGAGATGCCCTCTTCGCTCATCGGGTCGCCCTCGTGGCTGATGATGAAGCGCACCGAGTGACCGTCGGGCGAGATGAAGTTCTTCATGCCCTTCTTGAACTCGGCGTTGTCGAAGATCTCCGGTGGCAGATAGAACGAGTCGTCGTTCTTCGACGCGTCGAACGCCTCGCCCATGGCGGACTGGTTCTCCTGCATCGCGGCCATCTGATCCGACATGCCCTTTTGGGTCTGGTACATCGTCAGCATCATGGTCTTCATCGACTTCATGGTCGCCAGCATCGGCGGCAGCGACGCCATCAGCTGCGGCATCAACCGGTCCAGCGCGTCGAGGTTGGTGACCAGGCCGCCGAGCTGGTCACTGAGCGCGTCGATGCCGTCGAGGGTGTCGAACACCGAACGCGTCGCCCAGCACAGCGGGATGTCGTAGCAGTGCGGCTCCCAGTACAGGTAGGAGCGGATCGGCCGGAAGAAGTCGTCGAAGTTGGCGATGTTGTCGCGCAGCTCGTTGGTCGTGGCGACCATGTCCTTGGTCTTGAGCGTCAGGTCGTGGGTGACGTCGTTGAGCTGCTTCATCAGGACCAGCATGTGCTCGAGGTTCTCGATCATGCCCTGCATCTCGTCGGCCTGCTTGAGC
>Ga0209051_1000897_pt1 | contig 29747 bp, 30 predicted proteins | sample AraplaCvi_mMS_r2_2_FD_184286 | JGI IMG/M metagenome (GOLD analysis project Ga0209051, IMG submission 184286) | Arabidopsis root microbial communities from North Carolina, USA - plate scrape MF_Cvi_mMS_r2 (SPAdes) (version 2) | ecosystem: Host-associated > Plants > Roots > Endosphere | place...
CTAGGGGCCCTGGGACCGACGGCGACTGCCGCTTCACGAAGCGAAGAAGGGTTTGGCGTGGCACGCGATTATTACGGCCTGCTCGGGGTGAGCAAGGGCGCGAGCGACTCGGAGATCAAGCGCGCCTATCGCAAGTTGGCGCGTGAGCTGCATCCCGACGTCAACCCCGACGAGGCGGCGCAAGCCCAGTTCCGGGAGATCGGCGTCGCCTACGAGGTGCTGAGCGACCCGGAGAAGCGGCGCATCGTCGACCTTGGTGGCGACCCGATGGAGAGCGCCGGCGCGGGCGGGTTCGGAAACGGCTTCGGCGGCGCCGGTTTTGGCGGCCTTGGCGACGTGTTCGAGGCGTTCTTCGGTGGCGGCGGTGGCGGTCGCGGTCCGGTGGGTCGGGTGCGCCCGGGCTCGGACTCGCTGCTGCGGATGCGGTTGGACCTGGCCGAATGCGCGACGGGCGTCACCAAGCACGTCACCGTGGACACCGCGATACTGTGCGACCTGTGCCACGGCAAGGGCACGCACGGCGACTCCACGCCGGTCACCTGCGACACCTGCCACGGCCAGGGTGAGGTGCAGTCGGTGCAGCGCTCGCTGCTTGGTCAGGTCATGACGTCACGTCCGTGCCCGGTGTGCGCGGGCGTCGGCGAGGTCATCCCCGATCCCTGCCACCGCTGCGGCGGCGACGGCCGGGTGCGGGCGCGGCGCGACATCAGCGTCAAGATCCCACCCGGAGTCGGCGACGGCATGCGGGTACGCCTGGCCGCCCAAGGTGAGGTCGGCCCGGGTGGCGGACCCGCGGGTGACCTGCACGTCGAGGTGCACGAGGCACCGCACGACGTCTTCGTCCGCGACGGCGACGACCTGCACTTCAGCGTGTCGGTGCCGATGGTGGACGCCGCGTTGGGCACCACGGTCACGGTCGACGCCATCCTCGACGGGGACACCGACATCGTCGTCGCACCCGGCACTCAGCCCGGCGCCGTCACGACGCTGCGCGGCCACGGCATGCCCAACGTCCGCTCCGGCGTCCGCGGCAACCTGCACGCGCACATCGAGGTGGTGGTCCCCAGCCGACTCGACCACCAGGACACCGACCTCCTTCAGAAGCTCAAGGAACATCGCGTCCGCGACGTCGCAGAGGTGAAGTCGACGCAGGCTGCGCCCGCCGGTGGCGGGTTGTTCAGTCGGCTGCGCGAGACGTTCACCGGCCGATAGCCGGGGCGGGAGCGCCGTGAGCCGCGCGCTGTTCTACGTCGAATCGGTCCCCGAGGTCGGCGACGTCGTCGCCGTCGACGGAGACGAGGGCTTTCACGCCGCCTCGGTGCGGCGCATCCGGGTGGGCGAAGAACTCGACCTGGGGGACGGAGCGGGCACGGTTGCCCACGTGGTGGTCGACGGCGTCGGCAAGGGCAGTCTGACCGCCCGCGTGCTCAGCAGGCGCGTCGTCGCCCCGTCATTGCCCAGCGTCACCGTCGTGCAGGCGCTGCCGAAGTCGGACCGCTCGGAGTTGGCGGTCGAACTGGCCACGGAGGCGGGTGCCGACGCCTTCGTCGCATGGCAGTCGGACCGCTGCGTGGCCCGCTGGGACGGGGTGGCCAAGGTCGAGAAGGGTCTGCGGCGCTGGCAGGCGGTGGCCCGTTCCGCGGCCAGGCAGTCCCGCCGTCCGCACGTCCCGGCGGTCACCGCGCTGATGTCGACGGCGGAGTTGGCCGCCCACGTGCGCTCGGTGGCGGACCGGACGCAGGTGTTGGTACTGCACGAGTCCGCGACCGTCCCGCTCGCGTCGACCGGGGTGGACGGGGCCGCCTCGCTGATGTTGCTGATCGGGCCCGAGGGCGGCATCGGCGACGACGAGTTGCGGGCGTTGACCGACGCCGGAGCGACGGCGGTTCGACTCGGCCCCAGTGTGCTGCGGACCACATCGGCGGCCGCAGTGACGCTTGGCGCACTCGGCGTTCTGACGCCGCGCTGGAATTTGTGACCCCGATCTCGGGGAAACGTCCACGGTTCGCCGCGGCCGGAATTAAACGTCTGATCAGTGCGTTCGTGCAAGCAGACCGGATGGAGGGCTCCACCGCCGGTCGACGCAACCACAGAGGGCACGAAAGAAGAAATGAAGAACACGAAGAGGATCGGACTCGCCACCCTCGTTGCCAGCGGCTTTGCTGCGGGCATTCTTGGGGTAGCGGCTCCGATGCAAGCAATCGCATCCGCCGAAACACTGCCGGTGTTGGAAATGCCGGGTTACTCGGCCGGTGTCGACCACGACCGCAAGGTCAAGTCGGTGCTTCCGGCCGTCAACCTCGCCCACGCCGACAACACCGTGCAGCAGAGCCGCTGACACGGCACCACCTCGAGGGAGGGGCACCCGACATGGGTGCCCCTTCTTCTTTGGGCCGACGCGGTGGCCAGCGGTAAGCTGTTGGCAGTAGAGAGCAATGATCTGAGCACGGAAAGCAGGCACTGAACACCACGTGACGCCCCGCGAGACGACCGCCGCTTCGAACAGCACCGCCTCGGACAGCACCGTGCGTAGCAACATAAGTGTTCCGCCCGACCTGATGGTGGGGCTGCTTGGCTCCGCCGACGAGAACCTCCGCGCGCTGGAGGGCCTGCTGACCGCCGACATCCACGTGCGGGGCAACGCCGTCACCCTGTCCGGCGAATCCGCCGACGTCGCAGTCGCGGAGAGGGTCATGACCGAACTGATTGCGGTGGTCTCGCGCGGGCAGACGCTGACCCCCGAGGCCGTCCGAACGAGCGTCGGAATGGTCACCGGCACCGGCAACGAGTCACCCGCCGACGTGCTGACGCTGGACATCCTGTCGCGGCGCGGCAAGACGATCAGGCCCAAGACGCTCAACCAGAAGCACTACGTCGATGCGATCGACGCCCACACCATCGTGTTCGGCATCGGTCCCGCCGGTACCGGCAAGACCTACCTGGCGATGGCCAAGGCGGTCAACGCCCTTCAGACCAAACAGGTTTCGCGCATCATCCTGACCCGGCCCGCGGTGGAGGCCGGCGAGCGGCTCGGCTTCCTGCCCGGCACGCTGAGCGAGAAGATCGACCCCTACCTTCGACCGTTGTACGACGCGCTGCACGACATGATGGATGCGGAGCTGATCCCCAAGCTGATGAGCGCGGGCGTGATCGAGGTCGCGCCGCTGGCCTACATGCGGGGCCGGTCGCTCAACGACGCCTTCATCATCCTCGACGAGGCGCAGAACACCACGCCGGAGCAGATGAAGATGTTCCTCACCCGACTCGGCTTCGGGTCGAAGATCGTGGTCACCGGCGACTCGACGCAGGTCGACCTGCACGGCGCCAAGTCGGGCCTGAGCGCTGCGATGGAGATCCTCGACCACATCGACGACATCCACTTCTCGGAGCTCACCAGCGCCGACGTCGTGCGGCACCGACTGGTCTCCGAGATCGTCGACGCCTACGCGCGGTCCGAAGCGCCGGCACTGAACCGGGCCGAGCGCCGGTCTGGCACCGGAAGGCAGCGCCGATGAGCATCGAGGTGTCCAACGAATCCGGCATCGACGTCGCCGAGAACGAATTGGTCAGCGTCGCACGGTTCGTCATCGCCAAGATGGACGTCAACCCCGGTGCCGAGCTGTCGATGGTCCTGCTCGACACGCCCGCCATGGCCGACCTGCACATGCGGTGGATGGACCTGCCGGGGCCGACCGACGTCATGAGTTTTCCGATGGACGAGCTGGAGCCTGGCGGCCGTCCCGACGCGCCGGAGCCCGGGCCGTCGATGCTCGGCGACATCGTGCTGTGTCCTGAGTTCGCGGCCACGCAGGCAGAGAAGGCCGGGCATTCACTCGGTCAGGAACTCGCACTCCTGACCGTGCACGGCGTGCTGCACCTGCTCGGGTACGACCACGCCGAGCCCGACGAAGAGAAGGAGATGTTCGCGCTGCAGCGCGAACTGCTCGAGGAGTGGGTGGCCGACCAGGTGGCCGCCTACCACCAAGACCGGCAGAGCGAGAAGGATCGCAAGCTGTTGGACAAGTCCCAGTTCTTCGACCAGCCGTGACCGGAATGGCTTCTCTCGTCGGCGCCCTTGCCCTGATTGCGCTCGGCGGCGTCTTCGCCGCGGTGGACGCCGCCATCAGCACGGTGTCCATCGCCCGGATCGACGAGATGGTCCGCGAGGAGCGCCCCGGCGCCGCCCGGCTGGCCCGCTTGACCGACGACCGGCCGCGCTACGTCAACCTCATCGTGCTGTTGCGCATCACGTGTGAAACGGCGGCGACCGTCCTGCTGGTCGCGTTCCTCTACGAGGACCTCGGCCTCACGTGGGGTCTGCTGGCGGCCGCGGCCATCATGGTCGTGGTCAGCTTCGTCGCGATCGGCGTGGGACCCCGCACCCTCGGCAGGCAGCACGCCTACTCCATCGCGCTCGGCGCTGCCATTCCGCTGCAAGCGATCTCGGTGCTGTTGACCCCCATCAGCCGGCTGCTGGTGTTGATCGGCAACGCGTTGACTCCCGGCGTGGGCTTCCGCAACGGACCGTTCGCCTCGGAGATCGAATTGCGGGAGGTCGTCGACCTCGCCCAGCAGAGGGGCGTCGTCGCCGACGACGAGCGACGGATGATCCAGTCGGTCTTCGAACTCGGTGACACCCTGGCCCGCGAGGTGATGGTGCCCCGCACCGAGATGGTGTGGATCGAAAGTGACAAGACGGCGGGCCAAGCCACGTCGTTGGCCGTGCGCAGCGGGCACTCCCGGCTGCCCGTGGTGGGGGAGAACGTCGACGACATCGTCGGGGTCGTCTTCCTCAAGGACCTCGTCGAGCAGACCTATTACAGCAACGGCGGCATCGACACCCGGGTCGGTGAGGTGATGCGCCCACCCGTGTTCGTTCCCGACTCCAAGCCCCTCGACGCGCTGCTGCGCGAGATGCAGAAGGACCGCAACCACATGGCACTTCTGGTCGACGAGTACGGCGCGACCGCGGGCCTGGTCACGATCGAGGACGTGCTCGAGGAGATCGTCGGCGAGATCGCCGACGAATACGACACCGACGAGGTGGCACCCGTCGAGGATCTGGGCGACAACAACTTCCGGGTCAGCGCGCGGTTGCCGCTCGAGGATCTCGCCGAACTCTACGAGCTGGACCTCGACGACGACCTCGACGTCGACACCGTCGGCGGCTTGTTGGCCCACAAGCTGGGCCGCGTGCCGCTGCCCGGCGTTGAGGTGACGTGGGATGCGCTGCGCCTGCGCGCCGAGGGCGGGCGGGACCACCGCGGCCGGGTGCGCATCGGCACCGTCCTCGTCAAGCCCACCGACCGGGCGGAAGGCGACCAATGAGCGAGTTCCGCTCCGGCTTCGTCTGTTTCGTCGGTCGGCCCAACACCGGCAAGTCGACGCTGACCAACGCGCTGGTGGGTACCAAGGTCGCCATTACGTCGAACCGCCCGCAGACCACTCGCCACACCATCCGCGGCATCGTGCACCGTCCCGAGTTCCAGATCATCCTCATCGACACCCCCGGGCTGCACCGGCCGCGAACGCTGCTGGGGGAGCGCCTCAACGAGCTGGTGAAGGCCACCTACTCCCAGGTCGACGTCATCGGGCTGTGCATCCCTGCCGACGAAGCCATCGGCCCGGGTGACCGGTGGATCTACGAGCAGATCCGGGCCGTCGCACCCCGAACCACGTTCATGGTCGTGGTGACGAAGATCGACAAGGTGTCCAAGGAGAAGGTGGCCGCGCAGCTCCTCGCCGTGAGCGAGTTGACCGGGGGCACTGCGGAGATCGTGCCCGTGTCGGCCACGTCGGGGGAGCAGGTCGACGTGCTGACCGACGTGCTCGCCGCGCAGCTGCCGCCCGGTCCGGCGTTCTATCCGGACGGGGAGCTGACCGACGAGCCGGAGGAAGTCCTGATGGCCGAGCTGATCCGCGAGGCGGCGCTCGAGGGGGTCCGCGACGAGCTGCCGCACTCGCTCGCCGTCGTGATCGACGAGGTGGAGCAGCGGGAGGGTCGAGACGACCTGATAGACGTGCACGCCATCCTCTACGTCGAACGTGACTCTCAGAAGGGCATCGTCATCGGCAAGGGCGGGGCTCGGCTGCGCGAGGTCGGCACGGCCGCCCGCGAACAGATCGAGACGCTGCTCGGCACCAAGGTCTACCTGGACCTGCGGGTCAAGATTGCCAAGAACTGGCAGCGCGACCCCAAACAGCTTGGCCGGCTTGGGTTCTAGCCCCTAGTCCTCCGGAACGCCCCACCAGACCTCGGGTTGGTCGGCCCGCCAGGCGCCGCTCGCTTCGAGTGCGGCCGCCAACGACACCAGCAACGGCTCGCTGTTGGCCGGGCCCATCAACTGAAGGCCGATCGGCAGTCCGTCGGAGGTGAAGCCGGCGGGGATGTTGACCGACGGCCACCCGAGCAGGTTCCACGGCCACGTCACCGGGCATGCGCGAATCATCGCGCGGTCGGTCGACAGGCCTCCGCGGCGGTCGAAGTCGTGCACCTTCGGCGGGGGCAGGGCCGTCGTCGGGGCGAGGATCACGTCGGCGAGGTTGAAGATCCAGCCGATGCGACGCTGCGACTCGGCCTCGTGGAGGCGGGCGTCGCGCAGGATCTTCTCCGAGAGCACGCGTCCCGTGCGCATGTTGCCGGTGGTGCGCGGGTCGAACGTCACCCCGGGCCCGAGCCGGTGCGCCCACTCGACCAGTCCCGACGTCGACCGGGACAGGAAGTTCCACGACGTGCGGAGGCCGTAGTCCGGGTCGGCGGCGCGGACGGTGTGGCCGAGGTGCTCGAGCTGTCGGGCCATCCGCTCCATCGCGGCCCGAATCTCGGGGTGGAGCGTGGCCCGGAAGCCCGTGAAGGGAAACTTCGTCGACGTTGCCACGGTCAGCGGGCCCGGCGGCTGGCTGACGTACTCCGCCGCGGTGACGGGTGGCGGTTTGTGTAGGTCTCCGTCGACGTTTCCCGAGGCGGCGTCGAGCACCAGGGCGGCGTCGACGACTGTGCGGGCCAGCACCCCGTTGACGGTGATCCCGTTGAAGGCCTCGGGCAGCGGCCAGGTCGAGATGCGGCCACGCTGCGGCTTGATGCCGACGAGATGGGTCCAGGCGGCGGGGATCCGCACACTGCCCGCGCCGTCGGATCCGATGGCGGCGGTGACCAGGCCGGCGGCCACCGCGGCGGCACTGCCACCGGAGGATCCGCCGGGGGTGTGCTCGGCCGACCAGGGGTTGCGCGTGTGCCCGAACGACGGCCCACTGGTGAACGGCCACTGGCCGAGCTCGCAGGTGTTGGTCTTGCCGACGATGACCGCGCCCGCGGCGCGCAGGCGCCGGACCACCTCGGCGTCGGCCGTGGCCGGCGGGACGTCACCGGAGGTGCCGAAGCGGGTGGGCACGCCCGCGACGTCGACGTCGTCCTTCACCGCGATCGGGATGCCCAGCAGGGGGAGATCTTGTCCCGCAGCGCGTTTGCGGTCCGCGGCGGCGGCGTCGGCGAGCGCCTGCTCGGTCAGGACCACGCGGAACGCGTTGAGGGTGGACTGGCTGGCCTCGATGGCCTTCAGCGAGCGGGTGGTGAGCTCGACGGACGTGACCTTGCCGCTGGCCAGTCGGAACTGCAGCTGAGTCAGGGTGGGTAGGTGCTTGCCGGGGGGCCGCGTGCTCGCCCCGTGGGAGGAGATGGCTGACATTTGAGTCGAGAATATCCGCACCGCCCTCCCCGGCGGTGTCGGTGCGGGTGGTCGGACCGAGGTGGAACACTGGGGTTCATGCGGTTGTACCGGGATCGAGCGGTCGTGCTGCGCCAGCACAAGCTCGGCGAGGCCGACCGGATCGTGACGCTGCTCACCCTCGAGCACGGGTTGGTCCGCGCCGTGGCCAAGGGCGTGCGACGGACCAGGAGCAAGTTCGGGGCCAGGCTCGAGCCGTTCGCGCACATCCACGTCCAGCTCTATCCGGGGCGGAACCTGGACGTCGTCACCCAGGTGCAGGCCATCGACGCGTTTGCCAGCGACATCGTCAGCGAATACGGCCGCTACACCAGCGGGTGCGCGGTGCTGGAGACCGCCGAGCGGCTGGCCGGTGAGGAACGTGCCCCGTCGCCCGCCCTGCACCGGCTCACCGTCGCGGCGTTGCGGGCGGTCGCCGACGGCACCCGGCCGCGTGAACTCGTCCTCGACGCGTACCTGTTGCGGGCCATGGGGATTGCGGGCTGGGCCCCGTCGCTCACCGAATGTGCGCGCTGCGCGGCACCCGGACCGCACCGGGCCTTCCACGTCGCCGCGGGCGGCAGCGTGTGCATGCACTGCCGGCCGTCCGGTTCGGTGACCCCGCCGCAGGGGGTGCTCGACCTGATGTGCGCCCTGCACGACGGCGACTGGGCCGCTGCCGAGGCGTCGACGGAGTCGTACCGGAGCCAGGCCAGTGGCCTGGTGGCCGCGCACCTGCAGTGGCATCTCGAGCGCCAGTTGCGGACCTTGCCGCTGGTCGAACGCGCCTACCGGGTCGACCGCACGGTCGACTCCCTCAGGTCGCGAACCGCTCCGCTCCTGCCCGCCGAACCGCCGGGTGGACCCGTTCGGGCAGGATGAGGCACATGGCTACGACAAGGGGCAGGGGCAAGAAGGAGACGTACCCGCAGTTGCCTCCGGCGCCTGCGGACTATCCGACGTTCCCGGACAAGACCTCCTGGCCGGTGGTCTTCCCGGAGCTGCCGCCGCACACCAACGGCAAGTTCTCCCGGCCGCCCCAACACACGTCCAAGGAGTCGGCGCCGCTGATTCCCGCCGGACAGGTGCCCAACCACGTCGCGGTGGTGATGGACGGCAACGGACGGTGGGCCACCCAGCGAGGGCTCGGTCGCACCGAGGGGCACAAGATGGGCGAGGCGGTGCTGATCGACATCACCTGCGGCGCGATCGAGATCGGCGTCAAGCACCTCACCGTGTACGCCTTCTCCACGGAGAACTGGAAGCGGAGCACCGAAGAGGTGCGCTTCCTGATGGGCTTCAACCGCGAGGTGGTGCGCCGCCGCCGCGAGAACCTCAATGCGATGGGCGTGCGGATGCGGTGGGTCGGATCGCGGCCACGCATGTGGAGCAGCGTCATCAAGGAGTTCGACATCGCCGAGCAGATGACCGTCGGCAACGACGTCATCACCATCAACTACTGCGTCAACTACGGTGGCCGCACCGAGATCGTCGAGGCCGCTCAGGAATTGGCGCAGTTGGCGGCCGACGGCAAGATCAAGCCGAACCGGATCAACGAGGCCTCGTTCGCCAAGCACCTGCACCGCGACGACATCCCGGACGTCGACCTGTTCATTCGCACGTCCGGCGAGCAGCGGGCGAGCAACTTCCTGCTGTGGCAGGCCGCGTACGCCGAGTTCGTCTTCCAGGACAAGCTGTGGCCCGACTACGACCGGCGTGACCTGTGGGAGGCGTGCATGGAGTACGTGAACCGCAACCGGCGCTTCGGCAGAGCCGAATGACGCTGCTGGACAGGCTGACGTCGGCGCTGGGGGAGGCGACGACGCTCGTCTCGGAGTCCGACGGCGCCCTGACGGTGACCGTGGACGGACTGGTCGCCTCACTGCGCGTGGTGGAGATCGGCGAGGGGCTGGAGATGGTCTCGCTGACGCAGCCATTGGCCTGGGATCTGCCGCTGTCCAACGAGATTCGCGATCGGGTGGCCGAGCAGGCGGGCCAGGTGATGCTCGGGACGGTGACGCTGGTGGCAAAGCCGGCCGACGACACCGTCGCAGACGTGATGCTGCGCTACAACTTTCCGGCCGCGGGCCTGTCCGAGGACGCATTGCGCACGCTCGTCCTGCTGGTGCTCACCACCGGTGCCGAGGTGCGGCGCGTCCTGATCCGGTGAGGGTGATCCGGATCGTCGCGGCCGTCGTCGTCGACGAACGTCACCACGTGCTCGTCGTCCGCAAGCGCGGGACGACGTCGTTCATGCAGCCGGGCGGAAAGATCGAGCCGGGTGAACTGCCGCTGGAGGCGCTCGTCCGCGAGGTCCACGAGGAACTGGGCACCGGCGTCGACGAGGGGTCGGCACGCCCCCTCGGGCGGTTCACCGCCGCGGCGGCCAACGAACCCGGCCACGTCGTCGACGCGGACCTGTTCCTGGTGCGTCTCCTCGGGGTGCCGCGGGCCGCCGCCGAGATCGACGAAGTCACCTGGGTCGACCCGCATTCGCCGGATGGGGTGGAGTTGGCCCCGCTGACGGCGCAGACGGTGCTGGCGCTGGTGCGCGACGGGCTCAGCTGACGCGCGACGCGCACTCCGCGCACACGCCGAAGATCTCGATGGTGTGGCTGACGTCGGAAAAGCCGTGCAGGGCAGCCACTTCCGCGGCCCACGACTCGGCTGCGGCTCCCTCCACCTCGACCGTGGTGCCGCACGTCCGGCAGACCAGGTGGTGATGATGGTGCTCCGAACACCGACGGTAGACCGATTCACCCGAATCGGTTCGCAGCGTGTCGAGCAGCCCGGCGGCGGCCATCGACTGCAGCGTGCGGTAGACGGTCGTCAGGCCGATTCCCTCACCCTGGCGGCGCAGCTCGTCGTGAAGTTCCTGGGCCGACCGGAATTCCTCGACGTTCTCCAGGAGGGCCGAGATCGCGGCGCGTTGGCGGGTGGAACGGACGACGGTGGTACTCATCGAGATTCGCCTCCCTCGTGATGGTGTGCATACTCATCCGCGTGGGCCACCGCGGCCAGCACGATGTCGCTGAGGTGGTGGTCGACCAGCCGGTAGCGCACTTCGCGGCCGCTGCGCTCCCCGGCGACCACCCCGGCGGACTTGAGGATGCGCAAGTGCTGGCTCACCAGCGGCTGCGCCACGGCGAGCACGTCGACCAGCTCGTGCACGCACCGGGAGGATTCGCGGAGCTGCAGCACGATCGCGATGCGGACCGGTGCGGCCAAAGCGCGCAACAGGTCACCGGAGTGATCCAGGACCGCGCGCGACGGCACTTCGAGAGCCGGCGCGGCGCCGTGCGCGTGGTCGGCGTGCTCTCCGTCCAATGCATGGTCGGCGGCGGGAGGCACGGTTGACTTGGAAACCGTTTTCATTACGGCCCAGAATACATGCGTGGACGCGCATGTCAATCGACCGAGCGCCGCCCGCTACGCTGTTCACCCGTGGCCTCCATCATCGACACCGTTGCCAATCTCGCGAAGCGCCGTGGCCTCGTCTACCAAGCGGGCGAGATCTACGGCGGCACCAAGTCGGCGTGGGACTACGGCCCGTTGGGCGTCGAGCTCAAGGAGAACATCAAGCGGCAGTGGTGGCGGTCGGTGGTCACCGGCCGCGACGACGTCGTCGGGCTGGACAGCTCGATCATCCTGCCGCGCGAGGTGTGGGTCGCCTCCGGGCACGTCGCGACGTTCAACGATCCGTTGATCGAATGCCTGAACTGTCACAAGCGGCACCGGCAGGATCACCTGCAGGAGGCATACGCCCAGAAGAAGGGCCTTGACGACCCCGACGCGGTGCCGATGGCCGAGATCGTCTGCCCGGACTGCGGCACCAAGGGCCAGTGGACCGAGCCACGCGACTTCAACATGATGCTGAAGACGTACCTCGGACCGATCGAGAGTGAAGAGGGCATTCACTACCTGCGCCCCGAGACGGCCCAGGGCATCTTCGTCAACTTCGCCAACGTGGTGACCACGTCGCGACGCAAGCCGCCGTTCGGCATCGGCCAGATCGGCAAGAGCTTCCGCAACGAGATCACCCCGGGCAACTTCATCTTCCGCACGCGTGAGTTCGAGCAGATGGAGATGGAGTTCTTCGTCGAGCCGTCGACGGCGCCCGAGTGGCACCAGTACTGGATCGACGCCCGGCTGCAGTGGTACGTCGACCTCGGCATCGACCCGGACAACCTGCGGCTCTACGAGACGCCGAAGGACAAGCTCGCGCACTACTCGGACCGCACCGTCGACATCGAGTACAAGTTCGGGTTCCAGGGCGACCCGTGGGGTGAGCTCGAGGGCGTCGCCAACCGCACCGACCACGACTTGTCCAACCACTCAACGGCTTCCGGCACCGATCTGTCGTTCTACGACCAGACCACCGAGACGCGCTACACGCCGTACGTCATCGAGCCGGCCGCCGGCCTGACCCGCTCGCTGATGGCGTTCCTGATCGACGCATACCACGAAGACGAGGCCCCCAACGCCAAGGGCGGCATCGACAAGCGCACGGTCCTGAAGCTCGATCCTCGGCTCGCGCCGGTCAAGGCCGCCGTGCTGCCGTTGTCGCGCAACGCCGACCTGTCGCCCAAGGCCAAGGACCTCGCCGCCGAGCTCCGCAAGAGCTGGAACATCGAGTTCGACGACGCTGGTGCGATCGGCCGCCGGTACCGCCGCCAGGACGAGATCGGCACGCCGTTCTGCGTGACGCTGGACTTCGACTCCCTCGAGGACCACGCCGTCACCATCCGCGAGCGAGACGCGATGACCCAGGAGCGGGTGGCGATCGACGCCGTCTCGGATTACCTCGCGGTGCGTCTCAAGGGCTGCTGACCCTCTGCCGCGAGCGTGCGTGTCTGCGGGCGACACGCCGTGCCAATACCGGAGGTTGCGCACGCTCGGGCCGGGACGTTCGTCCACAGTCGCGCGTTCATCCCCAGATGTCACGGCGCCTCTTGTCCCCGGCCACCAGCTGATCGACCATCGCTTGCGTGGCACACGATCTCGACGATCTCCTCGACGGGCAAGCTGGTGTCGCGACGACCGGGCAGCTGCTCACGGTCCTGAGTCGCAGCCAACTCGACACCCGCATCCAGCGCGGCGATCTGGTCAAGGTGTGGACGGGGATCTACAGCCGGCTGGAACCCGACACGCACATCCGGCTCCGTGGCCTGGACCTGCGGGCTGGCGAGCCCGTCGCGCTGTGTCTGTCCAGTGCGGCCGCCGCCTACGGTTTCGACACCGAGGACGTCGACGACCTGCACGTACTGAATCCAGTCCGGCAGCAGCTGCGCAACTCCGACGGGCTGGTCGTCCACCGCCGCGACGGGGCGCCGTTGGGCACGGTCGACGGCAGACCGGCCACGACGCCCGGATGGACGGCGGTCGAGGTGGCCCGCGGACTTCGTCGTCCCCGGGCCTTGGCGACCCTGGATGCGGCCCTGCGCAGCGGCACGTGTGACCGACGGGACCTGACCCGGGCCGCGGTGGCGCAGTTCGGGCGTCGGGGCATCGTGAGCGTCCGGGAGCTAGTGCCGCTGGCCGACGCCGCGGCGGAGTCGCCGATGGAGAGCGAGGCCAGGCTGATGATGGTCGACGGTGGTCTTCCCGCGCCGGCGCTGCAATACGAGCTCCGTGACCGCAGCGGGCGCGTGTGGCGGCTCGACTTCGCTTGGCCGAGCGTCAGATTGGCCGTCGAGTACGACGGGTTCGACTGGCACAGCGACCCGGAGAGCTTTCGGCGGGACCGACAGAAGCGCGCCGCCCTGCACGAGCTCGGCTGGAGCCTGGTGTCGATCGTGGCCGACGACGTGCGGCGCCGCCCGGGCGCGACCGTGCGACAGATCCAGATGGAGCAAGAGCGCGTACGCGCCGCGTGAGCGTGCGAGAACTCGGGCCGTACGTCGGCGTGTCGCCCGCAGACACGCACGCTCGCGGAGTTAGAAGCGGCCGCCGCCGCCACCCCAATCGCCGCCCGACCCGCCGAATGATCCTGGGCTCCAGTCCCCGCCGCCGCCGCCCATGCCGCCGCGCAGCGCGCCGGAGAGCAGGTTGCCGATGAGGATGCCGCCGAGGATGGCGCCGGTGTTGCCACCGCCGCCGCCGAATCCGCCGCCGCCGTAGCGTCCGGTGTACTGCCGCTGGGCGGCGCTCACGTCGGCGTTGGCCATCGACTGGGCCTGCACCGCCAACATCGCGGCGCCGTTGGCGCGTTGAATGCCCTCGGACGGGTTGGTGGCCCGTACCGCCTGGGCCGCCTCCAATTGCCGCACCGCTTCGGCCAATCGGGTGCGGGCTTCCGGGCCCACGCTGCCGCGGCGGGTGTCGACGAAGTCCGACACCGACCGAACCTGCGACTGCGCGCTGAACAGGGCCTGGTCCAGCGCACGGTTCAACCGGGCCGCGGCCTCGACCTCGTCGCTGATCGTCGCGAGTAGCTGGTCGAGGGTCGCGTCGGCCTGCGTGAGCTGGGTGAAGGTGCCCAGTGGATCGGAGGTGCCGGCGTTCTGAGCGTGGGCGACGGCCGCCACCGCGGCGTCCCGGGCCGCGCTCAGTTCGTCGGCGCGAGGAACGCCGCCACGGGCCAGGTGGCCTGCCGCGGCGGTGATGCCGTTGCCGATGTCGGCGATCGCCGCGGGCAGGGTGGCCACCGCGCGGTTGATGTCTGTCGACGCGCTGTCGACCGCGTCGAGCAGCATGCGGGCCTGGCCCAGTGCGGACTCGGCCGACCGGATGGCGTCGACCAGCCCGCCCTGGCTGCCCGCGGGCTTCGCGACGAGCGCCCGGGCCTGGCTGATGCTCTGGTCGGCGAAGGCCAGCCGCTGTTTGGCTTGGTCGACGTTGCCCGCGACCGACGCCAGCGCGGTCTCGGAGAACTGCGAGTGCAGCGCGGCGAGGGTCCGTTCGGCGGGTTCGATGCGCGCCGACAGGTCGACCATCTGCCGGGTGAGGGTGTCGAGCCGGTCCGGTGCGTTGATGATGAGGTCGCGCAGCTTGCCGAAGGCCTCGCGCTGCGCCTCGAGTTCGTCGTCGGCCCTGGCGGCCGCGACGATCACGCGCGTGAGCAGGTCGCGACGCTGCGCCGGTGTCTCGGGGATCGTGTCGTCGAGGATCTGCCGGACGTTGAACGCTTGTGTCAGTGCCGTTTTCGCACCTTCGACGGCCTTGGTGAACGGGGCGGTGTCCCGCTCGCCGAACTCCTCGACCGCCAGGGTCAGTTCGTTGTCGCTGGTGCGCACCGCGTTGTCGACCTCGACGACGATCGATTTCGACAGGTCGTCGAGGGCGTCCAGGGACAGCGAGGACAGTGCGTTCGGGTCGGCCGGGTCGACGCGTTTGGCGGCGGCCAACTCGGCCTCGCGGCGCTTGCGCCGTCGGCGCCGCTGCCACACCAGCAGCGCGACGACGGCCAGGGCGATGGCGACGAGGAAGACGACGACGCCGAGCCACGACGCGCCCCCGGTCGACGAGCCGGCGTTCTTCAACCCGGTGGCCGCGGCGGTCGCGGCGCCCGCCCAGTCGCCCTGGCGCAAGGCCGGTTCCACGTCGTTGCGGCGAAGGTCGGCCTGATCGGAATTGCCCATGATGCCCTTGCCCGCCAACAACGCATAGTCGCGGTCCTGGGTGGCGACGGCCAGGAGCGCGTCCTGGTCGGGCTGGAAGTTGTTGATCTCCATGGTTTTTTGCGCCCAGGCCGTCCCGGTCTGGCCGGAGAAGGTGGGAACGTAGACGACCCACAGCCGAACGCGTCGGGCGTCGTACAGACCGTCGACGGCGCTCTTCACGCCGCTGAGCCCACTGGCGTCGAGAACGCCTGCGTCGTCGGTGACGTAGTCGGTCAGTCGAAGCGGCGGCGCGGCGTTCGCCGTCGGAAGGGTGGGCGTCAGCAGCGCGCCCACGGTCAACACCGCGAGAAGCATGCTGAGAAGGCGGGCTGCCCTTGAATTCCTGCTCATGACCGCCAATGTAGTGCGCCACGGCCGACGGGCACCCAAGGCTGGGGCGCCGTCCTGGCAGACTGTCCGTCGGTGACGCACTATCAGGACCGATACGACGCCTTCGACCGGGAACGCCCCGTGGCCGAGGCTCCGAAGGGTGCTGCCCTGCCGGGGACCGACACCGAGCGTCGCACCGACTTCGCCAGGGACCGGGCCCGGGTGCTGCACAGCGCGGCCTTTCGGCGGCTGGCCGACAAGACCCAGGTCGTCGGGCCCAGGGAGGGCGACACCCCGCGCACCCGGCTGACGCATTCTCTGGAGGTGGCGCAGATCGGGCGCGGGATGGCCGTCGGCCTGGGCTGCGATCCCGACCTGGTCGACCTGGCCGGGCTGGCCCACGACATCGGGCATCCGCCCTACGGGCACAACGGGGAACGGGCGCTCAACGAGATCGCCAAGGCCTTCGGTGGTTTCGAGGGCAATGCGCAGAACTTTCGCATCCTGTCCAGGTTGGAGCCGAAAGTCCTTGACGCCGAAGGGCGATCGGTGGGGCTGAACCTGACCAGGGCGTCGCTCGACGCGGTGACGAAGTACCCGTGGACGCGCGGTGACCGCAGGAAGTTCGGCTTCTACGACGACGACACCCCGTGGGCGGACTGGGTGCGGGAGGGCGCCCCCGAGCGCCGGCCGTGTCTGGAGGCCCAGGTGATGGACTGGGCCGACGACGTCGCCTACTCGGTGCACGACGTCGAGGACGGGGTGATATCCGGACGCATCGACCTGCGAGTGCTGGCCGACACCGACGCGGCCACCTCCCTGGCCCGGCTCGGCGCCGCGTCGTTCGACGGCGTGCGCTCCGACGACCTGCTGGCCGCCGCGCAGCGACTGTCCCGGATTCCGGTGGTGGCGGCGGTGGGCAAGTACGACGGGTCCGTCGCGGCGTCGGTTGCGCTGAAACGCCTGACCAGTGAACTGGTCGGCCGGTTCGCCAACGCGGCGATCACGGCGACCCGGGACGTGGCCGGCGCCGGTCCGCTGAAGCGCTTCGACACCGAGCTCGCCGTGCCCGCGCTGGTGCGCTCGGAGGTCGCGGTGCTCAAGATGCTGGCGCTGCAGTTCATCATGTCCGACCATCAGCATCTTCAGGTCCAGGCCGACCAGCGCACCCTCGTCCAGGAGGTCGCGTTGGCGCTATGGGCGCAGGCCCCGAGCAGCCTGGACCCGCAGTTCGCCCCGGAGTTCGCCGCGGCTGCCGACGACGGCGGCCGGCTCCGGGTGGTGATCGACCAGATCGCGTCCTACACCGAGGGCCGGCTGGAGCGCGTGCACCAGGCGCGCTCGCCACGGCCCTTAGACTGAGCGGGTGGTGGCTGGCAGGAGCGACGGGACGCGAGGCGGGCGGATTCCCGACCGCGACATCGCCGCCATTCGCGAGAGCACCCGCATCGAGGACCTCGTCGGTGACTACGTCCAGTTGCGCCGCGCGGGTGCCGACTCGATGAAGGGGCTCTGCCCGTTCCACGACGAGAAGTCGCCGTCGTTCCACGTTCGCCCCAATCACGGTCACTTCCATTGCTTCGGCTGCGGCGAGGGTGGTGACGTCTACGCCTTCCTGCAGAAGATCGAGCACGTCAGCTTCGTCGAGGCGGTGGAGATGCTCGCCGACCGCATCGGCTACACCGTCACCTACACCGGTGGCTCGACCACCAACGTGCAGAGGGACAAGGGCAGCCGCAGCAGGCTGATCGCCGCCAACGCCGCCGCCCAGGCGTTCTACGCCGAGGCGTTGCAGTCCGACGAGGCCGCACCGGCGCGGCAGTACCTGATCGAACGCAACTTCGACGCCCAGGCGGCCGCGCACTTCGGCTGCGGATTCGCGCCATCGGGCTGGGACAGCCTGACGAAACACCTGCTGCGCAAGGGGTTCGAGTTCAAGGAGCTCGAGGCGGCCGGATTGTCGATGGAGGGCCGCCGCGGCCCGCGGGACCGTTTCCACCGTCGCCTGTTGTGGCCGATCCGGGCGAGCAGCAACGAGGTCATCGGTTTCGGTGCGCGCCGGATCTTCGACGACGACACGATGACTGCCAAGTACCTGAACACCCCGGAAACCGTGCTCTACAAGAAGTCCAACGTGCTGTTCGGCTTGGACCTGGCCAAGCGGGACATCGCCAAGGGGCATCAGGCCGTGGTGGTGGAGGGCTACACCGACGTGATGGCCATGCACCTGGCGGGGGTGACGACCGCGGTCGCGTCGTGCGGCACCGCCTTCGGCGAGGAGCACCTGTCGATGCTCCGTCGACTCATGATGGACGACAACTTCTTTCGCGGCGAGCTGATCTACGTCTTCGACGGCGACGCGGCGGGACGCGCGGCGGCGGTCAAGGCGTTCGAGGGGGAGCAGAACCTCTCGGGCCAGTCGTTCGTCGCGGTCGCGGACGAGGGCATGGACCCGTGCGATCTGCGGCTGAAGTCCGGTGACGCCGCCCTGCGCGACCTGGTGGCCCGGCGAACGCCGTTGTTCGAGTTCGTGATTCGCACGGCGCTGGCCGATCACGACCTCGACAGTGCGGAGGGCCGGGTGTCGGCGCTGCGCCGGTGTGTGCCGATGGCGTCGCGAATCAAGGACCCGACCCTGCGCGACGAGTACGCGCGCCAGCTCGCGGGCTGGGTGGGCTGGGACGACGTCGCCCAGGTCATCGGCAGGGTGCGGGAAACGGCCAAGGCCGGCGGCGCGGCGCAGCGCCGCGACGTCCGTCGCAGTGCCGCCGCGGCCCCGGCGGACGCCGTCGTGACCGTGCCTCGCCCCGATCCGAAGGACCCGACGCTGTGGCCGCAACGCGATTCGCTGAAGGCGGCGCTGCAGTACCCGGCGATCGCGGGCCCGGTCTTCGACACGCTGACCGTGGAGAGCTTCACTCATCCGGCGTACGCGGCGGTCCGCACCGCGATCACGGCGGCCGGCGGCATGTCCGCCGGGGGCTCGGGTGGGCAGTGGATCGACGCGGTCCGCGAGCAGGCGGCCTCCCCACAGGTGGCGAATCTGATCAACGAGCTGGGGGTCGAGGCGTTCCGGGTCGAGGACGACGACCGTCTGGCCCGCTACATCGGCGGGGTCCTGGCCCGGCTGCAGGAAGTGTGGGTCGGCCGGCAGATCGCCGAGATGAAGTCCAAGCTGCAGCGCATGTCCCCGGTCGACAACGACGAGGAGTACAACGCGCTCTTCGGCGACCTGGTGGCGATGGAGACCTATCGCCGCAGCCTGCTGGAGCGGGCCAGCGGCGACGACCTTACTGCGTGAAACGCCTCACCGCGCTATGGTGAGCTCGCCGTCAGTTCTATGGAAGGGCACGTCATGACCATCAGCGCACGCCGAATCGCCACCGCGGGAGCACTCGCGGTCGCCGCCGTCGCCGCTCCGCTGGCGATCGCGTTCACCGGCGGGGCCGGTCAAGCCGTCGCCGCACCGTGCCTGGCCACCGTCACCACCAACGGCTCCGATCCAGTGTGCGTGGGGTACTCCAACGGAAACCCGACCAACATCGGAACGCCGAACTTCGGCACGTTCGGACCCAACAACGGACTCGGCGTCTCGACCGGCAACCTGGCCCCGGGCCAGACCTGGCGTCAGCCGATCGCCTAGCGGTCCTTCCCGGGCTGCCACACGGCGGTATCCGCGTCGATCGGCGTCAGTGTGCCGATCGACGCATCCGGCGACACCCGGTCGGCGATCTTCCGCCGACCCGCATCCAGCACGGCCTTGGTCGCGGGACTACCGGTGACGGCGCGGAACGTGCCCGCGATCTGTTCGTACCGGCGTCGGCCGGCCTTGGCGCCCAGCACGTACCCAACAGCCATGACGGCGGCGACGCGGATCACGGGGTCCCTCTCTCGCGGTGGTGCATCCGTTCCATCCTGCCTCGTGCGGCCGAGTCATGACGGAACGAGGCCCGGCCGCCCCCGCTCACCTGCCCGATATCGGACTTCGCGAGTCCATGCGCTAGAGTCAACGCTCGGTCAGCGTGCACGTCCCGCAGACCGAGTGCTATTCCCCTGTAGCTCAATTGGCAGAGCAGCCGACTGTTAATCGGCAGGTTCGTGGTTCGAGTCCACGCGGGGGAGCTTCAACTCTCCGTCATTCCGCGTTCTGCTCCTCGTGCTCGTCGGCGTCGGGGATGTGCTCCGGGTGCAGCATCTCCGCGTACCGCAGCTGTTCGGGGATTCCGAAACCCTCGACCAGGAGCTCGGCGTGGGGTCGCAGCTTGCGGCACCGGTCGTTGATGCCGCGGGTGACGGCCTTGGAGCGCTCGGTCGACAGGAAGCGGTGTTCGATGAACCACGACTTGTCGTCCTCGATCACCGACAGCGCGTAGAGGTCGCAGACGATCCCGAGGATCTCGCGGGCGGCCTCGTCCTCGCAGGCGTCGATGCCTGCGACGAACGCCTCGAGGATGATCCGGTCGACGTGGGCCTTCGCCGCGTGCAGCACGTGGTCCTGCACGGAGTTGAAGGCGTCGAACGGCGACATCTCCTTCGACTTGCCCTGCAGCCGCCGCGCGACGGACGCGATCATGTACTCCTCGCGGTCCTCGAACATCTTGACCTGGGTGCCGCGGTTGAACAGCGAGCCCTCTTCCTCGTTGTCCTGACGCGTGTCGACGATCGTCTGCATGATGGTCTGCGCCGCGGTCCGCTTCAGCACCCGCTCGCCGGCGAAGTTCGCCGCAAACCTCACCCACTGCGCCGGGCTCATGCTCTTGACGTCGTCGGCGTAGGCCGTCAGCAGTTCCTTGGCGACGAGCTGGGTCAGGACGTGGTTGTCGCCCTCGAAGGTGGTGAACACGTCGGTGTCGGCCTTCAGCGCGATCAGTCGATTCTCAGCCAGATAGCCTGCGCCGCCGCACGCTTCGCGGGCTTCCTGGATGGCGCGGGTCGCGTGCCAGGTGTTGGCGGCCTTCAACCCGGCGGCGCGGGACTCCAGCTCGCGCTGCTCCTCGGCGTCGGGGTCGTCGGAGGTCTGCAGTTCGTGACACTTGGCCACCAATTCGTTCTGGGCGAACTGCAGGGCATAGGACTTGGCGATCAGCGGGAACAGTCGACGCTGATGCACCAGGTAGTCCATGATCAGCACCTCCTCCTCGGCGCCGGGTGCCTCGAACTGCCTGCGCTCCAAGGCATATCGCGTCGCGATGTCCAGCGCCACCCGGGCTGCGGCACCCGCGCTGCCGCCGACGGTGACGCGGCCGCGGATCAGCGTGCCGAGCATCGTGAAGAACCGTCGACCCGGGTTCTCGATCGGCGAGGTGTAGGTGCCGTCCTCGGCCACGTCGGCGTACTTGTTGAGCAGGTTCTCCCGCGGGATCCGCACCTGGTCGAACTGGATGCGGCCGTTGTCGACGCCGGGCAGACCACCCTTGTACTGACAGTCCGACGTCGTCACGCCCGGCAGGTCGTTGCCCTCGTCGTCGCGGATCGGCACTACGAAGCAGTGCACGCCGTGGCCTTCGCCCTTGGTGATCAGCTGTGCGAACACCGCGGCCACCCGGGCGGTGTTCGCGGCACCGCCGATGTAGTCCTTGCGCGCCGACGGGGTGGGGGAGTCGATGACGAACTCCTGGGTCTCGGGATCGTAGGTTCCCGTGGTCTCGAGCGCCTGCACGTCGCTGCCGTGCCCGGTCTCGGTCATGGCGAAGCAACCCAGCAGCTCGAGATCGATCAGCTTGCGCACGTACGCGTCGTGGTGGCGTTTGGTGCCGAGGTTCTCGATCGCGCCACCGAACAGGCCCCACTGCACGCCGGCCTTCACCATGAGCGACAGGTCGGACATCGCCAGCATCTCGATCTGGGTGACGGCGGCGCCGACGTCGCCGTTGCCACCGTGCTCCTTCTTGAACCCGTCCTCGGCGGCGCCGTTGGCGGCCATGATGCGCATCTGCTCGGTGACCTTGGTGCGGGCGATCACCGTGTTGGGTGTGTAGTGCGGCTTGAAGACCTCGGAGGACAGTTCTTGGCGCATCCGGTTCTTCATGTCGCGCCAACGACCGTCAAGGGCATTACGAAGGTGGTCCGCAGTGGTGGTCATGGTGGTCACGTTATCCTCCGAAACCCGCCGCGAAACTGTGATGTGGCAAACCCAGGGCAACCTCATCGAAACCCGCTTCCGCGGCTGGCGTTGAATCGTCGTCATGACCGATCCGGACGCCGTGCCGCCACTCGCCGGGATGCCTCATCAGATCGACCATCGGCACCCCGACGTCACCGGCGGGTGGTTGCGGGCCGCCACGTTCGGGGCGATGGACGGCCTCGTCAGCAACACGGCGCTGATCGCGGGCGTCGCGGCGAGTGCGAGCACGAACGCCGTGGTGCTCGCCGGCGTGGCCGGCCTGCTCGCCGGTTCGTTCTCGATGGCGTTGGGCGAGTTCACCTCGGTGACGACGGCCAACGAACAGGTCGAGTCCGAGGTCAAGGTCGAGCGCCGCAGCTTCCGCTTGTACCCGGACGAGGAACGGGCCGAGCTCGTCGGGACGCTGACCGACATGGGCATGAGCGTCGAGACCGCGACCAAGGCCGCCGAGGAACTCCACCGGGACGAGACGCGGGCGTTGAACTTCCACCTCGTCCAAGAGCTGGGCGTCGACCCGAATGAGAAGCCGTCACCGTGGGTGGCGGCGGGGTCGTCGTTCGCCATGTTCGCGATCGGCGCCGTCATCCCGCTCATCCCGTTCCTGCTGGGGTACTCGTCGCTGTGGCTCGGGTTGGCGTGCGGTGGGATCGGGCTCCTGGTCGTCGGTGGGGCCGCGGCACGCGTCACCAAGAAGGCGCCCTGGCTGGGATCGTTGCGGCAGCTGGCCTTCGGCGGCATCGCGATCGCGGTGACGTACGTGGTCGGCCACCTGATCGGCGCGGCGGTCGGGTAGCGGTGCTCAACCCGCGTCGACGCCGAAGCCGCCGCGAAGGTCCTTGCGGGCGGCGGCGGTCGTGCGATCGCACAGTTCCAGCAGGGCGTCGACGTCGAGGTCTGATTCCTCGCCGAGCCGCCGCAGCCACGACGCCTCTTCCTCCTTGAGGGCAGTCCAGGTCGCCTGGTCGTCGCATGGCGTGCTGAGCTGCTGCTTGCACGTGTCCAGTTGCGCCAGGGAGTACCCGTGGTCGCGGAATTGCCGGTCCCATTCGTCGAGCAGTTCTTCGGTGAGTTGGCGAACGGGCTCGGCGGTGTAGATCAGCACCTCCGCGACGCCGTCGTCCAGACCGAGCCGCCCTCGGAACGCGTAGAGTTCCTCGATCGCCTCGGCACGCCGCTCCTCGAGGGTTTGGTGACCCCCGGCGAGTGGCTCGGCACCTCGCCGGACCCGCATGGTTGCCGCGAGGAGGGTCTTGAGGGCGATCTTCTTCTCCTCGCCAGCCCGTTGCTCGAAGTCCAAGCGCAGCGCGTGTTCGCGGTCGTCGCGCTTGCTCTTGACGTCGATGCGCTTGGTCCAGATGGCAACCGTTGCAGTGGAAACCACCGACACGATGGGGACGAGCGCCGTGGTGACGAAACTCAGCCAGGTCATGGTGGCTCAGTCTGCCCCGAACGACGCGGAACGGACGCGGTTCGGGCGGCAGCCGCCGACCCGCGCGTGTCCAGCACACTTCCCAATGTTGGGAATGTCCTGGAGCATTCGTTGCGGTGACGCTATCGTGGCGGATAGTTGACTGGCCCAGACCCCGCCAGTGTCATTCTGCAGTGTGCGGGGCTGCGGCATGGCTGCACGGGGGTGAGCAAGGTGGCAAACCGTCACGGTGCGTCGCGGTCGCACGACGATCTTGGCTCGATGTGGAAGATCACCGCGGCTGCCGCCGCACTCGACGCGGCGAAGCGAGGTCACGTCCACGCGACGGTGTGGGGAGCCGAGGAGGACTTGAAGGAGGCCGTCAACTCGGCCCGAGGGGACTCGTTGAGAGTCAGGGCCTCGACGTGGTTGTCGGAGAACCGCTTTCACCGTTCCGGGTGGCGTCGGTCAGGATCGCACGCATCACCCGGACGGCCTCGGTGAGGGACTGTCTGTCGGCGGTGTCGAGGCGTTCCAGGTAGGGGTCGACGACGGCGCTGCGGTCGGCGCGCACGCGGGCCAGGACCTCGCGACCCTTGGCGGTGATGCTGATCAGCACGGCGCGGGCGTCGGCCGGGTCGGTGACGCGCGAGACCAGGGCCGCCTCCTCGAGGCGACGAACCTGCGTGGTCATCGTGGGCTGCGAACAGTGGTCGAACGCGGCCAGGTCCGAGATGCGGGCGGCGCCCTGGTCCTCAATCGTCGAGAGCAGCCGGGCCTGGGCGTAGGGAAGGTCCATCTTCACGCGTTGAGTCGCGAGCCTGTTCAGCCGCGCGACCACGGACAGCAAATCCGCGGAGAGCGTGGTGTCCGTGGCGGTGCGCGATGACATGCCGGCCATTTTTACATAGAATTCCTATGCAGACCACCGAGCGCCAATCGTGTCGCTCCTCACACGCCGCTGAGACAGCTCTTGGGCGACAGCTGGCAGAATCGTGAAATGGCCAAGACCGGCAGCGCGACCGGCGGCGGCGCACCTCGACGAGCTGGCTCGATGAAGCCCGACGAACTTGCGCACGCCGCGATCATGGCGGCCCTCTGCGCTGCCACCGCCATCATCGCCGTCGTCGTGCCGTTCGCGGCGGGCCTCTCGGTGCTGGGCACGGTGCCCATGGGACTGCTCGCGTACCGCTACCGCTTCCGGGTGCTGGTCGCCGCGACGGTCGCCGGCGGCACCATCGCCTTCCTGATCGCCGGGTTCGGTGGCTTGATGACGGTGGTCAACTGCGCCTACATCGGCGGCCTGGTCGGGATCGTGAAGCGCCGCGGCCGCGGTCTGCCGACGATCACCGTGGCGGCGTTGATCGCGGGCGCGGTCTTCGGCGTCCTGGGCGTCGGCTTCCTGATGGTGTTCTACCGGATCCGCGAACTGGTCTTCGCGTCGATCACCGCGAACATGAACGGCATCGCGGCGGTGCTCGAGCGCATCTCCGGGCTCGAGTCGGCGGCGCAACGGCTCAGAGACGACTTCGCGACTGTGCTCACCTTCTGGCCGCTGCTCATCATCGGTTCCAGCATCCTCAGCATCGGGTCGGTCACCCTCATCGGATGGTGGGCGCTGTCCCGGGTCCTGTCCCGGCTGTCCGGCGTCCCCGACGTGCACAAGCTCGACTCCGTCGACTCCTCCGAGCCCGTCGGTCCGGTGCCTGCCCGCTTCCATGACGTCCGGTTCCGGTACGAGGGCGCGGCGCAGGACGCCCTCGGCCCGGTCTCCTTGACGATCGACGAGGGTGAGCACGTGGCGGTCACCGGGCCCAACGGGTCGGGAAAGACGACGTTGATGCTGGTGCTCTCGGGCCGGGAGCCGACCGCCGGCAGCGTCGACCGGCCCGGTGCGGTCGGACTCGGCAAGGCCGGGGGCACCGCGGTGGTGATGCAGCATCCGGAGAGCCAGGTCCTCGGCAGTCGGGTCGCCGACGACGTCGTGTTCGGGCTCCCCCCGGGGACCGCGACCGACGTCGACCGGCTGCTCGCCGAGGTGGGGCTGACCGGACTGGCCGAACGCGACACGGGCAACCTGTCCGGCGGCGAACTGCAGCGTCTGGCGGTGGCGGCCGCCCTCGCCAGGCAGCCGTCGCTGCTGATCGCCGACGAGGTCACCAGCATGGTCGACCAGCAGGGCCGCGAAGGGCTCATCGAGGTGCTGTCGGGGTTGACGAAGAACCGTCGGATGTCGTTGGTGCACATCACGCACTACAACGACGAGGCGGCGTCGGCCGACCGGGTGATCGACCTGACCGGCAACGGCGGCAGCGCCGACAACGTCGAGATGGTCGACACCGCGCCGGCGCCTGCCGCCACCAGTGCGCAGGTTCGTCGCGGCGGGTCGCCGCTGCTCGAACTCAAGGGCGTCGGGCACGAATACGGGCTCGGCACGCCCTGGGCGTCGACCGCGCTGCAGAACGTCGACCTCGTCGTCAACGAGGGTGACGGCGTGCTGATCCACGGCCTGAACGGGTCCGGCAAGTCGACGCTGGCGTGGATCATGGCCGGGCTGCTGGTGCCCACCACGGGGTCCTGCCTGCTGGACGGCGAGCCCGTCTCCGAACAGGTTGGCGCGGTTGCCATTTCGTTCCAGGCGGCCCGGCTGCAGCTGATGCGCGGACGGGTGGACATGGAGATCGCCTCGGCCGCCGGCCTGGACTATTACGACCACTCGCAGATCGTCGCCGCGCTGGCGATGGTCGGCCTCGACCCGGCGATCGGACTGCGGCGCATCGACCAGCTCAGCGGCGGGCAGATGCGTCGGGTGGTGCTGGCCGGTCTGCTGGCCCGCAAGCCGCGGGTGCTGATCCTCGACGAGCCGCTGGCCGGCCTGGACGCCGCCAGCCAGCGGGGCCTGCTGGGACTGTTGTCGGCACTGCGTCGCGACGCCGGACTGACCGTCGTCGTCATCTCACACGACTTCTCCGGGCTCGAGGAACTGTGCCCGCGGACGTTGCACCTTCGCGACGGCGGCGTGATGGCAGCCCCCACCACGGCCGGAGGCCTTGCATGACCGCGCCGCAGCGTCAGCCCCGTCCCGTCGTGCTGTTGCGACCCGTGCCGGGCCGCACCGCGATTCACGAATTGTGGGCAGGCACGAAACTCCTCGTCGTCGCCGTCATCGGCGTGCTGCTCACGCTGTACCCGGGGTGGATCCCTATCGCGTTGGTGGGCGCGTTCGTCCTCATCACCGCCAAGATCGCCCACATTCCGCGTGGGGTGCTGCCGTCGGTACCTCGGTGGCTGTGGTTCCTGCTGTTCCTCGGTGCGTTGACGGCGTCGTTCGCCGGCGGCAGTCCGCACCTCACCGTCGCGTCGGTGGACTTCGGGCTCGGCGGCCTGTTGAAGTTCCTTCAGATCACGGTGCTCTCGATCGTGTTGCTGGGTCTGGGCGGGCTGGTGTCGTGGACCACCAACGTCGCCGAGATCGCCCCCGCGGTGTCCAAGATCGGTCGGCCCCTGCGCGTGCTGCGCCTGCCGATCGACGACTACGCCGTGGCGCTGGCACTGGCGCTGCGGGCCTTTCCGATGCTGATCGACGAATTCCGGGTCCTCTTCGCCGCCCGCAAGCTGAGGCCGCGCGATCCCGCCACCACGGCCAAGGAGCGTCACCGCCGGTTGAACAGGGAGATCGTCGACCTGCTGGCGGCGGCGGTCACCGTGGCGTTGCGCCGCGCCGACGAGATGGGCGACGCGATCACCGCGCGCGGCGGTGCCGGCCAGATCTCGGCCCTGCCGTCGCGTCCGAAATGGGCTGATGCCGTGGCCTTCGCGGCCGTGCTGGTGCTGTGCGCCGTCTCCGTGTACGTCGAGGTGTTCACCCCGCTGGCGACGAGCTAGCGTTCGGCGGCGGCGTTCGCGGCGGCCTGCGCGGCGGCGAGGCTGCCCGGCACGTCCCGGCGACCGAGGAACATCTCGTCGAAGTACGGCGTCAGTGCCTGGTATCCGGCGGCGAACCCCGGCCCGCCGGGCGCCGGAATCCGCGGGCCGTCGAGCACCCGGAAGAACGGAGTCACGTCGACGCCGCGGGCGGCCCACTGCGCGAAGTAGGCCGGCTGGGCCGCGGTGACGGCCGGGATGGCCGCACCACCGCCGCCGAGGAACGCGTTGCCCCGGGCGCTGCCCATCCACTCGAGGACCTGACGGACGGCGTCGGGGTGCGCCGTCGCGGCGTTGCCTGCGGCGGCGATGCCGTTGGTGACGCTGACGCGGCCCTTCGGACCGGTCGGCAGCATGGCCACGCCCCAGCGAAAGGGGGCCTGGTCGGCGATCGCGGCCAGGTTGTAGGTGCCCGACTGGAACAACGCCATCCGACCCTGGAGGAACTGGTTGCGGGAGAAGTCCCCGTTGCCGTTGGTCTCCGACGCCGGGGGAGCGACGTGGTCTCGGTTGACGAGTCCGACTAGGTACTCGAAGGCCTCGATCGCCGCGGGGTCGTCGAAGGCGAAGCGGTCGCCGTCCTGGAATCGTCCGCCGGCGGACCCGATGAAGTTCAGGTAGATGCCCTGAAGGTCGTTGGCGGCGTTGTATCCCCACTGCCGGATCCGGTTGGGGTCGAATTCCGGTGTGTCGGACCGGTTTCCGTTGGCGTCGACGGTCAACCGGGCCAGCAGCGGTCGCAGGGTGTCCACGGCGGCGTCGGGGGACCACCGGAGGTCCCGTAGTTCGGCGGGGTCGACGCCCGCCCGGTCGAGCAGGTCGGCGTTGTAGTAGACCGCGATGCCGGCATCGGTGAGTTGCGGCACGCCCCACAGCACGCCGTCGCGGGTGAACTGCCGCACCACCGAGGGGTCCCATGCCTCGGCCGCATCCGGACCAAGGGTCTTCCCGACGTCGAGCAGCCTGCCGCTGTCGGCGTAGTTCGCGAAATAGGCGTTGGAGAGCCAGAACACGTCGTCGGCCCCGCCGCCGGCCACGTCGGTGCGCAGGGTGTCGAAGTACGACGAGTACGCCACGACGTCGAGACGCACCTCGATTCCGGGGTGCTGCCTGCTGAACTCGTCGAACGACTGGCGGTACGCCCCCGCGACCTCTTCGTCCCACAGGCGCACCGTCACTACGGTCTTGCCGGAACGGTCGTCGGATCCGCCGAGGAGCACCGCGGCGCCGAGCAACACCACCAGGACGAGGGCCAGGGCGCCGACGAACAACGTCGAGAACTTCGGCTTCGTCATCGCGGCCCCGCGCCGAGTCTGCGCTGAGCGCGATGGTCACTCGCACTTCGTCGCACTGGGCGCAGTCTCGACGTCACTTGAGGCCCGTCACCACGATGGAGCCGACGATCTGGCGGCCGAACGCGACGAACAGCACGATCAGCGGGACGATGGCCACCGTCGTCGCCGCCATCACCAGCGTCCACTGGGCGTCGTATCGCGATTGCAGGCCCGCGGTCGCCACGGTCAGCACCTGCCAGCGCGATCCGCTCGTGATGACCAGCGGCCACATGAAGTTGTTCCACTGCGTCACCGCGGTGATCAACGCGAGGGTCACCAGGATCGGCCTGCTCGCGGGCAGCACGACGTGCACGATGACGTCGAGGGTGGACGCGCCGTCCATGCGTGCCGCGCGGATGAGGTCGCCAGGGATCGTGCGGAAGTACTCCCGCAACAGGAAGATCGCGTACGGCGAGCCGAACATGAACGGCAACACCAACGCCCAGAACGTGTTTCGCAGGCCGGCCTCGGCCATCATCAGGTACAGCGGCACCACCGTCACGGTGGGCGGCACCATCAGCGTGGCCACGTAGACCCAGAACAACGCGTCGCGGCCCGGAAACTCCATGCGCGCGAACGCGTAGGCGGCGAGCACGGAGAAGGTCAGTTGGCCGAGCAGGATCACGGCCGTGGTCAGGGCCGTCACCGCGATCGCCCGGCCGAAACCGGCGTCGGCCAGTCCCAGGTAGTTCGCGAACGTCGGGGGCGACGGCAGCGACAACGGGGATTCGGTGTTGAACTGGCGGGCCGAGGTGAACGAGGTCAGCAGACCCAACCCGAACGGGAGCAGGGTGAGGACCGCGAGGACGGCGAGCACCACGTACGTCGCAGCGTTCCTAGACCAGGTCATGGCTGATCCTGCGGCGGAAGTAGACGTGTTGTGCCAGCGTCACGCCGAGCAGCAGCACGAACAGCACCACGGCCATCACCGCGGCCCGGCCGACGGCGGCCGCGCCGAACGCCTCGGCGTAGATGCGGTGTGCGACCACATCGGTACGCCCCTGGGGCCCACCGCCGGTGAGGGCGTACACGGTGTCGAAAACCTGCGCGGCGCTGACGATCCCGGTGACGAGCACGAAGAAGAGCGTCGGCCGCAGCATCGGCAGGGTGACGTAGCGGAATCGCTGCCAGGAGCTGGCCCCGTCGGTGCGTGCCGCGTTCTGAATGTCGCGGGGGATGGCCAGGATGCCCGCGAGCAAGAACAGCGTCACGTACCCGACGTTGGTCCACACCGTGACGGCCGAGACGACGGGCAGCGCCAGCGTGGGATCGGTCAACCATTCGACGGGCCGACCGAGAAGCGTGCCGACCGCGCCGTCGGTG